>APMI01000345.1_pt1 | contig 51873 bp, 61 predicted proteins | sample 667938 | NCBI WGS metagenome assembly APMI01 (sample SAMN01084076, study PRJNA167559) | wastewater metagenome | biome: Wastewater | place: Denmark: Ejby Moelle, Odense | collected 2011-11-28
AGGGTGGATCTATAGAGACAACTTTTCCAGCAGTAATCACATTCGCTGCTGCATCAGCTTGGGACGCAATACCCTGGGGAGCACTTGGAAAAAAATTAATTACCATTGCGCCTTTCTCAATTGCAGTCCCAAAACTTCCGCCAGCCTCAGCAAACGCATTTGCCTCTGCGAACTCCCAAGTCATTCGTAATGCTTGCATGGCAAAGGTCTCTCGAAAAGCCCCACGGTCATTCATCCACGACGCGATCGATGAGCCGATATTGGCTACCTTGGATATCGCAAATGCTAGATAAACCCCAACCGCATTGGCATAGGCCATTGCGCCGGTACCCATAGAGGCAAGGGGCTTGCCGTCGTCGGGCAAGCCAGCAACGAAGCCATCACGCATAACCCGCTCACACGTTTCCTGCACTAGATCGGAGAAAGCGGTCAACACTACGAGTTGACGAGGCGTGAAGAGATCACTCCATTTCGTCATCCCATAATTGCCGACGCGGAATCCCAGCGCCTGCTGGAAAAACTCGACGTCCGGCTTCCACTCCGGCTTCGCCTGGCACGCCACAGCCTCGTGTTCCGGCGTCGGCGCAAGATAAAACCGTCCGCGCTCACCCTCAGCGACAATGGCCATCATCCGCGCACCCATGCGCCCGGCTTTGCCCTCTGCCCTAATGTAATCACCTGAAATCGGTGCACCGGAAATCAAGCAAACAAAATTAGCACCCGCTAGCTTGGTTCCATTCTTGGCCGACTCAGCATCCTTTGGCTTGCCTATCTTCACCGTGAATCGATAGCTATCACCCTCGATCACCGGCTCTACATACGCTTCCTTGCCCGCCTTTGTCGAGAGCATGAAGGTCGAAGCCAGAGGCACGTCCACATGCGCAAACGCCGGGTTCGGACTCTTCACCGTCCGCGCCCACAGCCAGGCGATCACCGTCAGCTTGCGGCCCACCAGCGGCTTCAAGTCCGGCCGCTCCTTCGCCATGTCCGCCGTGATCTCGATCTTCGGATACAAGTGCCCGATGCGCTTCTCAGCTTCATCGCGCATCCACTTGCCGTAATAGCGCACATCCTCAGCCAGCCCTTGCGCCCCTTTCCATGAACCGGATGCCCCCAATTTGCGCCGCGATTCCGGGTTCACCGGTGCCCGCCCGGCAAACTTGGGCGGAATCTCAATCATTGCCTTGTTGATCAGCACCGCCACCGGATTCAGGTCGCTGGCGTAGCTTTCCAACCCCAGCCGCTGCGCTTCCAGCGGCAACGACCCGCCGCCGGCGAACGGATCGTGGAAGGCCGGCAACTTCTCCGGATCGAACAGTTCCGCCGCACGGGGATGATCCCGGTTCTCCGCACAGGTTACCCGCCAGCTTTGCCAGATCTCGTCCCGCGCCTGCTGGAGCACCGTTTCATTGGTGGTATTTTCCCACTTGACCAACTCCTCGATCAGCCGGAACAGGCGCTGGCGCTCCTGCTCCTGGGCCTCATCGGTCGGAAACTGCTCCGGGTGACCCGAGGGGTCATCCACCATCTGGGCGAAGATCACCGCCCGCGCCGCTGCCAACGGCCGCCGCGCCCACCAGAGATGCAAAGTCGAAGGATGCCCGTGGCGGATCGACTTCTCCCGCGCCGACGCCACATTGATAGCCACCAGCGGCAGAGCGATTTCAATAAGCTTCTTTCTAGGAGTCATGCTGGGGCAGGCTCATGATTGACATTTAACTGAGGCAGTTGATACATCGGGAGAGGAATCGGCGGGATACCGATGCGCCCGCAAGTGCTTTGCACATACTCTCGCCAGTAGGGCCAAACGTGATAGCCGACGTTATAGCGGGCAAATTCCTTCAAGGCATCCTGAAGCTTTTCTTCTGTCACATCTTTTTTCAGGACGTACCGCACACTGAATTCGGCTGTAATCTCAACATAAACGGCCTCATCCTCAGACGCTGCCTGATTTCGTAGCGTATCCAATGATGTGTTATTGACGAGGCGGACACCTGCTGAGAAAAAGAAAATGACTACTTTGAAATTTTCTTTACCTTCCTTATGGGCTACCTCGACAATGTTAAATTCACCTGTTGGACCCGCACGGTGTTGGGGAGTCAGTAACAAATCGCTTTCGATTAGGTGTGGCAAGAATCCCTTCCTGCACTTGATAGTCGCCGTATTCAGCGAAACCGTTTGAATGTCCAATGCCTGAATAGCTTGATCAATCAATGATCTATTCATAAGTCAGGCCGCCGCTGGCCAATCCTGCTCGGGCATAATGATATTGCCGGGCTGGGCATACCGGAGCGGCGACGGTTTAAAAGGAACAACATTGTGACCCAGGGACTCCCATGGCTGATCACACCCTTGCATTTCCACCTGAAATTTCGAATTCAAGTCTAATGCAAAGCAAATATCCGCAAGGGTGCGTAGGGTCATATTGCGCGAGCCGCTCAGCACCTGCGAGACATGGCCCTTGGTGGCGCCGATCCGGTTAGCCAACTCGGTTTTATTGACGCCGACTTCCTCCATTGCCCGCCAAATGGTTTCGGTCACTTCGGTAATGAACCGCTCTTGCGCAACGAGTTTGGCGTTTGCGTCACTTTGATTCGCCCAATGCTCCAGGAAATCTGTCATGGTCTACCCCTCCTCGATCAATCGCCAATTCTTGATCACTTGGTTCGTATCTTCTTGGGCAAGTTTCCGCCCTTTTTTGTAAGTAAAGTGGCTGATATAAAATACCTTTTTGTGACGGCTGGAAAACCAGCCATAAGCCCGCAGCCTGTCAACCTTAATGGCATAGAAATGCTTATCATCGGGCAGCATTCCCTCCGTATTCCAGTGATCGGGGGATCGCAACCGCCCCTGGTTGGCAAGATGCTCGCGCCGAACCAGCATCTTGGCCCAGCAACTCGCTTGCTTCTTGGGTGCAGGGATGTGCTGCAAAGCTTTCTGCCAGCTCGGAGGGATCCAGTCATCCGGTTCAACCCCCTCGGGTGGCTGCTCACAGTAACGAATAGTGAGGCGTGTTCCTCGATATTCAAGAGTCATAGTTTATATTTATATAAACCTTTGTCCAGCGCAATCACCTCGGTTCCCCAGCGTATTCCAGTAATTTTTGTAAACTGAAGGTGCGGGTCGTTTCGGCAAAATCCGGTTCGCCAAACCCAAACCCCCGCAAGTACCGGGGTGCCCGCGCGCCCTCCTCGGCCACGATCACCAGAGCCAGGCGGAACTGCTCGGGCGCGTTGCGCGAACAGAGAATCTCATTTTTGGTCAGCGTGATGTCGTTCTTGCCGATCCACCGACCTTTCACCTCGATGAAAACCAGCGTCCCCGTCGTGGGGTCTTTGGACTCGATGTCATATCCCAGGCCCTTCTGCGCGGAGACATCGCGGGGCATCCGCCCCAAGGCCCGTTCCACCGCCAATACCGCCTGCATGGCCAGGCGTTCAACTTCCTCCCGCGCCAGCGTGTCCGCTGGGGTTTCCACCGGTTCGGCGGAGACGAGCAGTTGCCGGATCAACCCCCCCGGCACGACGATCGCGCCCCCTTGCACCACCGGGGGCAAGGCGCTGATCTGCCGTTCCTGGTCCAATTCATTCAACCGGCGTTGCAGACGATCCGCCAACTCGTCGGCGCGGGCCGCCGCGTTCGCCGAACTCAGGCGAGTTTGCTGGCCCGCCCGCTCCTGGGCCTTGAGGTCTTCCGCCCGGCGATCCCAGAAATTGATTTCCTTCTTCAGCCGCGCCGTGACTTCCTGTTCTACCTTGTCAACGTAGGGCAGTTTACGCTTCCGCAGCTCCGCAACGTGACCGGACACCACGGTTTGAATCGCGTGGCCAATGACCAGGTTCTCAATGTCGGCGGACAGCCAGTCGGCTTCCAGCCAAGGTTCCACCGCTGCCCGTTCTTCGACGCTGATCGGGCGGTAATCCAGGTAAGGCGCTGGCCCCGCATCGGCGAGCATCCCGTCTTCCCGATACTCCACGAATTGCAGCCGCTGGGAGATAATTTGTTGTTCCTTATTGCGCCCCTGGCGTCCGTCCTGGACCGCGTGCTCCAGGTAAAAAAGCACGCGCACCTGTTCCCCGTCATCCAACTCATCGACCAACACCGCCCCCCGCTTCAGCAGTTCCCGATGCCGCTCCAGGATGAGATCGAGGGTCGCGTCCAGCAAGGGATGGCCCGGACACAGGAACGCAGCCACTGGGGTCTGGTTGATTTTTTCCTTCTCGAAACACACCCGCTCGTAGCGCGACAACACCGGTTCGCCGATCCCGATGAGGCGATCCCGCTCGCGGATCGGACCGGGAACCTGGGTAATTTCCCAGCGACCGGGTTCCCGCAGGTAAATCCGCCCGCCAAGATGCCCGAACGCTTCCAGGAAGAACGACTGAATGAAATGGGGTTGCAGACGCCGGGCCTGAGCGCGTTCCATTTGCTCCCGAATGTCCGTGATCTGGCCCGCTGACAAGGTGTCGTGGACCAGGGCGCGTTCCGCCAGGAGATCCAGCACATGCTGGCGGTCGGCGGCGTTGTCCACCGCCTGGAACAGGCGCTCCTTCACGTCCGGCCGGTCGCCGTAGCGGATCGCTTCCACCAGCAAATCGCGCAGGGCGTTGCCCTCAAAGAGCCGTCCCAACACATCGTAAACCCGGCCCCCCAGCGCTTCCCGAGCGGTTTCAAGCTTCTCCAAGAGGCGCGCATACACCTCGCCCTCGCGGGTGTCGGCGGCCACCAGGTTCCACAGGTGACAGACTTCCTGCTGGCCGATCCGGTGAATCCGCCCGAACCGTTGCTCCAAGCGATTGGGATTCCAGGGCAGGTCGTAGTTGACCATCAGGTGTGCGCGTTGCAGGTTGATCCCTTCCCCGGCCGCGTCGTTGGCCACCAGCACCAGCACCGCCTTATCCTGGGTGAACGCTTCCACCGCCTTGCGCCGCTCTTCGCGGCCCACCCCGCCGTGAATGACCACCACGGCTTCGGGACGGCCCAGCCGGGTGCGGATTTTGTCCGCCAGATAGTTCAAGCTGTCACGGGGTTCGGTAAAGACGATCAGCTTGCGACGGTTGCCCTGCTCGTCCGTCATCAAGGGGTGATCCAGGATGCTGTTGAGCTGGACCCACTTGGCATCCACGCCCGATTGTCGCAAGGCTTTAGCTTGGGCTTCCAATTGCTTGAGCGTTTCGATCTCGGTTTGCAGTTCGGCCAGAGTTCGGGCTGCCGTCGCCCGATCCAGAATGCGCGCTTCCGCCGCTTCGACTTCGGACTCCGGGGCGTCTGCCAAATCCTCCAGCTCCTCCGCGCTCAGCGTGCTGCCACGGTCTTCCGGACGGATCGGAGCCGACCCTCCCCGCGCCAACAGGCGTTCTTCCGCGAGGCGCTGTTCCAGCCGTTCGCGGCGCCGGCGCAGGGATTCGTGAATGGCTGCGGGCGAGGAGGCCAACCGCCGTTGCAGGGATTGCAGCGCGAACCCGATGTTTTGCTTGCGCTGATCGTCGGCACCGGCAAAGCGCTCGACGCGATTCATTTCCTCGCGCACGTAAGTGGTCACCGCCGCGTACAGCGCGGCTTCCGGGTCCGCCAGGTGATAGGTCACGGTGTAGGCCCGGCGCTCGGGAAACAGCGGCCGGCCATCGAACTTGAGCAACTCCTCCTTGGTCAAGCGCCGCATCAGATCGCGGGTATCCGCTTGATGCACCCCATCCCGAAACCGCCCTTCAAATCGGTCCCCATCCAGCAGGGCCATAAACAGTTGGAAATCCGCTTCCTTGCCGTTATGGGGTGTGGCCGTCAACAACAGGAAATGCCGGCAGTGGCTACCGACCGTTTGGCCCAGGCGATACCGCTGGGTGAATTTCACCTCCCCGCCGAAGAACGAAGCCGATAGCCGATGCGCTTCATCGCAAATCACCAGATCCCACTCCGGTCCAGTGCGGAATTTCTCCTGGAGATCTGGGTTGCGACTGAGCATGTCCAGCCGGGCGATGAGCAGCGCCTGGTCGGCGAACGGATTGCCGGTCCGGGACGCTTCAATCCGGTCGCGGGTGAGAATGTCGAAAGACAACCCAAACTTTTGCTTCAGTTCATCCTGCCACTGCTCGACCAGATTGCCGGGCGTGACGATCAGGCACCGCTCCAAATCGCCGCGAATCCGTAGCTCTTTGATCAACAACCCGGCCATGATGGTCTTGCCGGCGCCGGGGTCGTCGGCCAGCAGGAAGCGCAGGGGTTGCCGGGACAGCATTTCGCCATAGACCGCCGTGATCTGGTGCGGCAATGGCTCCACTTGAGAGGTGTGAATGGCCAGATAGGGGTCGAACAGATAGGCGAGACGAATGCGGTAGGCTTCCGAAGCCAGTCGCAACAGGTGGCCATCGCCATCGAATGACCAGGGACGACCCTCCCGGACGACTTCCAGAGTCGGTTCCTCATTGCGATAAACGAGACGCTGCCCAACTTTTCCTGCGGTATCTTCAAAGGTAACTTTGATCGCCTGATCGCCAAACCACTCCAAATTAACCACTTTGGCGGTTCCGCTGGGCGTCAATCCCGTGATATAGGCTCCAGCCTTGATCTCTTCCAGTTTAGCCATAATGGTTACCCAGTGATCCCCCATGAGCGAAATACCGCTGCCGCTGCACAATCCAATTCACGCCGCAGGTTTTGCTGGTACTGTCCAGTAACGGCCTCAGTCGGTTTTCATGCGCTTGCATGAGGGTCTGTTGACGCAACCCGGCGGTGGCGCCGTCCGGTCAGAATCTCATGGGTGATGCCATTCTCGTCAAACCGGAAATGGCGTTGCGGCCCCACGAATGGGGAGTTAATGACTGGGTTTTCGATGAGATCAGCCATGACCGGCGCGATCAGGCGGTCAGAGCATCGTGAGGGTAGAGCTTGGCGTCAGGCGTCGCATCCGGGATCGCCAGGCCGCGCTGCTGGCAATATGCGCAGATCATCACTTCGAGCATGTTGGAGAGACTGCGGCGCTCCAGCGCGGCGGCGATACGCACGGCCTGCTTAAGGGCCGGGTCAATACGGGCGGTGAGGGTGTCCGTTTTGGCAGTGGGCATGGTGTGTTATGGACTGCGGTTGTTATTTTTTATGGCGAACGTATGAACACCCTACTACAAAGAAAGACTGGAATATAGATGGTGCATTACTGGGTTTTTGTGCAGCGCCCAGACCCCCTTAATTTGCTGCTTTAGCGATACTTTCGCCAATATAAGGAGACGATTGACCCACGCCAAGCGCCGATGCCTGCGACAAACCAGGGTTGTCAGCCGGAACCGCCGAAAATTCCGTCACACCCCCTTTAGCCTGCAAGCTGCTTGATGCGCTCGGCAAGGTGTCCAAATGCTTCATTCACGTACTCCAATGCCCTGGGTTCTGCGCCCTGCGCACGTAAAGCGCTTTTGAAGCTTTCCAGATCGGAAAGCCATTGCTGATGGAGCTGATCCATCTCACGAACTTGAGGCTGAGCGACTTGCCGGTGGCCGCTCCCAAGAAACGCCTGATAGCCGCGCTCCAGGGTTGCCGCTGTTGCCAGTAACTGAGCCGCACGTTGCTGGTGCGCTTCAGAAAGCGGAGCCAGGCCGTCATAGGGCCGCGATGCCTTCTGGCGTTCGGCTTCAAACGCCTCTTCCATGATGCGGGCATAGCGGTAGAAACCGGGGAATTCGTGGGACAGCGCCAGGAGTTGATCGTCGGTGGTCCCGACCCAAATCCGGTGCAACTCGGGCACGTAGCCCATCATGCGATGGATGATGGCCGGAGCGTCATTGACCCCTTGGGCCGCAAGCTGGTGCATGTGCTCATCCATCTTTGCCGCCAATCGGCGAAATTCATTCATGCTCATACCGATCCTTCCATCACCGTCGTGTCTGCCAAGTCACCGATTCGATGCTACTCCCAAATCACTGCCCAACCGTCGAACAGGGTCCGGCTCACGGTGATCGTGTAGAACCGTAGCCGGTTGCGGGTGGATTCGCGCCGCTCCAGGTGTCTCGCAGGGGGGTTGCGGAAACGATTGCCCCGAAGAACCGAATCAACAACCTTCTCAGTCTTTCTTAACGACCAGCATCGTTGTCTGGTATTCAATCACCGGCTGATCACGCTGGTTATAGGCTTTGTTTTGGTAGATGAACAGGAATCGCTCCGGGTGTTTGGTGGGGCGCAGTTCGACCACTTCGGCCTCCGCACGGAGGGTATCTCCAAACAACACCGGAGACGTGATCTTCATCCGGTCCACGCCGATGTAGGCATAAATTTCATAGCCGTCCTGGGCCAGAAACTCGGTGATGGTATCCGCATGGTGGACCAGACCGTCGGCGACGGCAAAGATGACCGGTCCGGCCAAGGAGCGTTCCTTAAACCAAGTGCCCTTGGCATACTCGGCATTGCTATGCACGGCCATATTGAACCAGGTCAGTTGATGCAGGAGGGAGAAGTCCCCGACATCCAGCGTCCGGCAAACCCGACCGGGAATTTTGGCACCCGCAGTGACTTTACCCATAAAACGGTTCCTCATTGCGATTAGGGATCATTCTGCTCCGCTCGCTGCTCCGCACGGGGCGCGACGCCGCACCTGCCCGCCGCTTCCCAGCCCCGCTCCGCCATGATCCGGCGGATGACCTCGGCCTGCTCGGGTGTGACCCAACCCTGCACATGCACCAAGCCCCGTGCGCTCAGGCGCTGGCGGTAGCGCTGCTGCTTGTCGGCGTTGCTATAGGCCATGGGCTACCCTATAGTGATTATGGTTATATGTTACCAGACTCCCCATTGGAACCCCCATGAAATCAGCCTGCCTGTTATCCGTGGTCATGCTCTCTCTGACAACTGGGCCGGCGATGGCCGTGAACAAGTGCGTCAACGAACACGGTCAAGTGGTCTATCAAAGCGCGCCCTGTCCGACGACAGCCAAAGGTAGCGAGATCACCCTCCAGAAAGCGCCTCCGGCCCCAGTAACCTCACCGACTGATGCAGAGGAACTGAAACGCATCCAGCAAACCGCCAGCACCCTGGAGCGCGAGCGCAGACTGAAGGACATCGACCGCGAGATAGGCAGTGTGGAAGGATTGATCACCAATTACCGCCAAGCAATGAACAACGAATTGAGCGCCCTGCAACAGAAAAAGCAGCTTGCTAACAACAACCTGGCGGGCGCTACCTGGGAACAAAGCATTTCGGCTGAAATGAGCGCCGTTACCCAAAAATACGACACACTGATCCGCAACCAACAAACCCGAATTGAACGGCTACGCGCTGACGCCGACCTGTTGCGCAAGACAGAATAACCCAAGCTGGAAATCCGATACGATGGAAGACCCCCCTCCCTACTGCACCGGCCCCACCGACAGCGCTGAACCGCCCCTCACCACCGAGGACTTGATCGCGCTGGCCCATGCTCAGCGCCAGGGCATCCCCTACGAGACCGGCGAACAGTGGCTCGCCCGGTTGCCGGAGCGGTTGCGCGACCTGGCCGACCTGATCCTGGGCGGCAAGATGAACGCTGGGGAAATGGCCTACGCCCTAGCGGCACTGATCGACAGCATCGAGCACGCGCCGGCCGATGCCCGGAAGGTCCATTGAATACCCGCCGTCTCGCCGTCCTGCTGCTCGGCCTGACCCTCGCCGGTTGCTCCAATCCCGGCGATGACATCCCCCCGGCCCTGGCCGCACTCCACCAGCGGGCCGCTGGAGGCGATGCCGCCGCCCAACTGGAACTCGGACTGCATTACGTCACCGGCACAGGGATTCCGCCTGATGAGCAGGCCGCGTTGCGCTGGATCGGGAACGCCGCCGCTCAGGGGAGCGCCGCTGCCTTGTGTGAGTTGGGCAGCTATTACACCCTGGAACCGCACCAGGATTACGGGCGGGCCGCTGGCCTGCTCCAACAATCCGCCCTGCAAGGCTTCGCCCCGGCGCAAAGCAGCCTGGCGATCTTGTACTGGGCCGGGAAGGGCGTACCGCAAGACCGGATCGAAGCCTACGCCTGGCTGGGCCTGGCCGCCGAACAGGGCGAACGGGAGGCGCTGGATTTGCAACCCAGCCTCCAGGCGGAATTGAGCGACGCGGAGTTGCAGCAGGCATGGCAACGGGCGCAACAATACCGCCAGGGACCACTGTAACCGTTACCGGAATGCTTGAGGAGGAACCCCGATGACCCTCATGGAAAACATGGCCTATCCCACTGACGTGGTGGCGTTCTGGTTTGCGCCGGACGTTCAGCCGTTGTGGTTCGCCGCCACGCCCGACTTTGATGAGCGGTTGCGGGCGCGCTTCCTGACCACCTATCGGGCGGCGGCGGCCGGTCAGTTGACCGACTGGGACACCACCGCCGAGGGAGCGCTGGCGCTGGTCATCGTTCTCGATCAATTTCCACTGAACCTGTTCCGGGGCCAGCCCGACAGCTTCGCCACCGAAGCGGCCGCCCGGGTCGTGGCCGACCGCGCCATGGCCCACGGCTTCGATCAAGCGTTGCCGCCCGAGCAGCGCCAGTTTCTGTATTTACCGTTCATGCACAGCGAGACGTTGGCCGATCAGGAGCGCTCGGTGCGGCTATACCAGCAACCGGGCCTGGAGGAGAGCTTGCCCTTCGCCCGTCATCACCACGCGCTGATCCAGCGGTTTGGCCGCTTCCCGCACCGTAACGCCATTTTGGGCCGGATCAGCACCGCCGAGGAACTCGCCTACCTGGCCTCGCCCGGGGCGTTTCACGGCTGAGGGGAATAGGCCGTTGCCATTATTCTTCATGAGCTGCGGTACCCGTCACGGTTTAAATCCTTGAGTGACTTACATCACGATGCAAAAATGAATCGCCTTTCCTGCCGCTACCGCCCGCTCAAGCTCCGCTTTGCAATCGAGCAAGTCGGCTTCGACATCCGCTTGTGTCCAGACCTCAGTCGCCGCCATGGCCCCGGCATGGGCTTGTAGATAGGTGAGGAGGGTCTCAACCGAACGCAGCGCCTCAGCAGCGTCAAACCATTGGGCGGCGGCGGCCGGCCAGCCATCTTCCGCTTCTGCAAACTCTCCGGTTTCGTCCAGATTGTAGCGGAGGTCGGTATCATCGTAGAAATCCGACAACGGTTGGACCGAAAGTTTGACGGCCAACTGCTCCAGTGGCTCGGCAAGATCCAACAGAGCCGAGTGATCGGATTCATTGCTTTCGTATTGATCGCCGTCCCGGAGATTGATCCAAAGAGTAGAACTCATGTTACTCCTTCAATCACAGGTTTCTTTAGGCATCCGATTAATGACATAACGGTCCGTTACTGTATCTAAGGCGTTAGTCGATCAATTTAGCCTTAGCTTTTTTAAATAACGCCATGATTGGCAATTGACGCTGACCCGGCTCTACTACAAAGGATTGTCCAGCCATGATGCGACCGGGCAATTCTACGGCTAAATAAAAACCACAAAAACCACTTTGAACCATTTTTTTGGCGGCTTTGGAGTCCCCCATCACCGCATTGAATTTATCGCAGGGTTCGCGGGGTTGCGTGACTCGCAAGGTACAGTCGGGAAAACACAGCCTATCTCCCACATACAGCATGGATTCCAGCAAACCGGTTAGCGTTAAATTCTCGCCAAGAGTTCCATACGGCAACTCGGTAGATAGTCCCCTTGCTGATCTTTGCGCCCGCCAAAACGGGTAATGTTCTGCGGGATAAGCATAAACCGCTTTCGAGAGGCCGCCGTGTACCGTCAAATCGGCTTGTTCATCGCCATCGAGGCCCAGTTTATTCACGGCAACGGGTCCCTCAACCGCTTGTTTGCCCATACCGCTCAATACGGTTCGGTCGCCCATTTGAAGTGGCAATGCCCTACCGATTTGTACACTGAGAACCCGGCATTGTGGTTGAAGCATCATCATTTGCTCTCAGGGAACTGTTGATTCAGAGGCAAGAATACTCTCCCGCTTGCGGTAAACCATCGCCTGACTCTTGGCAATCAGTGGGTCGCGATTCTTTTCCGTCACGGTGATCTCGTAGAGCGCGGTAGCGCCGCCCAAATGGACTTCCCTGGCTTCAGCCACCCAATGATCGCCAACTTGAGTCGCCCGAAGAAAGTTAATCCTCACATTGAGCGCCACCGCTGTTGTACCGTGTGAATGGCTCGCTGCCGCAAAGGCAATATCGCCTAAACCAAAAATGATTCCACCGTGGGTGGTTCCATGAAAATTCAGCATATCCTCGGTGACCACCAAGGACACACGACTGTAGCCACTCTCTATGGCTTCTATCGTTGCGCCAAGCCAATGCGCATAGGCATCTTGGCGAAGATGTACGGCAAGGTCAGCACTGATCATGACCGATATCCGCATAACGGCTCGCGCCGATCAACAGCGCCGCCCAAGAGGCGCCGACAAAGGCGCCGGTGGGACGCTGAACGGAGGGTTTCATGAGGGTGAAGCTCCTGATCATCGTCAAAGGTCAACAGGGATTAAAGCGTATCATGATCCGGTGGGATACCCTTCTGCTCCACCGGCTTGCGGGCAATCACCCAGTAGAAGGTCTCTCCGCCGGTGTCGATCAGCCGGGCGCTGACCACCGCCAGCCCCGCCGCTTGCAGCTTGCCCAGCCCGACCTCGGGCCGGTCGTGGCTGTAGGGCCGCCGCCGCCCCAGGAACTCCCTCTCGCCGTCGAACTCGTCCTGGCCGGTGTACTCCCGCGTCGCCAGCGTCAGCAGCAGCGCCCCGCCTGGCGTCAGCACCCGCGCGAACCCCGAAAACAGGGCTGCATGTTCAGCGCGGGGCAGATGGAAGACCACGTAAACAGCGGCGATGCCGTCAAAGGAGGCCGGCGGGAACTCCAGCGCGCGCACGTCCATCCGCTGGAAGGTCGCTTCCGGCACTTGCCGCCGGGCCAGCGCCAGCATCCGTTCCGAGAGGTCGATGCCGGTCACGGTATCCCCCCGCTCGACGAAGTAGCGGGCGACCGGTTCCCCGGCCCCGCAACCGGCATCCAGGACGCGCACGCCCGGCGGGAGAAAGCGCGCGAACTCCTCCAGAACCGGCGTGGTGTCGAAGAGATGCCGGCCGGCGGCGTAGGTTTCCGCCAAATCGTCGTACAGCAGGGCCAAATCGGGCATGGGCGGGTGTCTCCGGGGTCAAAACGCAGGGCGGTTGTTTGCTACAGTTTAGTCCTTTCACCCCGACCGGACCGCCTCCATGGCCAAACGCTCCACCCGCTCCCGCACCGCCACCCCCATTCCCAAAACCCTGACCGGCATCATCACCGCCATTGCCCTGGCTGTGCTCGCCGCCCTGGGCATCCAGACGGACTGGTTTCACGGGAAACCCGCCGCCCCGCCGACGGAACGCCCGCCCGTCGCGCGAACCACCCCCCCGCCCGGCAACCTGCCGAACACGCCTGGCACGTTTACGGCGGCCAAGAAAGCACTTTACGAGCAGGTCTACGCCGATCACCGCATCACGTTCTATTGCGGTTGCCGGTACGATGCCGACCGCCGGATCGACCTGGGAAGCTGCGGCCTGGAATCCCTGGCCGACAAGCCCAGGGCGCAACAGATCGAAGCCGAGCACCTTTTCCCTGCCGCGCAATTCGGGAATTTTCGCCCGTGCTGGCGCAGTCCCGGCGACTTCCCCGCGTGCGCCAAGAGCGACGGGCGAACCCTCTCTGGCCGGGCCTGCTGCCAGCGGGTAGACCCGGTCTTCGAGGCCGCTCACAATGATTTGATGAACTTGGTTCCCGCCGTGGGCGAGGTCAACGGCAAACGGAGTGATTTCAACTGGGGGATGATTCCGGGTGAGCCTCGCGTGTTCGGAGCTTGCAACTTTGAGGTAGACAGCGGCATCCGCCGCGTGGAACCACCGGAGAACATTCAGGGCGACATCGCCCGCACCATGTTCTACATGGCCGATACTTACGGTTTTAACCTGTCCCGCCAGGATGAGCAGTTGTTCACCGCCTGGAGCCGACAGGACCCGCCCGACGCCTGGGAGATCGAGCGCACCCGGCGTATCGCCGCCATTCAGGGCCAGGGCAACCGTTTTGTCGAGAACTACGCGGCGTTGTTCGGCAAGGCCGCTCCCGCGCCATCGACACCGGCAACATTGCCCGCCCCCGCGCTCGTCGCTGCCCACCCGGCGGGCTGGGCTTGCGGCGCCAAGTCCACTTGCGGGCAGATGAGCAGTTGCGACGAGGCCAAATTCCATCTCATACAATGCGGGGTGAAGAGCCTGGATCGGGACGGCGATGGGATACCCTGCGCCTCGCTCTGTCGCCGCTGACATGGGGGGAAAACGCCATGGCCTGGGTTTATCTGATCGTGGCCGGCCTGTTTGAAATCGGCTGGCCGGTCGGCCTGAAGCTGTCGCAGACGCCGGGCCGGTTCGTGTTGGGCGTGATCATCGCCGTGGTGTGCATGGCCGCCAGCGGGGCCTTCCTGTGGCTGGCCCAGCGGAGCATCCCCATCGGCACTGCCTACGCGGTCTGGACCGGCATTGGCGCGGTCGGTACCTTCGCCGTCGGTATTGCGTTCTACGGCGATTCTGCCGGCGCGATGCGGCTGGTCTCGGTCGGATTGATTGTGGCCGGGATCATCGGTCTGAAACTGGCGCATGGACCCGGCTGACAGAAAGAACCGGCGCTGGCAAGCGGTCAAACCGCCCGCGGTCAGCGGCATGACCCCTAGAATCTGATAAGTACTCACATGCGTCTGTTGAGAACCAAACTCGTCCTGATGGCCTTGATCTTAGCGATCACCAGTAGCCTCTTCACCCGTGCGGTGGCCGATGATGGCCTTCTGACGCCGATCTTGCCGGATGCGCTGCACTGGATCGATGCGCCCGGGGGTCTTCCGCTACAGGCCGTATGGATTCTTGGCGCTGAATCGAAGCCGGAACCCTACCTGATCCGGGTCCAACTGAAGGCCGGGGGCCACATTCCACCGCATACTCATCCGGATGCACGAAATAGCACCGTGCTGTCCGGTACGCTGTACGTTGGATTCGGCGCGTCGTTCGATGAATCAACCTTGGTGGCGATTCCGACCGGCGCGGTCTATGTCGCGCCCGCTCAGGTTCCGCACTTCCTCATGGCTAAAGAGGAAGTCCTCTACCAAGAGGCCGGGATGGGGCCAACGAAAACGATGTTCTTGAAGCGGTGAAACGCTCTCACTCAAGCGTTGAGATGCAATCATGCCCACTCAAACTCGATTGAAATCTTTTGATCCTTGCCCCTGCGGGGCGAAAGTCGCCTACACGGCCTGTTGTGGGCGGTATCTGGACAGCAGCTTATATCCGAACACCGCCGAAGCCTTGATGCGCTCACGCTATGTGGCCTATGTTCGGGGCCGGGCCGACTATCTATTGCAAACTTGGCATCCGTCCACGCGGCCCGCCTCGCTCGATCTCAGCGCGGAAACTGGCTCTTGGCTCGGCTTGAAGGTACTCCGGGTGGAAGCGGGTGGTGCCGAAGATGTAGAGGGCCTTGTGGAATTTGTGGCCCGCTACAAGGTGAACGGTCGGGCGCAGCGGTTGCGTGAAGTCAGCCGGTTCATCCGGGAAGAGTGCCGGTGGTTCTATCGGGAGGCTGAAGGAACGATCGGGTTCCCTTCGCCTTCCTAGATATAGCCGCTTGCAATCATCCAGCCGTCTGCTCGTAATCATCGCTCTGTGCGTATATTCATCGTACTCCTGCTCACATTCCCTGCCACTGAACAGGCAAGAAAACCCCCATTTTCTTAATCGTTGCTGGTAGTTCCGCTAGCAGCCTGTCGGATTTGGGGGTGTTGGCGAAGCCAAATGCGGGTTAAAAAGCGATTTCCGCCCTTTTGGAGGCCATGTGGGGTAAAAATTCCCCCTTTCCGGGCCGTTGTCCTCGTTATGGGCGCAATACGGCCATGCGCTTCAGATTCCAGGCCAGGCAGACCAGCGTCCATTCATGGGTCACATGCTCCAAGCCCCGCAGCAGGAACTGGCGAAAGCCCATGGCCGACTTGATGATGCCGAACACCGGCTCGACCGTCTGCTTGCGCAAGGCGTAGCGGGCCTTCCCCACCCGCGTTTGCAGGGCATGGGCCATGGTCTCGAGCGGGGTGGCCTCGCCGGCCAGCGGCGCCGGTTCGCTGAACCGTTCCCGCTAGGGCGGATGATGGCTGTCCCGCGCCAGCGCGATCAGCGGTTCAATCCCGGCCTCGTGGCAGGCGATGACATTCGCCTCGCTGCAAAAGCCGTTATCGGCGAGCAGGTGGTCGGGGGTGTTGAGGCCGTCCGGCGACGCCTGAACGGCGGCGAGCATCGGCTGGAGCTGTTCCTTATCGTTGGGGGCCTGGGTGATCCGGGCGGCCAGCACCAGCAAGGAGTCGGTGTCAACCAGGGCCTGGGCGTTGTAACACGGCTCGAAGCCGCCACCGGATACGGGCATGATGCGCGATTCTTCGTCCGTCAGGTTGATCTGGTCCTCCGGGCGGGGACCCGGCTGGGGGAGCTGGGGTTCCTTCCCGCGCGGCTTCTTACCCGTGGCGGCCTGCGTGGCCTGGCGCGTGGCCAGCGTGGCCTCATACGCCGCCTGCTCGCGCGCCAACCGCTCCTGAGCCCGTGCCTCGATCTTGCCTTTGGCTGCGGCAATCGCCGCCAGCCGGGTCTCGCGCCGCGCCAGTTCGTCCGGCAGGTTCATCCCCTCGGGCAGGCCCGACCGGTCCGCCGCGTCCGCCTGCTGCAGGAGTTCCGCCACTTCGGCTTTGAGTTGGGCTTCAATCTTCTCGGCGTGACCATACGATAAGGCACTGTGCTTGCTGGCATTGGCGTGGATCTTGGTCCCGTCCAAACTTACCGTGCCAAACCGCGAGAGTGGGTTCTCTCGGGCCACTTGCAGAACCTGGACAAACGCCGACTCGAACTCAGCGCCAAACCGGCGCCGGAAGTGGGCCAGCGTGTCGTGATCCGGGTGCAGGTTGCAGGCGATATAACGAAACGCCAGGGAATCGTAGGTGGCCAGTTCGATCGGGCGGCTGGAAAAGGTCCCGGTGGCGTAGCCATAGATCAGCAGCGACAGCAACATCGCCGGGGGGTAGGCATCGTAGCCCCGGCCCGCGTAGGCCCGCTCCATGGCCGATAAATTGAGTTGCTCGACGACCTCCACGACGTAACGGGCCAAATGGGCCTCGGGTAACCACTCTGGGAGAGAAGGGGGGAGCAAAAAGTCCGTGGCACGGTCAATCGGGCGAAAGCGACTCATCGATCAGCATCCTCTGGACGGGTTCCGCTATTTTACAGGACCATAGTCCGACAGGCTGCTAGACTTCTGAAATTCTCAGTTTTCCGGGCAATCAACCCCGTCAAGAATCATCGATGAAAGGAGAATGATGGGCTACTGGCTACTAAAATCCGAACCGCAAACCTTCAGCCTCGCTGACTTGGAAATGGCTCCAGATCGAACGACGCCTTGGGAAGGTGTGCGTAATTATCAAGCACGCAACTTCCTGCGGGACGGGTTGCAGGTAGGCGATGAAGCCTTTTTCTATCACTCAGGAACGGCTCGTCCCGCGGTCGTTGGAATCGTTCAAGTGGTGAGGGCAGGCTATCCAGACACGACCGCATGGGATCCCGCCAGTCCCTATCACGATCCAGGTAGTACACCCGATCACCCGCGCTGGCATCGGGTGGACGTGCGGTTCGTCCGGCGCTTGCGGCGGGCGGTGACTCTGGCCGAACTGAAACGGTATCGAGACCTCTTGGGTGATTTCGCCCTGTTGCGCCCAGGGAGTCGGCTGTCCGTGCTGCCGGTGACCGCGGAACAATGGGCGTTCATTCTGGAACGGGAAGCTCAAGCACCGCCATGATCGATGATCGATGAATGAAGAAAACGAACTCCGTCTTCGAGAAATCGCGTGAGGACGGCCCTGAGTTTCCCGTCATGCACCTCTATTCACGCAGGATCGCCCTCACCGTGATTACCGTAGCGGGGAGGGGATGACCACCCACGCGAGCCTCGTAAACGAGGCGTACCGGGCGCTGGGCGGCGGAATGACCCTGCTCATTCTGCGGGTCCTCGTGCGGGTAATTTTATGGATTCTGGGAGTACCGCTCATGCCGTATCGTGCAATGCGGTCCCGGTTCAGAGCGTGTCCCTGATGCCCTTCACTCCCTTCCACATGGGACCGGGACTGGCAATCAAAGCCATCGCCGGTCGCCATTTTAGCTTATTGACCTATGGCATTGCCCAGGTCGCCATGGATATTGAACCGTTGATCGGCTTGTTTCAGGGCGCGACCGTTTTGCACGGTCGGAGTCACAGCGTCGCCGGTGCAACGGGGATCGCGTTGCTGGTCTGCTTGTTATCGCCACCGATCCGCCGGGCGCTACGCCGATGGTGGAATCACGAACTCCCATTCCATCGTCTGGAACGGTTCCGTTCGCCGGACGCTTTATCATGGGGAGCCATCGTGACCGGCGCGTTCATCGGCACTTATAGCCATGTGGCGCTGGACAGTTTCATGCACTCTGATATGGCCCCCTTTTGGCCGTGGTCAGCGGCCCCGGCATGGCGAGGGATCGTTTCGACCGAGACGTTGCATCTTTTCTGTGGTGTAACCGGCCTGATCGGAGTTCTGGCAGGGCTGTTACAGGGGCGGCGTCGCCCCGCGCCTCAGTCGCCGGGCTGAGAGCGGATTGAACAAAGGCAAGGTGCCCTGGTTGAAGGCGGCCCAGGGCGCATGTGAACACGGCGGACGGCATTTTACCGACTTGGATGAAACGGGTCTTGCTGCACTGTTGCAGGCCGCGCCCTCTTTCACCGTGCGGGAGACTGGGATTACGGCAGATTAACGCCCGGTCGGGCGGATGCGTGCTGATTCAACACGCTGCTGATCGCGGCCCCGGTGAGTACGCCTCTCCGGTAGGTTCTATTGCTGTTTGTCTCTCCCTGCATTCTGATCCTCCCGACGAACTGTAGCTGTTTCTCGCTATCCACCCCTTGATCCTCGCTTGACGAACGAGCAACGGTTGCCTATGATTAGAGTATATTTGTACTCTTTCAGGGTAAGGCCATGCCGAAGATACCGGATGACCGGGCTTACTTGGCCCGTCTCCAAGACTATTACGCCCGCTGGCGCAGCTTACCGGCCTATGGACCGTTACAAGCGGTGTTGGGGATGGCGTCGCGTTCGGCGGTCGCCAAAGTACTGCATCGTTTGCAAGCAGCGGGCTTTCTGGAGCGCACGCCGGACGGGCGCTGGACACCGACCGGGCGGTTCTTTGAGCGTCCTCACGCCGAGGTTCCCGTCCCGGCCGGTCTGCCTCTGGCAACCGCGGACAGTGGTGACGCCCGCTCGATTGACGCTTGGCTCGTGCGCCATCCGTCCCGGACGGTGCTGATCCCGATCACCGGCGATTCGATGATCGAGGATGGCATTCATTCCGGCGATGTGGCCGTTGTGGAGCGCGACACGCCGGCCTGGCCCGGTGATCGCGTCATCGCCGTTATCGACAACGAATTCACCCTCAAGACGCTGGCGGTGGACGACGGGGAAGCGGTATTGAAACCCGCCAATCCGGCCTATCCGGTGTTACGCCCCGGCGACCGCTTGCAGATTTTCGGCGTGGTGGTCGGTTTAATTCGCCACTATCGGAGGCTCCCTTGATGCTCACCGCTTTGAACTCATCCGCCACTGCATCGGCCTTTTCCCTGTGGCTGATGGAACACAACACCCACCGGACGCCGGAACCGACCGGCTGGCCGTTGTTGACCATGCCGATACCGGCTGGCGCACCAATGCCGCTGTCTGATGACATCGAGTGGTTTCCCAGCCTGGATGACCATCTGGTACGCAATCCGGCCCAGACGTTTCTGCTGCGCGTCGCCGGCGAGGGGTTGGCCGAGGCCGGGATTCATGACGGGGATTTGCTGGTCATGGATCGAGCGACGCCGCCGCTGGCGGGCAGTGTGGCGCTGGTGATCGTGGAGGGGGTAGCCGTCCTCACCCGCCTGAGCCGCGATGCCCAAGGCCGGTTGAGGACATCAGCGGCAGAATCGGGCTTCGGCCCGCCGCTGGATGGAGCAACGAGGGTGGGCGTCGCGCGCTGGGTGATTCACCGGCTCTGGCCGGGACGGCTGTCTTCCTGACCCTTCACCGGGGGTTTCCTTTCAAACCGACGAGGTGACGATGATGAACAAAAACTTCATGAAACACGGCGCTTTTAGCTGGAACGAGTTGATGACCACGGACGTTGAAGCCGCCCAACAGTTTTATGGCGCGCTCTTCGGCTGGCAGACCGAAGACGATCCGGGCGGAGAGGGCTATGTGATGGTCAAGGTCGGCGGCGAAGCGGTCGGCGGGATGATGGCCGCACCGCCTGAATGCGCCGGGATGCCGCCGGCCTGGGGCGTCTATGTCACCGTGGACGATGTGGACGCCACTGCCCGTCAGGTGGAAACCCTCGGCGGGAAACTGCTGCGCCCGCCGGAGGATATTCCTGACATCGGCCGGTTCTGCGTGCTGCAAGACCCGCAGGGCGCGACGCTGTGCGCCATCACCTATCGGACGCCGTGAGACACCCCGAGCGCGACGGCGCGGCGCATCGCGGCTTGAGAAAAACTGAGGCTCACGCCGTGCTGACCCCGATGGACGTCCATCGCTTGCCCGACCCCACGTCAACCGGCTCAGCATGAGGAGCGCCATGCCATGTGCGGCCGTTTCATCCAAGCCACCACCGGCGAAGTCCTGGCCGAGCGGTTCCAACTCGCCACCCCGCCGGACCTCGCGCCCCGCTACAACGTCGCACCCAGCCAGCCGGTGGGGGCGGTTCGGATCGCCGCGGGTGGGGTTCGGGAATTCGTCCCCCTGCGCTGGGGTCTGATTCCGTCTTGGTCACCGGAACCCCGGACTGCTTACAGCACGATCAACGCCCGCGCCGAGACGGTGGCCGAGAAACCGACCTACCGCCAAGCCTTTCGCCGACGGCGCTGCCTGATTCCCGCCGACGGGTTTTACGAGTGGGTGAAACTCGGTGCCCGTAACCAACCGTACTGCATCACCCCAGCCGACGGACAACCGATGGCGTTCGCCGGACTGTGGGAACGCTGGGAACGGGACGGTCCAGTCATCGAGTCCTGCACGATCCTGGTGACCCAGGCCAATGCCCTGGTGGCCCCGATCCACGACCGGATGCCGGCGATCCTCAACCCGGCAGACGAGGCGCGCTGGCTCGATCCGGCCGCGACCGACCCCGCCGCCCTGCGCCCGTTGCTGGCGCCGTGCCCGCCCGAGCGGCTGCGGCTCTGGCCGGTCAGTTCCCACGTCAATCATCCGCGCCACGAGGGACCGGCGCTGCGGACGCCGCTGGCTACCTCCGTGAGTTAACGGTTCCCTCCTCCCCTGCGGGTCGGATCGGCCCTCCACCAGCGACCTCGGCGATGGGCGGAAAGAACGCGGTCCTCTCGGCCTCGGCTGGCTCGGGGGTTAACCCGAAGATCGCGGCGCGCACCGCGAGCGTCCAGAGGGGCTGGCCCTGGTCGGTGACGGGATCTGGCCCTCTTCAAGCGCGCGGGCGGTGATGTCGTGAATCGGCTCGGTAGTAAAGGTCATGGGGAAATTCTCAGGGTGGGATACGACAACGATTTCTTGGCCTTGCGCAGCGACCACGCAAACCCCTCGCGCTGCGCTCACGCGGCTTCTCGTCAGTGATCTTCCGGTGGCGGCAGGTCCGCCATCCGGCATGGCAACGCGCCGGCGCTCTGCTCCAATAACTCCCAGTCGATCCAGCGCCGGCCTTTCTCCAGATCACTCAGTGGAGGGCCGTTGGGGCCGCTGCGCCGCCTCGGCGCTGTGGCCTTACGGTCGGGCGCAACCCCCGGTGATCGGGCGCGGGCGCGGAGAGGATAGGGTGGCGCTGCTGTATCGGGCCGCCCTGACCTCGAAGCCGCCGCGTCCCGTGCGCCGAACCGTGGAGGGTGGGGAGTACCGTTTTAAAGGACAGTGGATCGCGGCGGTGGGAGTGCCTTGCTCATTTTCTGCGCAACTCGATGACCGCACGCAACCCCGCGATTCAACAGGTATCCTCAGCGGACCAACCCAGTTTATCCACAAAAAATGTGGATAACACCCTTGACCCGCCACGCCGGGCCGATCTCAATCCTTCGAGATCAATCCGTCGAACAGATCCTTAACCGCCCAGGGTTTGCGCCGGTTCCGGTAGGCGCTTTGGAGGTGCTGGCGCCGGTCGTGGCGCCAGTGGCAGCGCGGGCAGAGCGCCGCCAGATGGGCCGGGTCGTTGTGGGCGGGATTCTGATCCAGATGAGCACAGGTCAGGATCGTTTTCACCAGGCGTCCCATCGGCCAGTCCGAGGGTCGGCACCAGCCCAGCGACTGCCCTCGATCATCAAACCATTCGCCGGTCTCCGGGTCCAGCCCGCCGCCGCCGGCGATCACCAGCACCGTCGCGCCGTGTTCGCGACCGCACCATTCACAGCGCCCGCCCGCCCGCTCGAATTTGATCCGAGCGGCCAGCGCCCGCCAGTCGGGGGGGTAGAGGGGGCGAAGATCGGGGTGGATGGGCATGATCATCTGATATTTTTAAAACGTTATGGCGTTATGGCGTCATTCTAATCCAGGCAAGCCTTTATCCGTGAAAAGGCGTGATAATCCACGAACCGCCCGCTGTTGAATGCGGGTCCCCTCGGTAACCGCCCGCTGATGCAAGCGTTCCCACTCCGCACGCGGGAGCCGGACCGTCAGCGCTACGGTATCGTCTTTGCCTCGTGTTCGTGGCGTGGGAGTCATGGCCCTTTCTAATTCTTCGCCGACCGGTTGATCCATTACCTTTCTAGGGGTAAAGGCGGCGAGACCCGTTCCAGTCGGCTTGCTCAAGAGAGTGGCTCCTTTAGCCACTGTCACAAGGTTCTCACTTTCTCAGCCGCTTTTCCATCCGGTTCAAACTCAGTCACCGCCCGTCCGGTGGCAACCGCTCGTGCGAAAGCGCGCCGCTCGGTGATCGTAACCGGCGCAACCCGTAATCCATAGTCGGAAAGGATCGGACGAGATTCAGCCGTTTCAGGCGCTCGGAAAGGACCAGCGGACCGTACGAATACGGCGGGCGTTCCGGCGGCTTTAATGATGTCCACGGCATTTCCTGCTGCAGCCCTGTCCAATGCGGTCGGGCGACAGGGGATCACGACTCAATCTACCGCGCGGGCGACTCGCGTCGCATCCGGTGCGGCGTGCGGAGCCGTGTCGATGATGCACAACGTCATGGCGTCATGACGTGATTCAGTATCCACAATCGCTACTTGTTCACCGGCTTCGGCGGCGGCTTCGGCAATATGCACCACGAGGGTCGTCATCGGCGCTACGCGAGTCGTTCTTTCCACCACCGGTCGGCGGAACGAACCGCCGCTTCGGGTACGGGACCTGCGGCAACGGCGGGGTCGGCGGGGTGCCGGTTGGATCGGGCGGGCGGCGGGCTGGATGTGGTTTTGGACTCGGTGGGGGCTTGGGGGCCGGAGCAGGGGCGGTGTTTGGATCGCGGTTCGAGCACGATCTCTTCGGCCCGGTTGCAAGGCGCTTTGAGCCAGAAATTCCTACTCCAGAACCCAGGGATTCTCCAGTTGCAAACGCCCCTGATACGGCAGCACCAGCGGTTTTTCAAGCAAGCAGGCCGGCAATTTCAGTGCCGGGACCAGACGCGCCTGCGCTTCGCCCGGATCCGTGACGAAAATCGACCAGACGGCGTTGGAACCGTGGGGCAGCAACAAGCCCTGGCGGCCCATCCGATGGTAGATCACGCGGCGCTCCGGGAACGGTTGCGCTTGGACCCAGGGCTGCTCCATCAGCTGTTCAGCAAACAGGCGCGCCGTCACCCAGTACGCTTCTTCAGTACGCCAGCCCGGTCCCGGTTGCCGGTTAAACAGCGGGTGGCGAATCAGGTCCTGCAAGACCTGGCGCACGGCTTGGCTCAATTCCGTGGGGTGAGACGGCCTCTCGTGAGCGTCGAGCGGATCGTCGTCCTCAAGCGGCGGGGTCTTGACCGCCGTGGCTTCAGCATCCGGCAGGGACGGGGGCTGCGCCGGCGCAGCGGTCGTGGAGGCCCGTGCCACGCTCTGAGGGGACGCGGCCCATTTTCTTCGAGGCGCGGCGGTCGTCGGCGCTGACGCCCTGGGTTCAGCCGCCGCCACGGCCGGCGCCGCGGTCGTGGAGACCGGAGCCGCGTTCGGCAGGGACGGGGACTGCGCCGGCGTCGTCTCGGTGGCGTTCACCTGCGCCCAGAACGCGGCTGAATCCATCCAGTCAATCCCCAGGGCGGCGGCGGAGAATATCCATTTTTGCCCTTCCTCGGGTAGCCATACGCCCGCCAGCAGGGTGCCTAGACCCGAATAGGCGTCCTGAATCCGGGGCGATACGGCGCGCCACGCCCGCGCTGGACGGTGCGGATCGGCGATGCGCGTCAGCGGGCAGCGCATGAGCGAGTGGCGGTGTAAGGCGGCTTGATGGGCGGTTTCCAGAGCATCGCACAGTACGCGAATAAAAATCAGATAGCGCCAGGGGAGGGCGTTTGCCGGGTACCGTAGCCGCAACGCCTCCACCCGCTCGGACAGCGCCTCCAGACGAGTCAACGCCTCCTGAAGCCACGTCAGAGAATCCTCGTTCCCCGGTGGCGGATCGACCGGTTGCGGACGGGCTTGAGCCAAGGCGCGCAGACTGGCCTGGCCCAAGGCCATCTCTTCCGGCGCTTCGCCTGAAAACCAGCAGGCCGCCCGCCGCTGCTCCGCCGCCGGAATACCGACGGGGAAGGAAGCGACCGGCGGGGAAGGAGGCCGGGGATCGCTCTTCCTCCCAAATAACCCATCCATCAAACCCATACCCACTCTCCGGTCCCGGCGTCGCCGCGCTGCTGAGGATTGACACCCGCTGTTCGCCGATGTAATAGTTTAGCTTCTTCAATAGGTTCTCCCGCACCTCTTCAAAAAACCGGGAACAGGGTGTCCTACCTGTATAAACCTGGGCCGGGTGTTCCCGCACCGTCGTCAGCAAACTGGGAACAGCGTGTCCTGCCTGTATAAACCCAGGACATCGCAGTAGGCCCCTGCGTATAAAAAGGCCCCAAGGACATCGCCAAGCTCTGCGATTTCAACCACTGACCAAGGAGGGCGCAACCGGGATGGCGTGCGGGAAGCCCGGTAAAATCCGCCGTGCGGGCTGAAGGATTCCACTGAGAGCCAAAAGAGTATCGATGCTCTTTTGCAGCGTGAGGGGATCAGCCATTCTTCGTGTCGGCTTTAGCCGATTACGTCGTATGGGGCGACATCGACCGATTTGATGCGTCTTTTAACCGTCTCCCTGGCCTGAAGGCCGAGGCGGTCCACCCTCGGCGTCCGCCGATCACCGTTCTATCCCGCTGGGGATCTCTGATCCCCGGCGAAGGGCTGGGCGCGTTCCCCGCATTTTGGAGACCCCCACGCCGCAAAACATCCTTTGTTATGCTGGGCGTCCTCCTTGGAGGCGCCGCCCGTCATCCCGCGCACGCCCTGCACGCAGGAGGCGCGTCTCTTCTTTATCGCGCTCTTTTTAGCCGCCAAGCTGCCGTGGTCGAGCAAGAACGCCCGGACGCTGCGGCGTGTCCATCGTCGGCCCTGAATTGAGCCAGGAACCCCCATCTTCCAGAGCGGGGGGAAGATCAGTAAAATCATTGAGTTGAAAGGAGTTAAACCCATGACTGGAGAAGCCATAGCGACCCTCGAAATTCCGCAGGCCGTGTTGGACGCTGCACACTTGACCGTTCTTGATCTGCGGCGTGAGTTGGCGCTCGCCCTCTATGCCCAAGATCGGCGGTCGCTCGGTCAGGCTCACCCATTCGCTGGCCTGACCCTATGGGAATTCCGGCAATGGCTCGCCACGCGGCGTATCGAACCGCACTACGACATCGCTGAATTGCGGGATGACCTCACCCCCTTGCGCGAACGGGGTCGCCTTTCTTGACGGTCGCGATCAGCCATACCTCACCACTGACCCATCTTGCCGCCATCGGCCAGTTCGATCGACTCCAACCACTTTTCGGTGAATTGCTCATTGCCGAGGCGGTCTGGGAAGAACTGAACGCCGGTGGAAAATTCTGGCCGGGCCGCAATGAGGGGGTCGGCGCCCACTGGATCACGCGGCAAACGGTAGCGAATCGACCCTTGGTGACGGCTTTGCTGGAACATCTGGATCGGGGTGAAGCTGAAACCATCGCCTTGGCGATGGAGCATCAACCGCCTTTGATTCTGATGGATGAAAAGGAAGGCCGACACACCGCACAACGATTCGGGCTGAAAACGGTGGGCGTAGTCGGTATTCTGCTCGAAGCCCACTCGCGTGGTCTGATTGTGCGCGTGGGTCCGGTGCTGGATCGGCTACGCCGGGATGCGGGCTTTTTCCTAAGCGACCGTGTCGGCCAAGCCGCATGTGAATTCTGTGGCGAGGCATAAATTTCGCCAAAACGTTCGCGGGTTAATGCGCAAAGTCGATGAGGAAATTCTGACTCGGCTTACGAAATAACGAAAAGTTTCTGCCGGGTTTCGTAACGTCGTCGGGCCCGCTCGACGGACGCGGAGTCGCCCGTCAGGGCCGCCACCCGTAGTTCGTGCCAGGGCTTACCGGCGGCGCGTTCGGCCCATTGTCCCAGCGTGTCCTCCATGAAGACACGGGCGGAGAGCCGCATGGCCGTTCGGTAGTCCTCGAACGTCTGGAGAGTCTCAATGCGATTGCCGAAGCGAGCGAAGCGCCGCCGATAGGCGTGCCGCCCTTCGTCCGTCCAAATCAGCCATCCGCTCTCGTCGAGAGGATCAAGCGGTTCAGGTTCATCATCGTCGGGGATTGAGGTTTCGTTACCGTCTTTCATGCGCGCGCTCCAGTCCAGTGCTGGAGCCCGCATCGCATGAGTGGTTCATTTTGCAACCCCACCGGGGACACCGTCCCCGGTTAAGGGCGTGGCGTGTCCTCTTTTTTTATGGAGGCGCCCATGGATTTAAGCGGCTTGTCGCCGGCTTTTAAAGCGGTGATGGAAATCGCCCATCACGCGGGATCGGGGATGACCGTCCAGCAATCCCGTTCCATCCCTTTCCCCACCGGTGTCTGCCAGGTGTGGGAGTTCAAGCCGGCCCTGCCGCCTCTGGAGCGGGAGCCGGTGGTCGTCGGCGTGTTGCTTCAAGGGAGAGGGATTGCGCGCTGGACGCCGTTGAACATGACGTTTGGGGAAGCCGTGGCGCATTACGAGCGTCTGGCGACCCCACGTCGGGCGGCGGCGGAAGCGGAAAGCGCGCCGATACACACGGCTCCACCCGTCTCGAATGCCCCCACCACCGCTCAGTGGCCGGTCGCGGGGCCTCCCCCGGTGTCACGATTCGCCGGCCACCGTTGCACGGCAACGCCGTGATGTGGGCCGGGGGCGCGTCTTGAGACTCTCGCCGACCGATCCGCAGGGGCGGGCGGCTTTCGACCCGATCACCGGCGGGGAGGACACTCCTGCCGATCCTTAGGGGCTGCCACGGGTAAAGCTTCTCGGCTTTATCGAGTTGATCCTGCGGCCCCTTCCCCAGCACAGCCGGATGACGCACCTCTCGCCCTGCGGGTTCTGCGCCTTTAACGGCCTGTGCCACGACGGCGATCCAGCCGGGCTGATCTTCCTAGAAGACCCGCCCGCGCCGGTCGCCGTGCATCCGGTCGCCGAGTCGCAACCGGCGATGTTGTCGTTGTTCATCCCAATCGGGGACCTCTCCTCCCCGGCGGGGGCGGGGGGTGTCCTCATTTTTTATGGAGGCGCACTTGATGATGATGAAGAAGTTAGTGGTGATTGCTGTGGTCGCCCTGAGCGGTTGCAGCACGATTCGATCCCTGGATGAGCAGATTTCCGCGCACATCCAGGGATCGTTCAGGCCGACAGCCGCTCGGTCGAATGTCCGGGTGGTGGAAGACGTGAGGGTCTTCCGGCCCGTGCCACTGAGAGAGGGGCCGGGTCACGGCTACCGGATAATCCGCATTCTGCAACCGGGAGAGACGTGGGTGCCGTTGGGCACCATCGGCCCCTGGCAAGCGGTGCGGATAGGGCCACCGAGCGGGTTTGTCTTTTCTCGCTCGGTGGCGAAGAAGGCAGGGATCAAGACTGACGCTAACAGCCTTGATCAAGTGAAGTTCTAACTCAATCGGGGGTCTACCCAGTCCCCGGGTTGGGGGCCGGGTCGATCTCCTTTTAGGAGAATACCATGGAGCTTAAGCCGGTTAAAAACTATCTGGAAAGCAGTTCGGTTGAAGCATTGCGACGGTTCATCCTCCACTGCGAACGCCTGATCGACAGCGTGGACGAAGACCTCCGCCAGGCGGCTCGTGAAGCGCTGAAACTGGCTCGCGAGGAGCGGGCCGTCCGCGAGCGGTTGCGCGGGCTACACCGTCACCCCGATGAGGGCCAATAGTTTATCCATGCCCTCGGCCATCCGTTGACGCCGTTCCTCAAGAGGCATCAGGCGTCTTCCCCGAACGCCATCGGTGATGAAATGCAGATCATCAATGGCGTTATTGGCGTCGTCATCGTCCTTTTGATCCGGCGGTAGCCGTCGGTATTCGCGCATGGAGACGCTGCTCATCGCATCCTCGACCTCCTCCAGCGTGCGAAGCCGTCGAATATCGACGCCGACGCGCGCGAAGCGTGAGGCCAGAGCCGCTTGGCCGGTTCGGGTGAAGCGAATGCGCTGGGTCTGCGGATCGAGAAGCAAATAGCCGTCAAGGGCCAGGCGCGTTTCTGAACTCATGGTCGCCTCCTTCCAGGAAATAATTCTGAGGATACCACGAGTTTTTTGATGTCAAGCCCTTCCTTGGGGACCCTTCTCCCCAAGGGATGAGTGTCCCCTTTTTTTATGGGGACACTCATGCAAGCGACCTTCTTGATTGAAGAAACCCCCGCGCCGGGCGTGAAAACGCATCCAGTCTCTCATCGCTCCTTACGATCACTGGATGTAAAGGGCGAATACCACGATTGGCGCGCCGATGTGGGCTGCCTGGTCGAGCACTGGGAGGAACTGCATCTCGTGTTCCTCCAATCCTCGTTGCGCAGCCTGGCTTCCAGCGAGCCGCAGGAACGGGAGGAGATTCTGCGGTGGCTGAATGCGCCGCAGGTCCGGCATCCCGAACCCTTCAGCTTCCAGGCGTGCCTGGCTTTGTACGACCCCCGGCTGGATGCCGAGGACGTGCAGGGTCTAGTGCGCCGAGTTCTGCGCCGGTCGCGCGGCTAGCGGTTTCCGGCGTTTCGTTCTTAATCTCCTCCCCGCCCTAACGGACGGGGATTTTCGCAAACCCCCTCGGGGACGGTTCCTACCGATTCCCCGCAGGGGGAGCCGTGCGTGGAACCGCCTCCGTCAAGAGGTATCGCCATGCAAGAATTTCAAGAATTTCAAGTGAATAAAACCTTTGGCATCGCCGCGTCCGATCAGGTTCGGGTCTCCGGCTTGGCCATGCCGGGTCCCCTGACGCCTCGGATGGATCCGCAGTACACGTTCCGACAGAACCTGCTGTCGGACGTTTTAGGATGGCATCGGGGGATTGTGTCCGGCCCAATCCACGACGGGCTGTGGTTGACCGGCCCGATGGGGTCGGGCAAGTCCAGCCTCATCGTGCAGACCGCCGCCCGGCTGAACCTCAATCTGGTCGAGGTCAACGGCAAGCGGCGCCTGGAAGTGGCCGATTGGGTCGGGCACCTGACCGCCATAGGCGGTGATGTCCTGTTCGAGGACGGTCCCCTGACCACGGCGGTGCGCCACGGCGCCTGGCTGTTGATCAACGAGGCCGATCTGATCGACCCCGGTGAACTGGCGGGATTGAACACCCTGCTGGATGGGGGGCCGCTGATCATCCCGGAGAACGGGGGGGAAGTGGTTTTCCCCGCCCCCGGTTTTGGGCTGATTTGCACCGCCAATACCGTCGGCCTGGGCGATAGCAGCGGCCTGTATGCCGGGGTGCAACGTCTCAATGGGGCGTTCCTGGACCGGTTTTGGGTCGTCAAGGTGGACTACCTGACCGGCGAAGAAGAGTTTGCCCTGATCAAACGGCGCGTGCCGCAAATCAAGGACGAACTCTTGCGCGGCATGATCCAGGTGGCGGCGGAAGTCCGCGCCTTGTTTCAGGGCGCAGGGGAATCCACCGCGCCGCTCGACATCACCTTGTCCTCGCGCACCCTGATCCGTTGGGCTTACCTGACGGTGCAGTACGCCGGCGACAAGAACCCGTTGATGCGCACGCTTCAACGGGCGTTGACGAATCGGGTAGAACCCGAAACCGCAGAAGCGATTGAGGGAATGACCCGGCGCATTTTTGGGATACCGAACTCCTCCACCGGGGAAGACGCCCAGAACGCGGCGGGACCCTCGACGGCCGGGGGACCCGCCCATGCCCATTAAAGTAAGGCTGCTTCGGTATCAATTTCCCGACGGACGGTCCAAGGATTGGGCGTATCCCACGCCGGTGATGTCGGATGCACAGAACTTCACGGTCTATTTTGGCCGTACCGGTTCCACGCTGCGCCAACGGGACACGCCTGCATCCGCGTGTCGCAACGGCAGCGTGTTCGCGGAAGCCCCGCAGCGCATTCGGGAAAAGCGGGCGAAAGGGTATCGGGAACTGGGCGAATATTGGTTGGCCGATAACCACCGAGATTTGCGCCCCGTCACCCCTGCGCCCGCAGGGCCTGAGCCGATGATCCACTCGGCCTCGACCCCGACGCCACCCGCTATCGGGCCTGCTCTGTACTGGCGGTTGCGGATTCAAGATCGGGCGGATGAGGCCGCTCTGGAAAACGTCGGTCAGACCGTGGCTCGGCAACTGGAAACGGTCGGCTGGCGAGTCACGAACCACAGCGCGGGAGAGAGCATGTTCCATGGGTTCTGGCCCCCCGTCGTGTCGGGAGCCACCCACGGTCGAGTGGAATTGTTACCCGGCTACGAACCGGTGATCGCCTTTCTGTTGCTGGTGGCGCGCCGCTTCACCGGGGTCCGGGTAGCCAACGAAGACCAGCAAGTCATCACGGATTGGCCCCAGGAACTGCCGGTGTCGGATCAGATTCTGGAAACTCTGGGGTTAAAGCCGGTGAGCACAGAACGCCTCCTGGCCGACATGGCCGGAGAGGCGTGGTTCTACTAAGAATCGGTCTTGGGCGGACACCCTCCGTCCGCCTCCCAGGCCGGCGGAGGGCGTTCGCCTTTTTCTTCAACGAGAAGGAGGTTTTGATGCACGCGCAACCCTTGACCCTGTTGGCGAACGAGTTGGTTTTCGTCAACCTCGATATTTCCTGCTGGAGCGGGAAAAAGAGCTTGACCCCGGAAGATTTGGGCCTGGATCGGTCGCAACTCCCGCCCGAAACCTTGGTCTCCCTGGGCGAAAAGCAGTTGATTAATCCAGAGGCGCTGCGGGAATTCACCACGATCCGCAGCGCCGCCCGCCGCCACTGTCTGGTGGTGGGAACACGGTTTATGGGGGGTTACGCCGTGCCCAGCGCCAAAGCCCAAGGGCTGCTCGACCAGCTCACGGTGCTGGAACAGCGCTATCAAACCGTGCGCACAGCGTTTCTGGATACCTATGACGGTCAGCTGGCGGCCTGGGCCGATCAGCAACCGCTGGAGTGGCAGAAGCTGATTCGAGAAGCCCTGGTGCCTGCCGAGTACGTGGGTGGACGGCTCCATTTTGCCGTTCAGGCGGTGCGTTTTAGCGCGCCTTCACCCCAAGTGGTCGCGCATCCGGGCCTGGAAAAGGCCCTGTCGGGTTTATCGGGGCAAATTTTGTCCGAGATCAGCCAACAGGCGCGTGAAACCCTGGAAGAGTCCTTCCAGGGGAAAACGACCGTGACCCGGCGGGCGCTCAGCCCGTTGAAAGCCCTGCGCGACAAGCTCGATGGCCTGTCGTTTGTGGACAGTGGCTTTCGGGCGGTGGTGCTGGAAATCGATCGGCTGCTGGCCGGCATCCCGGACCGTCTACCGATTCAGGGCCGGGTCTTGGAAGGTTTACGGCAATTTCTGTGCCTGGCTTCTCAGCCGCAAGGGCTTCAGACCTGGGCTGCGCAAGCAGCTCCGGTCGTGGATGCACTGTGGACGGGTATCAGCACCGATTTAGCTTTTACTGTGCCGTTCAACGAGGACGCTGAATCTCCACCGTCCAATGAGGACGCGGCATCGCGACGGTTCGACGAGGCGGTGGAATCCACACCAAAGCTACCGGCTGAGGCCGAAGTGATCGACGCCGGCGGCGACTGGTTTTATTGACAGTTTTTTTACCCACTGCGGGGCGCGCGTCTTCCCCGTCGTGGGGGAGCGGCGCGCCTCCTTTCTTGTTGGAGGTGAGCATGAGAAGCAATCCCTTAGTGGGCGCCTTGCCCCTGATCGCCCAGATGCTGGGCCGCAAGTTGGGAGTCAAGGTCGAGATCGGTGGAGATGAAGCCTACACCGATGGGCATACCCTCCATTTGCCCCGCTTGCCGCTGGAAAGCACACCGTTGGCAATTCTAGCCAACGGCTTCATTGATCATGAAGCCGCGCATATTCGGTATACGGACTTCACAGTTCCGGTGCCGCCCGGCTTGGCGAAATTGTTGACCAATATCTTGGAGGATATCCGCATCGAGCAGGCGCTCGGCGTGGACTATCCGGGCAGCCGTCACAACCTGGCCGCGCTGGTGGATTATCTGGAGCATCACTCAGACGATGAAGCCGCAGAGCCCATCACTGAACAACCGGTCGCGGTTCAGGTCTTGTCCGCGCTACACAAACTGCTGCGCGCCCGCGTTTTGCACCAGGGCCTTCTGGCCCAGCAGGCCGATGATCTGGAAGCACGACTGGACGCGCTGCTCCCGGAAGGCGTGGTGATCAAGCTCCTGGCGCTGGCCTTTGAGGTGCGTCATGCGACCTCGACGACCGCCGTGCGGGATTTGGCGCTGCGCATCGTCGAGATGCTGAAGGAAGAGGAAGAAGCGGCGAAAGCGCCCACGCCGCCTGACCCACCCGACGCGCCACCGGGCGGCCCTCGCGCGGGTGAGACGGCTCCTCATAGCGCTGCTGCTTCCGCGTCCTCACCCGACGCTGGAGCAACGGAACCGAAGGGAAGCCCGCAAGACGCTGCTGCTTCCGCGTCCTCACCGGACGCTGGAACCGACGCACAGAGTCAAGAGGCGCAAGCCTCCTCCTCGGCATCGTCTTCGCAGACCGGATCCCAGGAGGCCTCCGCGCCACCGGGCGGCCCGGGTAAGACCGAAACCTTGACCGCCTTGTTGGCCGCCGATCCGTCGTCTACCGAGGGCCCGGACCTCGGCGCGCAAACCCGCACGCTGCTGACCGCCGCCGCCTCAGAAACTTCAGAGGTGAGGGTCGTTATCGCCGGGTACGACCCGCCGCCGCCGAACACCGCGCCCCAGGAGAAGGCCCGGCAGGCGCGGGCGGCCACCGCCGCCCTGCGTCACCGGTTGGGCGGACTGGTGCAAACCCATCAGGCGTCGGAGCATTGGGCGGCTTGTCAAGGTCGGCGACTGGCTACGCACCGGTTGTACAGCGTCCCATGGCCGCAAGCCCGTCTGTTTGACCGGCGCGTCGAGCGGTGGGCGACGGATACGGCGGTCGCGCTGCTGTTGGATTGCAGCGGATCGATGGCGCGCGACATGGCGTTGGCTAATCAGGCGGTTTTGGCCCTGGTGCTGGCCCTGGACGACCTGCCCGGGGTGGCGTGCTGGGCAGCGGCGTTTCCCGGTCGGCGGGATCAGCGAGTCATCCCGCTCAAGCAGTTTCAGGAGCGGGCTTCCTGCATTGCTGGACGCTTTGAGGTGCGGGCGCATGGCGGGACGCCGTTGGCGGGCGCGCTCTTGCGCGCCGGTTGGGAATTGATCGGACGTTCGGAGCCGCGCCGCTTGTTGATCGTGGCGACCGATGGACAACCGGAGGAGATAGACCTCGTGCGCTCGATCCTGGCCCGGTGCCGCGCCAGTGGCCTTGAGGTGCTGGGTTTAGGCATCGGCCAAGCCCTGGATGAGGTGGAAGACCTGTTTGGTCGTCGGGATGCCGTCACGATCCAGACGATTCAGGAACTCGCGCCGATGCTGTTCACGCTGTTGGAACAGCGGTTGACGCAGGCTGCGTGAGGAGTGTCGGACTCCACACGCCTGTTTTGAATTGACCTCAACCCGTTCGGGAGAGCACGCGCGATGCGTCATTCCCGAACGGGGGTGGCGCCGGGCGTTCTCCCCGACCTCTTTGGAGAACCGTATGGAACCCTTGAAGAGCGGGTCAGCGCGCTGGCCTGAATTCCTGCAACGCTACAGTCCCGCGGAGGGATTCTCGGTGCAAACCGAAATTCTGGATGCGTTGAGTCTGAACCCCGGCTTGATGAAGCTGTATGAAATCGCCTTGCACGGCGGGCATTCACCGGAATCCCTGGGACTCCCCCCGCTGCTGAGCCGGGAACCCGCCCTGATTTGTCGGGCCACCTTGCGTGATCCCCACGGTTGCGTCCTCGCGACCGCAACCGCCGCCGCCCCAGCGGGCCAAGCGGTGGAAGGGCTGGAAACCGCGGCTCGGCAACGGTTGCTGGCCGCGTTAGGCTTGGGCGACGACCTCGTCGACGTGGACGAAGCCCCTGATCAGCGGGATGAGAGGGATCAGGGCCTCACCGCGCCGGGGGTTCAAGCGCCTCTGCCGGGGACTGAAACGCGGGCCGTAGCGGGCGCGGACCCTGCGCCTGCAACGCCGGTCGACGAAGGCGGGGCGATGGCGACTTCCGCGTCGCCCGCGAGAGAAGACCCGGCGACCACCCTATCCGCCTCCGCCCAGGCGGTTGCTATAGCGCCGGTGGAAACGCCCGTCGATACGCCCTCCCGGGGGGCCTGGGGCGCGGCGACCGCCGCCACCGCCGAGGAGAGGGCGCTGCCGTTGTTGCAACGCCAGATTGCCCACCTGGCGTCCCTTCGGGGCATCGCCGTTCCCGAAGTCCATACCCGGGCGGAGGGACAAGCCGCCTTGAAGGCGTTGATGCAGCAACCGGCGGCGGTAGTCGTTTAGAGGCGTTTTTGTACGACCTTGGGCGTGCCAGCGGATTGAAAAACTCATCTCACCTCTGCCCCTCTCCCGCCAGCGGGAGAGGGTTTTTTATGCAGTGTCGTTAGTGTGTGGGTCGGGGCAGTTGGGGTTTGCCGTGATAGTTTTCAACGGCGTCGATCATCGGCGCCCACGGGTAGGCGGTATCCAGCGCGGTTGCGGGGCCTGAAAAAAACAGGATCGCACAGCGCCCGCCACACGACCAGCAGATTGCCCAACAAGGGTTCGGCAGTCGGGTAGTCTGCCCTCTCGCGGTGGCTACGAACCCTTGCCACCCTCCGGTCAGGAGTGACGCTTTCCGGGTCCAGGTCGTCGAGAGTCGGGCGGGACGGATCAGGGTAGGTTTTGTGGGTCAGGGCCGGTTGCCGAGAAGGGAGGCTATTTCGCTGCGGTGCGTATGAACCGGCTGAGATGATCGGTTGCCAGTGGGGCATCCGCATGGGATAGCGGGGCCGGGCGGTGTTCCAGGAAGGCCGGCCATGCCTTGGGGTTCAGGATCCAAGGAGCATCTCCGTTCCACGGGGCCGTCGTCTTGACGAACCCGCCCGGATACAGCACGACCGGCTGGACCTCGAACCGTGGTCCGGTCGATTCCCGGAGCACGTTTTGCAGCCCATGGGCTTGAGCCTTGCCTTGCACCATAGGATCGCGGTCGGGGACGTGGCCAGCGAGGGTGATCCGTGCGCCATCATAGACGATCTCCGGCTTACCCTGGGTCGGCTTAGGGTAAATCTGGGTTTCGAGGGTGAAGATTCCAGCTGGGCCGATCAGCGCGGCCACCCCGTGGGGATACGTCTGGGCGGCTTGCTCGAATTTCTTCCAAACCTTCGCCGGCCGGATCGCCGTGACGGTGCCCTCCTGCGTCTGGACGCCGATCTTGAGGCCGCCCTGCACGAGGAGCGGCTGGGGTAATTTGGAGAATTTGACGGTGAGTTCGAGTCGGCCAGCTACGAGGGACTCCTTCAGGAGGGGGGTAGCGTTGGCGAGAAGCGCGGCTTTTGCCGTCGAGGATGGGTTCCGGCGTGGTCGGCGGGGCGCGGTCCGAACCTCGTCCTCCGCCACCACGCCACCCGCCTGGCCCTGCAAGTCCATCCGAACCGCGCCGGCTTGTAGCGCCCCCCGATAGAGCGGCCGGTTACAGTAGCGGCCCAGCGCGCGCTTGATGGCGGATTTCTCGAAGCCCGCCGCCACCCAATCCTGGTGGATGCCGATTTTAAGCGGCCGGGGCTGCTCCCTGTCGAAGCAGGCGGGGCACGCCTCGATCAGCGCCGGCAGGACGGTGGCGCGCGCGGGCGTCGGTTCGGTGACGATCTGGCTTGCACTGCGGGATTGGGGTCGGTCATAGCCTACGGTTTCGTTCAGTGCAAGTCAGAGAAATGAGGTTCCGAGCGGGCTTAACTCGGCGACGCGGTATGGAGCGCTCCGCCACGCGGGCAGCGGTCGTCCAGCATGGTAGTCACGTTAGTTTGATCAACATGAGGGATTTCCCAGTGTTTGATCTCTATTTTTTAGAACCAACTCAATAGGATGAGTTGATAATTGCCAATTGGCAATTTTTCATGGTGAATACTCGCTTCTCGTACCTCAAGTTGCTAGCAATCCTCATTGAAAATTTCTGGTGATATTTTATATTTTTATCATAAAATTCATGTAGTTTTTTAAAAATTGCCAATTGGCAATTTCTTATTCGGCGAGCATCTGGAGCACATCACCGAACGCATTCAACACTTCTTCTCGGTTAGCTCCACTACGCGGTAGCACTTCGATCAGCAACCCGCCGCGTGGACGACGGATAGCGGTCAGCATTTTCTGCCCTGTCGCAGCCCGATATTCCAGAGGTGTTTGCTTTGGCTTGGTGGCCCGGTTCTTAGCAGCGGATTTAAGAAGTTGCAGAATCTGTTGTCCAGTCAGGAGCCCCTGTCCTGCTTGAAGAGCCTGCTGTTGCCGGGCGTAAAGTTCATCCGCGCGAGCTAGAATGCGGCGGCGAATTTGTGGATCCTTCAGTAGCGGCTTCAGTTCTCGGGCGTGATTGGCTTTGAGCTCCGTAATATCCGCATACGCCTGGATGATCCCGTCCGGCAGGACCGCCAAGTCTAGATAGCGACTCAGCCAGGCTTCGGAGACCTCCAGACGTTCGGCCATATCCCGCTGTGACCGGTAGTACGACTCCAGCGCCTGTCGATAATCCAGCGCCCGCTCGAAGTCGCTAATATCCTCCCGTTCCCGGTTTTCGCAGTCGCTCAGTCGGAAGGCTTCCTCATCGGTCAGGGCGCGAACCTCAATCAGAAACATCAATTGCGGGTAATTATTTCGACGCAGCCAATCGATGGCCCAGTGTCGGCGAGCACCGCAAATTACTTCGAAATCGTGTTGTGGATCACCCTGCACGCGGCGAACGATGGCCGGAAATTCCTGTCGCCCCTGCGCTTTGATGCCTTGGATCAGGTCGGCGCAGCGTTGCTCATTTAACAGGTCATAGCGCCGGTTATGTCGCGTCCATAACCGGCAGCGTTCTGGCTCCACCCACAGCAGCGTTTTTTCGATGATCTCACCGTTAGCCAATTGCGCCAGATGGTTTTCTCGCTCCTGAAGATAGCCGATGGTTCGCTTTCGAGCCGATACAGAATCACTAGTCTCCGATGGACCGGTTGTCAGCTCGCCCGCTAGATCTTCAAACAACACTTTGTTCCGAGCAGCCATGCATGTTTCCTCAAATCACACCTTCGCGGCGCAGGGCTTCGTGGTGACTGGGCCAAGTTTTCCGAATCAACAGTTCAATTTCCCGATTGACGGCATCGAGATACGCCTTGCAGCGTCGGTAGGTCTCGCGCGAAGTCGTGGCTTCTTCCAACTCGTAAACCGACATCAGCCGCGCGCCAGCATTATCGATTTCCGCTGAATCCTTCATGACCGTGTTAAACATGGCAGTTTGATAAACCTGGCGCATCATCCGGGTAATCTCGGTGTGGGCCGATTTGGTCTCATCCATGGCATTGATCAATACCTTGAGAAATTTGTAACGCGGTTGAAGACCCTGGGCTGCCAACGTTTCGAGCGCTTCGACTAGCAAGGTGAAAAAGTGCGCAGTGGAGCCAAAATCGACCGTCGCGGGGCGTACCGGCACCACCAAGGCCGTTGCCGCCCGGACCACGCTGAGCGACAACATGCCCAATGCGGGGGGCGGATCAATGATGACGACATCAAAACCGTCCTTGATCGTGTCGATGCCCAAGCGTAGTCGTTCCAGCATCAAGGGATTGGCCGGTAGTCGCGCAGCCAGTTGATATTCAATGCTGTAAAGCGACAGGTTAGCTGGGATGAGAGAAAGCTGATCCCAGTAGGTTGGGCGTAACGCATACGACAGAGTATCCCGCTCACGCATCAGGAAGGGGAAGAGGGTATTCTGGGTCTCTAATTCGTAATCCGGATTAAATCCGAACAGGCTGGTCAAGCTGCTTTGTGGGTCGCAGTCAATAGCGCAGACGCGGTAACCTCGCAACGCCAGATACTGAGCGACGTGCGCCACTAGGGTACTTTTCCCGACCCCGCCCTTGAAGTTAGAAACGGCTAGCACCAAGGGCTCGTCGTTTTCACCGCGCCATGGCAGAGTTTCAAATTCCCGACGCATGATATTGATGTCCGTCAGCGTATAACCGAAACGGCGGCCATGACTGTCCTTGCGCGGCTCCGGCAAGCGACCTGACTTTTCCGCATCCCGGATCGCGGTCGGTGTCCGTCCGACCATGCGTGCCGCTTCGGAAATGCTGAAACCAATCTTCAGCCGCTTCTGCTTGCCAGGTTCGAACACTGTCTCTCGTAAACGCTCGATGACCCGGTAGGAACGTTGCTCGATGTCTCGAATTTCATCGAGCGCAATATCGATTCCCGCAATAGCAAGGGCAGGGGCTACCATCCCTGACTCAAGCCTTGACTGCTCGGCGATAGCATCAGTCATGCCTGTTTCATGCTTGCGTAATTTTTTGCCGGTAGAGCTTACTTTCGTCATAAAAGAGATTTTTTGTGAATTTTGCAAAGTAAGTAGCATTGTAGTGAATAATTGCCTCGTAGTGATACCAGAAATCTTCCTTCAAAGAATCAAGGCAAGTACCCCAACTCTCATCTCCAAAAGTAGGTGCGACTCCGACGACCACCGATCAAGGGGTTAGGTGACTGTTCTCCAGAAGTCATTGCGACAATCTACAGCAGTGGTTTCGACCGGATGCAAAATTACAGCATTGATTGCGACTGGATTCCGGTTCGGCCATTTTGATTGGATATTATTTCAACGGGTTAAATTGATGAGCGGCATGATCATGCCTGAAGTCGCCACCGCTGCTGTGAAAAGTCGCAACGACTGCTGGAAATGACAAGCGGGATGTCGCGCCACCTCGAAACCGTGTCACGCGACACGGTTCGAGCGGTTAGGACGGTACTTTCTCGTCGGGCGGCACGAACCGGCGCCTCTTTCGGAACTCGACGTGCGGCATCGACGGAGCCGGGGGCGGGGGCGGCACGATCCGGTAGCTGCTCGTGACGCGGGGCCGGGGCGACCGGCGGCCGGGCGCCGGTCTCGGCCCCTGGTGCCCGCGCGCCGCCCGCTCGTGTTCCGCCTTGCGGGCGGCCTTGGCCTCGCGGTTGCGCCGTTCGATCTCGCGCTGCTGGCGGTGCTTATCCTCCCGCTTCTTGTGGGTCCGCACCCGTTCGACCTTGGCTTGCCCGCTGTCATCTCCAGAAGTCGTTGCGACTTTTCACAGAAGTCGTTGCGACTGATGTGAAATGCGCAATCATCTCCAGAAGTCGTTGCGACTTTTCACAGAAGTCGTTGCGACTGAATCGGGACGAGGCCCAGTCATTGCGCCCCGCCCAGCTTGATCAACCCGAATTCAGCCGAGCCGCAGTCCGACCTCAAAGGTTGCGAGGTTGCCGAACGTACGTGGCGGATCCCGCCGCGTTGACCCCGGCCTCAGCCCCCGTCGTCGCGATAGCCGAGTCGTTCGAGCAGGCCATCGAGAACGTCCAGATTACTGAAGGCGAGGATCAAGCGCCCGGACCTGGCCCGAGCATACTCCAGGGTGACCGGGACTCCGAGTTGTTCGGACAACCGATCTTCGAACCGCGCGTGATCGGGATCGCGAGGGTCGGCGTTAAACGCGACGGTGGCCGGGTCGCGGGGATCGCGGCGAATTTGGCGCATCAAGGCTTCGACTTGCCGCACAGTCAGCCGCTCCAGGCGAATGCGGCGGGCCAGATGGAGCTGGCGTTTGGGTTCCAGCCCGACCAGGACTTTGGCCTGACCGACGGAAAGCGTCCCCTCGGCGATCCATTGTTGGACGGTGGGCTCCAGGCGCAGGAGGCGGAGCAAGTGCGACGCTACCGACCGCGTGTAGCCCAGGGCGGCGCCGGCGCGGGTGATGCTGAGGCCTTGCCGCACCCGTTGTTCCAGTGCGCGCGCTTCCTGGATCGGGTTCGACGGGACGCCTTCCAGGGGCAAGCTCTGTACCCGTCGGACCGCTGCATCGTCCAGGTCGTCACGGACGAACGCCGCCAAGGTCGACAGCCCGGCTTTCTGAGCCGCGAGCCATTGTTTCTCACCGGAAATGATCTCGTAGCGGGTGGGGTGAGTCGCCGGGAGCGAGCGGACGGTGACCGGGGCGACGAAACCCAGCGTCCGAACGATCTCGACCTCTTCGATGCTTGGCCAAGGTAGCGGCCGCGGCGGGCGCTGGGCGCTCAGGGACAGACGATCCAGTTCCAACTCAAGCCACATAGCGGCATTCCCGTCAATCCGCCAACTCGCTGGCCCGTCGGCGCTGAAGAGAAGGGGGGTCCCAATCCAGCTCGCGCAGCAGCGCGCAGTCGATCCGTTCCTGGCCCGAGCGGATCGCCGCCTCGGTGGCCAGGTTCAACACCGTCGCCAAGTCCCCAATGGTACCTTCGCTGAGCGCCAGCAATTCGGCGGCCACTTCCGGCGCGTGCAGGCGCGAAGGTTGGCGCAACGGCAGCAAGCGTTCGAAGCTGGCCAGCAGCTTGCGGTACTCGTCGTTCAAGGTCCACTTGGGTAGCGCCAACGGCCGGAACCGATTGGCCAGTTGCGGATCGGTTTGAATGGCGCGCAACGCGTCCGCGGTGCCCACGCCCACCAGGGGAATTTGCAGGTCGTTACCGAGGAATTTGAGCGTGTTGAGCACGATCCGCTGCGGTTCGAGGCGGCTGGCCAGCAGATGATGTAACTCATCGATGATCAGCATTTTCACCTTTAGATGACGCAGCAGCAGACGGGCCTGTGCCAGTTTGTGCCCGGCTGGGAGCCGCGACCGGTAGGGAGCTTGGACCTGTTCCAGCACTTCTTCGTAAAACCGGCCTTCATCGGGAACCGGCGGCATTTGCAGCGTGACGACCGGGCACAGGCGACGTTCGCCATCCTCGGCGAGAAGGGCGGGATAACGGTCGGCAAACTGCTGGACGATGCAGGTCTTGCCGTTGTTCGTGGGCCCGACCAGCAGCACGTTCGGCATGCGATGGGTGGGCGGATGGCGCATCAACGCTTCCAACCGGCTCAATGCCGTCTGCGCTTGGGTATAGCCGATCCAGCGGGGCTGCAACAGCCACGTCAAGCGTTCGTCCGGGCCGCGGTCGAGCTGAGCACGGGCGCTCGGGTCCAGATGCGAGCCGTCGGCGGCGGCGTTCATTCGCGCCGGCGACCGACATAACGGTCGGCAAAGGGGGTGATGGCCTCGGGAAGGCTGGCCCCGTCAACGTCCGGTCTCGCGGCGCAGCCGACCGATGGATCGAGGGGTTCTCGGTGTTGATGGTGGTCCCGCCGCTGGGCACGGCGCCGGTTTTGGGTGGCGTCGAGAGCCTGCGCTTCGATCTGGCGGAGACGCTCGTAACCGGCAAACAACGCCGCTTCGTCGATGCTGTGTCGGCCTTCGGCTTTGAGCCGACGCCGTACCTCGCGCAGTTCCCAGAGACTCATGCTCGGTGCCGCCAGCCGGCGGTAAGGGATGGGAAAATACTGCTTCAGTTCGGGATCGAAGAAAAAAACCGTGCTGATATCGCGCGGGTCCCGCCGCACGACGAAGGTGCGTGGCCGCTTCGCAGACCCCGGCTGCGCGGCGCGTATCCACGGCTTGAGGACGTCGTGGTAATAATAGATTTCGTCGATCCGCAGCCCGTAGGGTTGCACCGTCCGCTCCACGTAGGGAAGAAAATCGAGCCGTAGCCGTTCGGGATCAGCGGGTAGCGGCCGCAGGCCACAACCGAGTCGTTCGCCGTCCCCCAGGATGCCCTGTTGGTATTTTTTGAGTGGCGACATCCCGAGGCCCTGGTGGAGCTTCTGGTGATAGACCTGGGTGATGTAGACGGCCAGCCAGCGTTCGAGCTCGTCGAGCGTCATCGCGGCCTTTTGTGCCGACGGATAATCCCCGCGCTCGGCGGGATTGGAAAAGGTGGTGCCCGGTAAGGTATGGATGGCCTGGTTGAGCGTGCCGCACAGCCGTTCGATATGACCGCCGAAATGCGGTCGCCCGACCGGCCGCCAGTGCAGGTCGATGCCGTATTCGGCGCAGGCCCGCTGCAACATGGCACCCCGAAACTCCGGCGCGTTATCGACGTGGACGCAGTCCATCAGCCCGCCGATCGGCCAGGGGGCGTCGATCCCCTGCCGGGCCAGCCAAGTCTCCTTGGGCAGGATGGCCCGCGCCAGGCAGAGTCCCACCGACAGGGCGCAGGGCGGGTCCAGGGCGAGATAAAAACCAGCCACCCCCCGGCTGAACACATCGATGGCCACGGTCAAGGTGGGCCGACCGATCGGCAACCGTTGGCGGTCGTCGACCACCAGAACGTCCGCCGGGGTGTGGTCGATTTGGATCACCGCCAGCGGCCAGTCCGCGTTCGGAAACGCGCCCACGACCGGGTCGTAGCGATCCCGGGCCGCGCGGGTTCCTTCGCGTCGGCGCAGCCGGACCGAGCCGGCGATCCGGGCGATGCGCGCGCGCAGCGTGTTGATGTGCGGGGCCGCAACTTCAGCTTGATAGCAGCGCCGTCGCAGTTCCTGGTACGTGGCCGCCGCGCTCGGCTTCTGGGCCGTCAAGTAATGGTCGTCGATCACCGCGGTGATGAGCGCTTCCACAGGGTCGCTCAACCGGCTATCCCCGCACCCCCCCTTGGAATTGCCCGGCAACAAGGCCGAGCACTGCCCCGTCGCTTGGTAGCGGTCCAGCCAGCGATAGAGCGTGGCCCGATCCACCCCGGCCTGGCGGGCGCATTGCTCCACGTCCACCACCGAGCGCCGTTCGCTTTCCAGCAACGGACGAATCGCGGCGTAGCGCGCCTCCGCGATCCGCCAGTTCGCCTCGGAAACCGTGCTGAGATCGGGAGGAGCGGGTGCGACACCGTCTTCAGCGCGGGCCATCTTCGTCCTCGCCAGCATCCACGGGACTAGGGTTCGCCGGGCGTCGGGCACCGCCGTCGCCACGGTCGGTGCGTGCTCGGAGCACGCTGTACGGGGTCAGCAACCGATCGAGATCGACCCCAATCTGTTCGGTCGCCACCAGGTGCCACAAGGTGGCCAACGCCTCGGCGTACCGGAGAGGATTGAGACGGGCCAGCGCCAGCAGGGCGTCCGGCGTGGCCGTGCCGTGCGTCCGGAGCGCGGTCAACAAGGCATCGCGGTCCGTGTCGTCAACCCGCATTGGGCGGTAACGCAAAAGAAAACGGATGTTCCTGAGCCGCGGCGTGCGGATTTCCCGCTCCGTGACGACGCGGAATCGCCATCCCCGGTCGCGGGCATAGCGCCGGGCTGCCGTGAATTTAGGTCGGTACTCCGCACCGTGCTCGCGCAGATCGCTGCGATATTTGACCTCGCACAAGGCCGGCGGTCCACCGGGTTGGCCAGTCAGCACCGGCCGATAGCGGACCAGCACGTCGGGCGTGTAGCAGGGCCATCGCGCTATGGGGTGGCTGGGGTCAGCAGGGCAATCGCGCTATGGGGTAGCCGGGATAGGGGTACCCAACAAGAGGCGCAACCGGTACTCATCATTGAGGGCGGCGCGCAGTTTGCGGCGACGGATACTGTCGCGCGGGGAGCCGTTATGACGCAGCACATTCAGGGCGATGCGGCGAATCAGGGCCAAGTTCTCGGCCGAGTGATCATGGCGTGTCCGACCAGCATCTTCCCCAAACGGGACATCCAACACCCCGTGCTGTTGGTTTTCGATGCCCCAGTGACCACGCACGCTGGCAGCAAACCGTTCTTGATCCGCGAACGAACTGAGGAAATAGCGACCTTCGGTACTGATTTGATCGCCGATGATCCGGATGGACTCCACCCGGCCGACCGCTTGCAGCCCTGCCCAGTCCGGTTTCGCGTCGAGCCCGTCGATGTGGCCGCTCAGGGCAGAGCGCCGAATCTCAATGCGGCCATGGTCTTTCTCGACCGTTTCCTGGACCGGTAAGCGCCCGCCCGCGACTTCGGTATCGAGCCAGAGTTGGACCTCGACCTCTTCGCACAGGGTCGGATGATGATCTTTGAGGGCTAACACATAATCTGCTCCCCCGCTGACGATGGCCTGCGCGATGGTTTTCTGGCAACCCATCGCATCGGCGGACACCACCGCCCCGTGCAGATCGAGCAGGGCCAGCCGGTCGGGAATGGCCGTGATCTCGTTGGATTTCTCGGCGATGGCCTGTTGCGCTAACACCCAGCGGGCCTGCCCCGCAAATGCGCTCACGAGATGCACCGCCGGGTGCTCGCCGTCCCGACTCCCGCGCACGGCCTTGCCGTCCACGCAGACCTGCTCACCGGCTAAATCCGGGCGCGCCGCTGTCGCCCAGGCCGTGAACGCCGCGCGGAACGCCACCGGATCGATCCGCCCCAGCACGTCGCTCAAGGTGTCGTGCGAGGGAATGCCGTTGGGCAGATCCAAAAAGCCTCGCAGCCCGTCTTCCTTCTCCTCGGCAAAGTCCGCCATGCCCACCCAGTCCTCCACCCCGCTCAACACCGCGCACAGAACCATCATCAGAATATCCTGGAGTTTGTGGAGCTTGTTGCGCGTCTCGCGGCGCGGATCGGGCAGATCGGCGAAATACGGGCGCGGGTCGAGCAGTTGGGGCCGCATCAGTTCTCTCCAGTCGATGATCCGGATTTGGTGATCCCAGCAATCCGTCTCCTGTCAATCCCCCACTTAGCGCGATCGCCCTGCGTTGACCGTGCGTTTGTCGCTCTTGCTCATGGGTTCGGGTTAAGGTGGGGCGGGGTTAGGCACTTCAGGGGGCGAGCCGTTGGGAAATTGAGGCGAGTAACGATAGTGCCTTGATGGGCCGTGTTGCAACGGGCCTTCGGCGCGCTTCCCCGTGCCACCCCCGGTAAGTGCCGGATTGTCTCCATATCGGTCGGCGTGCGCCAGTTCCAGTAACCAACGCTACTGGACGGTCGCTAGCGGCGACTGAGAAGCTGTAAAAAACAAACAATCTTATAGTTTTTTATATAAATTATTTATTTTTAACTATTTTTAGTCATCATGACCTATTCCAAGTTAGAAGCGTAGCACCAAGCTTCAAGGTCATCGCTTGGGCCAAGTTAGACGTACACCTACACCTACACATTAACCTTTTTACAGGGTTGGGATGATTCTGGAGGATAGGGAGGGTAGGGAGGATAGGGAGGATAGGGAGGGTAGGGAGGGTAGGGAGGGTAGGGAGGGTAGGGAGGGTTATTCCGAAAAGTCCCTATAGAAGCTTTCTTAAGGGAACTTTCTGGAATAACTATCCCTACCCTCCCTACTATCCCTAATGCCCCCCACCGTCCAGAGCAATAAGTCCAATTCCCAATCGCTTGATTTTTCCTACGGTCTTTTTCAAATAAAATCCTTTATAAGTCATATATTTACCTAATTTTGTCTGACTCTCTTCCTTCACACCGTTTGCGGCGCACCAATCCCGGTAAGCGGCCCATAGCTGGCTCGACAACACTTCCGCGTTGCGATGAATAATGCAACACTCAGCGATAAACGGCCCAAACACATCCATTTCCTCGCGATAGGCTTGGGTTGCGGCCTGTACCTTGGCGGGTGGTTGCAGCCCGTTGCGTTGCCAATCCAGGCAGCCACGGATGGCCCAGTTCAGGATTCCCGGTAGTTCCGCTTCCAGCTTGTCGGCCAGGTCGAGGTCTTCGCGGCCTTTAAAACTCACCTCGAAGGGTACCAGCCGCACGCGCGACCAGATGGCGTCATCGGTGCCGCGGATTTCCGGTTTGTGGTTGCCGTACATCCACGGTTTGAACTGCGGTTTGAAGGTGAAGGCTTCCTGATAGAGGCGACGCCCTTCAATGGTGTCGCCGCCGGTGATGTCCTTGATCAACTGCTCATTGAGTCGGTGTTCTTCATCGACTTCGCTGGTGCAGACGAAGCGCGGCCCGGCTAAGGTCGCCGCCTTGCGCTGGTTATCCTCCGGGTTTTTCGACTTCATGAAGGTGTCGGCACCCACCTTGCGGCCGTAGCCATAACTGGATTCGCCGCAGTTACCGACCAGCTTCATGATGGCCTCCACCAGGGTGGTCTTGCCGTTTTTGCCGGTGTCGCCGTACAGGAAGAACAGGGCGCGTTCCTTGACCACGCCGGTCAGCGACCAACCGACTGCACGCTGAATGAAAGCCACCAGGGCGTCGTCGCCGGCAAACACTTGAGACAAAAACAAGAGCCACATCGGGCAGGTGGCGGCCGGGTCGTAAGTGATGGGAGCGATGAAGGTGATGCGGTCGGCAGGGTCGTGGGGACGCAATTGGCCGGTACGGAGGTCGACGGTGCCATTCTGGACGTTGAACAGCCAAGGATCGGCGTTGAGGTCGCCGTATTCGATCAGCAGCGCGTGTTTCGACAGCTTCAATCCTGCCGCGATGGTGCGTTCGTGCTCGGATTGCACCGCCCATTTCAGCAGGGCCTCGGCTTGGATCATGAGCGACTTGCGCCGGTCTTCATCCGCTTCATCGGCGGCGCGGCGGGCGAGGGTGGCGGATTCCCGGGCGATGAGGCGCGACAGACCGTCGACGAAGCCGGTGGCGATGGACCCTTCGCTGGTGGGATCGGGCCGCCAGAACTGGCCGGTCCAGAGCACCCAGCCGAGCCCGAGCGCATACCAAATGCGGCCTTGGTAGTAGTGGCGGATCCGGTGCGAGTTCGCCAGATGGGTGCAGGGGCTGACGGTCGGGGGACAGTAGACGGCCTCGGCCTGGCCGGTCGGGTTGCTCGGGCGAGCGGGCGCCGGGGCGGGAACGGGTGGCGCGGCGAACACCGGCGCGGTGGCCGCCAACGCCTGGAGTTCCTCCAGGGTGTGCCCCTGATTCAGCCAGTCGGACACGTCGCCCTTGGCGGGCAGTCCTGGCAGTTCCAGCCTCCGCACCTCGCCGACCTGACCTCGCAGTGCGTGGGCGATGTACGCCATATGCGCCCGGCCCGGCTCGTCATGGTCGGGGAGTAAAACGACGCGGGCGGCCCCGGCCAGTTGCGTGGTGTATTCCCGGCGCCACTTGGCTTTCTGGTCCGGTTTCGCGGCGCCTTCAATGTTGGTGGTGGCGATCAGGCCCCCGGCGGCGAGCCGGTCGCAATCCTTCTCGCCCTCCACCACGAAGACCGTAACGCCCTGGGCGATGGCCTGGCGAAGTTCGGGCAGGCGATAGAGCACGGCGGGACCGGGGCCGGCCTTGTAGATCCATTCCCCGGCGGGCCCGCGATGGCGAATACGGAAGTCCTTGGGGGCATAGCGGATTTTCTGGCGGACCTCAAGGCCGGCGGCATCCCGGTAGCAGTAGGTCGCCACGATCTGCCGCGGGCCGGTGGACGGCCCCGGGGTCAGGTCGAGAGCCGCGATAATGTGGTCGTAGGGACAGCCGGCGAAGCAGTGCAGCAACAGTCGGCCATTCATTTTGACCGACAGGGAGGGGTTGTGGTCCTCGTGGCAGGGGCAGCGGGCTTTGTAGGCATCGCCCGACTTCACCGGGCGATAGCCGGTGACCCGCTCCAGGGCGGTCAGCGCGTCGTCGAGCGAACTCATGACCGCCCCCGAAGCGCACACGGCGTCGCGGCGTCGAGGCGGGTGCTGAGAGCGAATGGCGGCGCGCACGGATCATGACCGCGGTGGCGGCCAGAAGCACGAGCGACGGCTTGCCGATGAGTGGGCGCCAGCAGGCCGGGCGCACACGCCGCCGGGGCGCCGGGTGCACCCTGATTCGACGTTCTGTCAGTATGGACTTTCATGCAATCCCCTTTTTAAAGGCGTACAGCCACCTTGCTGGGGTCTTGAAAGTCACTGCCAGTCCGCTATAATCAGAACCAGGTCATAGTTTCTGATTGTCGTCCTTAGCGGATCGACGGACGGCGACTTTCAAATGTTCCCAACGAACCCTCGCGCTCGAAACGCGGGGGTTTTGCGGTTTTCGGGTGGGCGATCTTTATCTTCGGCGGTCGTTGGACCTCATCAGTCGGTGTGCCCGGAGTGGGCATCGGGTGATGGTCTCCATTATAGCGGGTGAACGCCCCTGGGGCGCAATCCGCTCACGTCTCCCGCGCCCCCGCCGGATCCGCCCCCGGGGCGGTGGCGAGGCCCGGAGTCCCGTGGGGTGCCGTCAGGGTATTGTGGAGCAGGACGTCGGTCTCCCGCAGCATTTTGTCGAGATAAAACTGATCCTCATCCAACAGCCGTCGTTGCGCCTGCAACTGAGCGCCGAAGGTCACAAGCTGGCTTCGATGGTGAAGGAGGTCACGGGTGAGCATCTGGTTGTGCCAGCACTGGACCTGGGTCAGGCCGTGTTTGATCTGCGCGAGGGTGGGACGCGTGAGGAAGAGGTGAGCGCGGAACTGACGGGCGATGGCCTGCGGGGTGATCGGTCGACGGCGAGCGGCGAGCGCATCGGACGCTTCCAGTACGCCTAGCGCCACTTGAAACGCGAAATCCGGCGCGAACGTCGTCCCCGGTGGGTGGTGAGTAGACATCATGGCACCTCGGATGCGGTGGGGGTCAGGTCCTCACCGGTGTTACCGGTGGGGGCCGCCGGGTCCCCACCGGGGCGGCGGTTGATAATATCCCGGTGATCGTCGGTGCGTCGGCGGAGGCCGGACCCGCGCGGCGCCCACTTCGCCACCGGTCGAATCGTTCGGATCGTGTGCGTGCTGGCATGAGTTCTCCGTTAAAATATCTTTAATAATCAATATAATTGCTGATAAAGATTTCTTCCATACCTATCGTCAAGGGTTCGGACTGTTTTGATTTGATCAAACTCAGGAAAACGCCCCCGTGGGATTTAATAACGGGTACCGAGGCCCCGCCCTGGATCGATGCCCTCCCAGCGGTCCGAACTATGGAGAGGGGTTATCTGGTCAAAAATAGCCCGAGATAGGGTACCCCCACGCACGCTCCGATCCGGCATCGGGCTATCCCCGGTTTTTTTACGGGCGTGCTGCCCTATAGTAAAAGCGGAAAACGGATGAATTCAAGTTTTCGGAACGCTTTTTTAAAAAAATAATCTATAATCGGGAAAACCTTGTCACGAGGATGAGAGACCTTGTCCAGAAAACCCTTGCGAAAAGCGTCCGAGCGGGAGCGGACTGCCGAGCCTGCGGCGGTCCCGAACGCCGTTTCCGAACCCGATTTCCGCATTTTGGCGGACGCCGGCGGCGTCGTCACTGCGGAAATGTCGGTGGAGGCGTGGATTGCGCTCCCTAACCATCCGCACCAGCGCAATACCGCGCGCCACGCCCGGGCGGTGCATCTCAAGCAGGCCCGGGGGGCGACCGGCGCGGTGGCGAACCAACTGGCGCAGGTCGTCGCCGCGCGTCTCGACGGCGCGTACTACAAGGTGGACGGCCATACCCGCAGCTATTTGTGGGAGCAGGGCCAGCTGCCGCGCCCAGCCGTGCTGCGCGTCACGATTTATCCGGTCGCGTCCCGCGCGGAGCTGGACGCACTGTACGAGGTCTTCGATGCGTCCACGGCCGCCAAGACGCGCTACGATCAAGTCTACGGCGGTTTCCGGGAATGCGGGTTCCAGCCGCGGTCCAAGCGCCTCCGCCACGGTTTTTTGAACGACGCGCTGAACATCGCCCTGCGCGGCGGCATCCGCGGGCAGCAGAGCCGCGCCTTGCCCGAGGTCAACCTGTATCGGGCGGTCGCGGTGTTCCAACGCGAACTGGAGCTGCTCGACAGCATCGACCCGGAACCGCGGCCGTTCTATTCCGGAGTGGTGGCGGCGGCCCTGATCGGCTTGGCGCTGTATCCGCCGGAGCGGGTCCTCGACTTTTTCAAAAAGCTGCAAAACGGGGAGGGCAACCGGAAAGAGGGGCGCTCGGATCCGGTGGATGCCGTGTTGAACGTGATCCAGCAGATGACGTTGGAAAAACGGGCGGCGCAAACCGCGTTGCAAGCGGATTTGTGCGCCCGCACGCTGCGCGGCTTGGTGACCTGGTTGGCCGGACCCGAAACCCAGCGCAACCAATACTGGTTGAAGACCAGCATTCATGCGGTCCCTATGGAACCCCTCTTGGAACAGATCAAACTCAAGAAAGGCATTCGGGACGATCCGACGCTGTGAGGGCGCCAAGGGGCTGGCCGGGCGCTGCCATCCCGGATAAAGTGAGAGGGCATAGCCGCTCGTGCCCGGTGGTCGGGGCGGGCCTCCCACAACGATAACGACGCTTCCAGGGTTGGAAGGTAGTGACTGGCGACCCCTCTGTACTCCGCTTCTGGCGCCGCGCGGCGTCGTCGGGCCTGTCAATCGTCCTCCTGCTCGCGAGCGTGGCGGGCGGCGTGGCGAACGCCGACCCGCCGCGCGTGGTCGCGGTGCTCTACCCGGAGACCGACGCGCCCTACCGGCAGCTTTTCGCGGAAATTCTCGGTGGGATCGAACGGGGCTTGCCGGCAGAGACGGTTCGCGCGCACGCGCTGCCTGCCGCCCCGGATGCGGTCGCCCTGCGCCGCTGGCTCGATCAAGAAGCGCCGGTCGTCGTCGTCACCCTGGGCCGGGTGCCCACCGAAACCTACGAACACCTCGGCCGGAAAACCCCGCAGGTCATCGGCGCGCTGGACGCCTCCCCGCAAACCCGCCCGAACGTCGCGGGCGTCGGTCTCGCCGTCGATCCGGCTCTGCTGTTCGCCACGCTCCAACAGCTCGCGCCTGCCAAACGCCGCGTTTGGGTGGTCTTTAATCCCGCTTACGACCGTTGGCTGATGGATCTCGCCCGAACCGCGGCCACCGCCCGTGGTCTGGAATTGGAACCGCTGGAAGCGGGCGATCTGCGCGAGTCCGCCCGCCAGTTTCTGCACGTCCTTAAAACCGCCGATCCGACGACGGATGCCCTCTGGCTGGTGGCGGACGCCGGCATCATCGATTCCCAGACGATTCTGCCGCTGGTGATCGAGAAAAGCTGGCAGCGTCGCTTGCCGGTGTTTTCCAACAGCTTCGCGCACGTCAAGCGCGGGGTGCTGTTCGCGCTGTATCCCGACAACATTTCGTTGGGTCGCCGGTTGGCGGAGCTGTCCTTGCAAGCGTTGCGAACCCCGGATGCCCGAGCCGGCGTCGAGGTCTTGCGCGCGGTCAAGCGTGCGCTCAATCTCAAGGTGGTCGGCCATCTGGAACTCGACGTCCCTCCAGACATCGAGCGGCAATTCGATCTGGTGTTGCCCGTATGGTGAAGCGCCGAACGTCGATCCGGCGCGGGTTCGCGGCGGGCAGCTTTCGGCGCCAACTGGCCGTCCTCTCCAGCCTGGGTTTGTTGGGCCTCGCGCTGGCGATCGCGCTGGCGTCCAGCGGATTTTTGGCGTGGCGTCTCGAATCCCTGGCGCTGGC
>APMI01000022.1_pt1 | contig 51639 bp, 54 predicted proteins | sample 667938 | NCBI WGS metagenome assembly APMI01 (sample SAMN01084076, study PRJNA167559) | wastewater metagenome | biome: Wastewater | place: Denmark: Ejby Moelle, Odense | collected 2011-11-28
CCTAAATTCACCCCCCAATCAGGACACTCCCTCTAGAATTAATCCTTTCTCTTTTGCAACTTGTAATGAACTTTTGTAGCCGAGGATCTTCCTCGGCTTGTTGTTGATGCGCGTGAGCGCCATGTCAACATCCGTTTGTGTCACTGTAGCAAAGTCGGTGCCCTTCGGGAAGTAGCGACGCAGCATCTTGTTGGTGTTCTCGACACTGCCTTTTTGCCAAGAGGAATAGGGGTCAGTAAAGAAGACGGGCGCGCCCGTCTTCTTAGTGACGAGTGCGTGGCGCCTGTTCTCGATGCCGTTATCAGTCGTCATACTGCGAACCCCCAGCCCACTCGCGAGTCGCGAGATGGTGTGTGCGTACGGCTCTGGCTTCAGGTTAGGTACGAGCTTCGCTCGTACCAGTCGTGAAGACCGTTCGGTAAGGACAGCGAGTGCAGAGACGCTCCCTGGGTGCTTGCTGCTCACGACGCTGTCGTATTCACAGTGACCGGTCTCGGCTCGGTCTAGAGCGACCAGCGGTCGCTCTGTGACGGAAGTGCGGTCGGGAATCATGACGTGACCCGCCCTGAGTTGTCTGCGTGGTTTCTTGCGGTAACGCTTCGAGTACAGCAACGGGCAGTACTGTTGTCCCCAGGCACTGCGCAACCATTCATAGATGGCCGTCTTGCTGGCATAGATACCAAGCGCTGAGTTGGCTCTGAGATAGCCGGCTATCTCGTCTGGATTCCAGTGCTCAGAGAGTTTCAGGACGATGAACGAGCGAAGCTCGTCATTGTCTTGAATCTTCTTGCCTTGGTAGCGAGCATACTTACGCCGTACATAGGCTTTGTGTTTGGCGTGGGTAGCGACGTATCTCCCATCCTTGAGGCTATTGCGTTGCAGCTCGGTCGCAATGGTATTGGGACTGCGCCCCAATGCACGGGCGATGGCCCGTGCAGAATAGCCTTTGGTATGGAGGATGTCTATCTCGCTCCGCTCGGCATCCGTTACCTTTGATGCTTTCTTCATGGTGTGTATTGTCTAGCATCGGGTGTCCTGATTCAAAACGGAATGGAGGTATACACTTGCTAAAATCAAAAAGTTATCAAAGGAAAAACCATGGCGGAACGACTCAAGTCAGCATCACCCGAAGCACCTAATGGTGGTGGATTTGATCCTACTTTTACTGCTGAGTTGCGGGTGGGGCTAGACAGAGTAGTCGATGACTCAAGTGCTACGCTTGCTGCTGCAGGTGAAGCGTTAATCCAATCGGGTCGGCTTGGACATGTACCCCCAGATCTTGCGCTACCTAGTCCGCGCATCGAAGTTGCCACTGCAAGGCAGAGTGTTGCGTCGGCTTTTGAGAACAGTCCCGATACTATGCCAGTGACGCAAGATCCATCTTCACAAGTCGAGAGATCGAACAGTTTCGCCTCGCTTCAAGAACAGGCGATACCGGCTGGACAAGCAGGTAGACGCATTTACGCTGAGGGTCCCGACGGTACACCACTTACAGGTGTTCAATGGGACGCTCTGAATCAAGAGGCTCTTTCTAACCGGGCCGGCCCCAGTGCTGCTGAGCTGCACGAAGCGCACATTGCAGAGCGAGCGCAGGCGTATGCGGCAGACCAGGCATTGCTAAAGTCGCTGCCGCCAGAGTTTGTGAGTTCTGGTCTAGAGAAATATGGACGAGAAGGCTTTTTGGCCGTTCTAAAGGGAAAACAAGAGCCAAGTGCGGTTGCGATGAGCCGAACCGCTGATGGCGAAGCTACCTTTACTCATGCCACTACTGGTGAAGTGCTTAGTGTAGGTGAGGTACAGGATCGTATTGATCATGCCGAAGCACGACGCATTGGGCACAGTGCTGCCAGTGTTGCCGAAGCGGCCACCACGCAGCTCCCATTCGCTGAAGAGCTTATCGATACTGACAATGGTTTAGTATATGTGGAGAAGGGCCATCTTGGTGACGGCTTGGATATGGTAATAGAGATTAGGCCTGATGGTACGCTTGGTGACGTCGATGTTGTTGTGACCGAAGAAGCTCCCAATGGATCAAGTGAGACGCACGAAGTTGATGTTGTGACGCCAGAGTCAGATAACCCCGATGTTTTGATTGATGGTGAGCCGGCTACGCCAAAGGAGGCTGCGACAGTTGAAGCAGTAATTGACCATGTCGGTGAAGTGGTTCATGAACAGCAGAGCAGAGGTAATATAAGTAACCCCCAGGAAGTTCAGCGAGAAACGCTACCACAAGAAATGCAAGAAGTTGCCCAGGAAGTAGCACCAGAGGAAAGCCCAGCAGTTGAGCAACAAACTGCACCCGAAGAGGCTGCACCGGTGGCAAATGGGGATGGCGAGGCAGTGCAGCCATCTAGGGCACAAGAACGCGCGCCGTTTAGTCTTGAGGTAGCAAACAATAATGCAGTATCGTTTGTGAGCAACTATGCGCGTAACCCTAAAGTCCGTGAGTTGCTTGCTGCTTCAGGCGTGGACCTAGAGGATTTCCTTGCTCGGGGAGCTAGCGGTGAACTACGGATGACATCCGACAAGCTAGCGCACATGAAATCTTTCTTTGCTCAGAATAGCCCAAGGTCGCAAATTTGGAATGAACGACCCGGTAACGCTTCAGAACTGCAACGTGCTGCAGCTAGGGCGCGTCAGCAACTACTCTCGATTATCGATGGCATCTAGGGAGTTACACACGGCGGGTGTTAAGTCGATCTCACAAGAGTGAATGGCCTTGGAGAGCTGGTAGTGTTATGTCGGCGTGAATGTATGAGGAGCGAGGGTATTTAGCAATCAGAAGCCTGGCATTGTGGTACAATAAACGTAAGTCGCTCGTACTCTGGTAAGTGCTGGATAGAAGCCTTTTAAAGAAAAGTTTCTACCCGTTACTTACCCCACAAGACAAAGGTGAGTGATCTAATAAAAGGAGGCTCAGATCTATGAGTATTATCAACCCTAATGGCAAGGATATTATTGCCGTTTCTACCGATTTTTGCGGCAAGAAACTGACGCTCGAAGTCAACCGCGTCGGCTTTCGCACCACCGCCAGTGTGCTCGTTACCTACGGTGACACTGTGGTGCTCGGTACGGCGATGGTGGGTACTAAGCCTGTTGTGCTCGACTATTTCCCCCTGAGCATCGACTACGAAGAAAAAATGTATGCAGCCGGCAAAATTAGCGGTAGCCGTTTCATCAAGCGCGAAGGCCGTCCGAGCGATGAAGCGATCTTGATCGGTCGACTCATTGATCGTCCTATCCGACCACTCTTTCCAAAGGGCTATCGCCAAGAAGTCCAGGTGGTCAGCAGTGTGCTCAGCATGGACCCGAATTTCCGTCCCGACATGGTAGCAATGATCGCGGCGAGTGCTGCGTTGATGCTGACCGGTACACCATTTGACGGTCCCGTGGCTGGTCTGCGCGTTGGTCGTGTGGCTGGTGAGTTTAAGGCGTTTCTCACTCCCGAGGAGCGTGCGGCGAGCGACCTTGATCTGGTAGTCGCTGGTATCGAGTCGGGTATCACTATGGTAGAAGCGGGTGCAAATGAAGTTGCCGAAGACGTCATCATCGATGCGATGCGTTGGGCATTTGAAGCATTTCAACCGGCGATAGCATTGCAGCATGAGCTTGCCAAGAAAGTTGCGCCAGTTGCGCAGGAATACGATCTTGTGCTTCCAGACGAAACAATTCAAAAGGAAGTCGATCAATGGGTAGAAGGGAAGCTCGGTGCTGCGCTCCGCAAAGCATACCCCGAGCGCAATGAGCTAATCAATGAGCTTCGCTGGAGTTTCCATGAGGCGATGACTGAGAAAGTTGGTGATGACTATAGTGATGCAAAGGATGAGTACGATGAAGCATTTACCATGGCCGTTCACAAAGATGTTCGTGATGGCATTGTAAAGGACGGGGTGCGTCCAGATGGCCGTAAACTTGACGAGATTCGTCCGCTTAGCAGTGAGGTTGGCCTGTTGCCACGTGCGCACGGCTCAAGCTTATTTACTCGAGGGGTGACGCAGGGACTCAATATTGTGACTCTGGCGCCTCTGAGCTTTGCGCAAATTGTCGATACAATGGAGGTGACTGACGGTGAGCGACGCTACATGCATCATTACAATGCTCCCGGCTATACAGTTGGTGAAGTGCGCCGTCTCGGTAGCCCTGGGCGACGTGAGATTGGACATGGATACCTCGCTGAACGGGCACTTATACCAGTGCTCCCTACCGAAGAAGAGTTCCCGTATGCGATTCGTAGTGTTACGGAGATCATGAGCCAAAATGGCTCAACGAGTATGGCGGCAACCTGTAGTTCCTGCCTTGCGCTTATGGACGCAGGCGTACCGATCAAGCGACCAGTGAGTGGTATCGCCATGGGTCTGATGGTAGATGGTGACACCCACTATGTATTATCTGATATTGCCGACGCCGAAGATTTTGCGGGTGATATGGATTTCAAGGTGACCGGTACTGAGCAAGGCATCACCGCCGTACAAATGGACATGAAGGTTCATGGTTTGCCTGTTGAGGTGCTTGCTGATGCGATTCGCAAGGCTGGTCCAGGTCGTCAACACATCTTAGAACACATGAAGAGTACTCTCGCTGGGCCACGTCAAGCGCTCAGCCCGTATGCACCGAGGATCGAGAAGATCAAGATCAATCCCGACAAAATTGGCGCGGTGATTGGTAAAGGTGGTGAAGTTATCAACAAGATTACCTCTGAGACAGGCGCCATGATCGACATCAAAGATGATGGATTGATCACAGTAGCCAGTAGTGACACGGCGAGTATCGAGAAGGCCCTCGAATGGATTCGAGGCTTGACCGAAGAGCCTGAAGTAGGCAAGATTTATACCGGTAAAGTTGTCACTATCAAGGACTTCGGTGCATTTGTAAACATCATGCCTGGAACGGACGGCATGCTTCATATCTCTCAACTTTCAGATAAGCGAGTCGAGAAGGTAACAGATATTCTCAAGGAAGGGCAGATAGTCAACGTTTTACTCTCTGGTATTGACGAAAAGGGTCGTCTTAGCCTAACCATGAAGGGTGTAAGCCAAGACCAACTCTAGCGGAACACGCTAGAGTTTGGTATGATGAAGAAAACATAAGGAGAACTACTTGTAATGGACCCAAATCAGAATCAACCCAATCAACCGGTGCCGACCCCAGTTGAACCAGTCGCGCCTGTCCCCGCGTCAGCCCCTATGCAACAGCCTGCACCGATGCCGTTTTCTCCACCGGTAGGAGCTCCTATGGTACCAGCCGCACCACAGAAATCGAAAAAAGGTTTGATCATCGGCCTTGTTTCAGGCTTTGTCGGGCTACTTCTCATCGCTGGTATAGGTGTGGCAGTTTGGATGATGAACTACTATGTGTCGAAGGATGATTACCAAAAGGCAGCCGATTCTTTCAATAAGATTGTTGATCTTGACTCAAGCGTCGGTTCACTCAGTACCACAACATCAAGCTCGCCAGAGACACTTGACTCAAAGTTTAACGAGTTGAGCACACAGGTAAAAGGCATGGGCGATCTGAGGGCAATCCAAAAGGATGATAAACTCAATAAACTCTACAAGACCTTTAAGGATGAAACTGATAGGGTAGTGGTATTTGGTCATGCTGTTGCAGAGTTTATACGAGCAGCCGACGATTGTAAGAATGTCGAAACAAAGGAAGATGTTCCTGCTTGTGTGACTAAACTGCGCGCCGTCAAAGACAAAGGTTCGCAAACAGTCACAGATTACGCTGAAGCACTTTCCAAGTACCTCGAAGATGCGATGAACGGCAAGCTTAACTCATCGGCCTATTATGACGCGACAACCAAATTCACAAACGATAGCAAGTCGCTCAAGAACGGCTATACTGATAGCGGTAACGCACTCAAAGACGCTATCAACGCAAAGTTGAAATAGACTCTTTGAGACCTTAGTTTCAGACTAATCGCTCCTGTACAATAGTAGAGGAGCGATTTTTTATGACTAAACAAACCGAGATGGCTGTACTACAAGAGATGATAGTTGCAAATGAGGTGTGTCCTGAGCTGAGGAGATCGGCGACCCAGTTAGTTATGGGCGCTGGCAGTCTCGATGCCAAAATCGTATTTATTGGAGAGGCACCGGGCAAAAATGAGGACGAGCAAGGGGTGCCGTTTGTGGGTGTAGCAGGTAAGTTCTTAAATGAAATGCTTACTCTGGCTGGGATGAATCGTGACGAAGTGTACATCACAAACATAGTCAAGTATAGGCCACCCAACAATCGTGACCCTCTGCCCAATGAGAAACAAGCCTTCTGGCCTTATCTCATACGCCAGCTTCAAATTATTGATCCTCTCCTCGTCGTGACGCTTGGTAGGCATAGTATGGAGTATTTTCTGCCTGGTAAGAGTATCGGTCAGATTCATGGTCAACCCAAACGAATACAATTTGGTGACAAGAAAATAGTTATCGTACCTCTTTACCATCCAGCTGCAGCCTTGTACAACGGCGGTATGAGACAGCTTCTCATGGATGATTTTGTCAGTTTACCGACCATTCTTGACGCTGCCACTCGTCAATAACGGTGACAAAGAGGCAACTGTTAATTCTGTGTGTCTGAAGTGTCTTTTAGAGCGGTTTTGAGAACGGTACGAGCTGCCTCAACCGTTTGTTTCATGGTCTCATTGTTGGCTTTGATAGCAGCATCACGGGTAGTGGCCAACGCTTTGATTTGAGGACCAAGTTTTGCATCTTCCTGCTTGGCGGCGCTAAAGGTTTCACGAGCTTGCTTGAGCGATGCCCGGAACGTCTCAGCAGTAGTTTGGGGGTTCGTAGCACAACTGGCTTTTGCGGTCGCAACAGCTGTTTTTACAGAGTTTGTAAACGTAGCAACTCGAGTGTCTACTGCACTGCGGTGAGCAGCAATAAGAGCATCGACTGCTGTACGGTACTGTGTGCGAGCTTTGTCATTTGCCATCTGTCGAGTCTCGATAGCATTTTTAATCGTTTTTACGTAGGTTGCAACCGCAGCCTTTTGTCCGGGAGTTTTTGCAAGTGACTCTAGCTTTGAGAAGTTTTCATCTCGCTTTGTTTCCCACGTTTTACGATCGGCCATGAGTTTCGCATCTACCGAGCTTCGGTTGGAAGAGCGTTCTTTGTCTGCTGTATCACGCGTTGACGATAGTTTGCCTGAGCGGCTGGAGATTTCACCAGATGTTTTGGTTGTGATGTCGCTCAGTGAGCGGCAAAAACTGCTCTGCCCGCCTGTCGTTGTCGGTTGTTGGTTGTCTGGTTGTGCTTCTATAGCGAAAGACAGCGTAGGAACAAGTGCTATCGCGAAGCTGAGACCGACAAGAGAAGTGGTATGTTTAAAACTTTGTTTCATCGTAGGCTCCTGAAATATTGTCGACTTCCTTACTGATTGTTTCAACTTCCTTGGTATCTTGGGCCGTCTGTTCTGACGCATCGGTGATATCGCGATTAGACTCATCGATAAGCTGTGAGTTAATTGCATCTTCTGGAGCGAGTGTGGTGGAAGTAGGCGCCTGGGTGGTTTTTTGTTGTGTGGCCACTGGCTTTTGGGTGTTCGACATGTACAGGTAGGCAACCACCAGCGCAGCTATAACGACGACAGCGAGGGTGATTAGTACAACTAAGCGCTTCTTTGATGAGGAACGCACGACAGGTAACGTTTGAGGAGATGAGGGTGATGTAGCCTCCAGTTCCTCGCCCAGAGGTGATTCGGGCGCTGTTATTGGTGATCGTTCTGACGGCAAGCTCGGTGGTGGGGTCTGCTCAGCCTCGGTTGGGGGGTTGGGAGCATTTGTATCCATGTGGTCAGTATAGCAAAATCTGCTTAAATCTGCTTAAGACTATCAATATACTTATGGTTTGGAACGAAAACGTCGCTTGCTACAATGGCCAGTATGTCTAGTTACGAGGCGAAAAAGCCAATCATTGATACTATCCTGGCGAATCATCGTACCGAAAACCTTGATAGGATCGTCGACGCACTTTCTGATTCTGACGGATCGATACTGGCGCTTGAAGCTGCTGGCGAAACGAAGGCAGAACGCGCTTGCATTGAGCGAGCACTCAATGCTTTTGTGGCGGGTAACCCCTGTCAAGAGGACATGGAGTTTCTGATAGAGATAGGCGACGGCCTATTCGATCGAGTTGCGACGCGTTTTGAGGGTACAGGAAAAAAGCTTTACCTTGTTGATGCCTCCTGCGAGGACAGGGTGTTTCGCTATATTCATCGCTCCGATCAACAGTTTGATTCGCTTGAAACCCTAATAAATAGGGACGCGGATATTGATCTCCTGAGGCATGTGATGCGATGCCTGGTGGTAGTGGATGCGAGAGCAGTTGCACTGAGAGACCGCCTAGTGGCGCGCCAGGTGCGACAAATTATGCAGATATATCCTGGTGAAAAGATAACGCTCTTTCAGGGTGCACTTCATAGCCGAGTGAGCCATGAACTTGCGCGGACCGCCAGTGTCTCACGGCTATTTGTACCGTCATTAGCGGAGGAGACAACGTATCATCCTCAAGTAAAGATGAGCTATGAAGGTTACGACCATGCATTGCGACAGCAACTTTTTCTCGGTAGTATAGCTGATGATGTGATTGACGAGTCATTACTTCAATTTATGCTCCTCTACGAACAGATACGGCCGTAATGGTTGCATTTCGTAAAAAATTGTGCTATACTGCAGGATAATTGTCAGAGGGGTAGCTCGTCTTATCGTCGATACCAACCTCTCACACCTCATTTTGAAATTATTTTATACACAATAACAAGGAGAACAAATAATTTATGGGTCAACGACGACTCTCAAAACCGCAGGCAGACGATGCCAGCAAGCGGCCAATGGTTGCTAAACAGAAATCAAATAATACAGTGCTCAACGCCACAACCACCCGCAAGGGCGAGGTGTTTCGGGCCCAACGACGTACCAGTGACAATGTCAATATGCAGGCGAGCCAGCATATGATCAATGTACCGGTCAACAAATCTATTTATAACGGCTATGGCGGCAAGCAATTTAGCCTTGTCGACCAGCCAAAACGGCCGCGGGCGCCCCGCCCAACCCTCAAGATCATCCCAATCGGTGGTGTTGGCGAGATGGGTATCGGCAAAAACATGACGGCCATTGAGTTCGACAATGATATCATCATTATCGACATGGGCTTTCTGTTTCCGGGTGCTGATTATCCGGGAATCAACTATATTACCCCAGATATCACGTGGCTTGAGGAGAACAAACATCGTATTCGTGGCCACGTGTTCACTCATGGACACCTCGATCACATCGGGGCGTTCCGCCACTTGGTGCCAAAGATTCCAGCGCCAGTGTATGCCAGCAAGTTTACCCTTGGTATGCTACAGCGTACGATGGAGGAAACGGATGGGGCGTATACGCCTGATTATCGTGAGCTCAACCCAGAAGCGCACGATATCGTACAAATCTGTGATTCATTTAGTATCGAACTAGTTCGCGTCAATCACTCGATTCCAGATGCGACTGCTGTGGTGGTGCGTACGCCTGTCGGAAACATTTTATCGAGTGGCGACTGGCGCATCGAGGAAAACCCGGTTGACGGAAAGAAGTTTGATCTACCTCGGCTGAGCGAAATCCAACAAAAAGAAGGCTTTTTGGTTTTTCTGAATGAATCAACCAACTGTGAGAGTGATGGCACACATACCCACGGTGAATTTGATATCCAACACAGCATGGGTGAGGTGATGGAGAAATGGCCCAATAGCCGCGTCATTATTTCGAGTTTCTCAAGTCAGTTACATCGTATGCAAATGATTCTGGAAGAAGCGCAGCGCCATGGTCGCAAAGTCGCTTTTGCTGGCTATAGCATGATCCAAAACCTCGAAGTTGCCCTGCGCACTGGCGCAATCAAGGTCCCCAAAGATACTGTCGTAAAGATGGAAGATATCATCAAGCTTCCTGATGGCAAAGTTACCATTGTTTGTACCGGAAGCCAAGGAGAGTTTAGTGCCGTCCTCAATCGCATGGCGACGGGTGCACACAAGTATATCAAGATAAAAAATAGCGACGTAGTGGTCTTTAGTTCAAACCCCATTCCGGGTAACGAAAAATACGTTGTTCGAACGGTTGACGGGCTGATGCGTGAGGGGGGAGAGATCATCCAAAACGGCAAAACACATCTCACCGGAGTTGGCCCGCTTCACCTCAGTGGTCATGGCTACTATGACGACCATGTTCGCGTTATCCAGGTCGTCAATCCGACGTACTATATTCCAAATCATGGTGAGTTCCATATGCTTGTCCACAATGCCCATCTTGCCGAAAAAGAATGCGGTATACCGAGAGAAAATATCTTTGTGTGTGACGCAGGTGACGTGGTTGAGTTCGATCACGAGGGCGCGCGCAAAATCGGTCGCGTACCGGTCGGCGGCGTTATGTATGATGATGCGGGAGAAGTCGTCAGCGAGGTGGTGCTGAAGGATCGTATCCACATGAGCCAAGAGGGCATGTTTGTAGTGGTACTAACAGTACAGCGTGGTACCGGTCGGTTACTCACCAGCCCCGATATCATCAGTCGTGGATTTATCTATCTGCGTGATAGCGAGGAATTGATGGGGATGATACGAGCCTATCTCAAGCAAAAGGCGGCGCGTGCTTTTGCTGGCAGATACGATCTCGATGTTATCAAAAAAGAGATTAAGGATGAAGTGACACACATCCTCTACGATCAGACACGTCGTACTCCGATCGTGATCCCCGTCGTCAATGAAATTGGCGTAGTGAGTAAAAACCAACCACAGCCCCAAGTAAACAGCGGCCAACGGCCAGTGCAAGCTTCTCGTGCACCATTGCTACGCCCCGCTCGACGTCCGTTTCCGCCCAAGCAACACCCTGATTCAGAGGTGACCGAGCCACACATTCGGGTCGGTGGACACAGCTACTAGATAATCACACCAGACAGACTAGCTTGCATTTTGTAGTAATTTATGCTACAATGTAACTATACTCATCAGATAGCAAACAGAGTACAATAGATACCAGTTATGGCAAAAAAATCGACGCGAAATAGGGGAAAAAAGAAACAACCAGATACTCCGCAACATACGTTGCCAACGGGGTTCTGGTCGCAAGTTGTCGCTGTCTTTTTGATCGCGTTTTCACTACTCCTTATCGTTTCATGGTTTGGCGCCGGCGGGCCGGTATTTAACTGGATACTGGATGCTTCGCTGCGGGTGATTGGCTACGCCACTTATGTATTGCCGTTTGTCGCTACCTATGTCGCCATACAGGTGTTCCGTGTCGAGGAAAGCCGTGTCCCCAGTGTTCTCAAGTTTGCGTCGTTGCTCCTGGTTGCCTGGTTTGCGGGATTATTTGGGCTGCTACGCAAAGACGGCGGTCCATCTACAGGCGGCACCGTTGGTGATGGACTTAACTCAGCGATGTCGTCACTCGTCAACGCACCGGTGGCAGCGTTTATCTATGTACTACTTATACTAGTTACCAGTCTCTTTATGCTGCGGGTATCTCCCGGAACTCTCATCAGGGGTATCTGGCGGCTGATTCGTGGCGACAAAACTGAAGACCAGGCAAATGGCGATATCATGCGTAAAGCAGCTGGGGATGACACAAAGTCTGGCTCAATGGCTGATTTCAAGCTCAACGCCGGTGTGCCGATGCTTACCCCCGCCGAACAAAAGAAATTATCCAGCCTCAAAAATAGTGTAAAACCTGACAAAGAGGCCGAAGAAAAAGCTGCCATGCTGGCGGTGAGTGACCCCAACTGGAAGTTTCCAGGTGTGGAATTGCTCGAGAAGAAACAGAGCCCGGCCGATGCCGGAGATATCCAGCAAAATGCACATATTATTCAGGATACACTGCGCGAGTTTAGCATTGATGTCGAGATGGAGGGTGCCAACATCGGGCCAAAGGTGACACAGTATACGCTTAAACCACCTGCGGGTATCAAGCTGAGTCGTATTACCGCGCTTGAGACAAATATCGCCCTCAACCTTGCGGCGAGTAGTTTGCGCATCGAGGCGCCGATTCCTGGCCAAAAAGCTGTCGGTATCGAAGTTCCAAATCGCAAAGCTGCCGATGTGCGACTGAGGGGAATCCTCGAGAGTAGTGATTGGAAGCGTGCGGACGAACCGCTGTCATTCGCGATTGGCAAAGATATATCGGGTGCACCGATGGTGGGTGAACTCAATAAAATGCCACATTTGCTGATTGCCGGTCAAACAGGAAGTGGTAAATCTGTTATGATCAACACGCTGCTCTGCAGTCTGCTGTATCGGAGCAGCCCGAGTGATATGAAGCTGATTTTGGTTGACCCAAAGCAAGTTGAAATGGCTCCCTATGCCGATATTCCGCATCTCCTGACGCCAGTGATTGTGGAGCCGGAAAAAACGATTAGCGCGCTGAAGTGGGCGACAAACGAGATGGAGCGTCGCTACACACTTCTTGCTGAGGAAAAAGTGCGAGATATCGCGAGTTATAACGAAAAAGTCAAAAACAAGCACGTCAGTATTGCTGACGAGGACGGCAATATGCAGGAAGTCGACAGAGGTACGATGCCGTACATCGTTATTGTTATTGACGAGTTAGCCGATCTGATGATGGTTGCAGCTCGGGATGTTGAGGCATTGATCGTACGAATCGCGCAAAAAGCTCGTGCCGTCGGTATCCACTTGGTTTTGGCGACACAACGCCCAAGCGTCGACGTTATCACTGGTCTTATCAAGGCCAATATTCCGGCACGGATTGCATTTACGGTAGCCTCTCAGGTAGATTCTCGCACCATTCTCGACCAGATTGGCGCCGAGAAACTTCTGGGCCAGGGAGACATGCTGATGAAGACAGCAACCATGCCAAAGCCAAAGCGTGTTCAGGGTGCATGGGTGATGGATAGTGAAGTGCACAAAATAACTGATCACCTGCGGATGCAGAGCGCCCCACAGTATAACGATGAGATTATCAGTCAACCGGTCCATCTTAATGGTAAAGGCGGTGTGGTCATGGACTTCGACCATGAGGGCGGTGATGATATGTTCAGAGATGCGGTACAGGTTGTTATTCAGAGTCGCAAAGCCAGCACGAGTCTGCTGCAGCGTAAACTACGCGTCGGCTACGCGAGGGCTGCTCGCATTATCGAGGAAATGGAAGAACAGGGAATCATCGGCCCAGCCGACGGTGCGCGACCACGAGAGGTACTTATTAGCAGCATGGCTGATCTAGACAATGATCCCATGGATCCATCACACGACTACGAATCGTAGTGAATTAGTTGTTATCCGATAACACTAATGGTAGAATATACCTAGTTTGGTGCGAGCAAACAAGAACAAATAGATTGTTGATAATGGAGGGTAGTTTTGAAATGATACGTGTGGCTAATCCATTTGTTGGTATGTTTATACACACCAAGCGTGTAGGTCAACTCATGTTGTTGTGTGTTAGCATTGCTCTTTGTAGCGGCACAGTAGCGTTTGCTACGCCTGATTACTATGTACTACGACAAGCGACGGTTGCGGGTGGCATTAGTAGTACCTGGGATGGGGTCGCATCAAGCGGTGATGGCACAAAGCTAGCTGTGATTATGTATGACGGCTATATCCACACCTCAACTGACAGCGGTGCGACGTGGACTCAACAAGGAAGTTCAGGATCACGTAGCTGGCGCACTATTAGCTCAAGTACTGATGGTGCGAAGCTTGCCGCCGCCGCGTATGGTGGCTATATCTACACATCAACAGATAGTGGTGTGACTTGGGTAGAACAGACCGCTGCTGGTATGAGAAGTTGGCGCACTCTTGCATCGAGTGCTGACGGCACAAAGCTTATCGCTGCTGACTACGGTGGCTATATCTACACTTCAACTGACAGCGGCGCGACGTGGACGGAACATACCGATGCCGGTTCTCAGGTATGGTGGTCCGTTGCTTCAAATGCGGACGGCACGGTTCTTGGTGCAGCGGCGATTAATGACTATGTTTATATCTCTACTGATGCTGGTGCTACCTGGACGCAGCAAACAGACAATGGTCTTAATATGTGGTCATCACTTGCGATGAGTGCTGACGGTAATACAATTACCGCATCGGTCTACCAGGGAGGTATTTTTACCAGTTCAGATCGAGCTGCAACGTGGGTGAATCGCTCCAGCACTACTGGACCAAAAAACTGGTGGTATGTCACAGTGAACAGTGACGGCACCAAGCAAATAGCACTCGATACTGGTGGCTATATGTATACCTCAAATGACAGCGGTGCAACCTGGACTCAGCAAACTGCAAACGACATGCGATACTGGAACGCGGCCGCAATGACGAGTGACGGGAGTAAGGTTATACTCTCTGAGGAGATAGGGAATATTTATCTTGCGGCTACGCAGGGGTCTATTACTACAAATTTTGATATTGGCATGCTACCATCTTCGGGTAATGTCCAGAGTACAATCGCCAATACGAAGCTCTCAGTTACTTCGTCAACTTGCTACACTATTGATAGTGGTTCAGTAACCCCCGTGGGGACATTGGGACTTGTGGTGCCAGATGCAGGGGTCTCTCTACTAGGTGGGGTTGCCTTCTCTATAAATTGTATGGTGCCTGGTGGCGTTGCGCCGTTCACGATCACCATGGGTAGTTATATACAAGATGAGTCATCACTTCATATTTATAAAAAAAATCCAGTCGATAACAATCTTGTCGATATTACGAGTAGCGTAATCGTAAAGAATGCTGTTATCAATGGAAAGCCAGTAACAACAGTTGAATACTCTCTCATGGACGGTGGTGCTTTCGATCAAGATGGAGTAAAGAATGGTATTATCGTCGATCCGATATACTTTGGGGTAGCAAGTACGCTTGCTGCTACTGGTGGGAATACTCAGCGTATTCTGATGATTGGCTGCTCTATGGTGTTGCTCGGTGTTATCCTACCCGCAACCATCTTTTTGTACAGAGGAAGAAGAATCCACGCTGCGAAGTAAACAGGATGATGTTATGAAGCTGGCCGAGAGCTTATTCACCTGGATGTGTTGCGTCCATAAATAGCATATGGGATCTGTTATCTGCAACATATTCACCAAGCAGTGTTACCTGATGATCGCTTTTTTCGATCTGTTTTATCACGTGGTAAAGTTGCTCACCGGCTGCATCAACATCGATGAAGAACTTATAGTTCCATGGTTTACCAACAATGGGTTGTGACTGGAGTTTAGCGAGATTGATTCCGGCATCGGCAAACACCTGTAATACCTCGACAAGAGCACCGGGCTTATGACTGGTAGTAATCACCAGTGAGGATTTTGAGGCGTTTGCCTGGGCAGGTGTGGGCTCAAGGACGAGAAAACGCGTACTGTTGTCTTTGTGGTTTTGGATAGACCGTGCAATGATAGGGAGAGAGTGTAGCCTCGCTGCTTGAGCACCAGCGATCGCTGCCATGTGCCGACCCTTTTCTGTTTTGATGAACTCGACCGCTCCTGCGGTATCAAAAAAATCGATCAACTCCGCGTTTGGCAGGTGTTTGGAAAGCCATTTGCGGCATTGTGCGAGAGCAACCGGGTGTGAGTAGACCTCAGTAATATCAGCTAGGGTAGCACCAGGGTTTACTACCAACATTTGATCGATGGCGAGCTTAACCTCGCCAATAATGGGCGCTTCACACTCCTCGATAAGCTGATAGACTTCATTGATACTCCCAAAGATAGTGTTTTCGACTGCAGTGACGAGTGCGTCTGCCTCATCCGAGCCAAAGGCTTCGAAGGCATCGCGAAAACTAGTACAGGGGATGATTGTCACGCTATCGCCGTACCACTGCTTAGCTACTTGCTCGTGGAAAGACCCGGCTTGGCCTTGGATTGCAACGTTCATAAGCTCTTATTGTACATCAGGTCTAGTGTATGTCGCGAAAATGAGGTATAATAGCACTGTTATTAACCTAGAGTTGTGTGAAACAGCACAACTATCCATACGGATTCCAAAGGAGGTTCCTATGAAGGAATATGAACTTACTGTTCTTATTCATCCTGATCTCGAGGTAGATCTCGAGGCGCCACTCGCAAAAGTGCGCAAACTCATCAAAGATAATGGCGGATCGGTCACCAGTGAGGATAACTGGGGAAAAAAGCGCCTGGCATATCGTATAAAAGGCCAGGATTTTGCCGTCTATGTCGCGATGGATGTATCATTGCCTGCAGAAGCACCGCTTAAGATCTCAAATGTTCTCAATATTACTGATGAAGTGCTCCGCTATTTGTTAGTAAAAGTTGATGTAAAGGGCCGTGCCCTGCTAGCTGAAGCAAAAGCTCGCGCTGGTAGCGACGATCAAGAGAACAACGAAGAATAATTTAAAAAAATAGGTGGAGGAGGGCCATATGGCAAAGGGGTTCAACAAAGTAATCTTGATGGGCAATCTGACGCGCGATGTCGAAATGCGTACGACCACGAGCGGGCAAACTGTTGCTAACTTTAGTTTGGCAGTAAGCCGTAGCTGGAAAGACCAAAACGGTCAAACCCAAGAGCAGACAAGTTTCATCAACTGTGTTGCATGGGGCAAAGCTGGTGAAATCATCGCACAGTACGTCAAAAAGGGCGACCCGCTGCTTGTCAGTGGCCGACTCGATCAGCGCAGTTATGAAGACAAAGACGGTAATAAGCGTCAGGCTGTAGAGGTGAATGTCGAAGACTTTAACTTCATTGGTGGTGGCAATCGCGGAGATGATATGTCATCCGCTACGCCCGCCAAAAGCTCATCAAGCAAATCGAAGGACGTGGTTATTGAAGATATCGATGACAAACCAATTGATCTAAGCGAAATACCATTTTAAGGAGAATGTAGAGTGAAACGATTTAAGAAAGATGCACCGGTGTACTTTGACTATCGAGATGTCAAAACACTGATGCGCTATATCAATGTCTATGGTCAGATTGAACCAATCAGCAAGACTGGTCTTAGCGCAAAGCAGCAACGTCAGTTGGCGGTTGCTATCAAACGAGCGCGCCATCTTGCATTGATGCCATTTGTTGCACAAGGATAACGACTCATGAAACCTGAGCGTCAAACGGTACCAACCTTTACGCTCGACGAGATTGCCGAGCGGCTTCAAGATGCGCTTGGTGTAGCAGCGGCCGTTACGGCTATCGATGCACTTCAGCGCTACGCGCTCGGGAGGGATGAACGTCCCATAACAGTTGATGATGAGGACAACTAATGGAGTATACACTGCCGGTTCTTGACGATCAGTTAAAAGTGATCATTGCTGAATACCCGACACCCTTTCATCTCTACGATGAGCGAGGGATTCGTGATCGTGCGCGACTGTTGCAACGAACGATGAATGAGGCGGGGGTACCGAGGTTCCAAAATTATTTTGCGGTCAAGGCACTGCCAAATCCTGAGATCCTTAAGCTACTCGTTCAGGAGGGAATGGGAGCGGATTGCAGCAGTCTCGCGGAACTGGCGATCGCCGAAATGTGCGGGCTGTCGGGTGAACAAATCATGTTTTCAAGCAATGATACAGCGCTCGATGAATTTCGGTATGCCTCGAGCCTTGGAGCGATTATAAATTTTGACGATCTATCGATGGTGCAGCCCTACATTAATTCATTTGGTGCGCCAGAGGTCGGTTGTTGTCGCTTCAATCCCGGTGATATCGAATTTGGGGGTGTGAACGTCGATATTATTGGCAATCCGCGAGAAGCAAAGTATGGTATGCCACTTGATGATATGATTGCTGCGTACAAGCAGCTCAAAGAAGCGGGAGTGACTCGATTTGGTATTCACACCATGCTACTGAGTAATGAGCTCGATTGGCGTAATCATGAAGAAATTGCCGACGCACTCTTTGGAGCGGCAACCGCTATAGCACACGAAGTTGGTATCAATTTTGAGTTTATCAACCTTGGCGGCGGAATTGGCGTACCGTACCGACCTACCGAGCATGAGTTTGATCTCCGCGGGTTTGCTATTGCCCTCAAAAAACTCTATGATGCACATGATCTGGAGCGCATTGGTAGTCCGCGTATTGTTATGGAGAATGGTCGTTACATTACGGCCGATAGCGGTTATCTCGTTACGACAGTTGCCAATATCAAACGGACACATAAAGTATATGTCGGGCTGGACGCAAGTATGAGTGATCTCATGCGGCCCGCACTCTATGGAGCCTACCATCATATGAGCGTGCTCGGTAAACAGCATGACACCGATCTTGAGGAAGTTGATGTGACGGGAAGCTTATGTGAAAACAACGATAAGTTTGCGATTGATCGGATGTTACCTCATCTCGAAGTCGGGGATGTGCTTGTCATCCACACCACAGGCGCACACGGGCATGCTATGGGATTTCAGTACAATGGCAAACTGCGTCACGCAGAGTTATTGTTTGATCCTGGGGGAGGCGTGCGAATGATACGTCGAGCAGAAACGCTCGAAGATTATTTTGCAACACTTACTCAGAAAGGAAATTATCATGTACCAACCAACTGATCTCAAAAAAGGCACCGTCTGCCAGATTGATGGCAAGCCATATCGAGTCGTCGAGTATGCGCAAAAAGTCATGGGCCGCGGCGGCAGTATCGTCAATGTCAAGCTGAAGAACTTGATTGATGGCAGTGTCATCCCAAAAACCTTCAAGGGTCAAGATAAAATCGAGACAGCCGAAGTGCACAACAAAGCTGTCCAGTATCTCTATAATGACGGCGAAACCTTCTTCTTTATGGATCCGGAGAGCTTCGAGCAATTCGAGTTATCGAGTGACGTTGTCGATGAAGCGAAGAGTTATCTCAAAGAAGGTGATGAACTCAGTCTCCAGTTTTTTGGTGATCGCGTGATCACTGTTGAGTTGCCAAAAAACCTCTATCTCGAAGTGACGTATACAGAAGACGTGGTGAAGGGCGACACTACCTCGAGTGTTCTCAAGGATGCAACGGTGGAAACGGGGCTTGTCGTCAAAGTGCCGTCATTTATCAAAGTAGGCGATATTATTTCGGTAGATACAGCAACTGGCGAGTATCGTGAACGCAAGAAGTAGGATGTGAAGCAGCGCCTTGATCAATTAATGACAGTCCGTGGACTTGTACCAACGCGCTCTCAAGCAGAGAGCTGGATTCGTCTCGGGCGGGTAAAGGTGAACGGTGCCGTCGTTACGAAGCCGGGGTCATTTGTTGATGAGGCTGCTTTTGTCTCGCTGGATGCTCCCGAACAGTATGTCAGTCGTGCTGGGTTGAAACTAGCCAGTGTGGCAAATGCGCTTGGCATTCGGTTTGCCGACAAAGTAGTGCTCGATGTGGGGAGTAGCACCGGTGGATTTACGGATTACGCGCTGCAACACGGAGCGCGGAAAGTCTATGCGGTCGATGTCGGCACCGATCAGTTGCACCCAAGTTTGCGGGGCAATCCACACATCGAACTACACGAAAAAACTGATATACGGAATTTTCAGCCCAAAGAGTGTCCTGATATCGTCGTCATGGATGTATCATTTATCAGTGTGCGAGAACTGTTGCCCTACATTGTGACGATTATCGGTGCACATACCCAGGTAGTAGTTATGGTGAAACCGCAGTTTGAGGCAGCACGAACCCAAATCGGCAGTAGTGGTGTGATCAAAAATGATAAGGTGCGACGGGAGATTTTGCTCGGCTTTGAGTCATGGATACGGTCATATTTTGTCGTACGAAAAAAGTCCGATAGTGAGGTGAGGGGGAGTCGTGGTAATAGGGAACGATTTTATTTACTAGCGCGCACAAAAACTTTACAATAATACTAGATTATGATATTATTCGTAAGACAATACTCTCGAGGTGGAAATCGATGAGTAGCGTTGTAGTACCACCGATCGGGTTGTAGCAATCAAATGCTCCCCGCCGGGGCGCATTAACAATCCGATCATCTCATAAAGAACAACAGAAGGAAGTGATGATTAGGTGACTCTCGCCACATCATGGCGGCGTCGGCTCGGTGCCCTTGTGGCATCTGTGCCGCTTGTCGCCGCGCTCGGTATGTCCTTCGGGGCTGCCGAGGCGCAGGCACACACCGGTGATCTCACCGGTGTGGCGGTCTGCCAGGCGGACGGGAGCTACAAGGCTCCCGTCAAACTGACGACCGCCAACGTTCCCGCTGGCAACAGCGGGTCGACCATGTGGAAGCTGGGTACCCCCAGCTTCCAGGGCACGCCGACCAGCGCCGCTGGTATGGACCGCGGTCCCGTGGCGTCCGTGGGCAACACCACGGTCACCTTGGGGACGCTGACGTTCCCAGGCACCACCACGGGTTCACCGTGGGTGTATGCCTACACGAGCTGGACTCCGGACGGCTTCGCGCGCGGTTCGGATAACCAGATCACCGGCATGGACGGAACCTGCATCCCCGACAACCCCGGTCCCCGCACCGTCATCGGTACGGTCCAGAAGGGGACGGCCAGCTGCACGACCCACGAGGTCGAGCAGTTCCGGGTGGACACGGTCATCCCGCAGGTCTGGAGTGCCACCGCCAAGGCCTACATCGACGACCCCGACAAGAGCCACTGGACCACGGTCCGGGTCGACTTGCCGTCGCGTCCGATGACGGCCGACGAGGTCAAGGCCTGTCCGGTTCCCGACGTCAAGCAATGCGTCACCACCGTCGGTTTCCCGACCGACGCGGTGGTGTACGCCGACGTTCACACCGCGGCTGACAGCCCGGTGGACAACGTCATCACGTCGGGCCCGTTCACCGTCAACACGCAGATCTCGGTCAGCGTGCCGACCACGAACTACAAGTTCACCGTCATCCGGATCGTCGCCAAGGACGGCACGGTGCTCAAGACCCAGCAGGTCACCAGCACCACCGCCTGCAACACGGTGATCCCCGACAACCCCGGTCCCCGCACCGTCATCGGTACGGTCCAGAAGGGGACGGCCAGCTGCACGACCCACGAGGTCGAGCAGTTCCGGGTGGACACGGTCATCCCGCAGGTCTGGAGTGCCACCGCCAAGGCCTACATCGACGACCCCGACAAGAGCCACTGGACCACGGTCCGGGTCGACTTGCCGTCGCGTCCGATGACGGCCGACGAGGTCAAGGCGTGTCCGGTGGACGTTCCCCCGAACCCGGGTCCCAAGACGGTCGTCGGGAACTGGCAGAAGATCGAGGGCTCCGGTGACTGCGTCACCACCTACTCGGTCTGGGAGCAGCAGGGCACCTGGTCGGTTCCGCAGATCTGGTCGAACGGCGCGTACGTCAACGACCCGAACACCGCCCACTGGACCTTGGTGAAGGTCGACAAGCGTTCGCGCCCGATGACGGTTGCGGAGCTCAAGGCCTGTCCCACCAGCTCCGACAGCGACCGTGGCATCGACGCCACGCCGGGCCTCGAGGGAGCTGCCCACAACTGGGTGGCGATCCTGACTCCATCTGGCATCGTTCTCCTGGTCGGTCTGCTGGCCATCTGGACGACGCTGGTGCTCCGGCGTCGGCGCCAACCCATGGAGGAGGAGATCTAGCCTTCTCCACACCGTGAGATGAACGGTATACCCAGGGGGTCTCTCTGGAGTGATGCACGTTGTTCGTGTGTCCTCCAGGGAGGCCCCCTTCTCACTATCTGAAATTATTTACATTCATAGAATAATATGGTATTATATATTTCAAGTTCTATTCATAGGGCTGGTCTATTGGCACTGCCGGTACGATGACAACTCGACGTATGAAAGGAGGTGTGGATTCGTCCATGCCACGCTACACAAAGCGCTACTGGGTATTGGCAATAATACTGTCGCTTCTGGTTTCGCTAGGAGTGGGGGTTTACTCCTACCTCCGGCAATCTGACGACGTGCCGCCACCGGTACGCGTCTCAGTACCCACCGCCTCGGTCAAGACGACACTTCGGTCAGAAGCTACGCTGCCTGTTGTCGCCCGATCAGTGCCGAAGCGGGTGATGATTCCGGCAATCGGCGTCGATGTCGAGATCGACGAAGCTGTGCCGTGCCCGCTCAATGACGCCGGTATGGTCGAACCGGATTTTCGGTTCCCGATGAAGGCCTGCTACTACACGGCCCTCAACAAGCCGTACCAGCTACCCGGTACCACTACTACCGACTTGTCGGTCATCGTGGGTCACACCTGGCGCAAGGGAGACGCTGCCTTCAACCCCATGTATGACTGGCAGGCTGCAAACCCGCATGTCATGGTCGAGCTTGGTGATGAGCTGCTGCTCAAAACCCAGGCATCGGGTGAGCATGTCTTGGTCTACCAGGCGGTGCAGATCGACGAGGTCGACAAGTACGGTCCGGACCATCTGGGCCAGTCGACCAAGGTATGGGGGACGAAGCCAATTCCGAATTGGCTGGTGACGCTTGCTTGCTTGCAGCCGTCAAACAGCCTCGAACACTCCACCAAGGTCATTGCCATCGGCTGGAAGCTTGTCGGTGCGCGCTAGCCGTCCATCACTACGTCGAGGATCCCCCTGAAACTGACGCATACCAGCGGCAGGAGTAGGGGGTTTTCTCATATCTCATTTAGTGACATTAAACCGAAATTCAACAATATCGTTTGGTTGCATGACGTAGTCGCGGCCCTCAGTACGAACTTTTCCGGCTGCTTTGGCAGCTACTTCGCTGCCTGCCGCGATGAGATCATAATAATCAACTACTTGTGCTGCGATGAAGCCGCGCTCAAAGTCGCTATGGATCACACCCGCTGCCTGCGGCGCTGTCCAGCCTTGATGGATAGTCCAGGCCCGTACTTCTTTTTGGCCTGCGGTCAGATAACTCTGAAGTCCGAGTACATCGTAGGCAGCATGAATCATCTGCACGAGTCCCATCTCAGGTACATCATAACTCGCGAGGAGTTCAGCCGCATCGCTGGGACTGAGGCCTTTGAGTTCGTCCTCCAGTTTTGCACAAATAAGCAGCGCAGGGCTATCTCCGGCCAGATGGCGAAGACCATTTTTCGCATCGTCATTAACGAGCATTTCCTCATTAACATTAAATACATAGATAACGGGTTTTGCGGTGAGGAGATGAAGGTCGTTAATGTATTCATGAATAATGTTTTTACTCACTGAGAGCGGGATACCAGCCTCAAAATTACGCTTGATACCTTCGAGATAGTCCAAGGCGTCACGCACCTTTGGGTCAGCCTTTGCTTCTTTCTGAAGACGACCTATACGCGTCTCGATGGTTTGCAGATCTGCGAGAATAAGCTCGGTGTTGATTGTTTCAATATCACGGCTTGGGTGCACTCCATTGTCGACATGGATGATGTCGTTGTTTTCAAATGCCCTGACAATATGGATAATGGCATCACACTGGCGGATATTCGCCAAAAATTTATTGCCCAACCCTTCGCCCCTACTGGCTCCGGCAACCAGCCCGGCGATATCAACAAAGGTAACGCTCGCCGGAATAATCTTTTCTGAATTATACATTTTTGCCAATACGTCTAGGCGATCGTCTGGCACAGGTACTGCGCCTGTATTTGGCTCGATAGTGGCAAACGGATAATTGGCGGCCAAAATGTCGTTGTTGGTAAGTGCGTTGAAAAGTGTCGACTTGCCGACATTGGGAAGGCCGACGATTCCGATAGATAAAGACATAAACCGACTATATCACTAACAGGGGTGGTTTGTCGATATCACCAGCTGCATGTAGTATGAGAACATGCAATATTCACAGAAGTATAGTCTTGTTGGGTTCCTTGAACATCAACCTAAAGGTTTCGAGTATAATATGTCTGACTGGCCGCTGCATATGACGTTTGCCGATGTTTTTGCTATAGACCGAAATAGCACAGATATAGACGAAAAGATGGAAAACGTCTTGCGTAGCCAACACGCAGTACTCGTCAAGCCGAAGCATCAAGCAAAACTAGGTGACACCACTGTAATATTAGTTGAGAAAACAGACGAGCTCGTCGAGCTTCACACCATGGTAGTTGATTTGCTCGAGCAAAATGGTGCCATTTTTAATACACCAGCATTTACGAGGGAGGGGTTTCTGCCACATTGTACAATTCAAAAATCGGGTATGCTGCAAAAGGATGTGGTAATTGATGAATTAGCGCTTGTCGACATGTTCCCGAACAGTGATTGGCGGCAAAGGAAGATACTCGCGACGTTTAAGCTGGGTGGATAGATACTGTGTGCGGGTAGAGAGGGTATCTCGCTATCTCGGACTTCTGCGAGAGCTAGAGACTAACTCGTTGATGTATTTATCAGAGCAACCGCGCATACCGCGGTCTGTCGGTGGCATGTCTAATTTTAGCTCGAAAGGCAATAGGGTTAAAATTTTTGTTTGCCTATTGATAAACCCATGATCCTATTTTATCAGACTATCAACTTATTGATGAGTGATTGACCGAGACAAACAAGCTGCTATAATCATAAGCAATGTAAGAGGGTAGTAGGAATGAAAACGACACAACCTGGGTTTGCAAAAAGTACGGTGGTGCTCCTTACCAGTGTGATAGCGCTACTTGGGTTGTTCGGACTCTCCGCTGTGATGGGGTATAGTTATATTGGTTTCAAAACTCCTCAGCAAAAACCTAGTTTTGGCGGGACTGTTTGTACAAAAGCTGATATTGATGGTTATATAGCTTTGCAAAAGAAAGCCCAGGACGTCGTTGCCCAAAAAGCGATGCTATCGACGATCGAAACAAAGAAGGACTATAAAACTGATGCCACCTGTGTCTTTATGGCCGTACAGACAGCTATTCGTATCAACGACCTTGCAAAAGCCAAGGAATTATATACTACACTCAAATCACTCAACGACAATGGTCAATACGTGAACGGCTCTGTGCCCGATCTCGCAGGCAATGAACAAACAGCCAATCTCATTAAACTCTTGGAAAATCCTTCAACAAAACGACCAGTGGGTGAGGGTTAAATAGCTCATGAGAGTATTGCCGCGAGTTTATGTTATCGGCTTTGGTATCACGCTGTTTCTTGCAAGTTTACTAAATAGTTCAACCGCTTATGCCTACACCGTGGGCGATCTGCCGCTTAATCGATCTTGGTACAACAACGCCGAGTATAGCGCATGGTATAAGTGTAATTATGAGAGCGGTACGCAATTTGGCACTCGCGGAGCGATTTGGTTTACCAATTCATGGGGCTGGTATTATAGCATGGGGGTAACTGTTGACGACGGCACCAACTCTGTTGCAGTCAATATCAACGGTTCTGCCTATGGATGCCGTGATGGCGCAGATGGTCAGCATATCTATGCAACGGACGTCGCGCCATCAGGTACAGAGGGGTGGCGACTGACATTGTTGAGCTCGACCACGCTGGACAGAGGAAGTTTGCCAAGTCCAGCGCAGCGAAACTACTCTGATGAAGGAGGCTCTATCGGTGCTACCCTAGACGTGTCTGGGTTGGCAACCAATAACGCGAGTGCAGATGACAGTCAAACGATCATCATCGACATTTATCGCTGTTTTTATGCTAATGGCACGACAGGTACATGCTATACCGATCCCGTGCCTGTGACAGTTACGAGACGCAAGAAACCAAACCCTTGGACATCGACATCAACCACGCAGGTGAAAGTAACAAGTCCCGTTGGCGCTGTTGTCGGTCCAACTCAAAATGTTACTGCCTATCCCGGTGATAGGCTAGATTGGTATCATTCAGTAACGGTGAGTAATTTTGCGGCGGGTTCGGGTGCGATTGAAATTAGTACATCTCAGCATCGTAGAAATGGTTGGTTCCAAGATCAGGTAGGCCCTACGCTGACGTTTTCAGGAAACAGTACGCAAGATGTAGCTGACGTCTATGGGCAGTATACGGTGCAGGCAAGCGATGTGGGCAAAGTGCTGTGCGAAACAATGGTAAGGAATCCTTCAAGCTATGTCTCTGGGGCTGTCGATAATCCCCCGGCCTGTGCAACGATACGCTCAAACTATAGTCTGTATCCACAATCGATGCTCAATAATCAAGCATTGAGCACGTTATTTACGGGACAGTCATTGTCGCCCTCGAACCCCGCGCAGATATTGGAGCAAGTGATTAACATCGGTCCTGCTTCAGATGTGGATAACCAGTACGCAGTATATGATTTTAAAATACCAAGCGGCAGTGTTGGCAATGTGGCGTCGTTTTTTCAGACGACGGGAACTCCAGGTGCCAATGTCGGCGGGGTATTTGGTAGCAGTAATGGTCAACCAGCATTTACTATTGCTAATTACGCGTCTGGATCAGGATGTAGCTGGTTAGCAAGTCAGCCAGCATACAGTGGTAAAATAGTTTGTATAGGCACTACGACATCTGGGACGGTTAAGTTCCCGGCGGGGGTCACATCACTCACATCATCTGCAAGCGGCATAACTGCTGACACAACTTCTATAAAAGCCGATGATTATGCAATTGGCGATACGGTTTGTCGCATTGTAGCCGTGAGTGGTTATGACTATCTCCATACGTCATCTAGTGATCATCGCATTTCCTACCCTGGCTGTGTCACAATCGGCAAACGGCCTCTTGTCCAAGTGTGGGGGGGCGATATACGTGTTGGCGCAGGTGCTCTGTCTACGAGCGGCTATGCCAGTAGTAATTCCTCCATCATTGCGCAGCCTCGAGTGACTGATGACGGTACCTATGGTAGTTGGGGGGAGTATGGTCTCCTGGTACCACTCAACGGACAGATTGACTCTGCTTCTGCCGCGACCACTTCAGGCAAAACGGGTGCCGCAATTTCGCAATCCGCTTCAAGTAGAAATGTACTTAGTTTTGCAAATACTACTATACCCTATGGACGCTGGGGGGCAACTGGTGCATTTCCGGGCATTGTCAACTCCCCCGTACTCCTTGGAACGGCTGGGGCTGCGGGGCCGGCAATAAACGTTGATACGTTACCAAGCGGTATAACAAATGCAGGTGCCTCAAACCTCACTCTGCAGGGGACACTGAGCTCGCCGCGAACGGTGGTTATTCGTACCACAGGAACAGTGACGATATCGGGTAATCTCGTCCTTGGTGCCTACCCAGCCTCAGGTGCGAACGTTGCGCAGATTGTGGTGATTGCGCAGAATATCATTATTCAACCGAGTGTTACAAAAGTCGATGCTTGGTTGATAGCCCAGCCCTCGTCTGCTACGACAGGGGGCACGATTAGCACCTGTGATGTGGCCCAAAACCCCTACTATCTCGGACTTTCGGCAAGTGTTTGTAACACACAACTACAGGTGAATGGTCCAGTAATGGCGAGGGAGCTTCAACTTCGACGAACCTATGGTGCAGAAAAAAACACTGGTGGCGTCAACTACCCGGCAGAAATCCTGAACTTTCGTCCTGATGCGTTTTTGTGGGAACTAAACTATGGTGAATCTCAAGGTGATTTGACGACGGTGAGTACGCGTGAGCTGCCACCACGCTATTAGAATAGAAGCACAAAATAGACTTGCGTAATCTGAAGACGCTTATGTATAATAGTCACTAGTATGAATCTAAAGAAGGGGATGGGCGATTTCTTTGCACTCGACATCGGCACTAACGCCGTTCGGGTGGTGCAGTTATCGGCTAGCGGCGCCAATAACTGGATGCTTGTTGCTCATGGCTACGCACCCATTGATAGTAAGATTACTTCGAGTGATCAGAACTAAAAGCAACGATGAAATATCAAATTGATCAGTATATTCCTATGTCAGTCGATGATGCAAAGGTTGACTGGGCTCTGCTTGGACCATCATTACACGCTCAAAATCAGCAGGAAGTGTTGATCACGAGTACCGCAAAGGTTTATAGCGAAGAACGGCTAGAGATGATTGAAGCCCTTGGGCTCAATGTTATCGCTGCCGAGCCAGATCCTATCGCGATGGTGCGTGCTCTCGTACCAGAAGGCACGGCGAGTACGGCGATGATGCTGATTGATATCGGTGAGCAGTCGACCGACCTAGCAATTACCTACGGTGATACGCCGCGACTCGTGCGCACGGTCCCCACGGGGCTTGGATCATTGGTGAAGTCGGCTGTCCAAAACCTCAATGTCCAGGACGACCAAGCTCGTCAGTTTATCCTGAAATTTGGGCTTGCACCAGATAGGCTTGAAGGTCAAGTGCTCCACGCTATCGAAAACGTGCTTGATAGTTTCGCAGCCGAAATGACAAAATCCGTTAAGTTCTTTCAGACGAGGTATCCCAACATCGCTATAAGTGGCATTTTGCTCTCAGGATTTGGTGCAGTCATACCACGGTTTAATGAGTACGTCGCGACAAAGGTTGGTATCCAGACGGCACTTGCCAATCCATGGCAAAACATTCGTATGTCACAGAATGACCAGCAGCAGCTTGCTGCGATTGCCTCTGAGTTTACGACAGTGGTAGGTCTCGCGAAGAGGAAGAACTTGTCATGATCGAAGTCAACTTGATTCCTGATGTAAAGCAAGAATTCATACGTGCTCAGCGTACACGCAATACGGTGATCTCTTTCTCTATTATGGCAAGTATCGCGGCGGGTGTGGCAATTGTCATTTTCGCGCTGTTACTTGGTGGTCAGGGTGTTCGTGAAATTTTGGCAGACAATAGCATTAAGGATGACTATGCAACACTCAAAAAAAATGAGAATCTCAGTAATTTAGTGACAATCCAAAACCAGTTGGCTCAAGTGTCAACACTAAACAATGACAAAGGTATCAATTCGCGCCTATTTGACATTTTAGGTGGTATCAACCCGAAAGACCCAAATCACGTTCGGATTTCTACTGTTTCGTTGAATCCTACTGACAATTCACTGTCGATCGAGGGCTCGGCGGCAAATAGCTTTACTGCGACCGACGCGTTCAAAAAAACAATACTGAATACCAAGGTTGTCTATACCGACAGAGATGGTAAGGAGCAAACGATCAATCTCACCGATAGTGTTACGCTCAATAATGCTAGTTATGGAACCGATACGACTGGGGCAAAGGTATTACAGTTCAAGCTCTCCTTTGTTTATCCCAAGGAGCTCTTTGCCAACACCTCTACAAATGTTCGAATCGTTTCGCCCACGAAGGTAACCGACGTTACCGACTCTAGAACACGAGTTCCCGACGATTTGTTCTCGTCGTCACCAAAGACAGGAGACACAAAGTAATGGCTCAGAAAGATGTCAGTGCCAACAAACGTCAGCAAATAGCCAAATCAAGTCGCATGATGTTCATCTGGGTGGCAGGTGCCTCTGTCTTGGTCGGGTTTGCGGCAGTAATTTGTTGGTTTTTGATTCAGCAAATTATGTTTAAGGAAAAGGTAATCACTGAAAAAAATAAAACTGTCTCAACCTTACAGCAGAACATCAAGGCGGTGCCCAAGCTGTCGGACAATATTCGGGTGCTTGAAACCAATGTTGCTCTGAATTCGGCGAAGGCAAATTCAAACGAAAAGGCACTCCAGGTGATTTTGGACGCATTACCCGCCGACGAGAATACCTTGGCACTTGGGGCATCACTACAGACAAAGTTAATTGGTAGTGGTGGTAATCTTACGATTGATTCACTTGATGCCACACCTGCAGTAGGCGCAAACGGTACGGCAAATAGCAGTACTACTTCCGATGGGGTACAAAGGATGGCTTTCTCATTTACAGTGTCTTCATCTGACCCAAATGCCATCAAAGACCTTTTGAAACGTCTCGAGCGCTCGGTACGCATCATGGATATCGATACATTGAGGATCGAACAGTCTGAGACTCGTATGACAATGGTAGTTCAGGCACACGCCTATTACTTACCGGAAAAGAAGATCGAGCTGAAAAAAATACCTGTGGGAGCGCGTAAATAATGAAGAAAACAGATATAGCTATGATCGTTCTCATCGCCGGTCTTGCAGTGCTCACCGCTTTTCTCGTTGCGAGCAACATTCCTTTTTTGCAGGTTTCCGAAAAAGGGGTACAGGTGGATACAATCGAGAGTATATCTGATAGAGTTGAGCCACCTGATCAAAACGTATTTAACAGTAACGCCATCAATCCCACGGTCGAAACGTTTATCGGTGACAAGACGCTACCGCAATAGGGATTGCTGACATGGCGTTAATGACAAATGACATACAAGAAAAACTCGTAAAGCTTCTCACCGAAGAAGGCTTGGTGAGTACTGATGTGATACAAAGTGCGACTACTGAGGCAGCCGGGTCGGGTAAAACACTGCTTACGGTTCTTACTGAGCAAGATGCAATTGATGACGAACTGCTGACTCATGCGATTGCGCAAGTTTCGGGGGTCCCCTATGTCAATCTCAGCAATAGCGTGATTGACCAGGGTATTCTGTCACTTTTGCCATCTGATATCGCTGAGCGCTTTATGGCGGTACCGCTCGCAGAGGTTCAAAACCGACTTGCAGTTGCAATGATTGATGCAAATAACGTGCAGGCAGTCGACTATCTCGCTAATCGCATCCAACGACCCTTAAAGGTATTTATGGCGTCGGAGGCGGGTGTGAGACACGTGCTTGATCAATACAAGACCGACTTATCAAGTGTTGATGTGGCTGCTGAGGTATCTCAAAAAGAAGCAGCTCAAGAAGAAACCAAGGACATTAAGACGATTGTTCAGGATTCTCCTATCAGCCGTGCACTCAGTACAATTTTGGAATACGCGGTAAAGTCTAGGGCAAGTGACATCCATATCGAACCATTTGAAAAAGCTCTCAAGATTCGCTGCCGCGTTGACGGTGTGCTTAGGGAAGTGATGCAGCTGCCAAAAAGTATCGAACCCGCTCTCATTAGTCGTATCAAGATTCTTTCTAACCTTAAAATTGACGAGCATCGCACACCACAGGACGGTCAGTTTGCCGTAAAAGTAGGTAACAAAGAAGTTGATCTCCGTATCGCCATCAGCCCAGTGGTGTGGGGGGAACAGGTGGTAATTCGATTGCTTGATAAATCAGGTAATAGCTTTGACCTCGAAGAGATGGGATATGCCGGCCGCGCCTTACGTACTATTCAAAAAGGCGTCAAAAAACCGAACGGGATGCTCCTCACCTCTGGACCTACAGGCTCAGGAAAGTCAACTAGCCTCTATGCTCTCATCAAGGAAATAAAGGACGAGACTATCAACATTGTGACACTTGAGGATCCGGTAGAATACAAAATGGATGGTGTCAATCAGATTCAGGTTAACGCAGAGGTAGGGCTAACTTTCGCATCGGGGCTGCGCTCGATTTTGCGTCAAGATCCAAACGTGGTGATGGTAGGTGAGATTCGTGATGGCGAGACTGCAAACTTGGCTGTGCAAGCAGCACTCACTGGACATCTCGTATTTAGTACGTTGCACACTAATTCTGCGGCCGGAGTGCTACCGCGCCTTCTGGATATGGGTATTGAGCCATTTTTAATCGCGAGTACCGTCAACACGATTATCGGACAGCGTCTTGTTCGCCGTGTGGCCCCTCAACGTGATGCCTATTGGTCGAGTCCACTTGAAACAAAAAGTATTCTCGACACCGTCGGTCACTTGTTACCAAAGACCAAAGAGGAAGTGGCACGGGTTTCTGCCGATCTCGGCTATAAGGACTTGCCACTTGCAGGTCAAACCGCTTATACTTTAGTAAAGGGACGTGACACTCCCTCGACACCCCGCGGTTATACGGGGCGGGCTGGACTGTACGAAGTGATGGATATTACAGAGGAAATACAAGACCTCATTGTCGCACGCTCGACAAGTGCCGACATTCAACGTAAAGCAGTCGAGCAGGGCATGATTACAATGCGTCAAGATGGTTACCTGAAGGCGCTAACAGGGGTCACGACACTAGAGGAAGTCAATCGTGTCGCGGCAGATACAGCATAAAAGGGAGAAGGCATGAATAATCCAGAACTACGCATCGAAGTATTACTAGAAGAAGTTGTTCGCAAGCGCGCTTCAGACCTTCATATTCAGGTGGGGTTACCACCAATGCTTCGTGTTGATGGTGCGTTGATACCAATTGTCGGCTTCAATCCTCTTGATGAGCAGCAAGTTGAGTCACTTGTGTTTGCCATCTTGGACCAGGATCAGCAACAAATTCTTCTTAAAGACAAGGAGTTTGACTTCAGCTTTGCTTTCGGGACGTTAGGGCGGTTTCGCGTTAACGCCTTTCACGAACGTGGTAACCTGGCTGCTGCGCTACGTCTCATCCCAAATGAGATCAAGTCTGTTACTGAACTGGGTATGCCGCAAGTAGTGCTCTCATTTGCTGACTATCCGCGCGGTCTTGTACTTGTAACAGGACCAACTGGGTCTGGAAAATCAACCACGCTTGCTGCTCTTGTAGACAAAATCAACAGTGAACGCGCTCACCACATTATCACAATTGAAGATCCAATTGAATTTACTCACAAGTCAAAGAAATCTGTTATTGTTCAGCGAGAAGTACATTACGATACCTACTCGTTCTCTGCAGCGCTGCGTAGCTCACTTCGTCAAGATCCTGATGTTGTGTTGATTGGTGAGATGCGCGATCTCGAAACGATTTCTGCGGCAATTACGATTGCCGAAACCGGTCACTTAGTCTTTGCGACACTCCACACTAACTCGGCCTCGCAGTCCATCGACCGTATGATCGATGTGTTTCCCCCTCACCAGCAACCACAGATTCGCGCACAGCTTGCTAATATTCTGATGGCAATCTGTAGTCAGCGCCTTGTACCTGCTATTGGTGGGGGAAGGGTAGTTGCAGCTGAAATTCTTATTGCAAATCCTGCGGTGCGCAATGTTATCCGTGAAGGCAAGAGCCATCAGCTTGATGCCATTATCCAGACTGGTGCAGATCAGGGAATGCAGACCATGGATCGTACGCTTGTGAATCTGGTTCAGAGTGGAACGGTGACGTATGACAATGCTCGTGAGTTTGCCGTTGACCTGACAGAGTTTGAGCGATTGATGAGAGGATGATAACACGTGAAGAAATTTAATTACGAAGCACGTGACAAGAACTCCGACAAAATTATTAAGTCGATTGTTCAGGCTGATTCGGAAACCTCGGCGGCGAAAGCATTGGTTGAGCAGGGGTATACGCCCCTTACCATCAAGGAAGTAGACGAAAATGGTGGATTGATCGGCCGTCTGACCGGAAGGATTAAGACGAAAGATAAGATCGTATTTACTCGACAGCTTGCCACTCTGATCGGAGCTGGTTTGCCACTCGCACAAAGCATTCGGACAGTGCTTGATCAAACGCAGAATAAAAAACTCCAGGGAGTAATCCAAGAAGTCATCGCCGACGTCGAGGGTGGTAAGCAGTTATCGGAAGCATTTGGAAAGCACCCCGAAGTCTTCGATAAGATTTTTTTGGCACTTGTGGCGGCCGGTGAAGTATCGGGAACACTCGATGAGGCACTCAAACGTGTTGCAGCACAGCAAGAAAAAGATGCAGCTATGATGAGTAAAATAAAGGGTGCAATGACGTATCCTATCATTGTAATGGTTGTTATACTGGCGGTGATGTTGTTTATGCTATTTACCGTGGTTCCACAGGTTGAAAAGCTCTATCATGATATGAAAAAGTCACTTCCTATGCTGACCGAAATCATGATAAACAGTGCAAACTTCATGATTCACTTCTGGTGGCTTGTACTTGTCGTTATGTTTATTGGCATTTATTTCTTGAGACAGTATATGCATACCGAAAACGGTATCAGGACATTCGATACCCTCAAACTCAATGCCCCGTTGTTTAAGGGAATGTTTCGTAAACTTTATATGGCACGCTTCACCCGTACAGGACAGACGCTACTGTCGACCGGTGTGGCAATGCTCGACATGCTACGCATTAGTTCGGAGAGTGTAAACAATGTGGTTGTCAGCAAGAGTATTGATCGAGCGGCCGAGAAAGTAAAGGGGGGTAAGGCACTTTCAGCTGCTATTCAGTCGGAGGAGTACATCCTACCAATGGTTCCGCAGATGATCAAGATTGGCGAACAGTCAGGCAAAATTGATGAGATGATGGGCAAGACGGCCCAAGTGTTTGAGGATGAGCTTGACGAAGAGATCAAGGCGATCTCGACAGCGATCGAACCGATCCTTATGGTGGTTCTTGCTATCGTAGCTGGTGGAATGGTAGGAGCAATCCTCTTCCCAATCTATAGCCTCGTAAATGGCGTCTAAGTACTAGACAAATAACACCGAGCACGCTATGATAGGCCTTAAGCATAAGTATTGTTCATAAGAAAGGTGGAACGAAACTATGAGCATTCAGCAAAAACAACGGGGGTTTACAATCATCGAGGTGGTGCTCGTGCTCGCTATTGCGGCACTTATCTTCCTGATGGTGTTCATCGCCTTGCCTGCTTTGCAGCGTAATCAACGCGATACCGCACGCAAGACGGTTCTCGGAAAGGTAAGCTCGGCCGTGACTACCTACCAGTCAAATAAGCGGGGAGCCCAGCCAACCAAGGGTGTTGATCTACAGGGCTATGTCGATGGTCGCACCGGGACTACGAGTGATAAAGGTGCCGCAGGAAGCTTCACTGCTTCAGCAAATGACACGGTCATTGATAACGATTACATCGTAACTGTTAAGGCGTATGCTTCTGGTGATACAGTAGGAAATGCCGACACAAACGTTGTTCAAGTTGTCACGGGTGCAACCTGCAACTCTACTGGCGATGCAGTAGCATCGGGTACAACACGCAATGCCGCGATTCTTATCAAGCTCGAAAACGGTAGCGCAATTGTCTGCCAAGCAGTCTAGGCATCTGTATATAGTCTGAGCATTCGAACCGCGTCTCTTCCAGTGACGCGGTCTTTGCTATACTATCTGGAGTATGGATTATATTTTTGGAACGTTGATTGTTAGTATCGGGGGACTCATGCTTGGTAGCTTCGCAGGTGCTCAGGTGTGGCGCTTACGGGCGCGACAGCTTGACGAGGACAGACAGGCCGGGGAAACTATTGATAAACAAGAACTTAGCCGCTTGAAACCTCTCATATCAGTTTCTCTTACGTCAGATCGCTCAGTCTGCTTATACTGCCATCATCAGCTGCGTTGGTATGATATGATCCCTCTGCTCAGCTGGGCTGGTACAGGCGGCAGATGCCGTTACTGTCGGCAATCTATAGGCTCCCTGGAACCTCTTATAGAGCTTGGGCTAAGCGCTGCATTTGTTATCTCATATCTTTACTGGCCCACACCTCTTACATCAGGGGTAGCATGGGGAGCATTTGTCGTCTGGCTACTTTCTCTCACAAGTCTTGCGATTTTGGTTACATATGACATTCGTTGGCAGCTTCTGCCAGATATCGTTAGCTACTGCTATATGTTACTGGGAATTATATTTATTGTCCTTGGCTTTCATGGGGGGTGGGGTTCAATTGTTGAAGTAGTAGGGGCTGTGGCGGTACTCGGCGGTCTCTATGGCATACTTTACATGCTTTCGGGTGGGAGATGGATTGGCTTCGGTGACGTTAAGTTAGGAGTCGGACTGGGACTTTTTCTGTCAAATTGGCGACAGGCGTTACTAGCGCTCTTTCTCGCTAACCTCATAGGTTGCATCGTTGTTATACCGGGTCTTATCAGTCGAAAGCTAACCAGTACCTCGCATATACCGTTTGGACCATTTCTTGTCGCAGGGATGATGCTGGCATTCTTCTGGGGCGAGTGGCTCATCTCGCGACTTTTGTCGCTTCAATTGTTCTAGGTGTCTTGTTGCTGCTTATGCTATAATCATCTCAAGTATGATTGGGAATAAATCGGCTGGATTCACTGTTATTGAAACCATTCTTTATCTTGCCGTTACCGGTCTTCTTGCGGTTGGAGTGCTTGCAGGAGCGACAACGGCTATCAACCAGCAGCGCTACAAAGATGCCACGAACTCTTTTGTCGATTATCTCCAGTCGGGATATGACCAGACCATCAACGTTCAGAATGACCGGCCAGTAGAAAAAACCTGTGACAGTGCTTCTCAGATTACTGACTCTCCAAATCCTGCAGCAGAGGTGAGAGGAGCGACAGAGTGTTTCGTGATCGGCCAACTGATATCGACTGACGATGGACGGGCTTTTACCATGACAGTAGTATATGGTTCCCAAGATGGTTCGAAAAAGACGAATGATGCAGACGCCTTGACATCATCAAACCTTTTTTTGGGTACAACCTCTAGTACATATACACTTGAGTGGGATACGAGGATTGTCCAACCGGGCACTGCAACACCAATTCTTCCGACAAGTATTTTAATTGCTCGCTCGCCTTCGAGCGGCGTGGTGCGAACCTACATCGGTGCCAAAGCGTTAACATTGTCAGCACTCATTACCACAGGCGCGGTATCAGCTGATACTCTCTTTTGTGTTGATCCCTCGGGGTGGACGGGAGCAACTCGTGATGGCGCTGTGGTGCGTCCTGACACGACAAACAGCAGCGGGGTGAAGCTTGCTGGTCCAGGAGGCGGTTGCTGATGCGTTTTAGTAAGGGCGATACGATTATCGAAGTGATGTTTTCATTCGTCGTCTTTAGTATGGTTATCGTAGGCGCCTTTATTTTGATGAATCAAGGTATCGCCTCGGCGCAGCGTTCCCTCGAAATTACCCTGGTTCGCGAGCAGATAGACGCGCAGATTGATATGGCTCGGTATGTCCAGAAATACGAGAGGACCACCTGGGAGAGCCTGATTAAACCAGCTCCTACGGGCAAACTGGTGTCGTCAGTTTCCGAGTTTGGCACAGATCTCAGCTGTCCCACTTCTGCATCTCTATCAGATACGTTCTTTTTTGGGCGTACTTCGGATGCAAAGACGGTCACTCTCTATAGTGTTGGCGCTGCGTCTTATGGGCTCGCTCCTACCTATAGCCTTGTTGACTACCTTGCGACAACCCCCAAATCATACGGGATATGGCTCATGATTGTGCCTGCGGAGACCAAGTCAGGGGGTCCTGCTGACTCGGCTACCAACAAAGCGTATGATCTCCATGTTCGATCGTGTTGGAACAGCGTTGGATCAAGTCAACCAATGACCATCGGAACTGTTACGAGGTTTTATGATGTCAAATAGAGCTTGTAGTAAAGGATTTACTCTAATCGAACTTATGATCTCGATGACTTTTTTGTCAATTTTATTGATTGCGATTACCGTTGCGACCCTTCAAATCATGCACCAGTATTCCAAGGGAATGACGGTAAAGTCAATCAATCAAATAGGCCGAAATCTTGCTGATAGTATACGACGCGATGCGCGGTCACTGAGCACCGTGGGTGGTGGTAAGTATGTCGCACCAAATACTATCGGAGCAGGGGGGTTGGGACGTCTTTGCCTCGGCTCGGCGAGCTATATCTGGAATACCGATTCAGCTCTTAGAGACGGTACGGGAGTGAAATATACAGGGGTACCGAGCCCTCGGATGATTGCGATGGCACGAGTAAACGACCAGGGCGGACAGTACTGCCTGCCTGTTAGTGGTAACTATCGCATGGATGTACCTGCAACCCTTGCTACCGAAATGCTGAGTAATTCTCTCGATACGACGACAGCGACAACGGGTACCTTCACTGAGCTTGCACTCTATGAAATGACGCTGACGCCGATGGTGACTAATAATCCAGGGGTACTTTACACGCTGCAATTCACTCTTGGTACAAACCAATCCGGTACTATCGATACTGTTGACCAATCATGCCTCAACCAATCTAACACAACCTCAAATTATGATTTTTGCGCAGTAAATAAGTTTCAAATCGTCTTACGTATGGGATAATGATAAGTATGAGCACCATTCGAGAACAGCAACGGGGAGCAGTATCACTTTTTATCGTTATATTTGCAGCGCTACTAATCATGGTACTAACGATAGGATTTATCCGTATGATGATACAGGAGCAAAAACAAGCACTCAACGACGATCTTTCTCAAAGCGCATACGACTCTGCCGTCACTGGTGTCGAAGATGCCAAACGAGTCTTGCGGGCATGCCAGCAAGACTCTACCTCTGTAGCGTGTACTGCTCTCGATGCGCACAAGTGCAGCACTATCACAGATGCTCAAGTCGTCAGTGGCAGTGGCGAGACGACCATTAAGACAAACGGCTCGAGCGATACTAGTCTCAACCAAGCCTATACGTGTGTCAAGATATTTCGACAAACCGACGATAATATAGGGGATCTGACTGCGGGCACAAGTAAAGTTATTCGCATGAAAGCGACAGCCCCGTTTTCTTATTTCACCGTTGAGTGGATGCTAAAGGGCAAGCCAGGCGGTGAGGATTCATCTGATCTTACAGCTCCTACCTCGAGCGTCCCTGTTATATCGTTACCGCCACGCTCAGGTTGGTCATCAAACTCGCCATCACTCTTGCGTGTCCAAGCTCTTCTGCCCCCAAATGCCAGTTCGGTGGATAGGGCGGCGATGGACGGAGCAATGCCAGATCCAGCAAATCCAGGTAATAGTATCTATATCGCGTCAACAACATTCCTGAGGCCATCAAATGTAAGCGCCTCTCAGAATGCGCTCGGTACGACTGCTTCGATAGGCTCTCAACCACGTGCACCAGCTGATCTCAACGCTCATGTCGAATCGCTGAGTCCGATTGCGGTATCGTGCTCGAAAGCTGGCTATCTTGGCGGTGCATACGCCTGTAAAGCTGCATTTAAAGTATCATATACGGTCCCCGCGGGCTCGACAGTTGCTTTTCTGCGATTAAGTAGTATCTATCGAGATACCTCATATCGAGTAGCCCTTTATACATCAGAGCTTGATCAAACGCTCGTACAGTTTGATGGTGTCCAGCCTCTTGTTGACTCAACAGGTCGGGCAAATAATGTCTATCGGCGGGTTGAGAGTCGTATTGAACCAGGGGTTGCTGGTACAGGAGCACTTCCGTATCCTGAAAATGCGGTCGATGTAACCGGCAGTTTTTGCAAAGATTTTTATATTACTAATACAGTGGGGAGCACGGGAGTGCCTGCCTGCTCCACCATTCCCGTCATTCCGTAGTAGAGTTCTCGCTATGGTATTGATCGTATACCTGCTTGAGGTGGGTATCTGTCACATGGGTATACACCTGGGTAGTACTAATGTTGCTGTGGCCTAGCATGGATTGTACACTACGGATATCTGCCCCGTTCATCAGCAGGTCTGTTGCGAAACTATGACGCATAGTGTGAGGGCTGACGTGTTTTGTGATACCGGCAAGTTTTGCGTATTTACTGACGAGGCGCTCAATACTTCGAGGAGTCAGTCGTCTGTACATTCCAGATCGATCGGCGCCGCAGTTACGACTATAGTTTAAAAATAGGGGAGGCAGTGAGTCGGTTCGTGTAGACAAATAGGCCTCAACATGCGCAGCTGCCTCTCGACTCACAAAGACTGGTCTATCTTTTTGGCCTTTACCGCGCACCATAAATTCTCTGCGTTTGGTATTGATATGGTCCCTGTCAAGAGCGGTGAGTTCGGATATTCGTAGCCCACTTGAAAAGAGTAGTTCGATTATCGCACGGTCGCGCAGGTGCTGCTCTTTGCCGGTTGATGGGATAGATTCGATGAGGCGTTGAAGCTCCTCGAAATGGAGAAATGTGACTTGCTTGCGGTGTACCTTTGGGAGTTCAATTTTATCAGGGCTCAGCGAGGCAATGTTCCTTTTAGAAAGGTAGGATAGAAATCCTCGGAGCGCAATCAAATGATAACTCTGTGTGATGAGTGCGAGGTCCTCTCCAGAAATATCTGAAGTATAGCGATTAAGCCATAACCGATATTTTCTCATCAGCTCCGATGAGATATCTGCCACTAATATATCTCCGGCAAATTCAATAAAGCGTTCGAGATAACGGCGGTAGTTTTCGGCAGTTTTTGCTGAGCGACCACGTTCTACTTCCATGTGTTCAATAAAATCAATGATGAGCTCAGACATGTACATATACCTAGCATAGCGCATTATTAAGCGAAAGCGTATAATAACCCCTATGGATATATTGCAGACGGTGGTAATGGGGTTGGTGCAGGGTGCAACTGAGTTTATCCCAGTAAGTAGCTCTGGCCATCTTGTCATTGCGCAGCACTTCATGAAAATTGCTCCCGATCATCTGTTCCTCGAGTATATTAATATAGGTACCTTGCTCGCACTTATCACCTACTATAGGAGAGAGTGGAGACAGTTAGTAAAGGATATATTTGAACAAAAAAAGTATTCACTAGCAGTCAACATAGTGCTCACATCTTTGCCTGCAGGACTTATAGGATTTTTTTTGGCGGATTTTATAGATGGTTCATCCTTTTTCGTAAGCGTATATGTTGTGCTTGTCACACTGCCAACAATCGGTGTTGTCATGATTATCCTAGAGAGATTGCCCCGCGCTCGCTCGGTAATGCGTATGGAGGAGCTATCCTGGCATAGCGCGCTGACCATTGGTTTTGCTCAAGTGCTAGCGCTTATACCCGGAGTATCGCGTTCAGGATCAACTATTATCGCGGGTCGCCTTGTAGGGTTGACGAGTTCAGAAGCAGCGAGGTATAGTTTCATGGCTTCATTGCCCATAATGCTTGCAGTGAGCGTAAAACTCTTTCTAAAATCATCCGATAGACTCTATTTTATTGATCATATGCCAGCCATTGTGATTAGCAACGTTGTTGCCTTTGTAGCAGGGGTTTCAGCGATCAGTTTTTTGATGCGGTATTTGTCCGGCCATAGCTTAGCCCTTTTTGGGTGGTATCGTATTATCCTTTCGATTGCCGTTCTTAGCATGCTTTTGATACTATAAGTGAAGAACTAGGAAAAAAAGGAGAATGGTATTGATGGAGCGTACACTTGTTGTGATGAAACCAGATGCTGTACAGCGCGGCATAGTTGGTGAAATTATAAGCCGATTTGAAAAAGTTGGTTTGAAGATTATAGGTTCAAAAATGTTTATCCCAAGCCGGGAACTCATGGATACTCATTATCCGGGCGATCGTATGGAGTTTGTTGAAGGATTAGGCAAGAGGACACTAGAGAGCTACAAAGAGATGGGCCTTGACCCGGTTACACAATTTGGACATGATGATCCTATAAAGATTGGTGCCGAAGTACGTCGCTGGCTTACGGAGTTTATGCGTTCTGGCCCTGTTTTTGCTTTTGTACTTGAAGGTCCTCATGCTATCGAAGTTGTCCGAAAGATTGTGGGTGCAACGCTCCCACAAAAAGCATTGCCAGGCACGATTAGGGGTGACTACTCGTTTGATTCCTCCTATTTGGCAAACAGCAATGCGCGACCAGTGAAGAACCTTATCCATGCATCAGGGAATATCGATGAAGCAACCTTTGAGGTCGGTCTGTGGTTTGATGATGATGAATTATTTGATTATGATACGATTCATCAAGCGCACATGAAGTAATGGTGTTACGGTTCGTTACTGAGGTATAATGGTAGCTATGCCTCGGTAGCTCAATTGGATAGAGCAGTTCCGTCCTAAGGAAAAGGTTGTAGGTTCAACTCCTGCCCGGGGTACCAAAGGATGAATATGAAGCAAGTACAAACGTCAGAAGTTGCATTTGAAGGCCAACGTGAGGGTGAAAAGCTGCTCTTTGTTTTTCGTCGTCATATCATCGCTATGAGGAAGGGATTTTATGGGCTTCTGATACCGTTTGCCTTAACGTCGATTCCTCCGCTTATTTGGTCCGCAAACCTTGAGTTATTTATCTTGCCGCTCGTCGGGCTAGGGATCGGATTGATCATCTTTTTTTACCACTTTATTATGTGGTATTTTACTGTTTATATTGTTTCTAATGAGCGTATACGGCAGGTGACACAACGCGGCCTGTTTGGAAAGGATGTCGTAGAGCTGCGTCTATCAAAAATTCAAAACATTAGCTATAATGTACCTGGATTCACGGGCGAAATATTTAAATTTGGCACCATCGTCATTCAAACCTTTGTTGGCGATCTCGTTATCCATAATGTTGAGCACCCGGGAAAAATATATAATAAGCTGCAAGATGCTGTAAATCATGCAATCGAGGTAGTTCCTCAAGGAGAACATGAAGAAACTGACACTTAAGTCGGTGCTAAAAGGCCGAAAGAAATCAGAAGAGTCGCCATCTCGTATTACCAACGAGACAGTAGCAGAACACCGCGAAAAGATTCTTGCGGGGGGTAGGAGGTTTAAATATCCTATACAATATGCTCGGCACAAACTTGTCATCAATGCACTGATGATAGTAGTTGCATCAGTGGTTGTTCTTGCGTTGTTGGGGTGGTGGCAACTCTATTTCGTGCAAAACTCGAGCACATTTCTGTATAGAGTAACGCGTATCATACCGGTACCGGTTGCTTCTGTCGATGGCGAGTCGGTGCCTTTTGGTGATTATTTAGTAAAATATCGTGGTTCTGAGTACTACATGAGTAAGTATAGTGAGGAGAAGCTTGATAGTGCCGATGGTAAGAAACAGCTCGATCATTTTAAGCGCGTGGCACTCAACTCTGCGATTGCTGATGCGTATGCTCAGAAATTAGCGCGCATCAATAACGTCACTATAAATGATAAAGACGTTGATGCAGTTATCGATTTGCAGCGTAACACCGCCAATGGTCGCATTACAGAGGAAACGTTTTATGCCTCCTCAAGAATGCTCTATGATTGGTCACCTGACGATTATCGTTCACAACTCAGCCGCAGTATTTTACGATCGAGGGTGGCATTTGCGATCGACAAGACTGCGGTAGAGCGTGAGACAAAAGCGGCAACACTCCTCGGTGAAAATAATAATGATTTTCGTCTGGTAGCTAGCCTTATGGGCGGTGAGGGAAATGCAAAGGTGCAGGCTGGAGTATCGGGGCCAGTTGATATTACGGGAACATTCGGTGGGCTACAGGTTTCTGAGGTTGCTAAGGTGCCAAAGGGGACAGTTTCGAGTGTTCTGCTTACAAGCACTGATGGTGGCTACTATTACGTTCGAGTGCTCGATAAAAATGAAAAACAAATTAACTTTGAATATCTTCATATCCCACTGGCCGAGTTTGCTAATCAATTAGCACGTCTCAAAGCGGATGGCAAGATTCACGAGTATATAGCTGTTCCAAAAGAATAATAGTACCGCAAAGGAGTTATCTAGAATGCACATTTTACCGGATTTGCCGTATGATTACGCGGCGCTCGAACCTGTAATAAGCGAGGAGATCATGCGTTTGCACCATCTCAAACATCATCAGACATACGTCGATAAGCTAAATGCGGCGCTTGAACAAGCAACGGAGTTTAAGGATACTCCATTGGTTGAACTTTTGTCAGATATAGAGAAATTACCTTCGTCAATAAAAACCGCTATTCGAAACCATGGTGGTGGTCACTATAACCATAGTCTTTTCTGGAAGTGTATGCGGCCTGGAGATGGGGGCCAACCTGGGGGCGAATTGGCAGAAGCGATTACAGCAAAGTGGGGGAGTTATCACGCGTTTGTCCAAGAGTTTTCTAGTGCAGCAACTGGATTATTCGGTAGCGGATGGGTGTGGTTGACACGCGATCTTGAGATAATCCCATTGCCAAATCAAGACACTCCCATGATGCTAGGTAAGGGTGAACCGATCCTGGGACTCGATGTGTGGGAGCACGCCTACTATCTCGATTATAAGAATAAACGCGACGAATACATTAACAGTTGGTGGAAGTTAGTAAACTGGGAGTTTGTTGAGGAACGTTACAGGAGATAATATGGAAACAAAGGTGCTAATTGTCGCAGTCGTGGAAAATGATGGTAGTATTCTGATGCGCAAAAAACCAGACGGTTCGCCACCATACAAAGAAACCTGGTACATATTCGGTGCTACGGCGACGCCCGATACATCGGTTGATGAAGCGGTGAAGCGTGAGGTAAAAGCAAAGTCAGGCGTCGATGTAGTATTAAAGAATAAGCTCTCGTGGGACACGGAGATCAAAAATGATCTTGACGGTGTAAGAAAGTTCTTTATCTACCTCGATGTGCTTTGCGAATACGTCGGTGGTGATCTAGTGGCTGGAGCGGACGTTGAGAAGCTCGAGTGGGTGGATAAAAGTGAACTTGCTCATTATGATATTGTCCCGCCATCACGCGTGTTGTTTGAGAAATTAGGCTACATACGTAACGTTTAGTCGAACGTTGCTTTACTTTTTCGCTCGAAAGGGACACGTGCGAGCAGGAGTTTTCTTTCTCAATTCACTGAATCGCCAGCTCAAATCATACGGAACATGCCAAAATAAAAGATCCACCCGCGGTGGGGTGAATATATTATTTTGGCGCGCCCGACCGGATTCGAACCGGCGATCTCCTCCGTGACAGGGAGGCGTACTAGGCCAACTATACCACGGGCGCATATCGCAGTGCTCCCAGTATTCTAGCAGTAGAAAGAGTTTTTTTCAACAGGGATAGACGATTCCTTCACCGGGCCCAGGGTGGTATAATGAAACATGTTTAGGTGTATGCCGCTGTAGCTCAGTTGGTAGAGCGGCGCTTTCGTAAAGCGTAGGTCACCGGTTCAACCCCGGTCAGCGGCTCCAAGGAACGTATGAGTAGAGAAGACATTAAACTATCTATAAAACGCGTCATGACGGATCGTCCGTTTTTGCTGCTTTTAGCTGCAGTGATTGTGTCTGGTGTGGTATATACGGCAATAACTGGTTTTTCACTACAAGTTCGTGATGCACAAGTCTATTCAAGAGTGAGCGCATTTGGCGAGCAACATTTTTATAAAGACCACTGGCAATATCTGGCAGGGTTTGCACTTTTTGGAGCTGCAGTGACAACTATTCATACCATGTTAATGATTAAACTTCACAATCTTGAGCGTCGACAAACAGCGTTGCTTCTTGGATATGCAACGATAGTCATTTTTGTGATATCGCTCGGCTATGCTCTCTCAATAATGCGCTTGGCGTTCCGATAGCCATGATTGATCTTGAACTGCCTCTTAATAAGCGCACAAAACTGTATCGATTTTTTGAGATACTGCCTGGTTTTTTGAGCTATGGTATGATAATACTTCTTTTTGTTCTAGCAATGGTAAGTCCTCTTGCTGCCGCTGTCTATTTACTTTTACTTATTATTACTATGTTCGTGAAAGCAGGCGGTATTGCGTTTCGTTCAATCATGGGTCATCGCAGACTAGTGCGCGCACAGCGTATCAATTGGCACGCTAGGCTCGCTGAGCTTGAAGATCCGGCCAAGAGCTACCACACTGTCATGGACGTGTCATCAAGTGGTTTTGAGTATGATACGCACAAGGAAAACCTTCGTTTTATGGCTGCAGACCCAAATATGTTCCCAAAGCCGTCCACGTTATATCAGATGGTTATCATTGCCGCTTATAATGAGGCTTATGATGTGCTCCAGCCAACCATCGAGTCAGTACGACATACGCACTACAACAATCAGCAGACTATCCTTGTGCTCGCCTATGAGGAGCGTGGGGGGGTAGGAATTGCCGAAACAGCTAAGCGGCTTCGCGATGAGTATAGCGGCGTCTTTCTCTCTTTCGAGACGATCATGCATCCAGACGGTCTCTCTGACGAAATACCGTCAGGAAAAGGGCCTAATATTACCTTTGCCGGGCACAGAATGAAGGAATGGTGTAAAAAGAGACGGATTGATTACTCAAACGTCATTATTACGACGCTTGATGCTGACAACCGTCCACATCCCTCCTACTTTGATTATGTGGCGTATGAGCATATCGTTCATGAGGATCGAAAGCGATTGTCGTATCAACCCATCTCACTATACTTCGGTAATATATGGGATGCTCCTGCGCCAATGAGGGTCATTGCGACCGGTAACTCATTCTGGACGATCATCAGTGCCATGAGACCGCATACACTGCGGAATTTCGCTGCCCACTCACAGCCAATGGACGCACTGGTAGAGATGAATTTTTGGAGCAAGCGCAGCATCGTTGAGGATGGGCACCAGTATTGGCGGAGTTACTTTTACTACGGGGGAAATTATAGCGTCGTCCCCATCCATGTCCCCATTTATCAGGATGCAGTGATGTCCGATACGTACCGAAAAACGTTGGTGGCGCAGTTTAAACAACTACGACGCTGGGGATATGGTGCCTCAGATATACCGTATGTTGCGACAAGACTCTTTACCAAAAAGCGAAACGTTCCGTTTTTCGAGGGACTTGCGCGTTTCTTGCGACTAGTAGATAGCCATGTCACCCTTGCGGGGATGGCAATACTTGTGACGTTTGGGGGGTGGGTACCACTTCTCGTCAATTCAGAAGCATCGCGAAACTATGCTGCGCATATGCTGCCAGACGTTGTGAGCCAGATACAGAGAGTTGCAATGATCGGACTCTTCATTACCATTATATTGACGTTACGCATGCTTCCCCCGAGGCCTAGTCACCACAAGCGGCGGCGAATGGTATGGATCATACTACAGTGGATACTTATTCCAGTAACATCGATCGGCTACGGTTCGCTCGCAGCGTATAACGCTCAAACACATCTGATGACGGGGAAATATCTTGATACCTTCGATGTCACTGAGAAGGCCACACTGGCCTCGCGCGCGCGCGCCAAAGAGCAACGGTCTTCGGCAAAAAAATAATTGATCACTTTTGAGGGATCAGATATCGCACAACAAAGAAAGCTCCCGTAGAGGGAGCTAGCTATTAATCAGTCACTAGCAAAAGACCAAGCAGGAGACTAACTAAAGGGAACGGTTTTTAACCGATTTCCGAATGTCTGTCCAGGTTACATCGTACTCAAAAGAAAGATCGAATAGTGTAAGTGCAGAGGGTTTGAGGTTCTTTTTTGTTTGGGGAGCATCTTTACTCATGTAGACATTTTAGCATAAGCGTTCTTGTTTGTCAATAGACCAATAACTTGCCCAATATATCACAGAATGAATAATTACTATCGATTATCACCACTTTGGCTAGTGGAAAACTCCCGGAAAAATGAGGATAAAAAGAAACACCGCTTCAGTGGTTGAAGTGGTGTTTCTCTGGTGGGCGATAGAGGATTCGAACCTCTCACCTCGTCTACGTCAAAGACGCGCTCTAGCCAAATGAGCTAATCACCCAAGATGATACTATAATAACAAACAGAGGCGGCCGTTGCAATTATACTGTGTTTTTTGTAAGATAAGAGATAAGCAATGAAGCAGACTAACCACCTGCAGAGCACGTGGAAGCGATCGCTGGGCACACGAAAAAGCCTAGGGGTAAGAGTAACGCCAAGGTGGAACCTCCGCTTAGTAAGCGGACCGAGGCACGCGGACACGATGTGAAACATCGGCAAAACGCGTGTTTTTAATTATTATGGAGGTTATATATGAACCAAGAACAGCTCAATGCGATGCGTCATAGCCTTGCACACATAACCGCTCAGGCGGTTCAACGCCTGTGGCCAGAAGCGAGGTTTGGTGTTGGTCCCGTGGTAGAGAATGGCTTCTACTACGATATCGATGTACCGGGGGTTAAGATATCCGAAGACGATTTTGCCAAAATCGAAGCCGAAATGCGCAAGGTAATTGAGGAGAATTTTTCTTTCGAGCGTAGCGAAAAACAAGTTGACGAAGCGATCCACTGGGCCGAAAATGCAAAGCAGGTGTACAAGGTAGAGCTACTTAACGACCTTAAGCGTGCCGGCACAACAGTTGCCAAGGATCTAGATGCTTCCGAGATGGGCACGATCGCTGAGGGTGACGCCGCGGTAGAAAACGTTTCATTCTACACTGATGGTGATTTCACTGATCTTTGTCGTGGTCCGCATGCCGAAAGTACTGGCAAAGTTGGCGTCTTCAAGCTTATGCGTGTGGCGGGTGCCTACTGGCGCGGTAAAGAGACAAACCCCCAGATGCAACGGCTTTATGGAGTGGCTTTCGCTAGCCAACAAGAACTCGATACTCATCTTAAAATGCTCGAAGAAGCAAAAGCTCGTGATCACCGTAAACTAGGCAAAGAGCTCGATCTCTTTACGTTTTCTGAGCTAGTCGGACCCGGTTTGCCACTCTGGACTCCACGCGGCACAATTCTACGCAATAAACTGGATGCATTTGTGCAGACTCTGAGGGATGAAGTTGGCTTCGAGCAGGTTGCTATTCCTCACATAACCAAGAAAGACTTATATGAACGAAGCGGACACTGGGCAAAATTTTCTGACGAGTTATTCAAATCTCAATCACGTGAAGGCCATGAATTCGCCCTCAAGCCCATGAATTGTCCGCACCACACACAGATTTACGCCTCTCAACCGCGCAGCTACCGTGACCTGCCAATCCGTTATCGTGAAACGACCACTTGTTATCGTGATGAGCAGAGTGGCGAGTTAAACGGTCTAAGTCGTGTGCGAGCATTTAACCAAGACGACGCGCATATTTTCTGTCGTGCTTCGCAGGTCGAGCATGAAGCGCTGGCTATTTGGGATATAATTGACAAATTTTATGGTGGGCTTGGATTTGGTGAGCTAAAAGTTCGTTTTTCGACCCATGATCCCGACAATATGGCCGCTTATCTAGGTGAAGAAGCAAAGTGGCAGGAGGTGGAGTCTCAGCTGCTCAATGTTGTAAAGCATCGAGTCGGCGATGCCTTCATGCCAGGCATTGGTGAGGCTGCCTTCTATGGGCCAAAAATTGACTTCATGGCCAAGGACGCACTTGGTCGCACGTGGCAGGTCGCAACAATCCAGCTTGATTTTAACCAGCCGGAAAACTTTGATTTAACCTGCACTGATGAGCAAGGTAACCCTGAGCGTATTGTTATGGTGCATTGTGCTATTATGGGGTCGCTCGAGCGCTTTCTTAGCATCTATATTGAACACTCGGCGGGCTGGTTCCCATTTTGGGCAGCTCCTGAGCAAATACGTATTCTTACTATTAACGACACGGTGAAAGACTATGTTGATGAAATAACATCGATTCTATCAGAGATAGTTTTGATGCAACCACTTAAATACAACGAAGTACGATTTACAACAGATGACCGAAACGAATCGCTGGGTAAGAAGATTCGCGCTGCGACGGAGATGAAAATTCCCGTACAACTTATTGTCGGGCCAAAGGACAAGGAAGCTCGACAAGTGAGTCTTCGTACACGTAGCGGAGAAGAAAAAGTGAACCTCGACGCGTTGGCTGATTACCTAAGAGGCCTATAGATGGTTAATAACGGGAACCTCCAACAGGCAGTTTACAAGCTGATGTCCATACTGCCAGCTGAAAAAGTGACAACATACGGTGACTTGGCCGTAATGGCGGGGAGCCCCGGGGCGGCGCGAATTGTCGGAGGGATCGCGCATAGTGGTCCAGAAGAGTTACCTTGGCATCGGTTAGTAAATGTGCAGGGAGGGTTGGCTATAGGCTACCCAGGAGGGCAGGATGCACAGCGACAGTTGTTAGCCCATGATGGTATCGATTGCGACAATCAGTATCGGGTTTGTGATTTTGCTACTCGTCGCTGGAGGCCAAAATTGTGACTAGGAAAGATTCTACAAAAACCGATCTACCTCTTATTGTTATCGTGGGTCCAACGGCTAGCGGCAAGACCGCACTTGCGGTGCGCCTGGCAAAGGAATTTGCGGGTGAAATTATCTCTGCCGATTCACGTGCAGTCTATAAGGGGCTTGATATCGGCACTGCCAAGCCGACACACGAGGAGCAGGCTACTGTACCACATTGGGGTATCGATCTGGTCGAGCCCGGTCAGCGGTTTACAGCGGCAGACTTCAAAGAGTATGCCTTGCAGAAAATCACACAGATTCGTGCACGTGGCAAAATACCCTTTCTGGTTGGCGGTACCGGACTCTATGTCGATAGTGTAGTTTATGACTATAGTTTTTGTGGTGAGTCAAATGATATGCAGAGCCGAGCTGAGCTTGAAAGGTCTACCCTAGAAGAACTTTATATATATTGCCATAAACACAACATTAGTTTACCGGAAAATTACAAGAATAAACGACATGTCATCAATGCAATTTTGCGAGATGGCCGTGCTTTACAGAGAAGTGTGACTAAATCTGACAATACAAGAATTGTGGGTATAACAACGGAAAAAGATATTTTGAGAGAGAGAATTAGCCATCGCGCCGATAGCATTTTCCGGGATGAGACTTATCTGGAGGCAAAAATAGCGGCAGGGAGGTATGGCTGGGACAACGAAGCCATGACGGGTAACGTTTACCCGCTACTCAAGCAATATTTCAATAATGAGTTGACGCTAGATGAGGCGAAAGAACGATTTACTGCACTCGATTGGCACCTTGCCAAACGACAGCTCACATGGTTTCGACGCAATCAAGAAATAGTATGGTTGTCACTCGATAACGCGTATACGTATATTGCTCAGCTACTCGTCCCCAAGAACAAATAGTGATATCATGGAAACAGAAAACAATAGGGGAGATGAATGATTGACGCATTATTTGGTTCAAAGACGAGAGTGAAGTTACTTCACCTTTTTCTAAATAATCCAGGCAAAGCGTTTTATGTCCGCGAGATTACACGTCTTATTGATGAGCAGATAAATTCTGTTCGTCGTGAGCTTTCAAATATGCTCGAAGTTGGGATAATCGGGAGCTCTAGTACAGACAACCGTCTTTATTATGAGGTAAACCAACGCTATGAGCACTACCTACCGTTTAGAAGCATGTTTGCGGATCAAAAGGCACCCCCCGTGTTAGAAAGTAAATCTGACTCTGCTCTACCCTGGCTAAAGTATCTTCGGGAAATAAAGGGTGTGCGTCTCGCGGTGATAGCCGGTGTTCTTGTTAGCGGATCAGCAAGCAACATTGATCTTTTGCTTGTAGGGGATGCATCTGAGAAAAAAGTTACGGCGCTTGTTAGTATAATTGAAGAATCTGTCGGACGTGAGCTAAGCTATACAGTAATGAAATACGACGAGTTTTATTACAGACTTAGCGTTCACGACAGATTTATTACGACAATATTGGCAAATAAGCATTCGGTATTACTTGATTCCGACAACATACTGAACGCATAAAGAAGGAGATACGCATGTTCGAGATCGAATACAAGGGCGCTAATACAGTGGTTATATCAACGAAGAAGACAACACTTGTTGTTGATCCTCGACTTTCAGTTGTCGGCCTCAAAGACATAAAGATAAAAGATGAGGTCCAGCTTGTTACTGAGCCACGCTTCAAGGTTGAGAACCGAGAGGCTCGTATAATTATCGACGGCCCTGGCGAATACGAAGTCGGCGATTTCGCGATACGTGGTGCGACGGCACAACGGCATATTGATAGCGACGATAGTATAAAGCAAGGTACTATCTATAGGATAGAATGTGGGGATGTGAGGCTTGGTATTTTTGGAAACATTTCTGCAAAACTTAGCGACGAACAACTGGAGACGATCGGTGTTGTCGATATCCTGATCTTACCAATAGGTGGTAGTGGATACACTCTTGATCCTACGGACGCTATAACGCTTATAAGGAACATTGAGCCAAAAGTGGTAATTCCTGTTCACTATGCTGATTCTGGGCTACAGTATGAGGTACCACAAGAGACGCTCGACACGTTTACAAAGGAAATTGGGGCTCCGTGTGAAGAAGTACCACGCTATAAACTAAAAGGTGCTATAAGTATTCCTTCATCTCTGACTGTTGTCGCTATTAGCCGCACATAACAACTGGGGGTTCCCTCGCAGGAGGGAACCCATTAAACTTTATCGCTAGAGTCTTATTATGCGTATGTGTTTTGCGAAAAACTAGCAGCTACTTGCCTCCAACAGCAAGAAGGCCTTTTTTCTTTAAGATACGAATTGCTTGAGTTGATAAAGTCATCGTTACTTTCTTGCCATCAACAGTAAAAGTCTTCTTTTGCAAATTCGGTTTAAATGCGCGCTTTGTACG
>APMI01018471.1_pt1 | contig 51632 bp, 47 predicted proteins | sample 667938 | NCBI WGS metagenome assembly APMI01 (sample SAMN01084076, study PRJNA167559) | wastewater metagenome | biome: Wastewater | place: Denmark: Ejby Moelle, Odense | collected 2011-11-28
CAGCGCGCGCGCGCCCAAGGGGTTGCCCACCCCGCCGGCGCGGCCACCGGCATATTCGGCGTAAAGGTCGGGGCGGGTGCGCACCATGTTGGCGGTCGGCTGCCATGACGGCCACTCGGCCTTGCGCCCGATCACGCCATTGCCGCGGAACGACAGACCCTCGCGCCCGACCGCGATGGCATAGCGCGTCGCCTTGCCGCCCTCTTCAACCAGATAGAGCTTGCGCGCGAAGGTATCGACAACCACGGTGCCCGGCGCTTCGGGGCCGTTATAGGCCACCTCGGTCTTGGCGCGGTCTTCTTCCAGAAGGCGCGGATCGACCGGCGGGATGAAATAGGCGCCGTCCTGCACCCCTTCATATCCGGGCACTTCGGCCAGCTTGGCAGGGTCTTCGACCTTGGCTTTGGGCGCGCAGGCCGCAAGAGCCGACAGGGAAATAAGCGCCAGAAGGCGGAGGGAGAATCTGGTCAAGGCTATGGTTCCGGTTGGCAGCGGTTTCGGGCACCAAACCCCTGCATGGGGGCCAGCGTCAACCCCCGCAGGCCAAAGTTGGAAAAAGAAAATCCCCCGGCAGGGCTGCCGGGGGAAAGATTCGGAAGAAATCCGCCTATTTCACATCGCCGATGGTCCAGAACAACGTCTCGCCCGAATTGTCGCTGACGCCATCGTTGTCGGTGACGACCCAGCCCTTGCCCGCGGCATCGACGGTGAAGCCTTCCACCTTTTCAGGTGTAACCCCCTTCAGCACAGCCAGATCGGGCAACAGGTCGCGGAACAGCTCTTTCTGCACCACCGGCAGCGTGCCGCCCAGTTCGGTAGGTTTCAGATCGGCCAGTTTCACCCGGTAGATCTTCTTGATCGCAGCAGCCGGGCCGATTTGGTTGTCCCGTTCGATCACATAGGCCCAGTCGCCGTGAACCGTCAGTTCCGACAGGCCGACCCAGGCACCCTTGGCGTCGGTGCTGTCCAGCGGGTAATGCACCGCGCCCCAGGTCTTTTCCTTGGGGTCGTAGGACAGCAGTTTCACCATACCCTTGGGGTCATCCTGCCATTCGCGCTGCACGGCCAGCCACAGCTTGCCATCAACCAGTGCCACGCCCTCAAAGCCATAGCGGATTTCATTGTCCAACAGGGCTTCCGGCAGGGCGATCTCTTCCTTGATCTCGCCTTCGTCGTTCACATGCAGCAGGGCGTGGGGCACGTTCTTGTCGCTGCGGCCTTCGCTTGCCAGCCAGAACCCGCCTTTCCCATCGGCCACGATCCCTTCCAGATCCAGCTTTTGTGCGGCGTCGCCGCCGCGGGTCACAACCATCGCCTTGGTGATGCGGGCCGGGGCCTGCGTGGTGTCGATGGTATAGATCGTGGGTTGCGCGGCATAGGCCGAGTCGGAAATGGCATAGATCTTGCCCGCATCGGCAGGATCGGCCGCAAGACCCGACAGGGCGCCCCAGCCGATCAGCTCTTCGCTGCCTGCCGAGGTGATCATCGGGTAAGCCGCCGGTCCTTCGGCCAGCTCGTAAATCATCACCTGCGCCCGCGCGCCGCCATCTTCCACCAGATCGACCTCGTTCGCGGTGGCAAACAGGTTGCGCTGCGGGATAGAAACCATGCCTTCCGGGCTGATGCCCGAGGGAAGAATCTGCTTCAGTACCGGCTTCGATGCGTCGGTCAGGTCATAAACCCCGATAACCGAGGCACGTTCCGAGGCGATGAAGGCATAGCGGGTGCCGCCGAACCTGGCGACATCAACCGATTCCAGCTCCACGCCCTTCGATTTCGACCGTCCTTCGGGATAGTGGCCCATCGCAACGATCGCATGTTCCAGGCTGGGGCCGCTTTCATAAACCACTGTGCCATCGGTCTTGAACACCGTCCACGACCGGCTGCCGCCCTTGTAGTCACCTTCGTTGGCGACGGCAAAAGTCTCATCATCGATCCATTTGATGCCATCCGGCTCGCGCAGAACGCCCTCCTTCTTCTTGCTGAAGGTCAGCTTGCCGTCGGTCTTGGTGTCGATGCCGTCAAGATCAATCGCGCCCGCGCTGAAATGGCTGACGGTGCCATCGGCGGCGACCACGACAATCTCGTTGTTTTCCTGCATCGTCAGGGCAATGTCGCCCTTGGTGTTGATGTCCACGAACTCGGGCTCCGGGTCATCGCCCGCCACGCCGGCCAGCCCGGTCACGTCGATCTTTTGCATCGCGGCGCAATCGACAGCGCCACCTTTGACCGGCAGCTTGGCCAACCAGCCGGCAGGCATCTGCGGCATCTCACCGTCGTTCACGTCCTCATCGCGCTCATTCTCGATGGCGATGGCAAGGAAGCTGCCGTCCTTGGCGGCGGCCACCGAATCCGGCTGCCCGCCCAGATCGCATTCGGCGACGATCTTCTTCGTCGCAACGTCAATCGTTACCAGCTTGCCCGATGGATTGGCCTTCGACGCCGAGGTGTTGACGGCAGTGTAAATCTTGCCAGCCACTTCCTTGGCGGTCGTCGGCTCACCCCCCACGTCGATGTTCCCAAGGGGCTTCGGGGCCTTGGGGTCGGTGATGTCGATCAACCCGATCACGCCCAGCGGGCTGTCGGTGTAGATCAGGGTCATGCCGTCTTCGGTGGCCGAAATGATCTCGGCTGAGGTCGGACGAGCCTTGTCCTCGCCTTCCGCCATGTTGTCGGGCGTGGCAAAGGTGGCAATCCGGTTGAAGGTCGGCTCTGCCAGGGCGGGCAGGGCCGCACAAAGTGCGAAAACCGAGGTCACGCCAAAAAGACGGTGGGACATGGCTTGATCCTTTTGCTGGAATGTTGTCCGGGGGGACATGACGTCGCCGTGCGTCGCGCTGATGACGGCTTTGCGACACTTCTGCAAAGGCGCTCTCGCGCTTGTGTCTGACCATGTTATCGACGGCGGGTCGCGGCAGCCCTAGATTGACAGAATGAAGCGGTTGCACGCCTTCGTTCTGGGTCTGCTTGTTGTCGCGCTGCTTCCTTGGGGCGCGTTCCTGTCGGCGCGCGCGCCGGTGCCGCAGGCGCGGCAGGAGGTTCAGATTTCTTCAGTTAAGGTGCAACCGGCGGGCAGGCACTGCCGTATCGCGCTGTTGCCAGGGCAGTTCTGTGGGCATGATCTGGCCGTTATGCCGATGCTCGCAACCCTGCCAGAGCCCGGTCAACGTGGGGCGCTGCGCGTGGATGGCGCGCCTCTGCCGCGTGGTGTTGCTCCGGCAACGGCGATTCCGCCGCCCCGGCTGACAGCCTGATCCGCCGCACCCTTTCCCTTTCCGACCTCGAAGGATTTCCCATGCTGACCCGACGCCTTTTTCTGGCGGCGGCACCCGTTGCCGCTGTCTCAGCCTGTGCCCGGCCAGAGCCTGCTTTGCAGCCCGAGCCCCCGGCCCCCGCTTGGCCGCCACTGCCCGCCTTTTACGGTGCAGTGACAGATGAGCCTTTTCCTGTTCCCGCCGTGCCGGAAGGTGTGGTTGATCCGCGCCTCTGGCGGCAAGAGGTGCCCAACCCATACCCGGACGACCCGCCCGGCACGATCATCGTCGATCCCGGGCAGGGCTATCTGCACCTGGTGCAAAGCCGCGAAACCGCCATGCGCTATGGTGCGGGCACCGGAGCGGCGGCATATCAGTGGAGTGGGACCGCGCGCTTGCAGTTCCGACGTGCCTGGCCGACGTGGAAGGTGCCCGACACCATGGTGATGCGTCGCCCCGATCTTGCGCCCTATACTGTGGCGAAAGGCGGTATGCCGGGCGGACCGGGCAATCCGCTGGGCGCGCGGGCGCTGTATCTGTTCCAGAACGGCGAGGATACGCTTTACCGGATCCATGGTGCCTGTGAACCGAAGTATCTGGGCAAGGCGGTTTCGTCCGGCTGCATCCGCCTGCTGGACCAGGATGTGATCGACCTTGACCGACGTGCGACCCATGGCGCGACCGTTCGGGTTCTGCAATCTGCGATGCCGAAGCCGCTCGGCATGATTTACTAACGTGTCCCGAAGATCCGGGGCGGCCTGACCGAGCCGCCCCGGTGTTCGCCTTAGCCCACCACGTTGGTTTCGGGGCCGTAGGGATATTTGGTGATATCCTCGTTGCCGTCCTCGGTGATGAACAGGATGTCATGCTCGCGATAGCCGCCAGCGCCCGGTTGGCCCTCGGGAATGGTCAGCATCGGCTCCATCGAAATCACCATGCCCGGTTCCAGCACGGTGTCGATGTCTTCGCGCAGCTCCAGCCCCGCCTCGCGGCCATAGTAGTGGCTCAGTACGCCGAAGGAATGGCCGTAACCGAAGGTGCGATATTGCAGCAACTGGCGCTCTTCGAAGAATTCGTTGATCTTCGCGGTGACCTCGGCGCAGGACACGCCGGGTTTCAGCAGGCTCATCCCATACTCATGGGCGGCGACATTCGCCTCCCAGATGCGCAGGCTGGCCGGATCGACCTCTTTCACGAACATGGTGCGCTCAAGGGCCGTGTAATAGCCGCTGATCATCGGAAAGGTGTTCAGTGACAGGATATCGCCGCGCTTCAGCAGGCGGCTGGTCACCGGGTTATGGGCGCCATCGGTGTTGATGCCCGACTGGAACCAGACCCAGGTATCGCGGTATTCGGCATCGGGAAAGCGGCGCGCGATCTCCAATTCCATCGCATCCCGGCCCGCCATGGCAATGTCGATCTCGCGCAGACCTTCCTTCACCGCCTCGCGGATGGCAAAGCCGCCGACATCGGCCACGGCGGCGCCATGGCGGATCAGGTCCAGTTCGGCCCGGGATTTGCGCATCCGCTGTTCCATCGTGGCCGGTGCAATGTCCATGCCGCGCTTGGGTTTGAGGAAATGGTTCAGCTTTTCGGCCTGCAACATCGTCAGATGATCGGCCTCGCAGCCGACCTGCTTGCCCGTGCCCACGACCGAGGCAATCGCCCGCCAATAATTGTCGCGCTGCCAGTCGGTATAGGTGATGTTGTCGCCATGGCTGCGCCGCCACGGCTGGGCGGCGTCAATCCCGGCGCTGATCGTCACCGACTGGTCCTTGGTCACCACCAGCCCGTAGGGCCGCCCGAATGAGCAATACAGGAAGCCCGAGTAATAGGCGATGTTCTGCATCGAGGTCAGGACAACCGCGTCCAGACCATGCAGCTCCATCACATCGCGCAGGCCGGCGATGCGGTCATCGTATTCCTCGGCCGAGAAGGGCAGCACCCGGTCGCCTTGGTGAAAGCGGTATTGTTGTGGACGTTCCGTCATTTCAGACCTCATGCAAGGGGTCCGGCCAGCGGCGCGAGACCCCGAAAGGTCCCGGCGTACAGGACTTGGGCAGGTTTTTCCTGCAAGCGGCGGGGCAGACCCCCTGTGGCGACGCCATCGCCACGGCTCAAACGCAGAATAGCGGGATGGGCGGTCTGCCCATCCCGCAAGACTCAGATCCACTTGCCTGCGAAATCGGCAGCCGAATGGCGCTCTTTCACCTGTTCATGCGCTTCGCCCTGCAGGCGGTTGACCATGCGGCCGCGCTTCACGGCCGGGCGGGCGTCGATCTTTTCGGCCCAAGCCAGCACGTTCTTGTAGGATTTGGCATCCAGGAATTCCGCCGCATTATAAGCGCGTCCCAAGACCAACCCACCATACCATGGCCAGATCGCCATATCGGCGATGGTATATTCGTCGCCCGCGATATAGGGCCGCGTCGCCAGCAGGCGGTCCAGCACATCAAGCTGGCGCTTGGTTTCCATCGCATAGCGGTTGATCGGGTACTCGTATTTCTCCGGCGCATAGGCGTAGAAATGACCAAAACCGCCGCCGACGAAGGGCGCCGAGCCCATCTGCCAGAACAACCAGTTCAACACCTCGGTGCGTTCCGGTCCCGATTTGGGCAGGAAAGCCCCGAATTTCTCGGCCAGATGCACCAGGATCGAGCCGCTTTCAAACAAACGAAGGGGTTTGTCGCCGGTGTAATCCCACAGCGCGGGGATCTTGGAATTCGGGTTCACCTCGACAAAGCCCGACCCGAACTGATCGCCCTTGCCAATGTTGATTGGCCAGGCGTCATATTCCGCGCCGGTATGGCCCGCTTCCAGCAGTTCTTCGAACATGATGGTGACCTTGACGCCATTGGGCGTGGCCAGCGAATGCAACTGGAACCCGTGCTGCCCGCGCGGCAGGGGGGCATCATGCGTGGCCCCGGCGATGGGCCGGTTGGTCGAGGCGAACTGGCCGCCGTTTTCCTTGTCCCAGGTCCAGACCTTGGGCGGCACATAGGGGGTGTTCATCAGGCGTCCTTTCGGGGTGTATCAGTCAGAACCTAAGCACGATACCGCCGCGCGACAATCTGGCCACCTTGTGCATTCCCGCACGCACCCCATCTGCAAAAAGTCACAAAGCGGAGAAAACGATGCGCTGCCCAACCGATGGTGAAACCCTTGTCATGGCCGACCGCAACGGGGTCGAGATCGATTATTGCCCGAAATGCCGGGGCGTCTGGCTGGACCGTGGGGAGCTGGACAAGATCATCGAGCGGGCAGGCGCTGCTGCGCCCGTCCGAGATGTGGCCCCGGTCTATCAGCCCGAACCCGGCCGCGCGCAGCACCGGGAAGAGCCGCGCCGCTATCGGGATGACGAAGACGACGATTATCGCCACGGTCACAAGAAAAAGCGCCGCGAGAGTTTTCTGGGCGATCTGTTCGATTTCTGATGGCCAAAGGGTGCGCGCTTGGCACGCACCCTACGCCTGACCGGGTAAACCTTTTAGCGCGACAAGCCGCCCGGCAGCGTTGGCATGTCCAGCGCCGAGAACCCGTAATGGCGCAGCCAGCGCAGGTCGCTTTCAAAGAACGCCCGCAGGTCGGGGATGCCGTATTTCAGCATGGCGATCCGGTCGATGCCCATGCCGAAGGCAAAGCCCTGCCACTCGGCCGGGTCAACCCCTGCCGCCGTCAGCACCTTGGGGTGAACCATGCCCGAGCCGAGGATTTCCAGCCAGCTATCGCCTTCGCCGATCTTTAACTGCCCGTCTTTCCACGAACAGCGGATGTCCACCTCTGCCGAAGGCTCGGTGAAGGGGAAGTGGCTGGCGCGGAAGCGCAGTTCGACCGAAGGCACCTCAAAGAAGGCGCGGCAGAATTCTTCCAGCGTCCATTTCAGGTTTGCCATCGAAATGTCGCGGTCGATCGCCAGCCCCTCGACCTGATGGAACATCGGCGCATGGGTCTGGTCCATGTCCATCCGGTAAACCCGGCCCGGCGCGATCACGCGGATCGGCGCGCCCTGATCCATCATGGCGCGAATCTGCACCGGGCTGGTATGGGTGCGCAGCACATGGGGTGGGCGGGTGTCGCCTTCTGCGCGGTGCATGAAGAACGTGTCATGCTCTTGTCGTGCAGGGTGTTCCGGCGGAATGTTCAGCGCGTCGAAGTTATACCAGTCGGATTCGACCTGCGGCCCTTCGGCGACCGAGAACCCCATATCGGCAAAGATCGCCGTCAGCTCTTCCATCACCTGCGAAACAGGATGGATCGTGCCCTGACGGCGCGGCCGGCCGGGCAGGGTGACATCCAGCCATTCCGACCGCAGCCGTTCATCCAGCGCAGCATCGGCCAGCGCCGATTTCTTGGCGCGAAGGGCGGCGTCGATTTCGTCTTTCAGCAGGTTCAGGCTGGCGCCTGCGGCCTTGCGCGCCTCAGGCTCCATCTTGCCAAGGGTGGCCATAAGGGCCGAAATCTCGCCCTTCTTGCCAAGGGCGGCCACACGCAGATCTTCCAGCGCGGCTTCGCCACCCGCAGCGGCAACGGCGGTCAGATACTTGGCCTTGAGGGTGTCGAGCCCGTCCATATGCGCCTCCTGAGGTTGGCGACGTGCTAGCGGGCGTGGTGCCGTTTTGCAAGGGTGGGGGGCCGTCTGCCCCCCAAAGACCATTGGTTCAAGAACCAATGGCGAACACAATGGTCTTACCCCGAGGATATTTATGAACAGATGATGTCAGGGAGCCGTCAGGGCTTTCAGCACGGCAAGCGCCTCTGGGCTGTCCCATTCGGCGCCGCCGATCAGGCGGGCGACCTCTTGCCCCTCGGGGTTGACGATCACTGTGACCGGCAGGCCCAGAACCCCCATCGGGCGGGCAAGCTGGGATTTGGGGTCGCGCAGGACCGGGAGCGCCTTGACCCCAGCTTCGGCATAGAACTTGTCGATCCGCTCGGGGTCGTTGCGGCCCGCCGCCACGGGAACCACGGCAATCTCTGGCATCGCCGCCTGCAAGCGGTCAAGCGAGGGCATCTCGCGTCGGCAGGGCGCGCACCAGGTGGCCCAGAAGTTCAGGACCATCCATTTGCCCTTGTAATCGGCCAATGTGGTTTCCGTGCCGTCGCCCTTGGTCAGGGATGCTTCGGGCAGGGCAATGGGTTCCGTGCCTGGCACCAGCTTTTCCATCTCGCCCGTCAGAAGGGGTGTCAGGTCAACCGCTGCCGCCGGGTTTGCGCCAAGCACAAAGGCCGTATAAAGAGCCGCCAAGACCAGTTTCCGCATATCCCCTCCGAGGCATCCGATGACCGATTCCGCCAAATCCCAGGCCGCCAACACCATGTGGGGCGGGCGTTTCGCCGAAGGGCCGGATGCGATCATGACGGCGATCAACGCCTCGATCGGGTTCGACCAGCGGCTTTACGCGCAGGATATTGCAGGCTCGCGCGCCCATGCCGCGATGCTGGCGGCACAGGGTATCCTGAGCGATAGCGATGCAGCGGCCATCGGGGAAGGGCTGCTCACGGTCTTGTCAGAGATCGAGGGCGGGAAGTTCACCTTTTCGACGGCGCTGGAAGACATTCACCTGAACGTCGAATCCCGCCTGACCGAGATCATCGGCGAGCCGGGCAAGCGCCTGCACACCGGGCGCAGCCGGAACGATCAGGTGGCGGTCGATTTCCGCCTTTGGGTGCGCGACCAGTGCGATGCCGCGATTGCGGGGGTGGAGGCGCTGATGCGCGCGTTTCTGGCGCAGGCCGAGGCGGGGGTGGATTGGGTGATGCCCGGCTTTACCCATTTGCAGACCGCCCAGCCCGTTACCTGGGGTCATCACATGATGGCCTATGTCGAGATGTTCGCCCGTGACCGGAGCCGGTTTCAGGATGCGCGGCGGCGGATGAACGAATGCCCGCTGGGCGCGGCGGCGCTGGCGGGGACCAGCTTTCCCATCGACCGCTTCGCCACGGCGCAGGCGCTTGGGTTCGACCGGCCCACGGCGAACAGCCTTGATTCCGTCAGTGACCGCGATTTCGCTCTGGAGTTCCTGTCGGCCAGCAGCATTTGCGCCATGCACCTGAGCCGTTTCGCCGAGGAACTGGTGATCTGGTCCAGCGCGCAATTCCGCTTTGTCCGCCTGTCGGATAAATGGACCACCGGGTCTAGCATCATGCCGCAGAAAAAGAACCCCGATGCGGCGGAGCTGCTGCGTGCGAAACTGGGGCGGATTCTGGGGGCGACGGTGGCCCTGTTCACCATCATGAAGGGCCTGGCGCTGACCTATTCCAAGGACATGCAGGAAGACAAGGAGCAGGTCTTCGACGCCGCCGACAACTTGATGCTGGGCCTTGCCGCGATGACCGGCATGGTCAGCGATATGGCGGCGAACCGTCCGGTGCTCGAAGCCGCCGCCGCCAGCGGCTTTTCCACCGCCACCGACCTTGCCGACTGGTTGGTGAAAAACCTGAACCTTCCGTTCCGAGAGGCACACCACGTCACCGGCGCGCTGGTGGCGCTGGCCGAGAAGAAGGGTTGCGATCTGCCTGACCTGTCTATTCAGGAGATGACAGCCGTTCACGCGGGTATTACGCAGGATGTCTATTCGGTGCTTGGCGTGCAGAATTCCGTGCGCAGCCGCACCTCTTACGGCGGAACTTCGCCCGAGCGCGTGGCCGAACAAGTCGCCCGCTGGAAGGCCGCGCTGGCCTAAGGCAACGTGGCTCCATGCGCGCCCTGATCGCCCTTCTGGCCCTTGCCGCCTGTTCCAACCCCAGTCTTGGGGTGGGGTTCGGTGTGGGTGCTGGCGGTGTCTCGGTTTCTCCGGTGGTTTCCGGCACCGTGGGCGGCGTTCGCACATCCGTTTCCGCTTATTGAGGTTTTCCATGCGCGCCATTGCACTTCTTGCCTTGCTTGCCGTTGCCGCCTGCGGCGCCGACGGCGCGCCTACTAAACCGGCACCCAGGCCCGGCGTCTCGATCTCGGGCGAGGCCGCAGTGGGTGTGGTGGTCAAATAGACCGCAGACCCCGGGAAATCCCTTTCCGCTCTGGCCACTTGCGTTGCCCCCGGCGCAGGGCGTGCTATACCCGGCCCTAACCGCGCGGAGGCAACCGATGGACCATTTCCTTTACAAGAACGGCATCCTTCATGCCGAGGATGTGGCCGTGCCGGAAATTGCCGCTGCTGTCGGAAGCCCGTTCTACGTTTATTCCGCCGCCACGCTGACCCGGCATTACCGCCTGTTCACCGAGGCGCTGTCGCCCCTGCCGCATCTGGTGTGCTTTGCCATCAAGTCGCTGTCGAACGTTGCCGTGCTGAAACTGCTGGGCGATCTGGGCGCGGGGATGGATGTGGTCTCGGGCGGCGAATACCTGCGGGCCAAGGCGGCGGGTGTGCCGGGCGACCGGATCGTCTTTTCCGGTGTCGGCAAGACGCGCGAGGAAATGCGGCTGGCCCTGACGGGTGGCATCCGCCAGTTCAACCTGGAATCCGAACCCGAAATGCGCGCCCTGTCGCAGGTGGCGACCGAATTGGGGGTGGTTGCCCCGGTTGCGGTGCGGGTGAACCCGGACGTGGACGCCAAGACCCACGAGAAAATCGCCACCGGCAAGAAGGAAAACAAGTTCGGCATCCCGATCGAGCGCGCCAGTGCCGTCTATGCCGAAATCGCCCGCCTGCCTGGGCTGAAGGTGGTGGGCATCGACGTGCATATCGGCAGCCAGTTGACCGATCTGGAACCGTTTGAGCTGGCCTTCAAGAAGGTTGCCGACCTGACGCGGCAACTGCGGGCCGAAGGTCATACGATCACCCGGCTGGATCTAGGCGGCGGCCTGGGTATTCCCTACACGCGGTCTAACGAGGCGCCACCCCTGCCTACCGATTACGGCGCGATGATCAAGCGCACGCTGGGCGATCTGGAGGTTGAGATCGAGATCGAGCCCGGTCGGCTGATTTCCGGCAACTCTGGCCTGATGGTTGCGGGCGTGATCTATGTGAAAAACGGCGAGGACCGCGATTTCCTGATCCTTGACGCCGCGATGAACGACCTGGTGCGCCCCTCGATGTATGGTGCCCATCACGACATCATTCCCGTGGTCGAGGTACCGGCCGGCACCCCGACACAGCCCTATGACATCGTGGGTCCGGTCTGCGAGACGGGGGACACCTTTGCCAAGGCGCGCGACCTGCCGCTGCTGGCAGAGGGCGATCTGGTCGCCTTCCGGTCGGCGGGCGCCTATGGCGCGGTCATGTCCAGCGAGTACAATACCCGCCCACTCATTCCTGAGGTGCTGGTGAAGGGGGATCACTTCGCCGTCATCCGTGCCCGCCCCAGCTATGACGAAATCCTGAAGCGCGATAGCATTCCCGAATGGCTGTGACAGGCCATCAAGGATTTGACCCGAAAGAGGGGGTATGACGCGGCAAGATACGGCCCCGGCACTTCTTAAACGGCTCGAAACCCCCTTGCGGCTGACGCTGGCGGGGCTTTGGGCCGAACGGCTGTGCCGTGCGTTCTGGCCGCTGTGGTCTTTGGCGCTTGCGGTGCTTGCCTTCCTTGCCTTTGGGGTGCAGGACCATCTGCCGCTTGATCTGTTCTGGTTCGCTTCGGTCACGCTGATCCTCGGGCTTGTCTGGCTGGGGGTGCGCGGCTGGCGGCAGTTCCGAAAACCCTTTCGGGCCGAGGCGCTGGCGCGAATCGATGCCCGCCTGCCCGGCCAGCCGCTGGCTGCGCTGAATGACACGCAGGCATTGGGCCTGAACGACCCGGCCTCGCAGGCGCTGTGGGCGGCGCACCGCGCACGCATGGCCCAGCGTGTGGCAGGTGCGCGGGCGGTGGCCCCCGACCTGCGGCTGTCTTCCCGCGACCCTTACGCCTTGCGCTATATGGCCCTGACCGCGTTGATCATGGCGCTGGCTTTCGGTTCGCTCTGGCGGCTGACGTCGGTTTCCGCCTTGGCCCCCGGTGGCGCGCAGGCCGCTGCTGCTGGCCCGACATGGGAAGGCTGGGTCCAGCCGCCGCCCTATACCGGCAAGCCCGCGCTTTACCTCAACGACCAGAAGGGCAACGATCTGGCCCTGCCCGCAGGCACCCGTGTGCAACTGCGCTTTTATGGCGAGCCGGGCAGCCTGATCCTGAACGAGACCGTCTCGGCACGCACCGATGCCCCCCCTGCCTCCGAGGCGAAACAGGAATTCACCATCACCCGCGCTGGCAGGTTGGAAATCGCAGGCTCGGGCGGGCGGGCCTGGGATGTGACGCTGATCCCCGATACGGCCCCTCAGGTTTCGGTCGTGGGCCAGATCGGCCGCACCGCCGATGGCCGCTTCAAGCAGGGGTTCTCGGCCAAGGACGATTACGGTGTGACCAAAGGTCAGGTGACCATCGCCCTCGACCTCGAAGCGGTTGATCGCCGCTATGGCCTTGCGGCCGATCCGCAGGATGTGACGCCAGTCACGCTGGACCTGCCTTTGCCCCTGCGCGGCAAGCGGACAGAGTTCACGCAGGAACTGGTGGACGACCTGTCCAAATCAATCCTCGCCAACCAGCCTGTCACCCTGACCTTCGCCGTCAGCGATGCGGCGGGCCAGACCGGCACGACCCCTCCGGTCAAGGTCACCCTGCCGGGCAAGCGGTTCTTTGACCCTTTCGCCGCCGCCCTGATCGAAATGCGCCGAGATATACTGTGGAGCCGCGGCAATGCCCCTCGTGCCGTGCAGATCCTGCGTGCGATCACCTTTGCGCCGGAAGGCTTCATCCGCAACGAACGCGCCTTTCTGCGGCTGCGCGTGGCGATGAAACGGCTTGAGGCGAATGCCACCAACCTTACCCCGGCGATCCGTGACGAGGTGGCCGAAGAGCTGTGGCAGATTGCCCTGCTGGTCGAGGAGGGCGATTTGCAATCGGCCAAGGAACGGCTGAAGCGCGCGCAGGACCGGTTGGACGAAGCGATCCGCAACGGTGCCTCGCCCGAGGAAATCCAGGGCCTGATGGATGAAATGCGCCAGGCCCTGAACGATTACATGAAAAAGCTGGCCGAGGATCAGAAGCGCAAGGGCGGCGATCAGACCTCGCAGAATGATGGCCCCAGGATCGAGATGAGCCAGGACCAGCTTCAGCAGATGCTCGACAAGCTGCAAAAGCTGATGGAAGAGGGCAAAACCGCGGAGGCGGCCGAGCTGATGGAGCAGTTGCGCCAGTTCATGGAAAACATGCAACTGGCCGACGGGCAGGGGGGAGCAGGTCAGGGCGGCCCCGGCCAGCAGGCGATGCGTGATCTGGGCAAGACCCTGCGCGGCCAGCAGGGTCTGTCGGACGATGCCTTCCGCGACATGCAGCGCGGTCAGCGGGGTGACCAATCTGGCGAGCAGCCGGGCGACGATCCGTCCAATGCTCCGCGACCGGGCCAGCAGGGCGATCGGCAAGAGGGTGGGCAGGGCGGCACTTCGGGCCAAAGCCTTGAAGACCGGCAGGGCGAGTTGCGCCGCGAGATCGAACGCTTGCAGGCCGAGGGCAAGTTGCCCGGTGCGGGCACCGAGCAGGGCGAAGCCGGACGTCAGCAGCTTGACGACGCTGGTCGCGCCATGGAGCAGGCCGAACGCGCGCTGCGCGACGGCGACCTGTCCGGCGCGCTGGACCGGCAGGCCGAGGCGATGGACGCTCTGCGCGAAGGGCTGCGCAATTTTGGCGAGGCGCTGGCGCAGGAAAACCGGCAAGAGGGCGGGTCCGAGCGTCTGGGGCAGGCCGATCCGCAGGACGGCCCGCTCAATGGCCGCGACCCCTTGGGCCGCCAGACCGGCAATGGCTATCGCATCGGTTCCGACAACAACCTGCCCGAGGGCAAGGATGTCTATCGCCGCGCGCAGGAACTGCTGGACGAAATACGCCGCCGGTCAGGCGAGCAATCTCGCCCCGAGGGCGAACGCGACTATCTGAAGCGGTTGCTTGACCTGTTCTGACCCGGGGCTTCACGCCCAACCGTGCGCGGAAAGAAGGAAGCAGCGCGGAGTTGGGCGCACTCTCGATCTGTCTGATGACTCCTGGGGCGCGTGATCGGCCCAATTGGGCGCAAAAGGTCAGTGGACGTCTGCCGCCCCGGCCTTACCCCGGATCGCTGGTGATGCCGCGGATCTGCCCGCTCAGGCTGCGCAGGGTCTGGTCCAGCCATAGCCGCCCGGCATCGACCTTGGCGACATAGGCCGTCAGGCCCGGTCCGGCACCCGGAAACTGCTCGACCAGCTTCGGCGCCATGACATAGACCACCGTCGCAATCACAGCCGCCAGAACCGTCAGCAGAAACCCGGTGCGAAAGCCACGCCGTGCCGGCCTGTCCAGCGTTTCGGCCACGGCGCCTGCTTCGCCGTCACGCGGCTCGGTCGTGGCACGAAGGGTAGAATTGATCTCGTCGATTTCGGGCAACAGGTCACGACGTGCCTGTGGCTTTGGCGGTTCGGTCACCGGTGGCGGCTCGATGCCCTTCATGGCAGCAATCCGGCGCGCTGCGGCATCGGATGCCGCAGGCGGTTGAAGGCCCAGCTCAGTCTGGGTCTCGATCGGTTGCGGTGCCTCGGATCTGCGGGCCGCAGTCTCGCGCTCTGCCTCTTCCCGCAGGACCGACAGGACGGATTCGTCGATCGCCCGCGCCGCAGCCGCCTCGGGCCCAGGCCCAGGCAAGGAACTGCCTGTAGAGGTGGGCATTGGCGCAGGCGCGGGCATCGCCTCGTCGTCCTCCTCTTCGGGCAGGGGGGCGAACAGCGCGTCTTCGGCTTCGTCGGCGGCCATCACATCGGGGGGAAGCTGAAACCAGGCATGACCGCAGTTCGAACATTGCACATCGCGCCCCGCCTCGGGGATGACCGAGGCATCTACCTCGTACTCTGCATCGCAATTCGGGCAGATCAGGCGCATCACGCTTCCGTATTCGCTGTCAGTCAGACCCATTCGCAGGCCGTTTGTGGAATGTGTAGCAACGAAGTCTGCAATCTCCAAGCCTTTGTCTTTCTGCAACATACCGCAGCGGCTTGTGATTGGCGCGTTTCCGGGCAATTCTCGCCCCGCTTGGAATTGGGGGATTGCGGTGATTGCCTTCGAGAACGTCGCCTACAACTATGGCGGGGGCGAACTGCTGTCAGACATCTCGTTGCGTCTGGCGCCGGGGTCTTTTCATTTCCTGACCGGGCCCTCCGGCGCGGGCAAGACCACATTCCTGAAGTTATGCTATGCAGAACTGATGCCGACGGCCGGGCATGTCACGATTTTCGATCACGACGTTCATGGCCTGACCCGCGACGATGTGGCGATGACCCGGCGGCGTATTGGTGTAGTGCATCAGGATTGCCAGTTTCTGGATCACCTGCCGCTGGCAGCCAATATCGCGCTGCCCCTCATGGTGGCCGGGCGCGCGGCACCGCAGGGCGATCTGTCGGATCTGATGGGCTGGGTGGGCCTTGATCGTCTGGCCCACAGTCTGCCCCCGCAACTGTCGGGGGGCGAGCGTCAACGCGCCGCCCTTGCCCGCGCGATCATTACCGGGCCCGATGTCATTCTGGCTGACGAGCCCACCGGAAACCTTGACTGGGAGATGTCGCTGCGCCTGCTGACACTTCTGGTGGAGTTGAACCGCATGGGGAAAACCGTGGTTGTCGCCACCCATGACCTGAACCTGATCCGCCAGGCCAAAAGCCTTACCGCCGCTCGTGTGTTGCGGATCGCCAAGCGCCGCATCCAGCTTGCGGGGGCCGACCTGTGAACCTGAGCCTGACCTTGCCGCCGCAACTGGCCCGTCTGCTGCGCCACCGTATCTTCCACGGCGGTTCCGCAGATTCCGTGGTGCCTCCTTCGGGCCATACCGCCTGGCTGACCAGCTTTACCGCCGGGGCGATGACCTTTCTGGCCGTCTTTGCGCTGGCCCTGTCGCTGGCCTCTGGCCGGCTTGCCGAACGCTGGGCCAGTGCCCTTGACCGCACGGCCACCGTGCGCATCGCCGCCGCCTCTGGCCAGATCGACGCCCAGACCAAGGCGGTTCTGGCCGTGCTGGCGACCACCCCCGGCATTGCCAGCGCGCGGGCGTTGGGCGATGATGAGCAGCGCAAGTTGCTGGAGCCGTGGTTCGGCCCCAACCTGCCGGTTGAATCCTTGCCCCTGCCGCGCCTGATCGAGGTGACCGAGGATGGCAGCGGCTATGATGCCGAGGGCCTGCGCCAGCGCCTTGCCGCAGAGGCGCCGGGGGCCGTCTTTGACGACCATACCCGCTGGCGTAAACCGCTGGCCACCGCTGCCTCGCGGTTGCGGCTTTTGGGCTGGCTTGCCATCGGGCTGATCGGGCTGGCGATGGCGGCGATGATCACGCTGGCGGCCAATGCCTCGCTGGCGGCAAATGCACAGGTGATCGGCGTGCTGCGCCTTGTCGGCGCGCGTGACAGCTATATCGCCCGCGCTTTCGTGCGCCGTTTTACCTTGCGCGCCTTTGTCGGGGCCGCGGCGGGGGCGCTGGCCGGAATGCTGGGCGTGGCGCTGTTGCCTTCGACCGATACGGCAGGGGCGTTCCTGACAGGCCTTGGCTTTCACGGAGCTGGCTGGCTTTTGCCGCTGGTTCTGCCGCCACTGGCCGGGATGGTCGCTTTTGCGGCCACCCGCGCCGCGGCCTTTCGCAAACTGAAGGAGCTGCACTGATGCCCACCCCGATCCGCTGGGTTCTGTCGCTGATCTTTATCATCCAGATGTATCTGGCCATGGCGGTGCTGGCAGTGGTCTTTGCCCCCTTCGCCCTGTTCAGCCGCACCGCGGCCTTCATGGCCTGCCACAGCTTTTGCGCCTGGGCGATCCTGACCGCCCGTCTGCTGTGCGGTCTGCGATCGGAGGTGCGCGGCACCCCGCCGACCGATGAGGTTGTGGTCGCCGCGAAACATCAGAGTTTCTTCGACATCATCCTGATTTTCCACGCTGTTCCCCGTGGCAAGTTCATCATGAAGCGCGAATTGATGTATGCCCCCTTTCTTGGCCAATACGCCCTGCGTATCGGCTGCGTTCCGGTGGACCGGGGCAAGCGCGGCGCGGCGATTTCCAAGATGAAGGCCGATGTGGCGCGTGGGGCCGCCAGCCCCGGCCAGTTGATCATCTATCCGCAGGGCACCCGCGTGCCACCCGGCGAAAAGCGCCCTTACAAGGTTGGCACCGGGTTGCTTTACGATCAACTGGCGCAGCCCTGCGTGCCGGTTGCCACCAATGTGGGCCTGTTCTGGCCCAAGCGCGGCATCCTGCGCAAACCGGGGCTGGCGGTGGTGGAATTCCTGCCGGTGATCCCGCCCGGCAAGCCGATGACAGAGTTCATGGCCCTGATCGAGGCGCAGGTCGAAAGCGCCTCGGACCGCTTGATGGAACAGGCGCAAGGGGGCTGACCCATGGCAACCCGCGCCGAAACCATGGACGCCATCCTTGATGCGCTGCCGGGCACCACGGCGCGCAAGATGTTCGGAGAATACGCTCTTTATCTGGGTGGCAAGGTGGTGGCGCTGGTCTGCGACGACAGCCTGTTCGTCAAAGACCTGCCCGTCGCCCGCGCCCTTTTGCCTGATGCACCTCTGGCCCCGCCCTATCCGGGGGCAAAGCTGCATCTGGTGGCCGATGGCTGGCTGGATGATCCCGAAACGCTGACCGCAGCGGTAACCGCCCTTGCCGCGGCGCTGCCTGCGCCGAAACCTAAGAAAGGCCGCTGATGATGGACTGGATCACCGATCTTGACACGCTTCATGCCCATTACGGCACCCCCGGCCAGCCCGCGCTGCGCAAGGTCACCTCGGCGCTGACCCCGGCCTATCGCCAGTTCATCGAGGCGTCGCGCTTTTGCCTTCTGTCCACCGTCGGGCCAGAGGGCACCGATGGCAGCCCGCGTGGCGACCAAGGGCCGGTGGTTACGGTGCAGGACGCCGAAACCCTGCTGCTGCCCGACTGGAAGGGAAACGAACGTATTGATTCCCTGCGCAACATCCTGCGCGACGGGCGGGTCAGCCTGTATTTCATGGTTCCCGGCTCGACCACCTCGGTCCGGGTCAACGGCACCGCGCGGCTGACGGCCGATTCCGCCCTTTGCGCCCGGTTTGAGCGCGATGGCCGCAACCCAAGAACTGTCATCGTGATCCGCGTGGCCGAGGTCTATTCCCAATGCGCCCGTGCCCTGCAACGCAGCGCGCTGTGGACCGCGGGCGACCAATCCGCCGGTCTGCCCACCGTCGGCCAGATGCTGGAACAGGCGACCCGTGGAGAGATTGACGGTGCCGCCTATGACGCGGAACGCGCCACCCGTGCGCATCTGGGTTGGTGGTAAGGCCTTAGCCGCCGTCGCGCGCGGCCTTGCGCTCGCGATAGCTGGCGACCTTTGATCGGTTGCCGCAAGCCTGCATCGAACACCAGCGCCGCCGGTTGTTCTTGCCGCGGTCATAAAACACCATCGTGCAGGCAGGATTGCTGCAATGACGCAGCCGCGCCGGTTCGAAATCGGCCACAAAGCGCGCGAAGTCCAGCGCCGCTGCTGCCGCTGCGGGGCCGGTGCTGCAAATCTCTTGCTCGATCAGGCGCGGCGGGCCGTCTTCTTCGGTCAACTGCCGTGTCACGGTCACATGACGCAGAACCGCGTTCACCGCCTCGCGCGCTGCGCCGCTGACCGGATGTCCCAAGGCCAGATCGTCAAATACCGGGCGTAGGGCAGCGCGCAGCGTCTGGGCCTCGGCGACCTCTTGCGCCGCTGGCGCGCCTGCTGGCGCAAGCCCGGCGTGGTGCGACCACAGAGCCAGGGCCTCTGTCCCGCCGATCAGGTCAAGCGGTTGGCCGTCGATCACGGGGGTGGTGTTCAAAAGGTCGATCCATAGCGCCCCCCCAAGGAAGGGAAGGCCATCGCGGAAATCCGACAGTTCTGCGGTGGCCATGGAGTTTCTTTCGGCGGTTGGGTTCTGATCCCATGTAACCAATAAAAATACTCTTTACAAGTGTTGCACTGTGTGACACCTATGAAAAGTCTTTTAAACGGTGTCGCACGACACCCCCATCCAAGGAGTTCCCCAATGAAATCTTCGAACCTGCTTCTCGTGCTGACGGCCGCGGTCGCCGCTGTCACTGTGCTCTGCACTCCCGTTTCGGCACTGGCCGAGGTGCTTCACGAAGGCAAATCGATCAGCATCCCGGCCGACCAGATCGGCTTTGGCGCCACCGGTGTGAAAACCGATATCGGAGAGCTTTATGCCGGCCCGGCCTTCGGCAATCTGACCACCGGGAAGCACGGCACCTTCATCAAGATGCCGGCGCATTTCGTCAGCGATCCGCACATCCATACCGAAGATTACTTCGCAGTGGTGATCGAGGGCGTGGGCGCCAATGGGCCGGTCGGCGGCAAGGATATCGCCCTGCCCAAAGGTTCCTATTGGTTCCAGCGTGGCGAAGAGCCCCATGTCACCAAATGTCTGTCGGATACCGACTGCCTGTTCTTCCTGGTTCAGCCCGGCAAGTTCGACTATCTTCCGGCGAAATAACCCGGCCCGCGGCGCAGCCGTCAGGGACTAGCCCAGCAGACAATCGGTGACCGCAAGGTCAATCGCCAGATGGGCCTCGGGTCCAAAGTCGCGGCCCGCTACATTGATGAAAAGCGCGTTTCCCTCAACCCGAAGGTCGCCGTCGCTCACCGCCATCGTGGTGGTGGCGGGATCGACATGGGCGGCGGTGAACAGCGCGCAGTCGGCGGCAAAGCGCAGCACATAGCCATTGAACGTGGCGGGCCAGAATTGGCCCGCCCCCGTCTCATAGCCAATTTCGATCCGGTTTGGCAGGATTTCGATCCTGACCGGCACCACATCCAGCCCGTTCCGGCTGCCCTCCGGCCCCATTCCGAACTCGATCCCCTTGCCCACGCGCACAGTCTGGCCCTTGCTTTCCAGCAAGGGCTTTGCGGGGTCGTCATAGGTCAGCGTGTTCAGGGTGACCAACCGCCCCTCCAGCGAGCCGCCGGCAAGGGCCGGGGTGGCCAGCAGCAGGGCCGCAACAAGCCACCAGCGGCGCATCAGGCAAACTTCAGGGCGATGATTCCCGACAGGATCAACAGCACACCCAGAACCCGCAGCGCATTCACCGGCTCATTGAACAGGAAAACCGCCAGAATGGTCGTACCCACCGCCCCGATGCCGACCCAGACCGCATAGGCAGTGCCGACCGGCAGCGATTTCATGGCCAGTGACAACAGCCAGAAACTGGTCAGCGCGCCAATGATCGTCAGGACCGAAGGCACGAGGCGGCTGAACCCTTCGGAATACTTCAGCCCCAGGGCCCAGCCTGTTTCCATCAGCCCAGCCACAACGACGATGAGCCAGGGGTTCACGCCGCCAGACCCTTTGACCCCATCTCCAGGAACTTGTGCCGCCGGTCCTTCAGCAGCGCCTCGGGCTTCTTGCCCGTCAGCTCCTTGAGCATGGCTTCGATCGCCTTGCCCACCGCCTCGATGGTTTCCTTGCGCCCGCGCTGTGCGCCGCCCAAGGGCTCCTTGATGATCCGGTCGATGACGCCCAGCTTTTGCAATTCTTGCGCCGTCAGGCGCATCGCCTCGGCCGCCTCGCGCATCTTCTCGGCATCCTTCCACAGGATCGAGGCGCAGCCCTCTGGCGTGATCACCGAATAGACCGAATGTTCCAGCATCGCGACGCGGTTCGCCGTGGCAAAGGCGACCGCCCCGCCCGACCCGCCCTCACCCACAACGACCGAGATCAGCGGAACGCCGATTTGCAGGCATTTTTCGGTGGAACGGGCAATCGCCTCGGCCTGGCCCCGCTCTTCTGCGCCTTTGCCCGGATAGGCGCCGGGCGTGTCGATCAGGGTGATGACCGGCAGGCGGAAGCGGTCGGCCAGATCCATCAGCCGCACGGCCTTCCTGTAGCCTTCGGGCCGCGCCATGCCGAAATTCCGCTCGATCCGGCTTTTGGTATCGTTGCCCTTCTCATGCCCGATCACCACGACCGGCGTATCGTTGAACCGGGCAAGGCCGCCCATAACGGCATGGTCCTCGGCAAAACCGCGGTCCCCGGCCAATGCGGTATATTCGGTGAACAGAGCCTCGATGTAATCCTTGGTATGAGGGCGGTCAGGGTGCCGCGCCACAAGGCATTTCTGCCATGGTGTCAATGATTTGTAGAGGTCGCGCAGCGCGGTTTCCGCCTTGCGGTCCAAAGCCTCGGCCTCTTTCGAGACATCCATCGCCGGATTCGACCGCGCCAGTGCGCGCAGTTCTTCCGCCTTGCCTTCGATTTCCGCCAGGGGTTTTTCGAAATCCAGATAGTTCATCGAACACTCCGCAAAGGACCGCCCCTATATGGCCAAAGGGGGGGCAAGATGCAACTCGGCAAGATTCGCAACAGCGCCTGATGGCAGAACCAGACCAGCGAAAGGAGGTGCCGCTTGGCCACAGATTACGAAAAGCGCCTGAACCGGGTGGTGGAATACATCCACGACAATCCGGCGGGCGATCTGTCGCTGGATGCCCTGGCCGATGTGGCGGCGCTGTCGCGGTTTCACTTTCACCGTGTCTATGCCGCCATGACTGGGGAAACCGCTGCCGCCACCGTCCGGCGGATGCGGATGCACCGCGCCGCCGTGGCGCTGGTGCAGGGGATGACGCCCCTGCGCCAGATCGCGCGGCACGTCGGCTATCCCGATCAGGCCAGCTTTTCGCGCGCCTTTTCCGACATCTATGGCACCGGCCCCGCCGCCTTTCGCAGCCGGGGCGAATTGCGCCCCGTTTCCCTGTCCCTGACCCCGAAAGGACCTTTGATGTATCCGGTTGAAATACGCACCCATGCCGCCCGTCGCCTCATCTGCCTGCCGCACCAGGGGCCATACCCCGAGATTGGCCGAGCCTTCGAAAAGCTGGGCGCCACCGTTGCCTCGCGTGGCCTGCTTGCTCAATTGGGCAATATGGTCGGTGTCTATTACGACAGCCCGGCCGATACTGCGCCCGAGGCCCTGCGCAGCCATGCCGGATTCGAAGCCGCGCCCGAAACCCCCTGCCTGCCACCGCTGGAGCAGGTTGTCCTGCCCGGCGGTCGCCATGCTGTGCTGACCTTTCGTGGCCCCTATGCCGGCCTGTCTGCCGCCTATGACCAGTTGTTCGGCATCTGGCTTGCCGAGTCGGATGAGATCCCTGGCAACAGTCCGGTGTTTGAGGTTTACCTCAACAGCCCGATGGATACCGCACCAGATGATCTGCTGACGGAAATCTGGATGCCGCTGTCTTAAAGGCCCCCGTTCGTTCGCGCGGTCTGGCGAAGGTCATCGCCTTCGCCAAGCGGTGCCGGTGGCATGCCATGCCGCCGGGCCGCAAATGCCCGGCCAGCGCCCGATCCGGGCGGTCGCTTCCTAATACGGTTGGACATGCACCGAAACCTGCCACCGCCTTGCAACTTTGGCCAACTCTGCCCAAGGTCGGGCAACACAGGTGGGCGGAACCGATGCAGGTCTATTTCTTCAATGACACACGCAGCGCCCGTCATGCCGGCTGCCATGCCGTCTGCCGTTCGTTGGAGGCCGCGCTTGCCGGGGTGCCCGGCCTGACGATCACCACCCGCCAGATGACGGGCGATTTCTTTGTCGATCCCTCGGGCTTCGAGGCGGCGGATGTCATCTTCATCAACGGCGAGGGCACCATCCACCACTCGGCCAAGGGTGCCCTGTTGCTGCTGGAGGTGATCCAGACTGCGAAAGAGGCGGGCAAACCCGTGTTACTGGTCAACGCCCTGTTTCAGCAATACGAGGCCCCGACGCCAGATATCCTGGCCAATCTTGCCCTGCTTGCAGTGCGCGAACCACGCAGCGCCGCTTTTGCGCGCAGGTTCGGCGGTCAGCCGGTCGTGTTGCTTGATTCGGCCGCCGATCCACGCTTTCTGGACGAGGGGCGCCCCCTGCCGATGCGCCATCCGGTGATGATCGGCGGCGCACATCGTGCCGGGCTGCTGACCGATCCTTTTGACGGGATCGAGGGCCAGAAGCTGACCATGCACAGCGGCAGCTTTGAAGACATCGTGGCCACCTTGCGTCAGGCCGACATCTATCTGACCGCCCAGCACCATGGCGTCTATGCCGCAGCCCTCGCGGGCTGTCCTTTCATCGCCACGCCGTCCAACAGCCACAAGATCGAATCCTTCATCGACTGGACCGGGCTGCCGATTCCGATCTGCCTGAAGCGGGCAGAGGTGGAACCTGCCATGCGCTTTGCCATGGCCAATCGCTCGATCTTTACCGAGTTGCAGGATTTCATGCACAGCCAGCGCGTGCTGGATAGCAGGATGATCGCTGCGGCCCTTGGTCTGACGTCTGTCTGAGGCACCTGCCTGGGCCATAAATAAGCAACGCCCCATGGCTTGTGGCCATGAGGCGCGCTCATCCTCCCCAGGACGCGGCTTCGGGCCTCCTTTCCCGTCACCGCTGGGTATTACGTTGCGTCATTTACCTAAATAGCGACGCATAAGAGAAGGATTGCATGTTTCTCAGGCAGTATGTCAACAATTCTGTTACGAGGATGCAATCAATTCCGCCTGTTTCACGATGACTTCGGCCTGTTTGATCGACGCGATGTCCACCAAGCGACCCTTGTAAACCGTAGCACCCTCACCACGGGCCTTTGCGGCCTCCATCGCGGCCAGAATCTCGCGCGCTTCGGCTACAGCAGATTCGCTGGGTGTGAACACCTCGTTGGCCAGTGCGACCTGCTTGGGATGGATCGCCCATTTGCCAACCATGCCCAGCGTTGCCGACCGGCGGGCTTGCGCGCGATAGCCCTCATCGTCGGAAAGGTCGCCGAACGGGCCATCGACCGGCAGCACGCCATGGGTGCGGCAGGCGGCCACAATCGCGGCTTGCGCCCAGTGCCATGGGTCGGACCAGTGCCGCACGCCTTCGCGCAGCATGTAATAGTTTTCCTGCGTGCCGCCGATGCCGGTGGTCTGCATTCCCATGCTTGCGGCAAAGTCGGCCGCGCCCAGGCTCATCGCCTGAAGGCGGGGAGAGCTGGCGGCAATTTCTTCGACATGGGCGATGCCGGCGGCCGATTCGATGATGACCTCAAAGCTGATTGGCTTTGTCCGACCCTTGGCCCTCTCCACCGCCGTCACCAGTGCATCGACCGCGTAAACATCCGCCGCGCAGCCGACCTTGGGAATCATGATCTGGTCCAGACGGTCGCCGGCCTGTTCCAGCAGGTCCACCACGTCACGATACCACCAGGGCGTGTCCAGGCCGTTGATCCGGACCGACAGGGTCTTGCGGCCCCAATTCACCTCGCCAATCGCCTGGATGATATTGGCGCGTGCCGCGTCCTTGTCTGACGGTGCCACCGAATCCTCAAGGTCGAGGTTGATCACATCGGCCGCGCTTGCCGCCATCTTTTCAAACAGTGCCGGGCGCGAGCCGGGGCCAAACAACTGGCAACGGTTCGGGCGGGCGGGGGCAGGCGGCTGAAGGCGAAAGCTCATATCATCCTCACAGTAAGGAAATTTCGTCCCGTTTGCGACTTGCGATATATTCTTGCGTGCGCATTCGCAAGGAAAATTTGCGCTTGCGGCATTGCGCTTGCGGCATTGCACGGTCGCGCACAACGCCCACCCGTGACAGCGCGCCATGAATCGGCTATGGGCAAGAAAACGCGTCAGGAAGGAAGCGACATATGGCTGAGTACAAGCCCGGCACCATGGACATCCGCACCCAGGAAAAAACCTTTGCGGGCTTCATCAAGTTCACCACCTACACGACGGTCGTGATCTTCCTTGTGCTGATCTTCCTGGCGCTGACCGGCACCTGATCCGGCATTTGCCTTTAGAACGGGTTCCCCAAGATGCGTGTTTTTCTGACGAAGGCGCTGGCCGCCCTGTCGCTGTTGGTGCTGGTCGGCTGCGCCACCACCGCCGAAAAGAAATGGGCCCCGGATGAGGCAGTCGCCGCCGCCCGCTATGTCAAGCCCGGCCCCAAACAGGTGACGCTGTTCACCGTGGTCAGCAATCGCTCGAACGCAGGTGCGCATACCGGCCTGCTGGTCAACGGGTCAGAGCGGGTGATGTTCGATCCCGCAGGCACCTGGTATCATCCCCGCCTGCCCGAACGGAATGATGTGCATTTCGGTGTGACCGACCAGATGGTCGATTTCTACATCGACTATCACGCCCGCGAAACCTATCGCGTGGTGGAGCAGACCGTTACAGTCTCGCCCGAAGTGGCCGATCTGATCATCGCGCGGGCCAAGGCCTATGGGGCGGTGCCCAAGGCGCAATGCGCAAAGGCGACCTCTGCGGTGCTGGCGGGCGTTCCGGGGTTCGAGCCGATCAGCCATACCTGGTTCCCCAACAAGCTGTCTGAGGAATTCGCGCAACTGCCGGGGGCCACACGTCAGGTCTTCACTGACGACGACGCACCGAACAACCATGGCGTGCTGATGGTTCAGGTTGAAGAAGATGCCCGCCCGGGCGACAACCACCCGTAAGAGGGTGCTGTCGCTCCACTACGGGCGTTGTGGAGACTGCGCGTGCTGATCCACGGCATCATTCTGGCAGGCGGTGCCGGGCGCCGGATGGGCGGGGCCGACAAGGCCCTGCTGCCGCTTGGCGGACGGTCGCTGCTGGCGCATGTGGTGGACCGCTTCGCCCCGCAGGTCGATGGGCTGGCGCTTTCGGCAAATGGCGATGCGGCGCGCTTTGCGGGTTTTGGCCTGCCGGTTCTGCCGGATGAAACGTCGCTTGGCCCACTGTCCGGTATCCTTGCGGGCTTGCGTCACGCACGGATGCAGGGGGCGACAGCAGTGGTCTCGGTGCCCTGCGACAGCCCCTTTTTGCCCGGTGATCTGGTGCCCCAGCTTTGCCTGGCGGCCGAAACCACACCCTCTGGCCTTGCCCTCGTGCAGGCGGGCGGGCGCGATCAGGGTGTATTCGGCCTGTGGTCTGTAGGCCTGACCGGGGCGCTGGCCGATTTCCTCGCCTCGGGGGCCAAACCCAAGATCACCGATTTTGCCGCCGCACAGGGCGCCGCGCGGGCCATCTATGCCAGCGATGCGGCCTTCCGCAACCTCAACACCCGCGAAGACCTTGCCGCCGCCGAGGCGTTGCTTGGGGGCGCCATATGAAGGTTTACGGCGTCATCGGCTGGAAGAACGCGGGAAAGACCAGTCTGATGGAGCGGCTCGTGGCCGAAATCACCGGACGCGGCTTTTCCGTCTCGACCGTAAAGCATGTCCACCACGATGTTGACCTTGATCAGCCCGGAAAGGACAGCCACCGCCACCGTCAGGCCGGCGCGACCGAGGTGGTTCTGGCCTCGGCTCACCGCTTTGCCCTGATGCGTGAACATCGTGGCCCGGAGCCCGAGCTGCCGCAGGTCCTGGCCCGCCTTGCACCCGTCGATCTGGTTTTGGTCGAAGGCTACAAGCGCGACGCCCATCCCAAGGTAGAGGTGTGGCGTGCCGAAACCGGCCATCCGCTGATCCAGCCCACCGATCTCCTGGTGCGCGCCGTGGCGACCGACAGCGACCCCGGCCCCCTGCCTGTGCCGGTTCTGGACCTGAACGATACCGCCGCAGTGGCCGATTTTATCCTGCGTGAGGTGGGCATTGCGCCGGTTTGACACCGTGGTCGTGGCCGATTGGTCGGCGACCTCGGGCCTGTCGCCCGCCCGTCCTTCGGCCGATGCGATCTGGGTTGGCACTTGCCGCGACGGTCAGGTCGAGGACCGCTATCACCGCAGCCGCGCGGGGGCAGAGGCGCACCTGGCCGCCGTTATTGCCGGGGAAACAGCCGCAGGCCGCCGTTTGCTGATCGGGTTCGATTTTCCGATGGGCTATCCCGCAGGTCTTGCGATGCGTCTGACCGGCCAGCCCGGTGCGCGGGCCGTCTGGGCATGGCTTGCCGCGCGGATCACCGATGATGCGGAAAACCGCAACAACCGCTTTGCTGTTGCCGCTGCCGCCAACCGCATTCTTGGTGCGCCCGGGCCATTCTGGGGCCGTCCCGCCGGCCTGAACCTGCCCGACCTGCCGCCGCGCAAGATGGCCGACTATGCCGCCATTGGTCTGGCCGAGCGGCGCCAGGTTGAGCGCGTCATCCCCCGCGCCCAGGCGGTCTGGAAACTCTACACGGCGGGCGCGGCAGGCGGGCAGGCGCTGATGGGCCTGCCGATGATCCATCGGCTTGCCAAGACCCCGGGTGTCGCTGTCTGGCCGTTCGATCCGCCCACCGCCCCCGTGGTTCTGGCCGAGGTTTACCCCTCTCTCCTCTCCGGTCCCGTCGCAGCCACCGCCGATCCCATCCGCGACCGCGCGCAGGTTCGCCTGCTGTCGCTGGCCCTTTGGCGTGCCACAGATTCCGCTCTGCTAGATGCGCCGGTTTCAGAAGAGGGCTGGATTCTGGGCGCGGCGCAGGCTGCCTTGCTGAGGGCGTCATGCGCGTAACCCTGCAAGACGGTCTGCCCGAAGCCCTGCGCGCCCAGGCAGCGGACCTGTACTGGCAGGCCTTCGGCGGCAAGCTGGGGCGTGTCATGGGGCCAGAGCGAAGGGCCCTGGCCTTTCTGCATGACGTGATCCGCGCGGATCATGCCATCGTGGCACTGGACGATCAGGGGCAGCTTCTGGGTCTGCTGGGATTCAAATCGCCGGCGGGCAGTTTTGCGGGTGGCGACCCGACGCAAATGCGCCGCCATTATGGACTCTTGGGCAGCGCCTGGCGTGTGCCGTTGCTGTGGCTGCTGGGGCGAGAGGTTGACAACGACCGCTTCCTGATCGACGGGCTTTGCGTCGCCCGGCAGGCCCGCAGCCTTGGGATCGGCAGCGCATTGCTGAGCGCCGCCTGCGACCGGGCCCGCGCCAGGGGTTATGCCGCGATCCGGCTGGATGTGGTCGATACCAACTGGCGGGCCCGCCAATTGTATGAACGCCACGGGTTCAAGGTGGTACAGACCAGCCCGATTGGCCTGTTGCGCCTGGCCTTCGGCTTTTCGGCGGCCCATACCATGGTTCGCACCCTCTGATCCCGCCGGCTGCCCGATGAGGCGGGGAATACAGTCGAGGCAGCCGCCTGTGCCTCAGCCTGCCGCCACCACTTCGGCCTCGCGCAGGATCTCTTGCGCCTCGGGCGGTCGATACTCCACCAGCATGTCGATGATCGCCCCCTTTCGCAAAGGCTTGGTCATATAGCGGTCGATCCCCGCCGCCAGAATGCTCTCGGCATCCCCTTCCATTGCATGGGCGGTCATGGCGATGATCGGCACATGATGCTGGCCGGCTTCGTCGGCGCGAATGGCTTGCGCCGCCTCGCGGCCGTCCATCTCGGGCATCGAGATGTCCATGAAAATCATGTCGGGCTGCAATTTGCGCCAAAACTCGACCGCCTCGCGCCCATTGCAGGCAAAGGTCAGCTCTATTCCGGTGCCGCGCACCATCTTCTGGAACACCAACTGGTTGGTCCGGTTGTCCTCTGCCGCCAATACCCGCATCGCCCGATGCTCGCCGGGCGTCGGAGGGGCAACGGCCTTTGCGTCCTCCGGCTCCGGTTCTGCCGGACGGGTCAGCGATTGCAGGCGGCGGTACAGGTCTGCCCGCAGAAGCGGCTTTTGCAGAATGGCAGCAAACTCTCCGGCATCCTCCTCGGCCATCGCCACCGTCGGGTTGGACGACAAAAGCATCACCGGCACTGCCCATCCCTCGGCCCTGATGCGGCGCAGCAGGGCGATGCCGTCCATCTCGGGCATGTCATGGTCGGTCAGCACCACGTCAAACGACCCGCCCGAGGCCAGCGCCACCAGCGCATCGGCGCCTGACCGGCACAGCACCACCTCTATCCCGCAGGGCGTAAGCTGGCGTTCCAGAATGGTGCGGTTGATGAACTGGTCGTCCACCACCAGCACACGGTGAATTTCCACCGGCAGGCGCTGCGGCTCTGCCGTTTCCGCCACCGGCAGGCGTAGCCGGAAGCCAAAGGACGACCCCTGGCCAAGCTCGCTGTCAACCCAGACGGCGCCCTCCATCCGCTCGATCAGGCGGCGGGTTATGGCAAGGCCCAGGCCCGTGCCCTCGAACTTGCGGTTCGACTGGCTTTCCACCTGATTGAACTCGCCAAAGATGTGATCAAGGTTATCGGGTGCAATGCCTATGCCGGTATCTTCCACCGTCACATGCAGCTCTTGCCGGTCATCGACCAGATCGAACCCGACCACCCGCACCATCACATGGCCGGCTTCGGTGAACTTGACCGCATTGCCGATCAGATTGGTCAGCACCTGCCGCAGCCGCGCCGGATCAGCCACAAAGCGCGTGGGCAGGAACATGTCATAGTCGATCAATAAATCGATCCCTTTGGCATGGGCGCGCGGTTGCAGCAGCATCGTCACCTCGTGGATCGTGCGTTCCAGATCGAAGGGCACCGGGAAAAAGGTCAGCCGCTCGGCCTCGATCTTGGAATAGTCGAGGATGTCGTTGATGATCACCAGCAACGCCTCGCCCGAGGACCGGATCGTCTCGGCGAAAAGCCGCTGTTCCTCACTGAGCGTGGTGTCGCACAACAGTTCTGCCATGCCGACCACACCGTTCATCGGGGTGCGGATCTCGTGGGACATATTGGCAAGGAAGGCCGATTTCGCGCGGTTCGCCGCCTCTGCCGCAAGGCGGGCATCCTCCAGCGCCTTTTGCTGTTCCTTTTCGCGCGTGATGTCCACGCGCAGACCCACCCGCCCGCCATCAGGGGTCATGTGATCTTGCGCCCGGATCCAGCGCCCATCGGACAGTTGCTGTTCCACAGCACCTTGCGGGTTGCGGTGCTGGGCCAGACGGTCTGCCAGCCACTCCTCCTCGCGGCCCAAGGCATCGGCGTGCTGGCCATGGGCCAGGCCATAGCGCAGGATATCCTCAAACCGCGCGCCGGCCACCATCGCGGCGGCCGAAGCAGGATAGGTATCGCGGTAATTCTGGTTGCAGATCAGCAGACGCTCTTCGCGATCAAACAGCACAAAGCCATCGGGAATAGCCTCAATCGCAGCCCAGATGCGTTTTTGCTCGGTGATATCTACCACAAGGCTGACCAGATCGCCGTCGCGCGCGCGTCGGTCCACCACGCGCAGCCATTGGCCGTTGGTCAGCCGCAGTTCCACCGGCGCCATCTTGTCCGCCTCGCGCCGCGCCAGCATCAGCGCCACCCAGTCGTCGGGCGGCTCGGCCAGATCGAGAAGGCCGGAATGCGCCGCGCGCGCCAGAAGGTCGGGGTAGGGGGTGCCCGGCGGCAAGGGCCGGTCGCCGAAAAAGCCCAGATAGGCGCGGTTTGCCGTGACCAGATGGTCTTGCGCGTCAAAGACGGCGAAACCGTCGCGGATGGTGTTGATCGAATCCCAAAGTCGCCGCTCGGCCATGTCGGCGGCGCTGTGGGCGCGTTCCAGATCGCCCAGAAACCGGCTGGCCTGCCCTTTCAGCGCCTCTGCCTCGGTCAGCGCGGTATGCACGACATGGCGCTGTTCCACGATCTGGTCCGAAAGGGCGCGGGCATGCTGGGCAAGTTTCTCGTTCGCAGCGATCAACTCGCGGCTTTTCTGCTCCAGCAGGCGCTCTGCCGCCAGCCGGGCCCTTCGCTCTTTCGCCAGTCGATCCGTAAAGTCCATCCTGCCCGTCCTGTGGCCATGTGTGGCCCATGGCGACTCGGGGTCAGGATCGGGGAACATCGTGAAGGCAGGTTTAACGCTGGAAATGACCCAAGGTCGTTGCGAATCCTTGCAACCTGCCGCCTGCCCGTGCCAGTTTCGGGGCGCTATTTGACGGAGGATTGGTGATGGCTGCATTTCGTTCGGCCCGGGTTTTCGGGGCGCTTGCCGTGGTATTTCTGCTGGGTGCAGGCACAGCACAAGCCGATGACCTGATCCCCCAGCGGCGTCTTGCCATCTCGGAGAACACTGATCTGCCGGGGGGCGACCTGGCCTCTATTTTCGATACCACGCTGGATGCCTGCGAGCGCGCCTGCCTGTCGAACAAGGCTTGCACCGCCTTTACCTTCAACACCCGCAACGGCTCGTGCTTTCCGAAATCCAATCCGGGAGAGGCCGCGCCTTTCAACAACGCCTATTCCGGCTTTGTGATTCCCGCCTCGAAGGGGGCCGAGGCGCTGGCCGCCACCCGCGCCGCCGAACTGAACTTCGTCGGGTCATGGGAATATGGCGCCATCACCGGCATGGCCGCCGACCTTGCCAACCAGCACACCACCAACGGGTACAGCGCCGAGGAACACCTCGCTTCCGCCGCTGACGCCGAGGCACAGAATGACCTGCGCGGGGCGGCCAATTTCACCGGCGCGGCGGTGGTCCTGTCGGACAGCGCCGCCGACTGGCTGGAATATGCCCGCCGGCTGTATCTTGCTGCGCCGCAGGACTCCGGCAACCAGAACAGTTGGTACGAGAAATCCTATTATGCTGCCGCCAACGCCTATCTGCGGTCCGACGGCAAGCCACAGCAGCATTCGATTCTGGTCCAGATGGGGCAGGCGCTGGAGCAGATCGGCCGGGGCCGTGACACGGTTCAGGCCCTGCGTCTGGCCGAAAAGCTGCAACACCGCGACGATACCGCCACGCTGCTGGACGACGCCATGGGCAAATACGGCTTTCGCATCGTCGATAACGAAGTGCAGGCCGATAGCCTGCGTCCCCGCATCTGCGTGAACTTCTCGGAAGACCTGATCAAGACCGGCACCGACTATACCCCCTATGTCCAGCTTCCCGCGCCTGACCTGACCGTTTCCTTCGACGGCTACCGCCAGCTTTGTGTCGAGGGGCTGACCCATGGCAGCCGCAGCACCGTGACGTTCCGCGAAGGCCTGCCCGCGGCCGATGGCCAGACGCTCGCCAAATCCATCGACATCACCGCCTATATCCGCGACCGCAACCCCGGCGTCCGCTTTGCCGGGCGCGGCTATGTGCTGCCAAAGGCGGGCGGCGCGGCGGTGCCGGTTGAAACCGTCAACACCGACAAGCTGGACCTGACCGTCTATCGCGTGACCGACCGCAACCTTCTGCGCGCCATTCAGAACGGCTATTTCGGCACACCGATGTATGATTATCAGGAGTATGATTTCAGCGAGCAGATCGGCACCGAAATCTGGTCCGGCACTGCCTCGGTCAAGCAGGATGTGAACCATGACGTGACCACCCGCCTGCCGTTGGATGAGGCGCTGAAGGGCCAGCCCGCTGGCGTCTATGCCCTGCGCGCCGCCGTTCCGGGGGTCGATTCCGGCACCGTTCCCGCCGGCTGGCAGTGGTTCGTCGTTTCTGACCTTGGCATCACCACCATGTCGGGCGTCGATGGTCTGCACGTCTTCGTGCGGGGCCTTGGCGATGCCGGGGCCAAGGCGGGCATTCCGGTGCAGCTTCTCAGCCAGGCGAACGAGGTGCTTGGCACCGCCACCACCGACGAGATGGGCTATGCCCATTTCGAGCCGGGCCTGACCAAGGGCACCGGCGCTGCCAGCCCGGCACTGGTTGTCGCCAAAGAAGGCGACCTGGATATTGCTTTCCTGTCGCTGCAAGACCCCGAGTTCGACCTGTCCGACCGTGGCGTCGAAGGGCGAGAGGCCGCCCCGCCGGTCGATGTATTCCTTGCGACCGACCGAGGTGCCTATCGCGCCGGGGAAACCGTGAATGTCACCGCCCTGACCCGCGATACCGAATCCCGCGCGATCGAGGGCCTGCCCCTGACTGCCGTGCTGACCCGTCCCGATGGCGTCGAATATTCCCGCGCGCTGGCGCAGGATTCCGGCGCGGGTGGCCATGTCTTTGCCCTGCCGGTGGCGGGCAATGCCCCGCGCGGCGTCTGGCGGCTGGATATGTATGCCGATCCGAATGCGGCGGCCCTGACCTCGAAAACCTTTCTGGTCGAGGATTTCCTGCCCGAACGGATCGATTTTACGCTGAAGCTGCCCGAAGGCGCGGTGCGCCTTGGCGAAACGCCTGACCTGACGGTCGATGCCCGGTATCTGTTTGGTGCCCCCGGTGCCGATCTGGCGGTGGAGGGCGAGGTGTTCCTGCGCGCGGCGAGCGGCCTTGCCAGCTTTCCCGGCTATGTCTTTGGCAAGTATGACGAACCCTTCTCGGGCATGATGACCAGCCTTGACCCTGCCCGCACGGATGAGGCTGGCACGGCCACCCTTGCCCTGCCGTTGCCCGTGGTCGAAGACCCGGGCCGCCCGCTGGAAATTCGCGCCACCGTCCGCGTGGCAGAAGGCTCTGGCCGCCCGGTGGAACGTCAGGTGACGAAGGCGCTGACGCCTTCAGCCCCGATCATCGGCGTGAAGCCCCTGTTCGATCAGGTGGTTCCCGAAGGGGCCGACGCCCGCTTTAGCCTTGTCGCTGTTGGTGCGGATGAAAAGCCCGTGGCGATGAAGGTGAAATGGTCGCTGTCGCGCATCGACACCAACTACCAATGGTATCAGAACTACGGCAACTGGAACTGGGAGCCGGTAACCACCCGCACCCCGGTGGCCGATGGCACGACCGATCTGGAAAATGCCGCGCAGGATATCGCGGCAAAGGTGGAATGGGGCGAGTATGAACTGAAGGTCGAACAGATGGGGGGCGGCAGCGCCGTAACTTCCACGACCTTCTGGGCAAGCTGGTATGCCCCCGCCGATGCGACCGCGACACCCGATACGCTGGAACTGTCGCTGGATAAACCCGCCTACAAACCCGGCGATGTGGCGCAGGTCCGCGTCGTGCCGCGTGCGGCGGGCAAGGCGCTGGTGACGGTGCTGTCGAACCGGCTGGTGGCGATGAAGGCGGTTGACCTGACGGCAGGGGAAAACCTGATCCCGCTGGATGTAACCGACGATTGGGGCGCTGGCGTCTATGTCACCGTCTCGGCCTTGCGCCCGATGGATGTGGCTGCGGGTCATAACCCCGCCCGCGCGCTGGGCCTTGCCCATGCCTCGATCGACCCCGGCGACCGCGCGCTGAAAGCCACGGTCGAGGTCGCGCCAGAGGCTGCCCCGCGTGGCCCGCTGGACGTGGCTGTGAAGGTGGATGGTGTGGCGGCGGGCGATCAGGCCTATGTGACCATCGCGGCGGTCGATCAAGGCATCCTGAACCTGACCGCCTATACCCCGCCCGATCCGCAAGGCTATTACTTCGGTCAGCGCAAGCTGGGCGTCGGCATCCGCGACCTCTATGGCCGTCTGATCGACGGGCTGAGTGGCGAGACGGGCGAGGTTCGTTCCGGCGGCGATGCGGGCGCGCAGGCCCGCCTGCAAGCGCCCCCGCCCACCGAGGAACTGGTGGCCTATTTCTCCGGTCCCGTGACCGTGGGGGCCGATGGCTATGCGCGCGCCACGTTCAACCTGCCGTCCTTCAACGGCACGGTTAAGGTGATGGCTGTCGCCTGGTCCAAGAAAGGCGTGGGGCAGGCCAGTGCCGATGTGCTGGTGCGCGACCCGGTGGTTGTGACGGCCAGCCTGCCGCGTTTCCTGCAACCGGGCGACCAAAGCCGCGTTCTGTTGGAGATTGTGCATGCCACCGGGCCTTCGGGCCGGATGAGCCTGGATGTCACCTCGGGTGGGCTGACCATCGGCCCCGTCCCCTCGGGCTTTGATCTGGCCGACAAGGGCAAGGCCACCTTCTCGGTGCCGGTCACGGCGCGGGATGTGGGCGTGCAAACGATTGACCTGCGCCTGACCACGCCCGACGGCAAGGTGCTGGCCAAAACCCTGACCGTGCCGGTTGAGGTGAATGACCCCGCCACCGTGCATGTCAGCCGGTTCACGCTGGCCAAGGGCAAAGAGTTCACCTTTGACCAGAACGCCTTTGCCGGCCTTCTGCCGGGGTCGGCCAAGGCCACCATGGCCGTCGGCCCCATCGCCCGGCTGAACGCACCGGGGATTCTGGCGGCCCTGGACCGTTACCCCTATGGCTGCACCGAGCAGATCACCTCCAAGGCGCTGCCGCTGCTCTACTTCGACCAGGTCGCGGCGGCGCTGGACCTGCCGCAGGCTGACAATCTGAAGCAGCGCATCGACGAATCCGTGACGGCGGTTCTGACCAACCAGTCGGCGGCAGGGGGTTTTGGCCTCTGGGGTCCGTCGGATGGCGATATGTGGCTGGATGCTTTCGTCACCGATTTCCTCAGCCGCGCCAAAGCGCGCGGGTTCGACGTGCCCGACCGGGCGCTGCGCACCGCGCTCGACAACCTGCGCAACAAGACCAACTATTACGCCGACTTCGACAAGGGTGGCGAAGACCTCGCCTATGCCCTGATGGTTCTGGCGCGCGAAGGCGCGGCGGCGGTGGGTGACCTGCGTTACTATGCCGATGTGAAGGGCGATGCCTTCGCCACCCCGCTGGCGCAGGCCCAACTGGGTGCGGCGCTGGCCAGTTATGGCGACCAGCAGCGCGCCGATGCCATGTTCCGCCGCGCGGGCACCGCCCTCAACGCGCTGAAAGGCAAAGAGACTGACCAGATCTGGCGCGCCGATTACGGCACCAACTACCGCGACGCCGCCGGGGTTCTGGCTCTGGCTGCCGAAAGCGGTTCCAATGCGGTGGACCGCGAGGCACTGACCGCCCGCATCGCCACCGACACCAGCCTTTCGACGCAAGAGGCGACCTGGGCCCTTCTGGCCGCCAATGCCCTGATCGACCGTAAGGGGGCCGAGGGCATCACCCTGAACGGCGCCCCCGCAAGCGGACCGCTGGTCAAGGTGCTGGATGCCACTTCCACCGATCCGGTGGTGGTCAGGAACGGCAGCGATGCCGATACCGTGCTGACCGTCACCACCTATGGCGTGCCCACCGACCCCGAGCCCGCAGGCGGCACCGGCTATACCATCACCCGCACCTATTACACGCTGGATGGCGAACCCGCCGACATGGCCAAGGTCAAGGTCGGCGACCGGCTGGCCGTGGTGCTGGAGGTGACGCCCTTCGGCCGGGGCGAAGCCCGCCTGATGGTCAGCGACCCGCTGCCCGCCGGGCTGGAGATCGACAACCCCAACCTGATCGCGGGCGGTGACGTGGGCAACCTTGACTGGCTGTCGGCCGAAACCGACGTGGCGCATTCCGAGTTCCGCCAGGACCGCTTCCTGACCGCGATCGACCGGATGGACAATGCGACCTTCCAGCTTGCCTATATTGTCCGCGCCATCTCACCCGGCACCTATCACCACCCGGCGGCCTCGGTCGAGGATATGTATCGCCCCGACCTGACCGGGCGCAGCGAAACGGGCAGCCTGACCATTGCCGAGTAAGCCGGGCGGTGAGTGATGGGCAAATGGCTTCTGGCACTGGCGGCGGGCCTCTGGCTTGCCGCCATGGGCCGCGATGGGTTTGACCAATGGGTCGATGCCACTGACCTGCCGCCCCTGGTGGTACAAACATCGGTTCAGGTGCAGGACCGCAACGGCGAGCTGTTGCGCGCCTATACCGTGGCCGATGGCCGCTGGCGCATGGCGGTTGACCTTGGGCAGGTGGACCCGGCCTTCATTGCCGCGCTGCTGGATTATGAAGACCACCGCTTTTACAACCACGGCGGGGTGGACCCGCGTGCCGTGCTGCGCGCCGTGGGGCAGGCGATCCGCTATGGCCATATCGTCTCGGGCGGCTCGACCCTGACGATGCAGGTTGCGCGTCTGCTGGAAGATTCAGGCACCGGCAAGGCCAGTGGCAAGCTGCGCCAGATGCGCGTTGCCTGGGCGCTGGAGCGGCGGCTGACCAAGGATCAGATCCTGACGCTTTACCTGCACCTTGCCCCTTATGGCGGCAACCTGGAGGGCATTCGCGCCGCTTCAATCGCCTATTTCGGCAAAGAGCCCCGCCGCCTGACGCCCGCGCAAATTGCGCTTCTGGTGGCCATTCCGCAAAGCCCGGAGGGTCGCCGCCCCGACCGCTCGGTCGAACGGGCGACGGCGGCGCGCGACCGCGTTCTGGCCCGGTTGCAGCGTGACGGGCTGATCGATGCCGATCAGGCAAGGGCTGCGGCAACCGAACCCGTTCCTTCCGCCCGCCGCCCCTTTCCAGCCCTTGCCCCGCACCTGGCTGATCGCGCACGCGCCGCCGACCCTACCGCGAGCACCCTGCGCCTGACGGTGGACAAGGGCCTGCAAACCGCGCTGGAAAAGCTTGCCGCCGAGACGGTGGCCGGGCAGGGCGAGCGGATGCAGGTGGCGATTGTGGTCGCCGACCATGCGAGCGGTGAAATCCTCGCTTCGGTAGGATCCGCCGCTTTTCGGGCCGATCAGCGCGCGGGCTTTGTCGATATGACGCAGGCCCTGCGCAGCCCCGGCTCTACCCTGAAACCGCTGATCTACGGGCTGGCCTTCGACGATGGACTGGCGCATCCCGAGATGATGATCGAGGATCAGCCGACCGATTTCAACGGCTACCGCCCCCAGAACTTCGACCGCCAGTATCGCGGCACGATCCGCGTGCGCGAGGCGTTGCAGATGTCGCTCAACATCCCCGTTGTTTCGCTGACCGAGGCGATGGGTCCGGCCCGTCTGCTGAATGCGCTGGACAAGGCCGGGGTCGGCTATCGTTTGCCGGTAGGTCAGCCGGGCTTGGCAATTGCGCTGGGCGGCATTGGCGTGACCTTGCAGGATATGGTGCAGCTTTACGCCGCCATCGCGCGGGGCGGGGTGGCCCTGCCGCTGCGCTGGCGGATGGAGGGCGAGAACGCCGAGGGCCAGCGCCTGATGGGCCCGGTCGCCGCCTGGTATGTCGGCGATATTCTGGCGGGCCTTGCGCCGCCTCCGGGCTCTCCCGCGAACCGGCTGGCCTACAAGACCGGCACATCTTATGGCAACCGCGATGCTTGGGCGATCGGGTTCGACGGGCGGCATGTGGCGGGCGTGTGGATGGGGCGGCCCGATGGCACGCCGGTGCCGGGTGCGTTCGGGGCCGACCTTGCCGCGCCGGTGCTGTTTCAGGCCTTTGCCCGTCTGAAACCGAGACTTGATCCGCAGCCGTCCGCGCCGCCATCCGCACTGATGCTGGCCAATTCGCAACTGCCGGTGCCTTTGCGCAGCTTTCGCAACCGCCATGCGGCCTTTCAGGTCGCGGCGGATGCGCCCGCCGTCTCGTTCCCGCCCGACGGGGCGGAGGTGGAACTGTTGCCCGACGGTCTGATGGTCCGCGTCTCGGGCGGCCATGCACCCTATACCTGGCTGGCCAATGGCGTGCCGGTCGCGCTGTCGCTGGGGGGGCGAGAGGCGATGCTGCCTGGCCTTGGGCGCGGCTTTGTCACGCTGTCGGTAATCGATGCGCAGGGGCTTTCCGCACGGGCAACGGTGCGCTTGCGGTAAGCGCCGGGGGGCTGTCTGCCCCCCGGACCCCCTGAGGATATTTCTGCCAAGATGAAAGGGGGCAGGTGAAGCGCAACTAATTCTGCCGCAATGAGTGTAACCAATTCTGCCGCAACGCAAGTGCGCTGCGGTGGAACTAGGTGATTGATTTTTAAGGGGAAGTTACATAGGACGCGAGGTCCTCAACCTTGCTTACGCTTCGCAAGCGTAAGTTATTGATTTTATTGTAAGCAGAAGTGATTGAGGACCTTATTGAGGATGTTTTCCGCTCTTGAGTTGGAAGCCGATCCGGTGGAGCGGTGAGCTTTCAGGATAGGTGGCAAGCGGTCCTTTTGAGAACTCGCGTTTGCGAGATTGCACCTCAACAAGGCGCTGCAAGTCTTCGTTGATGCTATAGATCGTCCGAAGTTGAACGGTAACCTCCCTGTCGGCCACCCCATCCAGCATCATGCCAATGACTGCTCGGATGGTCCCCTGATCGCTAAGCCGAAGCATTCGAACAAAAGTTGCCTCATCTTCAGTCCAGTCCGGCCCCCCCTCCACAACCGCACCAACAGTCGCTGCTAAACTATGGTTAGCCTCTAAGGGGTCATGGCTTGAAGTGAAGTAGTCCTCTGGAATTCCGCATGCCTTGGCGATTTTCGACAATGCAAAGCTGTCCGGCGTGGACCTACCCGTTTCATAGTTCGCAAGAGCGGATCGGGAAATGCCCATCCGCTTTGCGAAAGTCTCCTGCGTATCTTCGCCCCTAAGAAAGCGAATGCGCCTAGCAACGGGTGCCAATATCCCTTTTCCACGCCTTGACATTTGTGTAAATTGTGTTGAATGTGTATGATACAGCAGCAGCGCACAATGTCAAAGACAGCACAGCAAGTAAGGTCTGAACTGGTTGCTCACGGCAAGACGGTGCCTGATTGGGCCAAGGAGCACGGTTTCCCCGTGCGATCGGTCCGGGCAGTCATATACGGACACAACAAAGGGCTGCGCGGGCAAAGCCACCAAATTGCTGTCGCCCTCGGCATGAAAGCCCGTCCTGAATGACGCTGCTGTCATCGAGTGACTTTGCGCGTATGCGCGGAATTGCGGAACGGGTAGCGCGCAGAGCTTTTGCCCAGCGACAGTATTGCGGTCACCCTCTACCAATCATCGAAGAGGTTTCCTCTCGCGGTGGCAGAGGCGGCCATGTTCTAAGGTTGAGAGTTGAAGCCGCATGCCCGGCACTGCTGAGCCTTCTCGGTCTTTCTGAAACGGCCCCTTCAACGCCTATTGAACGGCGGCTTCAAACCCGTTCCGACGACCGGCACGTCACCATTGCCTTGGACAAGCAGCGGGTTATTGCCCCGATCCTTGCCACAAAGCGCGGCACGGCCGAGCGGGCGCAGGCTTTCCGCGATCTGGCCGCGCAGTCTGTGCATCTGATCGGCGGGACGTGGAAGCCGGTGGCAGAACGCACCCTGCGGGATTGGGTCAATGCCGCCGAAACCAACGTGGCTGACCTTCTGCCCGCCGCCCGCAAGGATCGCGGAAAGCCTCGGGTGATGATCACGCGACGGTGGCAGAGCGGGTGTGGCTTGCCGGATGATGTGCAGGAGCGCATTGCCGCAAGGCTGGAAGAAATCGCGCGCGGCCTGCTTATCAAGGGGAGGTCGGATCGCAATGTCCGCACACTCTGTTCGGTCGAGTTGCAGAAGCTGACCGCTGCGGCGGGCGTCACTCGGTCGAAGGCGCAGATGGCCACCCTATGCGACGTATCGCCCAAATGGGTGCAGCGGTTCCGGGAAATGAAGGTGGTTCACGCGCACCGGCAAGACCACAAACGCTACAGCGACAAGCACGAATATCATGTGAAGCTTGGCCTGGGCTTCCTGCCGAAGCCGATGCAGCGGCCGTGCTGACGGCTGTTTTCGCGGCGCTCATGCCCGGCAAGGTGGCGCTTCCCGCGACCGCAGGCGAGGCTGTCAATCCTGCCCGTTATGTGCCGATTGATGCGGTGCGCGAGTTGCTGGCGGACCGCAATGCCAATCTGGCCACGATGCGCGAATCGGATGCCGTGCAACGCGTCGATACGGCACTTCGGACTGGCCACATCACTCCGGCCATGAAGGATTGGGCGAAGGCGCTGTGTATGCAGGATTCCGCCAGCTTCGACACCTTCATTTCCAAGTCGCCTGCCCCCTACGCGCATCTGCACGGGCGGTTGATCATCGGCCAGCCCCCCGGCCATGATGCGAAATACGCGACAGCCTCCGAAGATGAGGCCACGATTTGCGCGCAGCTCGGCTTGAAGCCTGACGCATTGCGCCCCTGAATTCGATCAGGAAGCAGGAGCCTGTTCGGATGTTGCAGCGGATGATCCCGCTGCTCCCAAGTCGCATTCGGCACGCTTGCTGCGGGTCATGTGCGCCAGCCCGCGCTACCGTGCCTGGTGATACGGTGGCGCGGGCTGCCCCAATCCCCAATCTTCCGGGTCGCAGCATGAATGACGTATCCAGCCCGATGCCGCGCCCGACAGCGCAAATTGCCCCCTTCTATGCGGTCCTTGGCCTCGATCTGACCATCGAGTTCATTCTCGCTTTCGGTGGCAGCTCTCTAAATCTGTCTCACGACCCAAAGGGGCGTGGAATGGTGGAAGCCATGGTCGGTTACGAAAAGGCCAAGGCGCTGGCAGCATTGGATCGTCTGCCGAAACGGGTGCCGTTGGCGAAACGATGGCTTGCAACCGTTCTCGCCAGGAAGGGATACTCCACCGCGTCCATCGCCCGGACGCTTCGTGTGACAGAGGTCAGCGTCAGCAAATGGTTGAAAGAGGGGCGGCTGGTATGACGGCACCGATGCCTCACGCCGAAGCTATGGATGAGGCTGAACGCATTGCCCATCTGGCGGCACAGATCACGACCTCGGCACAGGCTCTTTCCAATACCCTTTCAAAGGGCCTTCAACGGGGCCTTGAAGTGCCTGTTTCTGGCGAGTATCGCCGCCTGCACTTACCCGGAAACCCATCCAAGCTCACAACGGACGACGAGCTTCGAACTTTCGTGCTTGACCGTATCGAGTTAATGACCTTCGACCAGGTGGTCAGTGCTGTTGCAAAGGTCTTTCCTCCGGCACGTCAGATCAGCCGTTCGGCCCTGCATCGCTGGTGGCACCGGACCGGCAAGCACGCAATCAGACACCGCGCGCAACCAGATGTTCCCAGCCGATCCTAGATATTCCCGGATTTCGGCGGTTATTGCGGCAGAATTTGTGGCACTGCGGCAGAATTAGTTACACAACACAGGCAGGAGGTGCCCCCTTTGCAGAGGCCACAGTTAACAAGGGGTTAGCAAGACTAGGAAAGTTGTTTTATTTCAACGCGATGTCTTGGATTTCACGCGCGATGCCCCTGCGGCTTCACAGCCGTTCAATCGCCAGCGCAATCCCCTGGCCGCCTCCGATGCACATCGTGATCAGAGCCGTTTTTCCGCCAGTCCGCTCCAGTTCATACAGCGCCTTGGTGGTGATGATCGCACCAGTCCCGCCGATCGGGTGCCCCAGGGCCACGGCACCGCCATTGGGGTTCACACGGGCCGGGTCAAGCTCCAGCGCGCGAGAGACGGCAAGAGCCTGTGCGGCGAAGGCCTCGTTGGATTCCACCAGATCGAAGTCAGACGGTTTCATCCCCAGCTTGGCTGCAAGCTGGCGGCTGGCGGGAATCGGGCCAAAGCCCATCACCTTGGGGTCCACCCCGGCAACCGCATAGCCCATGATCCGGGCGCGGGGCGTCAGCCCCGCCTTTTCCGCTGCGCTGGCCCGTGCCAGAACCAGCGCCCCGGCCCCGTCATTCAGGCCCGAGGCGTTGCCTGCCGTTACGGTCCCGTCTTTCTGGAAGGCTGGGCGCAGTCCGGCAAGGGTTTCCAGCGTGGTGGGCTTGGGGTGCTCGTCAACGGCAAAACTGATGGGCCCCTTGCGGCTGGCGATCTCGATAGGGGCGATCTGGCTGGCAAAGAGGTCCTCGGCAATTGCCCGGGCAGCGCGGGACTGGCTTTCGACGGCAAAAGCATCCTGATCGGCGCGGCTGATCCCGGCTTCGGCGGCGACATTTTCTGCGGTGACGCCCATATGGCCGGTGCCGAAGGGGCAGGTCAGCGCACCTGTCATCATGTCGATCATCTTGGTGTCGCCCATCTTCTGGCCCCAGCGTGCGGCCTGCACCGCATAGGGAGAGCGGCTCATACATTCCGCTCCGCCCGCCAGCGCGAAATCGGCATCGCCCAGCATCAGGGCCTGGGCTGAAGAAACGATGGCTTGCACACCCGAGCCGCACAGCCGGTTGACGTTCATCGCCGGGGATTGCTGCGGCACGCCCGCCTCAAGGGCAGCCACCCGCGACAGGTACATATCACGCGGCTCGGTGTTGATGACATGGCCGAAAACCACCGTCCCGATCTGTTCTGCCGCGATTCCTGCGCGTTCGATTGCGGCCTTGGCGACATGGGTCGCCAATTGATGCGGCGCGAATCCGGAAAGGGCGCCGCCAAAGCTGCCAATGGCCGTGCGGGCGGCGGAGAGGATCACGATATCGGTCATGCGGAGCGCCTTTTGCTGATCACGTCTTGCTAACCGATTGTGACATGCCTTCAAAACTTGCGCAGAGTGACGTTACGTCGCCGCGGCCCCGATTGACATTCTTCCATCCCCGGGATTCTTGGCCCGGCGATCAGGAGATTGACGATGGACGGTACGAGTGCGACCCGCCGGGCGCTGTTGGCATCGGGGCTGGCAAGCTTTGTTTTGCTGGGTGTCACCCAGGCGATCATCGGGCCGGCATTGCCGGTGTATCAACAGATGTTCGGCCTGACGACGGCGGGCGCCGGATGGCTGGTATCGGGCTTCTGGGTCGGCTGTTTTCTGGGGGTGGTCGGTATCTATCTTGGGGCGGGGCGGATTGGCCCGCGCCCCGGGCTGGCCGGATCGGCGGTTGGCGCATTGGTCATGGCGCTGTCGCCATGGTGGCCGGCGGTCATTCTGGGGGGTGTCCTGTTCGGCGCGGGATACGGTAGCCTCTCGGCCGTCTTCAATCCGCGCATCCTGTCGGCCTATGGCACGCGGGGGCCATCCATGATGGGTTTGCTGAACGCCATCTTTTCGCTGGGAGCAATTGCCGCACCGCTGATCTTTCTGGCGCTGGGGGGCAGCCCGCGCGACACTTTGCTGGTGACGGCGCTGTTCGCGGCGCTGATCTGGCTGGGGTCTGGCGCGGTTTCGCGCGGCGGTGCCGGCGCCAGTCAGGTGCAGAGCGGGTTCCGCCTGCATTGGCCCATTCTGGTATTCGGGGTATTGGCCATCGGGCTTGAGGCATCGCTGGTCAGCCTTGGCCCGACCGCCCTGATCCGGACCGGGCTTGGCGAGGCGCAGGCGGCGCGGCTGTTCTCCCTGTTCTATGTGGCCTATCTTCTGGCGCGCACGGCGCTGATATTCGTGGCCAGCCGAATTCCGGCCTTTACCATTTTTGCCGGGGCCGTGGCGGTGACGCTGGTCTGCGCGCTGGGGGCGATATTCATCAGTCCCGGCTGGTTTTTCCCGCCGCTTGGCATCAGCGCCAGCCTGTTCTTTCAGGGCTTCTTCGTCACCGGCATCCGCAAGATGGGTGCTGATGCCCGTGTGCCTTCGGTGATCATCGCCTCGGGCCTGCTGGGGGCCATCGTCTTGCCCTTGCTTTGTGCGCGGCTGATGGACGGCTTGGGCGACAGGGGCTTTTTCTGGCTGGTCGCGGTGGTGTCGGTGGCGATGCTGGCGGCCGCCGTTCCCATGCACCGCCAGATGGTGCGCTAGGCAGCCTCGGGCCCGATCGGCACGCGACCGCCCTTGATCAGCCGGAAGGCATCGCGCCCCTCGATCACAACGGCCGATAGCGGGCCGCCATAGGCAACCGAACTGTCGATGTTCAGCCGGTTGCCATAGTGGCGCGGCTGGTCGATGGCGGTATGGCCATGCACGATCAACGCGCCATGATCACGCGGATCATCATGGAATTCCTTGCGAATCCAGATCAGGTCGGTCTCGGTCTGATCTGGCATCGCGACACCGGGGCGGATGCCCGCATGGACAAAGATCGCCTGATCACGCTGCCACCAGTTCTTCAGGCCAGAGAGAAAGGCGATGTGCCCGGGCGGAATTGCGGCCAAGGCCTCCGGGTGAACCTTGCGGATCGGGCGGTCTGCGGCATTCTTCACGCCGTAAGAAGCAAGCGTCTCTGCCCCGCCGATCTTGTAATGCAGATAGGATAGGCCAGAGCGCAGCCCCTCGTCCTGCCAATCGGGACTTTGCAGAAAGCCAGCAAACATGCGGTCGTGGTTGCCGCGCAGGGTGATCCAGTCCTCCCCCCGCGCCTGACCGTCGATCAGAAAGTCGATCACACCGCGGCTGTCAGGGCCGCGATCTTCATAATCGCCGACATGGACGACCGGGGCGGCGCCGTTGCGGGCGATGTCGTCGGCGATCAGGTCATGAACCGCCTTGAGTTTGTCGAGATGGCCGTGAATGTCGCCGATGGCGTAGCTGTGCATCGTAACCTCTTTGCTTGATGCAGGGGTAGGCGCTGCGGTGCAGCAAGGCAAGGCCCCCTTTGCGGGCGCCCGGTCCTGCCTATATGGTCATGATAGCGCTGACAGGAGGCGATCATGGCACTGGCGGAAATCGGATTGGTGGGTCTGGGTACGATGGGGGCGGCGCTGGCGCTGAACATCGCGGAAAAGGGCCACCGGATCGCGGTGTGGAACCGGACTGGAACGGTGACGGATGCTTTTGTGGCAGAGGCGGGCGATCTGGCGGCTCGCGTGGTGCCGACCCACAGCCTTGAGGCGCTGGTGGCGGCAATTGCGCCGCCGCGCGCCATCATCCTCATGGTGCCGGCGGGCGATGCGGTGGATCAGCAGATTGCGGCACTGCGCCCCCTGCTGGGCAAGGATGACCTGATCATTGATGCAGGTAACGCCAATTTCCACGATACCGAACGGCGCTCGGCCGAGGCAGAGGCGCAGGGTGTGCCTTTTATTGGCATGGGGGTTTCGGGGGGCGAGGAAGGCGCGCGGCACGGCCCCTCGATCATGGGCGGCGGGCCCCGTGCGGCCTGGGACCGGGTTGCGCCGGTCCTGACCGCAATTGCCGCGAAACATCAGGGCACGCCTTGTGCCACCTGGATGGGGCCGGGTGGGGCGGGGCATTTCGTCAAGACGGTCCATAACGGCATCGAATACGCCGATATGCAGATGATCGCCGAGGTTTACGGCCTGATGCGCGACGGTCTGGGCATGGGTGCCCCGGAAATTGCCACTGTCTTTGACGGCTGGAACCAGGGGGCCTTGCGGTCCTATCTGGTGGAAATCTCGGGCGCTGTGGCCCGTGCGGTGGACCCTGAAACCGGGGCTGCGATGCTGGATGTCATTCTGGACGCCGCCGGGCAAAAGGGCACCGGACGCTGGACGGCGATCGAGGCGCAGCATCTGGCCGCGCCCGTTCCGGTGATCGAGGCGGCAGTGATGGCGCGCAACGTCTCGTCCCGCTTGGGCGAACGGCAGGCGGGGCAGGCGGCCTTCGGCGCCGGGCCACAGGCGGTTTCGCTGACAGTCGCGGAGCTTGAGGGCGCGCTGATGGCGGGCAAGATCCTGTGTTATGCCCAAGGCTTCACCATGCTGGATGCGGCGTCGAAAACCTTTGGCTGGGGCGTGCCCCTTCCGGAATGCGCCAAGGTGTGGCGGGCGGGCTGCATCATCCGGTCCGACATGCTGGACCATATGGCGCAGGCGCTGACCGAAGACCCGGCGCGCAACCTGATACTGGCCCCGACCTTCGCCGCGCTGCTGAAACAGCACCACGGCAGCTTGCGCAAGGTGGTCGCGGCGGCCGCGCTGAACGGCCATGGTCTGCCCGCGCTGTCGGCGGGGCTGGCGTGGTTTGACCTGATGCGCACAGCGCGCGGCACGGCCAACATGATTCAGGGGCAACGTGATTTCTTTGGCGCCCATGGCTTTGACCGGCTGGACGGCAAGCCACTGCACCATGGCCCTTGGGCTGGGCACTAAGGAAAAGGCCCGGAGTTTCCTCCGGGCCTTTCGTTCACGCACCGATGAATTCCAGCGGTTTCACCTGGCTGAACATGCCGGTGTTTTCCAGCGTTTCGACCACTTTGGGGTCCAGCGCCTGATCCAGATACAGGATCGCAATCGCATCCTGCCCCACGCCCGACCGGCCAAGGGTAAAGTTGGCGATGTTCACGCCGTTCTTGCCCATGGTCATCCCCAACAGCCCGATGATGCCCGGCACGTCTTCGTTGGTGGTGTAAAGCATGTGGCGGCCGACTTCGGCGTCGATGTTGATGCCCTTGATCTGGATGAACCGCGGCTTGCCATCGGCAAAGCAAGTGCCCGCGACCGAGCGTTCGCGCTTGTCCGTCACCATGGTGACCTTGACATAGGCGTCAAACACCCCGGTCTTGTCCTGACGGGTGGTCGAAATCTGGATGCCCTTGTCCTTGGCGACGACGGGGGCAGAAACTAGGTTCACATCGGGGTTTTGCGCCTTCAAGACGCCAGCGATGACCGACTGGTTCAACGCGGCGGTGTTCATGTCGGCCACGCGGCCATCGTAAAGGATGTTGATGGCGCGGATCGGCTCATCCGTCATCTGGCCGATGAAGGCGCCCAGATGGCTGGCCAGCTTGATCCACGGGCCCATGACGGCGGCCTGTTCGGCGGTGACATTGGGCATGTTCAGCGCGTTCTGCACCGCACCCGTCAGCAGATAATCCGACATCTGCTCGGCCACTTGCAGGGCCACATTCTCCTGCGCTTCGGTGGTTGACGCGCCAAGGTGCGGCGTCACTACCACATTGGGCAGGTTGAACAGCGGGCTTTCCGTGGCAGGTTCCACCTCGAACACGTCAAAGGCCGCGCCCGCGACATGCCCCGATTTCAGCGCCTCGGCCAGGGCTGCCTCATCCACCAGACCGCCACGGGCACAGTTGATGATGCGCACGCCCTTTTTGGTCTTGGCCAAGGCTTCGGCATTCAGGATGCCCTTGGTCTTTTCGGTCATCGGCACATGCAGGGTGATGAAATCGGCACGGGCCAGCAACTCGTCCAGCTCGACCTTCTGCACGCCCAGCGCCTTTGCCCGCTCTTCCGACAGGAAGGGGTCATAGGCCACAACCTTCATGTGCAGGCCAATGGCCCGGTCGCAGACGATGCCGCCGATGTTGCCCGCGCCGATCACGCCAAGGGTCTTGTTGAACAGCTCGACCCCCATGAACTTCGACTTTTCCCATTTGCCGGCATGGGTCGAGGCGCTGGCTTCGGGCAGTTGGCGGGCGACGGCAAACATCATGGCGATGGCATGTTCGGCAGTGGTGATCGAATTGCCAAAGGGCGTGTTCATCACGATCACGCCTTTCTTCGAGGCGGCCGGAATATCCACATTGTCCACCCCGATCCCGGCGCGGCCCACCACTTTCAGATTGGTGGCATTGGCCAACAGCTTGTCGGTGACCTTGGTGGCCGAGCGGATGGCAAGGCCGTCATACTGGCCGATGATTTCGGCCAGCTTTTCCTTGTCTTTGCCAAGTTTCGGCATGTAGTCCACCTCGATTCCGCGGTCGCGGAAGATCTGGACGGCGGTTTCGGACAGTTCGTCGGAGACGAGTACGCGGGGGGCCATGGGGGGCTCCTGTGATATATGGGGTTTTCCGGGGGGAGGGGCGCGCGTCAGGCGCCCCCGAAAGGGGCTCAAGCGGCTTGCGACAGCGCCGCGATTTCGGCGTTGAAGGCGTATTCGACCCAAGGCATCAGGGCCTGCACGTCCGAGGTTTCGACCGTGGCGCCGCACCAGATCCGCAGGCCCGGAGGGGCATCGCGGTAGGCCCCGGCATCCAGCGCCACGCCCTCTTTCTCCAGCCGTTTCGCCACGTTCTTGGCGAAGGCGGCGCCATCGGTGATACGCGGATCGGTGAATTTCAGGCAAACGCTGGTGCAGGATGCCGTCGCCGGATCAACCGCCAGATTGGCGATCCAGTCCTTGCCCGCGATGAAATCGGCGATGACGTTCGCATTGCCTTCCGACCGCGCGATCAGACCTTTCAGCCCGCCGATGGTCTTGGCCCATTTCAGCGCGACAAGGTAATCCTCGACGCACAGCATCGAGGGCGTGTTGATCGTCTCGCCCACGAAGATGCCTTCGGAAATCTTGCCCTTCGAAGTCAGGCGGAAAATTTTGGGCAGGGGCCAGGCAGGCGTGTAGGTTTCCAGCCGCTCCACCGCACGCGGCGACAAGATCAGCACGCCATGGCCACCCTCACCGCCCAGAACCTTCTGCCACGAGAAGGTGACGACATCCAGCTTGGCCCAGTCCATATCCATGGCAAAGGCGGCGCTGGTCGCGTCACAGATGGTCAGGCCAGCGCGGTTCGCCGGGATCGCATCGGCATTGGGCAAGCGCACGCCGCTGGTCGTGCCGTTCCAGGTGAACACCACGTCCTTGTCGAAATCGACCGTCTTGAAATCGACGATCTCGCCATAGGCGGCCTTCTTCACGGTGGCGTCCAGCTTCAGCTGCTTGACCACATCCGTCACCCAGCCTTCGCCGAACGACTCCCAGGCCAGCATTTCCACCGGGCGGGCGCCCAGCAGGCTCCACAGCGCCATTTCCACGGCGCCGGTGTCAGAGGCGGGCACGATGCCGATGCGGTAATCCGCGGGCACGCCCAGAATGTCACGGGTCAGGTCAATCGCCTCTTTCAGCTTTGCCTTGCCAACGGCGGCACGGTGCGAGCGGCCCAAGGGCGCATCAGCCAGCATGTCGAGGGAGAAACCGGGAATCTTCGCGCAGGGGCCCGAAGAAAAACGCGGGTTTGCCGGCCGCGTTGCCGGAGCGGTAGTCGCCATATCTGTTATCCTTCCAGATATATGCCCTTCGGTGGGGAAGGGTGTCCCGCCGATGGGGATATGCGGGTGTGGCGACTGGCACAAGCGAAAAAATCGCGCTAATGCGGCGTATCACACCCGAAAAGCGACTTGCTTTTCCACTATCGGAAACTTTCTAACCATGTTCATCGCCACGCTGCTGACCAACCCCGAAAGCCCCGTGCTGGACCGCGCCGCTGTGGAATCGCTGCGGAATGCCTGGGGCGGGGGCGACGCGATCTGGCTTGATCCCGGCGTGGCGGCGGAGTTTGCGGTTGAAGCGATGCCGGAAAACCGCTGGCAGGTCTGGCAGGATTTTCAGGCGCTTGGCGTCGATCTGGTGGTGCAGCGGGCCGAGGGGCGGCGCAAGAAGATGCTGCTGGCCGATATGGATTCGACCATGATCCAGCAGGAGTGCATTGACGAGTTGGCCGATGAGGCCGGGGTGGGCGCCTATGTCGCCGACATCACCCGGCGCGCGATGAATGGTGAGCTGGATTTCGAATCCGCCCTGCGCGAGCGCGTGGGCCTGCTGAAAGGGCTGCCGGTTTCGGTGATTGATCAGGTGATCCGCGACCGGATTACCCTTATGCCGGGCGGACCAGCTCTTCTGGCTACCATGAAAGCCAATGGCGGCCATGCCGCGCTGGTGTCCGGCGGGTTCACGGCGTTCACCGGGGCCATTGCCGCGCGGTTGGGGTTTGATGAAAACCGCGCCAATACCCTGCTGCATGAAGGTGGCAAGCTGACCGGAGAGGTGGCGGAGCCGATCCTTGGCAAGCAGGCCAAGGTGGATGCGCTGGAGCAGATTACCGCGCGGTTGGGGCTGACCGAGGCCGATGTGCTGGCGGTGGGTGATGGGGCGAATGATCTGGGGATGCTGAAGCGCGCAGGTGCGGGCGTGGCGCTGCACGCCAAGCCGGTGGTGGCGGCGGAATGTGACATCCGCATCAACCACGGCGATCTGACGGCGCTGCTTTACATTCAGGGCTATGCGGCGGAAGACTTCGTTCGTTGAAACGGAGGCCCCTTATGCCAGACAGCCGCGTGCTGGAGATGACAGTGCTGATGACGCCCGACATGGCGAATTTCAGCGGCAAGGTGCATGGCGGGGCACTGCTGAACCTGCTGGACCGGGTGGCGTTTTCCTGCGCCTCGCGCTTTTCTCAGCAATATGCGGTCACGCTCTCGGTCGATCAGGTGGTGTTCAAGGAACCGATCAACGTGGGCGAGCTGGTGACCTTCCGCGCCAGCATCAACCACGCAGGCCGCACCTCGATGGAGGTGGGAATCAGGGTTGAGGCGGAGAACATCCGCAGCGGGCTGCGGCGGCATACCAATTCGTGCTATTTTACCATGGTGGCGGTGGATGACACCGGCAAACCGGCGCAGGTGCCGGCCTATGTGCCGGCGACAGAATTGGAAAAGCGACGCTATCAGGCGGCTCTTCTGCGCAAGGAGTTGCGGCGGGAGTTCGATGCCCGCCACCGTCAGGCGACGGGAAAAGCATGACGGTTTATGTTCGCGCCGCGCGCCCCGAAGATGCTGCCGCAATGGCGGATATTCTGAATCAGATCATCGAGATTGGTGGCACGACCGCCCATCAAGAACCGAAATCTCCCGATACCGTGCGGCGAGATTATATCGACGGGCCAGAGGTTCAAACCTCGGTTGTGGCCGAATTGGACGGGCGGATCGTTGGCTGGCAGTCCATCGGGCTTTGGCAAGGCGACGCGCATATCGGCACCTTTGTGCAGCCTGGTTTGCAGGCCGGCGGCGTGGGGGCGGCCTTGTTCGCGCTGACCTGCGACCAGGCTCGTGCTGCGGGACTCACGCAGATCGAGGCAGCGATCCGCGCCGACAACGTGCCGGGGCTGGCCTATTACGCCCGCATCGGGTTTCAGGATGTCGGGGCAGAGCCGGAGTTCGCGCTGAACGAGGGGCGCGTGGTGGGGCGTGTCCATCGGCGGTTTCTGCTTTGATGTTCGAGATTTCGCTGCATCTGGTTGCGCTGCTGGCGCTGGCCGCTTTTGTCGCCGGGCTGGTTGATTCCATCGCGGGGGGCGGGGGGCTGATCACGGTGCCTGCGCTTTTGCTGGCCGGGGCCGATCCGGTCACGGCGCTGGCCACCAACAAATTGCAGGGCAGTTTCGGATCGGGCACGG
>APMI01009021.1_pt1 | contig 51602 bp, 46 predicted proteins | sample 667938 | NCBI WGS metagenome assembly APMI01 (sample SAMN01084076, study PRJNA167559) | wastewater metagenome | biome: Wastewater | place: Denmark: Ejby Moelle, Odense | collected 2011-11-28
TGGTGCAGCGGCAGCCGGAGCCGCGGGCGCCTCCGCAGCAGCAGCGGGTTTGGCCCGCAGCGCCACAAAAGAGCCGATCATGAATGTGGCCACCATGAGGAAGAGGCCGCCGCCCATCGCCGTGCCGATGCCGTAGGTGGCCAGAGTGACGAGCCTGTCAGATGAAGATGATTTCTTGGACATGAGATTGGATGAGTGAGGTGTTGTTTATTCGGTGGGGATTTTGGTGATCTCGGCCTCCGTCCACATGGCGCTGCGGGCCTTTTCGGCTTCGCGGATGGCCTTGACCTGATCCGGCGTCACGGCATCGGCCTTGTTGCCAAAGCTGTTGCGCACATAGGTCAGCACATCGGCGATCTGGATGTCGTTCAGCGCATTGCCCTGCGCGGGCATGAGCGGTGCTGGAGAGGTGAAGGGCTTGCCATTGATGGTGATGGGGCCGGTGAATCCGTGCAGCACCATGCGGATGATGCGGTCAGGCTTCTTCGCATTGACCCAGTCGGAGCTGGCCAGCGCCGGAAACATGGGCGGCAGGCCCATGCCGGTGGGCTGGTGGCAGGCAAAGCAGACCTGCATGTACACCGCCTGCCCGCGTGAGATGGACGCAGTCGCGTCTTCGGCGTGAACAAGGCTGGAGAGAGGCAGCACGCATGCGGCTGCAAGGAGATGTCTGACGAGTGTTTTCATGGATGATGTGATGTGGGTTTTTTGTGTGTGGGGTTTGGGGGAAATGTGTGTATGAAGCTCAGCCACCTTTGCCGACGGCCTCCACCTTCTGGTGAAAGCCGGCCAGCATGTCGGTCATGAGCTTGCGGATTTTGGCGGGTGCCTTGGCAGGGTCTCCTGCCGTGGTGGGCGGGTGGGGGTCGTACTCCGCCAGCAGGGCCAGGCAGTCCGTGTAGTCGCGGTCGCGCCACTTCGTGGACATGTGCAGTCCGAAGTCCATGCCTGCGGTGACGCCCGCTGCGGTGATGACCCTGCCGTCCTCCACCACGCGCTCGTCGGAGGGCGTGGCGCCAAAGAGCGGCAGCAGGTCTTTCACCAGCCAGTGGGAGGTGGCCTTCCTGCCTTTCAGCAGGCCAGCCGCACCCAGGATGAGCGAGCCGGTGCAGACGGAGGAGACGATCCTGGCCGCAGCGCCTGCCTTGCGCATGAAGGCCATCGTCTCCGCATCCTGCATGGCCTGAAGCGTGCCTGTCGTGCCACCGGGTACGCAGAGCAGGTCGATCTTTTCCGGACATTCAGCAAAGGTGATGTCCGGCACGATCTTCACGCCCGTGTCCGAGCTGACGGGGTCCTTTGTCCTTGCTGCAAGCAGGACTTTGGCCCCCATCAGGGAAGACAGGAAGTAATGCGGGCCGATGAGATCGAGCGCCGTGAACTGCGGGTAGAGCACCTGCACGATGACCTCGCTGCCCACCCAGCCCGGAGGCATGGCGGACATATCATGCGCTGGCGGCTGCTGCTCTGCGGCCGCCTGGGCGCTGGTAGTTTGTGCCAGCGCGGCCAGGCCTGGCAGCACGCAGGTGAGTTGGCGTAGAAATTCACGACGCTCGGTGTTCATGGAGTGCGGGCTTTGGGATTAGAAGCGCACAGTGGCCTGGCAGAAGACGTTGAAGGGCGCGTTGGGAGCCACGGAGCCGCCCAGGAATGCCTGCGGCTGGTAGTAGCGTGTGTCGAAGAGGTTCTGGATGCCGACCGAGACCGTGGCCGGGCCGCGCGTGTAGCTCAGCTGCGCATCCACCGTGGCGTAGGCCGGAGTGGAGAAGGTGTTGGCGGAGTTCCCCGCACGGGAGGTGCCCATCGTCACGCCCATGCCAATGCCAAAGCCGCGCAGCATGCCCTCGCTGTGGTCATAGCGCACGGCCACACGCCCCGTGTGCTCCGGGATGCGTGGCAGGCGGGCCCCGGTGGGCAGTGTCGTGTCTGAGACGATGCGGGCATCCTGCCAGGCGTAGTTCATCAGCACAGTGAAGCCGGCGAGCGGCTTCCAGATCAGGTCCGCCTCGATGCCGTAGGCGCGCTGCACGCCGGACTGCACGCTGAGCAGCCCCGTGGAGACGGGCACATTGGTGCGTTCATTGCGGAACCAGGCCAGCGAGCCCTGCAGCGTCTTGCTGAGCTCAAACTTCAGCCCCGCCTCCATCTGCTCTCCGCTGATGACTTTCTTCGCGCCTGCGATGGGCACGCCCACCGGTGCCTGGAAGCCCTGGCCCCAGCCTGCAAAGGCGGTCATCCAGCTCGTCACATCCACCGAGGCGCCCGCGCGGCTGGTGAGGCGGTGCTCGTTCAGGCGGGAGTCGATGAATGCGGCGTTGTCCACATCATGCACTTTGAGCTGGCTGTAGCGCAGCGAGCCCATGAGGTGAAATTTCTCGGCAAACGTGACCTGGTCCTGCACAAATCCCGCGATGGTCTGGTAGTCGTTGTGCTGGTCCGCAAAAGGCAGGCCGCCGCCTGCCCAGGCCGGGTAGGCAGGATTGCTCATGTCGATGATGCCGATGAACGGGTTCACCAGCATCACGCCGTTGTCCGTGGTCTGGTCAAAGTCCATCCCCGTGGTCAGGCTGTGCTTGAGTGCACCGGTTTCAAACTTGCCGTTCACCCGCGCATTGAAGGCAAACGAGTGCATGTTTTGCAGCAGCGTGCCGGAGTCCACCGGGTACAATGAGCCGAAGGGCGCGCCAAAGAAGGTGGGGAACACCGAGAACTGGTCAAAGTTCATGTCGATGAAGTTGGCCACGAGGATCACGTTCCAGTCGCTGTTGAAGCTGTGCTTCAGCTCGGCGTTCAGGCTGCGTGTTTTTGATGAGCTGGCGGGCTGGCCCTCGGCGCGGAAGATGTCATAGCGGCCAAAGGTGAAGCCTCCGGGGCTCACCGTGCCAGCGCCGGGCAGGCCGCTGTAGTCCGTCATGGAACGGTCGGAGTAGCGGCCGCGCAGCGTCAGCGTGGTGTCATCGCTGAGGGATATGGCCAGCGTGGGGAAGAAACTGGTGAGATGGCCTTTGATGTACGCGTTCACATCGCGTGTGTCGCGCACATCTCCGGTGATGCGGAAGAGAATGCGGCCTTTGTCATCCAGCGGCTGGTTCACATCCCATATGTTGCCATAGGAGCCCCAGGTGCCTGCGCTCATGCCCACCATGTAATGGGCCTCTTTTTCCGGCCGCTTGGAGACGAAGTTCAGCAGGCCGCCCAGAGGGCCGCCAGCCGCGCCGCCAAACATCGTGCCCGTGGGGCCTTTGACGACCTCCACGCGCTCGGTGTTGATCAGCGTCTCCGAGGCGGGTCCAGGGTAGTAGAGCTGGAAGCTGTCCAGATACGGCGCGGACTGAAAGCCGCGGATGTAGTACTGGGTGTTGTTCATTTCACGCCAGTCGTTGCCCACCACGCCGCTGAAGTTTTTCACCACATCCCCGGGGTGCTGTGTCAGCTGGTTGTCCATCAGTTTGCGGGTGATGACCTGCGCTGACTGCGGCAGCTGGCGCAGCGGGATGTCCGAGCGTGTGGTGGTGTTGGCATACGGTGCCAGGTAGGGGTCTGTCTGCGCGGTGATGAGGATCTCCGGCAGCTCCTTGGATTCCTGGCGGGCGAGGTCGGCTGCGGTGGCGGCAGGCTTGGCCGGGGCCTGGGTTTTGGCTTTGACCCTGGGTGCTGCAGGCGCAGCAGGGGCAGATTGAGAAAAAGCGGACGTGGCAGCGAACAGGGCTGCCGCAGTGAGAAGCCCGGCACGTGAGATGCGTGGCAGAAAAGAATAATCAGACATTGAATGGATGAAGCGAAAAAATGAGACAGGGCACAGGTGTGGAAACCCTCAGCCATGAGTGTCCGGCCATGGCATGACGGTGCGCGTTGTCTGAGGTGAAGAAGGGAGGGGGCTTTGCCTGCCGCATGGCGCACAGGCCATGAGGCCCTGCTGCGCCATGAATGGCGGGCCACAGACGCACCCTCAAGAACCCCAAATGGGGACGGATGCGCCTGCGGTTCTCAACCCAGAGAAAAGGAATGGCCTCCACATCGTGGCGGAGGCCTGGGCGGCCGGATGCGGCGCGCAATGGCCTGGGCAAACTCTGGCAACGTAGCCAGGACAGGTGCGGGCGGAGTCAGGATGATCCGGGCTGGAAAGGTGAGAGCCAGATCCATCTCCAGCACGGGCTCTTTCGGGGGAGTTTTTTTCTTCTCGGTCGTCCGGCCCTTTTTAATGGCATGGCAGAGCGGGCAGGGATGCTCGTTGTCAAAGGTCTGGCTCACGCCCGTGAGGAGGGAGCCCTGCTGCACAGTATAAGTCACGAGCATGCCCGCCCAGGCGACCGACTGCAACACGACCCAGTGCAGCCCGATGGAAAAGACCAGGGCGGCAATGATACAGAGACGTGTGATGCGGCGGAGCATGCGACTGGCACCAGCAGAGGGCTGATGCGGCGAAGAGGGAAATTTGTCGCCCCCGCCCGGAAACCGGCCGAGCGGGAGCGTCTGATGGAAACGCAGCTCGCGCTGCGCAACACTGTTCACCAGAAAGGGATGTCACGGCCCTGAGCAGGGAGCATGACGAGCGCGGTGCAGGGGCATGTCCCCTCTGATGCACCGCGGCGGAAAAAGCCTCAGAACATGAAGCGCGTGCCCACCGAGAGGGTGTAGAACGGCGCCAGCTGGTACCCATTGAGGTACTGATAGATGGGCAGCTGGAAGAACACGTAGCTGGAGATGTTTTTGGTGAAGTTCACCGTGAAGCCCGGGCTCACATAGATCGTGGTACCGCCGCTGTCGTCTGGAGACGCATTGATGCCATGATCCCGTGCAATGAAGCGGCCGTTGAACTGCAACTGCGGGATGAAGCGCTGGAAGCGGTGGTAGCGGATCGCTAGATTGGCGGTCAGAGAATTGCCAGGGATGTAGCCCTCACGGCTGGCCAGCGGCAGGTCTGCCACGATCTGGGAGAAGTAGTTCCAGTCCTTGGCGATATTGGCGAAGTGGTAAGCGCCCACGATGATGTCTGTGGTGCCAGTGCCCAGCTGCAGGCCGCGGTCCAGAGGATCGCCTGCGATGGCGCCGCCATTGAAGGTCTGGCGGAACTCGCCGGTGGGCAGCTTCAGACCCAGCTGAAGGCCGAGGCTGCGGTTTTTCAGCACGCCCATGTAGCGGCCGATCAGGCGCATGTCGCCAAAGCCGGTCTTGTAGGAAGTGCCATCGTCGGTGCCGTTGTAGTTGAAGCCGTTGGTGGCGTGGCTGCGCTCCATGTAGGGCACCTGAAAGTTCACACCCCAAGGCCCCTTGCTGTAGTCAAAGGTCATGTTCAGGCTCTGCGTCTTGGTGTACACCTCCTGCTCATGCGGGGCGATGGGCCAGGTGGCAGGTGTGCCGGAGCCGCTGCGCAGCTGGTTTTGGTTCAGCAGATCGTAGCGGAAGTCGAAGCGGAAGCCATCGGTGGAGGCCAGGCCCTGGCTTTCCCAGCCAGGGGTGTAACCCGGGCCCTGCATGCAGCCGCAGCTGGCGCAGCCGAAAACAGAGGGGGCGGAAACGAGAACAGCCAGTGCGGCGGCCAGGGCAGGCCAGGCGCGCAGGGCGGAGGAGAAACGAACGGAAAAAGACATGGTACGGACGAGGAATGAGAGTTTGAGAACAGGGCACGGCCGCTGAGAAAAGCAGGCGGCTGTCAGGGTGCTGACACGCAGGGCATCATGCCTGCGCGGGGGCGGACGCAGGCCTGGTGCACAGGCCGCTCCGGGTTCGATCAAACCAGTCCGGGTCTGGGAGGTGGTGTCTCCGGCAGTTCGCTGCGGTGCACCAGCTGCTCATGCAGCGGGGTGAAAGAGAAGCTGCCAGCTGCAGGTGCCACCAGCGTGGTGATCTCCACCAGCACGGCGGTGATCTTCTGCGCGGAGTCTCCGTTTTGCTGCTGCTGCGTTTGTTTGCCAGAGGTGTCGCGGCCTTCCTTCACCTTTTTGCAAAGCGCGCAGCCATGCTGGCCGTCAAAGGTCTTCTGCACCGCCTCCATCACCGCGCCATCGCGGGCGTATGAGATCAGCATGCCTGTCCATGCAATGCCCTGCAGCAGCGCCCAGTGTGCTCCGAGAGAGAGGCAGATCGCCCCCACGACCACCAGCCGCGCGATTCGCGGCATCAGGGCTGTTCGGGAGCGTGAAGACATGGCTCGGACTATGAGTGTGCGGCGGTTGCTGTCAACTCCGCCTCCCTCACTTCAAGTTCTCAAACCACGCCAGCAGGTCCAGGATCTGCTCCGACTTCAGGCTGTTGAGCAAGCCCACGGGCATGGGGGAAACTTCAGACACGCTGCGCTCCTTGATCATCGCCTTGGCCACCTCCGTGGTTTGCGGGGCCAGGGGATTGGGTTTCAGCACCACACGTTCATCGTCCTCGCTTTCCAGGCTGCCGGTGAGGGTTTTGCCATCGCTCAGCTTCAGCGTCACAAAGCGGTACTTCTCATCGATGAACTTCGACGGATTCAAGATGTGGTCCAGCAGGTCGCGGCGGTTGAAGCGTGCGGAGACCTGCACCAGATCCGGGCCAAAGACACCTGCAGGCAGCGCGGGGTCATTGCTCACGCGGTGGCAGAAGACGCACTGCGCGCGGATGAGCGCATCCTTGGCGCTGTCGCGGTTGCGTGTTTTTGCGTCCATCTTCACCAGCAGCGGGGTCAGGTCATCCAGCGTCCAGTTCTTGAAGGTATGCCCCGGCAGCGCATGCGCGGAGAGCGCGGCGGGTTTCGCCGGCTGGATCACGGCGGCCAGCTTCACGGCATCCTCAGGCTTCAGCGCAGCGGCCAGCTCGCTGCGGGTATCGCTGATGGCTTTGAAGAAGGTGGAGGCCCCGTTCATCTTCTCCGCCTTGTTCAGCGCCTCAAACACCACCCGCCGCTGCTCCAACGTCCAGCCGTCTTTGAGGTAGCGCAGCATGAAGGGATAATAGAGCAGGTCCTCCGAAGTTGTGGCCGCAGTGAGCAGCGGCATGGTTTTCTCGATGACCTTGGGAGAGTGGAGATAGACGAGCAGGCGGCAGAGCTCGCGGTTGAGGAAAACATCATCACGTGGATACACCGCCCATTCCATGAGCTTCTGATGATGCGCCTCATCCGGTGCGCCGTGCCGCGCGATGGCCACAGCGATGACGCGCAGAGCATCCAGCGTGGGCTTTGGCGCTGTTTGCATGACTTGGGTCAGTATCGGCTCCAGATCCGTCTTTTCCCCATCGCGTGCCAGGGCGAGCATGGCGGAGATCGCGCGTTTGCCGTCGCTCTCCGTCATTGCACGAGAACGCCATTCAGCCACCGGAGTGCGTTCGATCCACAGGCGTGCGGCCAGCCGTGCGAAGGGGTCTGCAACGCCAAGATGCTCCCAGGCATAGTTGAAGTCCGCTTTGGGTTCCATTTCGCTCAAGCCAGGAATTTCGGGAACCCGTTCTTCCAGCACATCGCGCACCTGCTTCATTCCCGAAGAGGTGTAGGAGAATTTGACCTCCACTGGTTTTGTTTCCTTCTCCGGATGGGCGGCTGCGACACGATACAGCCCGCTTTGGGTGCCACGTCCACCCGTTATGAACCACATGGCACCATCGGGTCCGATGCAGCCGTCTGTGACGTTGAGGGGTCTTCCCGAGATGAAAGTCTCCTGGTCTGCTTTGTAGGTGGCCCCGCTGTGCTTCAGATGCACTGCGATGATACGTCCGTAGCTCCAGTCGAGAATGTAGAGCGCTTCGCGATACTTCTGTGGGAAGTCTGAACCATACCCAAAGAAAATCCCCGTGGGCGAAGACAGGCCGATGTCGATCACGCTCGGCAGCGTATCTGCATACCAGGCAGGATAACGCCCCGTGCCGCGCCGCCAGCCGTAATCGCCGCCGGGTACAATTTGCAGCACACGCGTGGGCATGTACCAGGGCGTGCCTACATCGCGCTCCATGTCGGCGTCGAAGGTGAAGAGATCGCCCTCTTGATTGAAGGCGATGTCCAGCGGATTGCGCAATCCTCCTGCGAGCAGCGTGATCTTGCTGCCGTCCGGCTTCACGCGCAGGATGTGCCCGGCGGGCAGCTCCACATTGCCGTCAAACATGCTGCTGTCCCAGGGGTTGGGGATGAGCTGATCGGGCGCGTAGTTTCTCAGCGGCGAGTTGGGGTCCAGGTTCTTCGGCAGCAGCACGTTGTTGCCATGCGCCACGTAGATGTCGCCATCGGGTCCCAGCTTGATGTGGTTGCGGCCATGGCCCACGCCGCCCTCGGTTCGCATCAGCTCCTGGCGTTTTTCAAAAATGCCGTCGTCGTCTGCATCGGTCAGGCGGAAGAGCGCCTTGGTGTTGTTCGCGTTCGCGAAGAGGGAGCCGTGTGCATACAGCAGACCGCGACATTCGAGCAGCTCGTCGTCGATCACTTCCATCTTCTGGTCGCCGCTGCCGCTCAGAGTCAGACGCAGCAGACCTTTCTTCTCCTTGCCCAAAGTGATGCGTCCCTGCGGATCAAAGGCCATGGACACCCACGAGTCCTCTCCCGGCTGCGCGGAGCGGATCAGCTCCGCTTTGAATCCCGGTGGCAGTGTCAGCGTGGCAGGATCGGTGGCTTGATTCTGCGCGCCCGGTTTGGCCAGCTGCCAGGAGTTGTAGGCATCAAAGGTCTTCTTCAGGTCAAAGGGGTTCTTGGCCGGGTCGGCGTCCGTGGGGCCTGACACCACCGCATGCTGCCAGGAGGCATCCGTGACAATCCACCGTACCGCCGCCAGATCGCCATTCAGCTCCAGCAGTGCCGCGGCTTTAGCTCCGCCAGGCACACGCAGGCCGAGGACATGACTTTGGTCATCCACCAGCAGGCGTGTGAGATCGGTACCCGTCGCAGTGTCAGCCGCCTTGAGGGAGGCGATGCTTTTTCCATCCAGCAGCACTTCCACGGCGGCATCGCTCGCAGTCAGCAGCACGGCTTTCAGCAGCTTGCCCTCGTGTTTCACGGCATGTGTGAAGGTGCTGCCGTCTTTGCCCGCCGACAGCCATTGCGGCGTGGGCGGGCTGTTGGCCATCTGGGCATGGCAGGTGGCGGCACTAAGCAGCAGTAGGAGCAGGCGGCGTGGCATGCGCAGTGTACGCGCGCTGAGGAGGCAGACTGTCCGCCAAGAAAATCAAAGCCTCTCCTGACCGACAACGAAGGTCACATTTGTGATCGCCGCTTTGTGGAGTGAGTTCAGCACATCGATGATGCGCTCGTAGCAGGCCTGCTCCTCCGCCTGCAAAGTCACGAGCACCTTCTGCTGCTGCCGTGCGGAGGAGATGGCCACGCGCTGCAGTGTGCGCGTGAGCATGGGCAACTTCTTGTCCTGCGGTGAATCGAAGACTTCTTCGTTCATTGTCACCGTTCCGTCATTTTCGATGCTGATGGTGATTTCCTCCGCCGGGAAGGTGACGGTATTGGCAGAATCACACGACCTCGGCGGCTGGATGCTCAACTCGCGTTCCACTTTAAGAGCGCCCGCCATGACCATAAAAAAAAGCATGATGACGAAAGTGACATCGATCATCGGCGCGATCTGGAAACCCGGTGCTGTGGACTCGTGATGAATGCGGTGTTTCATGGCTGATAAGCAGCACGGCCCGGCCGCAGAATCTTGGGGTAAGCTGTAAATGCCCTAGAAACCCCTTTTTAAGGGTTGTCTGCGTTGCTTTTTCGGGCCGTTTTCACTACGATCAGCGTATCCTCAGGCATTGAAAGGCAATGGAGTGCGTTTGGGCACCGGCCTTTCTTAAGAAGGCAGGCTTGACATCTTTTTGAAAATGAGTCTTCTAATATAACCGTGAAAAGCAAAATCTATATACTCGACGACCATCCCATCGTTATCGAAGGGCTTAAGAAACTGATTGACCAGCAGGAAGACATGCAGGTCATCGGCAGCGCTGAAGATGCGAACACCGCTCTCCAGCAGATCTCCAAGATCAAACCGGACGTGGTGGTGCTCGACATCACCCTCAAGGATCGCAGCGGCGTGGACCTCATCAAAAAGCTCCGTGCCAGCCATCCGAACATGCAGATCCTCGTGTACTCCATGCACGATGAAAACGTGTACGCCGAGCGCTGCCTCCGTGCCGGCGCGATGGGCTACGTGATGAAGGGCGAGCCCAGCACCCGCGTGCTGCAGGGTCTCCGTCAGGTCTCCGCAGGCTCCTTCTTCTTCAGCGCCTCCCTGCTCGGCAGCATCGTCTCCGGTGGCGGCCCTCGTGGCGGCTCCCGTGGCGAACCCGCCCGCATGCTCAGCGACCGTCAGCTCGAGATCTTCGAAATGGTGGGCCGTGGCTTCGACTCCCACAGCATCGCCGAAAAGCTGGCCCTCAGCGCCAAGACCGTGGACGCCCACAAGGCGAACATCCGTCAGAAGCTGGGCCTCGCCTCCGCCCGCGAGCTTCTCATGGAAGCCGTGCGCTGGGTGGAGAAATAGGATCTCACGCACACCAGAAACCAATCAACCCAAGCGGGCGCTGCAGATGCAGCGCCCGTTTTGTTTTCCCATCACTCCTTCACCTCGGCATCGCGGTCGGCTCTGGCCATCACGCGCAGCCGCTCTTTCATGGTGGCCAAGGCATCGGGCTGTTCTGAGGCGAGATTCTTGGCTTCGATAGGGTCAGTGCCGATGTTGTAGAGTTCGTATTTTGCTTTGTCGCCGGAGCCGTGCACCACGAGCTTCCAGGGGTCGCAGCGCAGCGCGCGGGATTTAAAGCCGGGCCCTACGGTGTAGAGCGTCCGCGGTGGTGGTGGTGCGCCTTCGGCCAGCTGCGGCCAGAGATGCACGCCATCCCACTTCAGATCGGTGACGGATTTGAAACCTGCCAGCGCGCATAAGGTGGGCATCCAGTCGATGATCTGCACCGGGGCATCGTGCTTGCCGGGCTTGAGCACGCCGGGCCAGTTCATGAGGCAGGGCACACGGGTGCCGCCTTCATAGACGGTGCCTTTTTCATCGCGCAGCGGCTTGTTGTTCCCCGGCAGCGGGCCGGAGGGGTAGTCATCAGGCGGGTAGGCCTGGCCGTTGTTTTCAGCGGTGCTGCCGCCGTTGTCACTGGTGAAGACGATCAGCGTTTTGCCGCGCTGGCCGTTTTTCTCCAGAGCCTCCACGATGCGTCCCACGGCTGCATCCATGTGCATGATGCAGGCTGCGTAATGCCGCGCCACAGCGCTGGTGATGCCCGCAGGCACTCTGGCCAGCCACTCCTCAGGCTCCTTCACCGGCAGGTGCACCGCCGTCAGCGGCACGTAGAGGAAAAAGGGCGCGTCCTTGCGCGCCGCCAGCCAGGAGCAGGCTTCGCTGGCAATGAGGTCTGTCACATGGCCGGATTCAGTGAGCAGCTTTTCATCTCGATGCCATGTCTCGCTGTGTGCGCCCTTCTTGTAGTGGTGGTCCCACGGCCCCACACCGCCCGCCAGCGAGCCGTAGCTGTGGTCAAAGCCGAAATGGTTCGGCCCCCACTCGGGTTTGGAGCCCAGATGCCACTTGCCGGTGAGGCAGGTGTCATAGCCCACGGACTTCAGCGCGCGCGGGAGGGTGACGGTGTCCCACCCCAGGGCGCGCTCATTCTGCGGGGTGGTCACATTGAAGCGGCTCCAGCAGCGGCCGGTCATGAGCCCGGTGCGCGTGGGGCTGCACACGGGCGCGGAGTAGTGGTGCGTCAGCTCCAGGCCCTCGGCGGCCAGCCTGTCCAGCGTGGGGGTGGGCGCGCTGCCTGCGTGGAAGGCCACGTCCGCCCAGCCCAGGTCATCGGCCATGATGAAGACGATGTTGGGTTTCGCGGGTGCTGCGTGCAGCAACGGGCAGCTTAGGAGCAGGAGTAGCAGGCGTTTCATTCCCCGCCAAACGAAGCAGCCCTGTGCGATCTCGCATGAAGGGTTGCGTGGCCGAAGGCGTTGCGGCATAAAGGAGGGCACATGGGCCGCGCCAAAGATTCCGCCAGTATTTCCAAGCGCACCGGGCAGTGGCTGACATACGCGCTGTTCCGGTGCATCGAGGCCGTGCTGTGGGTGCTGCCCATCACCGCCGTGTGGTACTTGGGCCGTGCGCTCGGAGGCCTAGCCTATCTCGTGGCTGGAAAGTACCGCCGTCTGGCGCTGCACAATCTGCACATCGCCTTTGGCCGGGAGAAAAGCCCCGCCGAGCTCAAGGCCCTCGCGCATGAGCACTTCAAGAGCCTCTTTGCCAACATGCTCTGCGGCTTCAAGCTGCCGCTGATGACCGAGGCACAGATCTGCGCCCGCGTGCGCTCCGAGGGCACCGAGCGCGCCCAAGCCGCCTTTGATGACGGCAAACGCCCGCTCATGAACCTGGTGCTGCACGCCAGCTGCTGGGAGATCCTGACCCAGGTGCCCTCCACCTACGTGCGCGGGCACCAGCCCGGCGCCATCTACCAGCCGCTGCGCAATCCCTGGCTGAATGCCCTGGTGCTGCGCCGCCGGGAGAAGCTGGGCTATGCGCTCTTTGACCGGCAGGCGGGGTTTAACGGCCCGATGAAGTTCATGCGCGAAGGCGGACAGGTGGGCGTGCTGGTGGACCAGCATGCCGGCGACCACGGTGTGTGGTGCCCGCTTTTTGACCGGCTGGCCTCCACCACCACCATCGCCGCGCTCATGGCCATCCGCACCCGCGCCGTGGTGCTGCCCATGATGGTGTACAATGACGGCCCCGCACGCTGGCGCCTCGTCTGCGCACCGGAGGTGAAAGCCGCCGAAGACCAGCAGGATGCCGATGGCCTCACGCTGGCCATCAATGCCGCCGTGGAGCAGCTGATCCGTGCGCAGCCGGAGGCCTGGTTCTGGGTGCACAACCGCTGGAAGACACCCAAACCGCACTTCCTGCTGCCAAACTACCGCCGCGGCGTGGCCTTCCCAAAAGATTACGACATGACACGCCTGCAGCCCTTTGAGCTCCTCATCCGCAGCCCCAACTGGCTGGGAGACGCCTGCATGGCCTTTCCCATGGTGCGCGCCATCAAGCGCGGCCGCCCGGACCTCAAGATCACGGTCATCGGCCCGGACAAACTGGAGGAGCTCTGGCTCTCCATGCCCGAGGTCTCCCGCTACATCGGCAAGCCCGCCAAGGAGGGGCTCTTTGCCGTCGCCAAACGCATCAAGGCCACCGGCGTGAAGTTTGACGCCGCCGTGCTCTGCACCAACTCCACCCGCAGCACGCTGGAGATCTGGCTGGCGGGCATCCCGCGCCGCGTGGGCTACAAGGGCTCCCTGCGCAGCAAGCTGCTCAATCAGATCATCAAGGAGCCGAAGAACAAGGCGGGCATCGAGCACCACGCGCACCGCTACATGCGCATCGCCCAGGGCATCGGCGCAGACATCGAGCAGCCCGGCCTTTGGGATGCCGGTACGCCGCCTGTCTCCACCGATGGCACGCTACGCGTGGGTGTGTGCGCCGGGGCCGAGTATGGTCCTGCCAAGCGCTGGCCGCTGGAGCGTTTTGCCGCCGTGGTGAACCAGATCTCCGCGCAGCATGCGCAGTTCCGCTGGGAGCTGTTTGGTGCGCCGGGAGAGAAGGAGATGGGAGAAAAGCTCTCCGCCATGCTGCAGGCACCGCATGAAAACCTGGTAGGCAAGACGCGCCTCTCAGAGCTGATCTCCAGGCTGCGCCAGTGCCAGCTCCTGCTTACCAATGACACCGGCACCATGCATCTGGCCGCTGCTCTGGGCATCCCCACGGTGAGCATCTTCGGCTCCACCTGCCCCATCGCCACCGGCCCGCTGGGTGAGAGGCACACCGTGGTGCAGCACAAGGTGCCGTGCAGCCCCTGCTTTGAGCGCGAGTGCCCCTTCGGCCACTACGACTGCATGACGAAAGTCACGCCCGATGAGGTGGCGCAGGCGGTGCTGAAGGCCTGCGGAGTATCGTAATCCTCCTCCCAAGCTCAGAGAGTAAGAGTAAGAGGAGGAAGATTGGCCTTCGGCCTCACGGCTCTGCCACCGGATCCCGGCCCACAAAGATGCCCAGCACAGCGCCGCCGATCACCCAGGCGATCACGTGATCGGCGATGTTCACCACGGTATCGCGGCCGGGATTCTCAAACCAGATCCACATGGGCAGATCGGCCACCAGTCCGGCAAAGAGTCCCGCCGCCGCCACGTAGGCGATACGTGCCGGATAAAACAGTGCCACCTGGGAGAGCAGCGCCGCGATCAGGAAGGCGCAGACCAGCGTGCGGATGAAGCTCAGGACCATGTTGGTGCCCATGCTGATCTCCGCCTTGCCGGGGCGCACCACGGCATACATGTAGGGGCCGTTTGTCAGCGCCTTGGTCTGCTCTTCTTCAAAAGCCTTCTTCTCCTCGGCGGTGGCGATCTTGGGCGCCTCGCCCATGGAGGGCAGCAGGTAGGTGCCATGACCGGCGGTCACGTTGGCTTTGATCACCTCCGCCACGGCGGATTCATCGCGGAAGGAGCGGAATCCATTCGTATGCCAGCCGATGACGGTCCACGAGAGAGCCTCCCAGCCGAAGACGGCCAGAGCGGCGAGAATGGCTCCAAGGATGAGTTTGCCCATGGGTTTTAATAGTGGCTCAGGTCACAAGGGCAAGCAGGCAATCTGCCAAAACTGTCACGATGACGCCACACAACTGTGGCGTCAGGCTTAGCACACAGGCGTGAGCAGCGGCTGGCCGCTGAAGTGTGCGGCCAGATTCTCCACCACCAGCCGTGCCATCTCGGCGCGCGTCTCATGTGTGCCGCTGCCCAGATGCGGCAGGAGCACGGCATTGGTGCACTGCAGCAGCGCCTCGGGCACGTGGGGTTCGTTTTCAAAGACATCCAGGCCCGCGCCACGGATGGTGCCGCCTTGTAACGCGGAGATCAGCGCCGCCTCGTCCACCACGGAGCCGCGGGCGATGTTGATCAGAGTACCCTTGGTGCCCAGCGCTGCCAGCACTTCGGCATTGATGAGGTGTTTGGTCGCAGCACCACCCGGGCAGGCCACCACGAGGTAGTCCGCCGCAAGGGCCAGCTCCGCCAGCGAGGCGTGATATTCCCAGCCTACATCCTGCTGCGTGCGCCCGTGGTAGGCGATCCGCATGCCGTGTGCCTCCAGCCTGCGAGCGATCGCCTTGCCGATGCGCCCCAGGCCCACGATGCCCGCGAGCTTGCCATGCAGGGCGTGCGCCAGAGGAAAAGCCCCCTTCAGCCAGGAGCCCGCATGCAGAAAGCGGTTTGCCGCGATGAGCTGCCGGCTCGTCATCAACACGAGGGCGCTGGCTGTGTCAGCCACATCCTCGGTCAGCACATCGGGCGTGTTCGTCACGCGGATGCCGTGCGCTTTGCACCAGTCCACCGGCACGCCATCATAGCCCACGCCAAAGACGCTCATGATTTCCAGCTTGGGCAGCTGCTCCAGCAGCGGCACAGGGGCCACGCTGCCGCCCGCCATCACGATGGCGCGGATCTCCGCACCCACCTGCGCCAGCAGCGCCGCCTTGTCCGCCGCATAGAAGTAGTCATGACACACATGCGCCGCCAGCAGCGGCTGCATGAGAAAATCTGGCAGAGGGGCGAGAATGAGAGCGGGTGTCTTTTCCATGGGGGCGATTACCATCCTGCGACTGCCTCGCCTGACAAGCAGCGATTCACCCTTCGCGGTTGCGCATCATGTCCGCCACCTGGGCAAAGAACAGGCCGATGATCTGAGCCTCATCCGCAGGCACAGCCACCTCCTGCATGGCCTCCGTCATGAGCTTCATCCAGCGGTCGCGCTCCGCCTCGCCGATGGGAAAGGGCATGTGACGACCGCGCAGGCGCGGGTGACCCCGCTCCTGAATGTAGGTCTGCGGCCCGCCAAAGCGGTACACGATGAAATCCGCCAGCCGCTTCTCCGCATTTTCCCAGTCATCCGGCGGGTACATCACACCGATGAGGTCATCCACGCGCACGCGGCAGTAAAAGGCCGTCACCATGCTGCGCAGCGTGCCTTCGCCCACCCGGGCGCAGAGAGTCGAGAGTTCATCCATGCAGGCAGAGTAGAGACGGCCGCCGGAAAACGCAAAAAGGAACCCAGGCTGAAACCTTCCAAAGCAGGCTCATTTTTGCGCTCCTTTGCGTCTCTCTGCCGCCACCTATCTCCGCTTTTCGGGAATTCCGCCGAAAGTTTCGTCTCTCACAGGACGGATGATTGACTCACAGACCCGACTCGTTCGTATTCTCCCCATGAAAACCGCGCTCATCCTCCTCACCACCTTTCTCATGGCCTCGCTAGCCCCGCATTCCCCTGCCGCAGACGCGGCCCCTGGCAAAACTGAAACCGCTGTGATCGGCGGCGGCTGCTTCTGGTGCGTGGAGGCGCAGTACCTTCTGGTCAAAGGTGTCAAAAACGTGGTCAGCGGCTACGCCGGCGGCAAGACCGAAAATCCCACCTATGAGCAGGTCTGCACTGGAGAGACGGGCCACGCTGAAGTCGTGAAGATCGAGTTCGACCCCGCCGTCGTCAGCTTCAAGGAGATCATCGACCTCTTCTGGGATGCGCATGATCCCACCACCGTAACCAAGGAGGACATGGTCGTGCACGGAAAGTTCATGCCCAAAGGCACCGCCTACCAGGGCAACGACTACGGCACCCAGTACCGCTCCGCCATCTACTACACCACCGAGGAGCAGCACCAGATCGCCGAGGCATCCAAAGCCGAGGTGCAGAAGAAGTGGAAGGACCCCATCGCCACGGAGATCGCACCGCTGAAGAAGTTCTACCCTGCCGAAGACTACCACCAGAATTTCAAAGCCCTCCATCCGGACCAGGGCTACGTGCGTGCCGTCGTGACTCCCAAGACGGAGAAGTTCAAACACAAGCTGGAGGAGAAGGGCAAGATCAAGCCCGAGGCAAAGTAACCACGCACCTCAGAGCATCCACACTCAGCCCAGGCCGGAAGCCGGAAGGTCTGGGCTTTTTTTGTGCAGCAGCGATTCGAGATCCATCTCCTCATCTCGCCTCAACAGGCTTTCAGCCTATGTCACTTGCTTAAAACCGGTCATGCAGAACCTCGCACAGAGTTTGAATAACGCTGCGGGTTAAGGCATCTTATGGCACCCGTCCGCACTCCACGCTCTCATCTCATGAACATCCCCCAAATCCTCCGCCGCCTCTCCATTGCCGCTGCAGCGTTTACTCTGGCCAGCTGCGCCACACGCACGCCGAACGCCATCTACGTCACGCCTCTCACGGCTGCCATCGCACAAGGTGACCGCGTGAGCACCACTGTCTCCACCACGGACTCACGCATGCCGGAGGGAGACCGTGCGGTGCTGGCAGACAGGATCACCCAGGATGTGATGGCGCTGGCACAGCCAGGCTCCGGCACCGCCCAGCGTTATCTGCTGGAGGTGAACATCACCCGATATGCCCGTGGCAATGGACTGGTGCGCACCGCCCTGCCCGGCATGGGCCAGATCCAGCTGGATGGCGTGGTGTCCGTCTATCACATGCCGAAGCGCACGAAGGTGGGCGAATTCATCATCAACAAGTCCTTCATGATGGGCGGCCTCTACGGTGTGTCCGTGAGCATGAACACGATCTCCAACACCTTTGCGCAGGCGGTGGCCAAGACCGTGTGCCAGGTGCGCTGATCGTCCCGCTCATCCCTCATTTTCCACACAGGCGGCCCGGAGAAACACCGGGCCGTTTTCTTTGGGTGCGTGCTTCTGCGCGAAGAACCCGGCGTCAGAAGCGTTCCCATGCTCCCAGCCCATGTTCCGCTCTCTAGCCCTCCTCCTCGCCGCCTGCGCGCTTTCCATCTCCGCCACCGCAGCGGAAAAGCCCAACATCATCTTCATCCTCAGCGATGACCTGGCGCAGGGAGACCTGGGCTGCTATGGGCAGAAGCTGATCCAGACGCCGAACCTGGACCGCATGGCAAAGGAAGGGACGCGCTACCTGCAGGGCTACTGCGGCACCAGCGTGTGCGCGCCTTCGCGCTCGTGCCTCATGACGGGCCTGCATACCGGCCACTGCCCCATTCGTGCCAATCGCGAGATCGGCAAGGAAGGACAGAAGCCGCTGCCCGCAGGCACGATCACCGTGGCGCAGATCCTGCACGATGCGGGCTACTCCACCGCGTGCATGGGGAAGTGGGGCATGGGCATGTTCGACACCACGGGCAGCCCGCTGAAGCTGGGCTTTGACCACTTCTACGGCTACAACTGCCAGCGCCACGCGCACAGCTATTTCCCCACGTATCTCTACAACGACGACAAGCCCTTCAACCTGCCCGGCAACACCGGCAAGGGCGTGGGCCAGACCTACGCGCAGCAGCTCATCTCTGATGAAGTGATGCGCTGGGTGCGCGAGCACAAGGCGGGGCCTTTCTTCCTCTACTTCTCCATCACGCTGCCGCATGGAAACTTCGAGATCGACGACCAGGGCATCTACAAGGACAAGCCGTGGACCGAGTTGCAGAAGAACTACGCCGCGATGGTCACCCGGCTGGACAGCGATGTGGGCCGCCTGCTGGCCACGCTGAAGGAGTGCGGAATCGATGACAACACGCTGGTGATGACCGCCGGGGACAATGGCTCCTCGTTTGATCCGACTTCTGAAATGGGCAAGCTCTTTGACCAAGCCTCCAACGGCCTGCGCGGCTACAAGCGCGGCCTGTATGAAGGCGCGCTGCGGCAGGCGGCACTGGCACGCTGGCCCGGGCAGGTGCCCGCCGGGCGTGTGACGGATGAGCCCTGGGCCTTCTGGGACTTCCTGCCCACCGCCGCCGAGCTGGCCGGGGCCAAGATCCCCGCCGCCTGCAAGCCGGACGGCTTCTCTCTCGTGTCCTTTCTCAAAGGCGGCCCGGCACCAAAGCGTGACCACTTTTACTGGGAGCTGCACGAGGCGGCCTCCCTGCAGGCCGTGCGCTGGGGTGACTGGAAGGCCGTGCGCAACGGGCCTGAAACAGCCATCGAGATCTACGACCTGAAGACCGATGCCGCCGAGGCGCGTAACCTGGCCAAAGAGCGCCCTGATCTGGTGACCAAAGCCGAAGAACTCATGTCATCCTCCCGCACCGCCGATCCTGACTGGCCGCTGGTGCAGAAGCGGGCAGGGAAGGGGAAGAAGAAGCCCTGAGGGCGGTTCCTGGGGCAGGCCAAGGCTTCCCGAGTATTTCGGCTCTTTCTTGAGAGATCACCTGCGAAGACAAATCATTGAGCCTGAATAATGATTTAAAAAATGATAAAAATTAAAAATTAGAGAGTCAAAATGGTGATATTTTGAAATTCCGTGAGATTGAGAGTGAAGAAGGCTTGATAATCTATGAAATTTTTAATAGGTTTGTACCTGCATGAGCTTTCCTTCGCCCCACGCCACTTTGCCGCCTCCTGGCCTGCCTGCTCATTCGGACGCACTTTTTGCCAATGAGCTCACCGCACTGGCACAGGAGATCCAGCGCACCCGCGAATGGTTCAACCATCAGCTGGATGCTCAACTGGCCCGCCTGAAAAAGCTCTGTGCGGCCACCCAGACTGAGGAGCCGGCCTCCGGGCTCTCCGCAGCCATGCTCTTTCAAGAGCCGCACCCACAACCTCCGCTGCCTGTCAGCACGACCACAGTGCCCGAGGTGCAGGCCGCTGTCATTCCCCCTCCCGCCCCTAGAACTGCGCCGATCATCCCCCAAGCCTTTGTGCTGCCGCCCACGCTGACGGCTTCTCTGGACCCTGAGCTGGAACAGGCCACGCTGCACGAGCTGAACAACGCGCTCTCACGCGCCTTTGCGGAGATCTCCGCGCGCGGCGGCATGCTGGACCAGGGCGCCTGCTGAATCAAAGCAGGTAACAACAAGAGTGGTGCAAGATTCTTCGGCAAGCTATGCTGCCGAGGCAACGTACAAAAGTGCTCCTCATGAATACCATTATCACCGACCCTCTCGAAGCGTCCCGTCGCGAATTTCTCAAGACTACCACGAAGACCGTCGCCGGCCTGTCCGTGCTCTCCGGCATCAGCCTCCCCCATGTGCATGCCGCCGGCAGCGATGAAATCCGCACGGCCCTGATCGGCTGCGGTGGCCGTGGCACCGGTGCCGCGAGCAACGCGATGGGCGTGCAGTCCCGCGTGACCCGCCTCGTGGCGATGGCGGATGTCTCCAAAGACCGCCTGGACCAGAGCTTTGAAGGTCTTTCCAAAAAGCACCCTGACCGCATGTCCGTGTCTGAAGATGCGAAGTTCATCGGCTTTGACGCCTACAAGCACGCCATCGACACCCTGCGCAAAGGAGACGTGGCCATCTTCACCACGCCGGTGGCCTTCCGCTGGGTGCACTTCAAGTACGCCATCGAGAAGGGCGTGAACATCTTCATGGAAAAGCCCATCTGCACCGACGGCCCCACCGCACGTCGCCTGCTGGCGCTGAACGAAGAAGCCAAGAAGAAGAATCTCAAGGTGGGCGTGGGCCTGATGTGCCGCCACTGCCGCGTGCGTGGCGAGCTCTTCAACCGCATCCAGGACGGTGAGATCGGCGATCTCATGCTGATGCGTGCGTACCGCATGCAGGGCGTCATCGGCAGCGTGTTCACCCCGCGTCGTGACCCGAAGGTGCACACGAGCGAACTGCTCTGGCAGATCAAAAACTTCCACAGCTTCCTCTGGGCCTCCGGCGGCGGCTTCAGCGACTTCAACATCCACAACATCGACGAAGCCTGCTGGATGAAGAACGACTGGCCGGTGGAAGTGCAGGCCAGCGGCGGCCGCAGCGACCGTGGCGACAACGTGGACCAGAACTTTGACCACTACTCCTGCGAATACACCTTCAAGGACGGCGCCAAGCTCTACCTGGAAGGCCGCACCGCACTGAACACGCACACGCAGTTCGCCACGCAGGTGCACGGCACCAAGGGCAGCGCCATCGTCTCCACCGCCGGTCACTTCCCCTCCAAGGCCATGACCTTCAAGGGCCAGAACATGGTGCGCTCCAACATCATCTGGCGCGGCAAGCAGCCTGAGCCGAATCCGTATGATCTGGAGTGGCAGGACCTCATCGAGGCCATCATCAAGGACAAGCCCTACAATGAAGTGGAGCGCGGCATCAAGTCCAGCGTGACCACCGCCATGGGCCGCGCCGCCGCGCACACCGGCCAGGTGATCCGCTACAACGACTACATCAACAGCCCCTTCGAGTTCTCCCCGAACGCGGATCAGCTCACGCTCGACGGCCCGCCGCCGATCGTCGCCGACAAGGATGGCAACTATCCCTTCCCGAAAGCTGGTCAGTTCAAGGACCGCGAGTACGCCATGGAGCCGCAGGCCAATCCCTTCCCGCTCATCGAGTTCCCGCCGGAAGCCGCCCCCGAGCCGCTCTCCCCGCCGGAACGCCCCAAAAAGCCCGCTGCGAAGAAGCCGGAAGCCAAGAAGGCCTGAGGCTGAAGCACACGCTGTTTTGCTCAACCGCCGCTCCTCATGGAGCGGCGGTTTTTTATTGGGGAAATGTCACCGCATCAGCGAATGCAAGTACTGCGCCAGGTTGGAATGCCTCCCCACCTCTGCAGGTGAATTGATCACGGAGCCGGTGCACGGGATCTGCCATGAAGAGCACCACCCGGAGGTTTCTCGATGGTTTAGCGCGGCTAAGCACTGCTTGGGATTTTTTTAAGCGTCCATTTAGAAGATGAACTCAGACGGTGCCTTAGGGTACATGCGTGGACAAGCATGAGGCTGACACCCCCATACCAGAATCTCTGAGTGATACGCCCGAAGCTGAATGTGTGCGGCTGTTGGACGGGCGCAGGCGCTGGCTGAAACTCGGTATGTGGGGTGCCTTGGGGGCGGTCGGCGGAGGGCTGGGCTATTTCATGGCCCCTCCCGCCGTGGTGCCGCTCTACTTCAACGGATACTACGCCTACGCGCACGAGAGCCATCCGGCCATTGTTCATCAGTTGGTGGCCGCAGCCAATGAATTGGTGAACAAGCCCTACAAGCGGGGAGGCGGGCACCAGTTTCTCTGGGACAACGGCTTTGACTGCTCGGGCTCCGTGTCTCATGTGCTCTACCGCGCACGCCTGCTGGACCGGCCGCTGAACTCCACCGCCTTTGCCAGCTACGCCAAGCCGGGGCTGGGCAACTACGTGACACTGTTTGTGAACCCCGGGCACCACGTCTTCATGCAGATCTGCGGCCTGCGGTTTGACACCTCCGGCTCCCATGCGGGAGAGGGGCCGCGCTGGCGCCTGGCCAGCCGCTCCTACGCCGGCTTTTATGCACGCCACCCGGAGTGGCTGTGACTCCCGCACAGCCACTGAAGCAAACTCGACGCTGACGTGACGTGCATGGCGCTGTCAGCCGGGATATGCATAGATTCTCCTGTCATGAACACACACCTCATTCATTCTCATCTGCACACCGGTTCCAGCTCTGCCACCCGTCTAACGAAGATAGGGGTTCTGCCAATTGACAGTACCGCGCCTCAACGCGCAGACTGGCCGCGCATGAATCGAACGCCCTCGATGAGCTCATCGCTCCACCAGCGCTGCTGGAAATGGATCTGCGGCATGAGCGTGATGCTGCTGCTGGCCTCCTGCGGAGGGATGCAGGGCACAGGAGGTCTCCATGGCGACCGCATCCCCAATGTGCAGGGCATTTACCAGGGCTCCTACAGCTACGGCAGCTCCTATGAAAAGCTGGCCGGTGAGGCGATGAACTTTGAGATCGCGCTGCAGCAGTCGCGCGGCTCCAACAAGATCAAAGGTGTGATCAAGGAAGCCTACACCGGCTTTGGCACCATGAAAAACGGCTACCTGTGGGCGGACGTGGCGGGCACCTGCGAGGAGGAAAACGGCTACATCCATCTTAAATTCACCAAGAGCTACCGCTACTTCAAGCATCCCTCCGTGAGCTACAGCGGCTCCCTGCCCCCCGGCTCCACGCTGCTCACGGGCACCTGGTTCTTTCCGGACAAGACAAGCGACAGTGGAATGTTTCAAATCAGCAACCTGCATGCACAATGAAAACGACGTACAAGCTCGTCTGGCTGGCAGTCTTCTGCCTGATGTGCCACACACTCCAGGCGCAGAACTCTGCTGCCTCTGACATCCTGGTGAGCGGCTTCGAGGCCTTTGGCGGGCGCTCAGAGAATGCCTCCTGGGTGCTGGCTCAGGAAATCGGCAAGGCCTTTCCGCAGGAGGTGCGCACACTACAGGTGCCGGTGATCTGGGGTGCGCCGCTGGAGTCCATCAACGGAGTGAAGCCGCTGCCCAAAGTGTGGCTGGCGTTTGGCGAAGGCACGCCGGAGTTTCAGATCGAGATCTTGGCGCACAACCTGCGCGGCCGCTACCCGGACAACCACGGCATGAAGCCCGCGACCCCGGAAGTCGTGAAGGATGCGGAGCCCGAGCTGCGCCAGCAGGCCAAGCTGGAAGGACTGGCACAGGCGCTGACACAGGCGGGCTTTCCCACGCACGTGTCCGAAAGTGCCGGCCGCTACCTTTGCGAGGAGATGCTCTACTCCCTGCTGCATGAGCAGAAGCAGCACCCTGAGGCGCTGAAACTGGTGATGTTCATCCACGTGCCGCCGCTGGCGCAGACCGTCAACCTTCCCGCCTCACAGCAGAAGGTGGATGCGGCCTGGCTGCAGGCTTTTGGCAAGGAGCTCTTTGCCGCCATGCGCAAACAAGACCTGCTGCCTGCAGCGGCGCACTGAGATAGGCCGCTGTATTCCAGCAACCGGGTAGATCACCGGTGATGCCCGCCGCCATGGCCACCACCGTGGCTCGCATGACCGCCACCGCTGTGCCCCATGTGGAAACTGCCGCCACTGTGATGCACTGAACCGCCGAAATGCATGGGCGGGCTGACATGACCTCCGACATGCGGAGTCATATAATGAGGACGCACATAAACGGGTGCGCGGTAGGAATGGTAGCTGCGGTAGCCGTAAGCGTAGCCGCCGTACCAGGGTCTCACATATGTGGTGGAGGGCAGGGTGACCCACTGGTAGATGGGGTAGCCCATGCCATCATAGCCCACGGCCTGATACACCGCCCAGACCGGGGTGCCGTTGGTGAGGTAGCTCACGATGCGCCGCTCTCCAGGATAGGGCTGCACGCCCATCGGAAGCACGGGAGGCACAGCCCGGGCCGTGCCGGGAGTGAGAGTGCCAAACACACTGACCACAGCGAGGAGGCTGAGAACTGTCGTTTTCATAGGATTGGGAGGATGCTTCACCGGATTGGACGACGGTCCGCTTTTGTTCATTCAACACCTCTCCGCGTACCTTCACGCCATCGACAAACGCAAAGGGCTGCGCATGCTGAGCCACCCTGATGGCCACCCGTGGAAAATCCGCCGCTTTTGCCCGCATTCGTGCGGAGGTCATTCGTCTGGTGGCGCTGATCCCGGAAGGGAAGTTTACCACGTATGGGAGCATCGCCATTCACATGAATGTGATCGCACGGCATGTGGCCACGGTGCTGAGCCGTCTGACTCCTGAAGAATCCGCCGCGCTGCCATGGCAGCGGGTGGTGGCGGCCAATGCACGGCTCAGCCCCAACATGCCTGCTGCCTCCGCCCGCAAACAGCGCCGCCTCCTGAAAGCTGAGGGCCTGCGCATCGACAAAGAGGGCTACATCCAGGATGCTGATGCGCACTTCCACAATGTAGGTGTGCGACGTGACATCCGCTGGAGCGAGATGCCAGATCCTGCCGAAGACCGATGCGACCAGCGCCTGTGAACCGCTGGAATCACCGGGAGGTGACGACCTCCTGGTCGTCATCCACTGACTGCAGCGCCTGGGCAGACTTCAGGTTGCCGATGGCCGTGTCCATACGGCCTGCTTCCACAGCTTTCATCCCCGCATCAAAAAGAGCACCGGCACGCAGGTAGCTGGCGTCAGCGTCTGGCAGACGATCTGCGGCGGGTGCCAGGGCAGCCAGCCCGAGAAAGGAGGCGGTGACCAAGGCACGAGTGATTGAGGCGCTTTTCATGACAAACATTTTCCTGATTTCTAAATGGATCAGCCCCGATATTCCTAAATTTCGGGGCTTTTGTCAGCACATATTACCCTCCCCAGATGCGGATGGGCACCTTTTGAACGTCAAGGGAGTGAGCTGGTACCAAAAAAGGCCGGCAAACAAACCTGATGCCCGTTGCCGGGGAAGCAGCAGCGGCCGCTTGGAAGCCTCCAGCCTCTACTGCCCATACACATCGATCCACTGCAGCCCGCTTTTGGACCCTGGCGGCGTGAAGTAGCGGCGGCCGAGATAGGTGCCTTTGGCCTCTGCTGTGGATGCCCCGGCAGGATGGCTGGAGCGGGCAGCCACAGGCCGGCCATTGTAGGTGCCATTTTCATCCGGAACATGGCTGCAGGAGATGGAAAACAGGGCGCTGACAGTGAGTGCGATGGAGGCGAGGTGGGAGCGCTTCATGTGTAAGAGAAAACGTTCATTTGGAAAAGGTTGATGCAACAATGTATCGCGCCACGATGTTTTTCAATTCCGTTTTGGCTTAAGAAGTCTGCGTCCGGTTTGCCTGACATCACCGTTCCTGTGACACCCACGTCTGTGCTTGCCTTCCGTGCAGCCCACCGCTTACATCCGCAAACGTCGCAGGCCATGCACCGCACCTCCATGCTCATTCCTCAGCTGGCCGCCGTGGCTGCCGCTGCCCTACTAACGTCTGCCAGCACCCGGGCCGCAGAGCCCAACAACCTCACACCGCAGGAGCAGGCCGCAGGCTGGCGGCTGCTCTTTGACGGGCGCAGCACCAAGAGCTGGCACACCTATGGCAAAACACATGTGGCCAGTGGATCGTGGAGCATCAAGGATGGCTGCCTCGTCCTGCCCAAAGGCAACGGACGCCCAAACGGCCACGGCGGAGATCTCGTGACGGACGCCAAGTACACCAACTTTGAGTTTGAGTTCGAATGGCGCGTGGGCGCAGGCGGGAACAGCGGCGTGGAGTATCTCTTTACCGAAGGCGAAAAGCGCCCGGCCAACTTCTACCCCGGCGACACCGGGGACAGCCCGGTGGGCTTTGAATACCAGGTGCTGGATGACACTGCGCACGCAGGGAATGCGCAGAACCGACTTGCGGCCTCCATCTACTCCCTGATCACGCCTGTGGGAAAGCTGCTGCGTCCGGTGGGAGAGTTCAACCAAGGGCGCGTCGTGGTGGATGGCAACCACGTGGAGCACTGGCTCAATGGTCGCAAGGTGGCCGAGTGCGAGCTGGGCAGCCCCGCGCTGCAGCAGATCATCGCCTCCAGCAAGTACAAGTACTACAACGGCGTGGGCGTGAAACGCGCCACCGCCATCGCCCTGCAGGATCATGGTGCCGAGGTGGCCTACCGGAACCTGAAACTGCGCGAGCTGCGGCCCGGTGCCAGCACCGCTCCGGCACCCAGTGTGACTGCGACACCGGTCCCAGCAGCACCTGCCAAGACTACAACCGCCGCAGCCTCAGGCACGGTCCCCATGCAGGCGGCTGACTGGCGTGTGTGGTGCTGGTCCAAGGCTGAAAACCGCTGGACCGAGCACCCGCTGGACAAGATGACCACCCAGATCAAAGACGGCGTGCTTACCGTGCGCAACACCACCAATGACAACTGGCCCCGCGCCATCCTGCTCTACCACCGCGCGCGGTTTGAGGGCGACTTCATCGTCTCTGCGGAATATCGCGGAGAGTTGGAGTCCTTTGACCTCCAGGCCGCCGATGGTGGCAGCCGCCGCCTCACCTGCGCCAAGCCGCCGCAGGGTGATGAATGGCGCACGCTCATGTTCAGCCGCTGGCAGGGCAAGCAGTCCGCCTGGGTGGGAGACACCGAGCTGCCCCTGCAAAGCAGCGGCAACCTGAACGGCATGAGCGGCTACTTCTGCCTCAAGCTCCGCCTTGGAGAGCAGGTGGAGATCCAGAATGTGAAGGTGCAGGTGGGAAAGTGAGGGTCTTTCGAGAATCAAAACCTGATCACACAGCCGCTTTGGCTGCTCCTTCGGCATCGAGAAAAGCGGGGAAGAGGTCGATGAACTCCATGTTCTCTTCTGGCGAGTTCAGCAAGTAGGCCTTTCATCCAAGAGGTGGAATAGATTCCTCACCCCGCGTGAGAAAGGCTGATCCTACGACGATGGCGGGCACGTGGGCGGTCTCTTGGCGTCTTTCACGCAAACCCAAACTGAACAAGTAAACATTTAGTAGATTGAGTCATAAACCACGCTGTCTGTGAACGATTTCTCTCCATGCCTTCCCGACCTGACACAAAGGCCCGGCAGCCTCTGCCAAAGCATTGATTTACCGCCATTTTCCGTGCTCCCGCAATGAATCCGCCCATGTCCCTGAGTGAACCCCAGCGGCTGGCGGTGCTGCGTGCGTATGACATTCTGGACACGGAATCGGAGGAGATGTTTGACGAGCTGACGCAGCTGGCGGCGCAGGTCTGCGAGGTGCCGATCGCTCTGGTGTCCCTGGTGGATGAGGCGAGGCTGTGGTTCAAAGCCAGGGTGGGCGTGGATGTGAGCGAGAAGCCACGGGGCGCGTCTTTCTGCGAGAGCGTGGTGCTGACGAGCGACATGCTGGTGGTGCCGGATGCGCTGGCGGATGCGCGCTTTGCCCAAAGCCCGCTGGTGACGGGGGAGCCGCACATCCGCTTTTACGCCGCCACACCGCTGATCACTCCCGAGGGGGCGGTGCTGGGGACACTGTGCGTGATCGACCAGGTGCCGCGGGAGCTGAGCGCCCGGCAGCTGGAGGCGCTGCGGGTGCTGGGTCGGCAGGTGATGCAGCTGATCGTGATGCGGCACCTGGTGCTGGACATGCGCCATAGCCGGCAGGAGGAAGAGCACACACGTGAGGAGAGGGAACTGACGCTGGACGCGCTGCGGAAAAGTGAAGATGAGCAGCGCAGGCTGGCGCAGCGCCTGGAGGCAGCGCAGGAGGCCGGGGGCATCGGCAGCTGGGTGGTGGACCTGCGCACCTTTCAGGCGGAGTGGTCTGAGCAGACACACCATGTCTTTGGCACGGACCCGCAGACCACGCCTGAGTGCTACGCATCTTTCGAAGAGCGGGTGCATCCGGAGGATGTGGATGTGGTGAACGAGATCTTCCGGGAGTCCATCGAGCAATGCGTGCCCCGGGTTTACATTCACCGCATGGTGATGCGTGATGGCCGGGTGAGGCATATCGAGCAGCGCTGGCAGGCCATGCGGGACGAGAGCGGAGAGCCCTTCCAGGCCATAGGCACCAGCCAGGATGTGACAGAGCGCATCCTGGCCGAACACCGCCTGCAGCGGCTGAACCGCCTCTACGCCATCTCCAGCGGGATCAATGCGGCCATCGTGCGCATCACGGACACGCAGCAGCTCTACGAAGAGGCCTGCCGGATCGCGGTGGAGGAAGGCGGATTGCGCATGGCATGTGTGGCCGTGGCAGATGTGGCCAGCCAGCGCCTGGTGCCCGTGGCCAGTCACGGCTGCGAGAATGGCTACCTCGCGAATGCCAATGTCTCACTGGAGGAGGTGCCGCGCGGCATGGGCCCCTCCGGACGCGCCTATCGTGAGAATGAAGCTGTGTTTTGCCAGGACATCGCCACAGACCCGATGATGGAGCCCTGGCGGGAGGCGGCGCTGGAGCGCGGCTACCACGCGTGTGCGTGTTTTCCGCTGAGGGTGGAGGAGAGGCCCATCGGTGTCTTTGCCGTCTTTGGGGACGCCGCTCATTACTTCTCCACAGACGAATGCCAGTTTCTCAATGCCATCGCGGAAAACCTTTCCTACGCAGTGGAGTCCCGCCAGAGAAAGCAGCAGCGGAGGCAGGCGGAGCTGGCGCTGAAAGCCAGCGAAGAGCGCTTCACCAGCTTCATGGCGCACAGCCCCGTGGCCGGATGGATCGTGGATGAGAAGGGCTGCTACCAGTACGTGAGCCCGGGCTACTACCTCATGTTTGATGTGCCGGACGTGGAGCTCACGGGCCGCTCCTTTACGGAGGTGTATGAGCCCGCCCTGGCGGACATCTACCTTGCCAGAAACCGCCAGGTGCTGGAGGAGCGGCGTGCCATCGAGCGCGTGATGCCGGGCAGACGTGCGGATGGCACGCCAGGAGAATTCTTTGTGGTGTGCTTTCCCATCATCACACCCGGGCATGCACCGCTGGTGGGCGGGCTGGCCATGGACATGACGGAGCAGCGCCACGCGGAGCAGACCCTGCGAGAGAGCGAAGGGCGCTTCCGCAGCTACTTTGAGCTCAGCCTGCACGGCATCGCCATCACCACGCCGGACAAGGGGTGGGTGCAGGCGAATGACCGCCTCTGCTCCATCCTGGGCTACGAGCGCGAGGAGCTCATGCAGCTGAGCTGGCCGGAGATCACGCACCCCGAGGATCTGGAGGCGGATCTTCTGCAGTTTGGCCGGCTGATGGCAGGCACCGTGCAGAACTACGAGATGGAGAAGCGCTTCATCCGCAAAGACGGCCACGTAGTATGGACGAGCATCGGCGTGGGCTGTGTGCGGAACGCGGACGGCAGCGTCGCCCACATCATCAGCGTGGTGCTGGACATTGATGAGCGCAAACACGCCGAGCAGGTGCTGCGAGAGCAGGCCACGCTGCTGGACTGCGCGCAGGACGCCATCATGGTGCGCGACCTGCAGGACCGCATCCTTTACTGGAACAAAAGCTGCGAGCGCCTCTACGGGTGGACTTCCGCCGAGGCGGTGGGCCGCACCGCAGAAGAACTGCTCTACCGGGATGCGACGGACTTTCACAAGGCGTGGGAGCAAAGCATGACCCAGGGCGAGTGGGTGGGAGAGCTGCAGCAGTGGACCAAGGACGGACGCCCCCTGACCATTCAGGGGCGCTGGACGCTGATCCGCCACGAAGACGGCCGGCCCAAATCGCTGCTGTGCATCAATACCGACATCACCGGCCGCAGGCAGCTGGAGCAGCAGTTCCTGCGCGCCCAGCGCATGGAGAGCCTGGGCACGCTGGCAGGAGGCATCGCCCATGACCTGAACAACGTGCTGGCGCCCATCATGATGTCCATCGACGTGCTGCGGCTGCGGGAGACAAACCCGCAGCGGCTGGAGATGCTGGAGACGATCGAGGGCAGCGCGCGGCGCGGCGCGGACATGGTGCGGCAGGTGCTGTCCTTTGCACGCGGCGTGGTGGGCCAGAATCTGGAGGTGCACCTCGGCCACCTGATTGTGGAGATCATCAAGATCGTGAACGAGACCTTCATGCAGCACATCCATGCGCACCAGGATGTGGCGGGGGACCTCTGGATGGTGAAGGGGGACCCCACCCAGCTGCACCAAGTGCTGCTGAACCTCTGTGTGAACGCGAGAGATGCCATGCCCGCCGGCGGCACCATCACCATCAGCGCCAAAAACATGACGCTGGACGAGCAGTACACGAGCACGTACATCGAGGCCTCCACCGGCCCGCATGTGCTGGTGTCTGTGGCAGACACCGGCACAGGCATGTCACCGGAAGTGGTGGAGCGCATCTTCGAGCCCTTTTTCACCACCAAAGAGGTGGGCAAGGGCACCGGCCTCGGCCTCTCCACCACGCTCTCCATCATCAAAAACCACGGCGGATTCATCCGCGTGCAGAGCGAGCCCGGGCGGGGCACCACCTTCAGCCTCTACCTGCCGGCGCAGCCCTCCGCCGAAGCCGGCAAAGAAACCGGCAGCGAAAGCCAGCTGCCGCACGGGAACGGGGAGCTCGTCCTCGTGGTGGACGACGAGGAAGCCGTGCGGGAGATCACGCGGCACACGCTGGAAACCTTTGGCTACCAGGTCGTGGTAGCCAGCCACGGGGTGGACGCCATCGCGCTCTACAGCGGCCGGAAGGAGCAGGTGGCGGCCATTTTGATGGATCTCATGATGCCGGTCATGGACGGCCCCACGGCCATCCAGGTGCTGCGGCACATGCGCCCTCAGCTGCCCATCATCGCCGCTAGCGGCATCAACAGCGACCACCACGTGGCCCGCGCCACCAGCGCCGGAGCCACCCGCTTCCTGCCCAAGCCCTACACCGCCGAGACGCTGCTCAATGCGCTGAAAGAGGTGCTGGGCTGAGCAGGACAGTGGACGGCGGGCACCGCCACCATTCAACCCAGCCTGCACAGATATTCCGTGCCCTCATTTGTCATGCTACTAAATACCATAAAATACCATGCATTGAAAGCATGCCTTGGCTGGTTGCAGCCATCTGCCGCGTTCATATCCGCCCGCCCTTACCTGACGTCTTCCGAAGCCCGCTGCCAGCAGGTAAACACATCATCCTGAGTTCCGGTCTTGAGCACGGCTTGGTTGTCAAAGCCAGGGAGCTGCTGCAGACGGGCCAGGAGCTCACGATCTCCTGTGGCACCCCACGGAATGCAGCAGCCGCTGGTTCCGGGGCCGATGAGCAGCCAGAAGCAATCTGGCAGCAGGGGACCATCGCTCGTCGTATGAATCACGACCCGCTCCAGCTCATCCCAGCGGACTGTCTCGATGGTGCCTTCCGGCCGATGGCAGGAAACCTGCGATTCGCTGAGGCGGACGACGAACTGACTCTCCGGCATGAGCCCTGCCGGAGGTGCGTCCTGAGGTATCGCTAGGGCACGCGCCACCGCGCGATCTGCCAGCCACGACCCAAGCGCTCTCATGCCGAAATTCAAAAGGAGGCAGAGCAGTGCAGCCAGTGCCAGGCAGGCAAGAAAGGTCATGGTGGGAAGCTGCTGCAATTGGAGCCCAAAATCAATCCGCGCTCTCACTGGCATGACGCCTCGGACGGCGGCGTGGCTCACTCCCTGCCTTGGGGTGGTATATCTCTCTGGATCTTGAGCTTGTCGAAAAGCTGATTGATCTGGGCCTTGGTAGCTGCCGGAAAAACTGGGTTATCCTTGGACTTCAGCTTCGGTGATCCGAGATAGGCCAGCTGGTCGCAGGAATAGCACATCAAAAAGTCGATGTCGCCGATGCCAGTGGAGAGGCGGAAGCCATGCCGTGGCATGAAATCACAGGCAAAGAAACCGCCGGGGATGATCTGATCTCGAAGAAAGTCCACCCAGCGATTGGCTGAGGCGGGGTCATCTATTTTCACTTCACCCAGGATGGGGAAATCATGGAATCGAGGCAGATTCTTCAATTCTTCGGCACGTGCGTTATCGTCCGGACGAATGTTGGGGGCATCCACTGGAAACAAGGAGTAAAGAGTGATCACCGTCACTTGGGGAAGCCTCGGGCCTAGAGCCTCTCGTGCCTTGGCAAGAGAGGCTGCTGTTTCAGCCTTGCCTCCTGCGATAATTTTTTTCACTCGCTCCGCCCATGTCGCAAACTCCTTGGAAACTTCTTCTGAAGTCAGAAGAGGGGACAGATCTGGAACCCGCAAAAGGGGTGCTGCCTCCACAGCCAGCTCTTCAGCCATGAGCGCGCCTGCAACTGGGAGAATGGCCATGAAAGCTAGCAGCGCGGCTCGGGGGACGGACATGCATGGAGACTACCTGATGCTCACGCTAGGGAGCAAGCCAAGAACTCGAGGGCTACTCCGCTGCTGCACCCTCAGGTTCCTTGCTCCCCCGCTTCAGCATCACCGCCAGCAGGGCAATATCGGCGGGGTTCACGCCTTGGGCGCGGGCGGCTTGGCCGAGGGTGGCAGGGCGGAGGGCGGTGAGGCGGTGTTTGGCTTCGGTCTTGAGGCCGGGAATGGCGTGGTAGTCGAAGTCGGCGGGGATCATCTTTTCCTCCATGCGGGAGGTCTTGGCCACCATGTCCTCCTGCCGGGTGATGTAGCCGGCATATTTGACGTCGTTTTCCACCAGGCTCCAGACCTCGGGCGTGAACTTGGAATACATCTCGGCGGGGAGCTGGGCAGGGGTGCTTTCGGGGCGGCGCAGCCATTTTTCCAGGGTCACATCGCCCATACGAGCCTCCTGCAGCAGGGTGCGGGCGGCGGCGATGGCGGCGATTTTTTCCTCGGTGTGGCGGATGCGGAAGGGAGAGACGAGACCTGCCTGCACGGCCAGCGGGGTGAGGCGGAGGTCGCAGTTGTCCTGGCGGAGGAGCAGGCGGTACTCAGCGCGGGAGGTGAAGAGGCGGTAGGGCTCGGTGGTGCCTTTGGTCACGAGGTCGTCGATCATCACGGCTAGGTAGGCCTGGCTACGCTGGAGCAGGAAAGGGGGGCGGCCTTGGGCTTTGAGGGCGGCATTCGCCCCCGCGATGAGGCCCTGTCCGGCGGCCTCCTCGTAGCCGGAGGTACCATTGATCTGACCGGCAAAGTAGAGGCCGGAGACGCGCTTGGTTTCCAGGGTGGGGTGGAGCTGGGTCGGGGGGCAGTAGTCGTACTCCACCGCATAGCCGGGGCGGATGATCTCGGCCTTTTCCAGTCCCGGGATGGAGCGGATGAAGTCATACTGCACCTCGAAGGGCAGGGAGGTGGAGACGCCGTTCACGTAGAATTCGCGGGTATGGCGACCCTCGGGTTCGAGGAAAATCTGGTGCCGTTCCTTCTCTGCAAAGCGCACCACCTTGTCCTCCACAGAGGGGCAGTAGCGTGGTCCCACCCCCTCGATCTTGCCGGAATACATGGCCGACTTGTGAATGTTGGCCCGGATGATGTCGTGAGTTTGGGGGGTGGTGTAGGTGATCCAGCAGGGAATTTGTTCCACGTGGAACGTTACTGGGCTCCAATTGTTGAGGGTAAACTGGCTGGGACCAGTGCCGGGAAGGGGAGGGGAACCCTCGGTTTGGGCCTCCGGTTCGTCCTCCGGGAGGGTGCCGGAGAGGTAGCTGAAGCGCGGAGCAGGCTCATCTCCGGGCTGTAGCTCGCACTTGGAGAAGTCGATGCTGCGACTGTTCAGGCGGCAGGGGGTGCCGGTTTTGAAGCGCTGGACGTCAAAGCCGAGGGCGCGCAGGCTGTCAGAGAGGGTCGAAATGCTGTCCCCCATGCGCCCGCCAGCCTGATTCTGCTGCCCCACATGGAGCAGTCCGCGCATGAAAGTGCCGGAGGAAATGACCACTGCCTTGGCCCGATAGACCATCCCAAGGCTGGTGCGGACGCCAACGACGGCATCGTTTTCCACCAAGATCTCGGCGGCATTGCCCTGATGCATGTCGAGGTTGGGCTGGTTTTCGAGCAGCCATTTCATCCGAAACTGGTAGGCCTTCTTGTCGCATTGGGCACGGGGAGCCTGTACGCTGGGGCCTTTCCGGGCATTCAGCATGCGGAACTGGATGCCCGTGGCGTCTGTGTTTCGACCCATCACCCCCCCGAGGGCATCAATCTCCCTCACCACATGACCCTTGGCCAGACCACCGATAGCGGGGTTGCAGGACATCTGAGAGATGGTATCGAGGTTCTGGGTGAGGATAGCCGTCTGACAGCCCAGCCGAGCGGCAGCCATCGCCGCCTCCACCCCGGCGTGGCCGGCTCCGCAGACAATGACGTCATAGTGTTTGGGGAAGGTGAAGAGGCTGGAAGACATGGGGGTGAGAGGGTAGCACAGGCCGCTAAAATGTTCCATGTGGAACAAAAGGGAATCGCGGACAACGTTTCACAGGGGGTGGGGAAGGGCAGAGATAAGGGGACAATCAGACAGGGAGATGGGGAGAAAAGGCGGGGGTACAGGATGCTCCGAACATCCAGCGCGGGGCACGGAAGGCGGGCGCTAGGCCTCCGCCATGAGCGGAGTAGAGCGCGGAATGGGTTGGATGGCTGCGCAGTCCATAGCCGCAGGGGCTGCCGATTCGTCCTTGGAGTCATTCAGCGCGCCATAGTCACGACGGCTTAGGACAGTCCGCGCTACCCTTGGCGGGCTTGCGAATGCCCAGCGCCGACAGGGAGGCTGGTCCCCCAGCCTCCGCCGTGAGCGGGATGGACGCACGGATTGGGTTGTATGGCAGCGGAGCGCGCCTCCAATCTGAGATGCTACGTTGTTCTATCTCGAGATTCTCTATCACACTGACCACGGCGGCCCGAGGACAAGCCGTCCTACCCACTTGCCGGACCTACTTTGCGCCCACCCACACAAGGGACACCCCTTATCCCATCCCGCCGCCTAAACACCCCGCTTGCTTCCGGCATGCATCCAGCTAGTATCGAACCCTATCACATGGCCACTGCAACCGCCCCCTCAAACGCCCTGGCAAAACACGCCGCCGATCCCATCAATCAGAAGCTGACCGCCGCCGACAAGGTGGAGCTCTACCGCAAGATGGTCCGCATCCGCAAGTTCGAGCAGGTGTCCCTGCAGCACTATCAAGCCGGTCGCATGGGCGGCTTCCTCCACCTCTACATCGGCCAGGAATCCGTGGCCGTCGGCACCGTCTCCGTGATGGGCGAAAACGATCACGTCATCACTGCCTACCGCGACCACGGCCACGCGCTCGCTGTCGGCATGGGCATGAACGAGTGCATGGCCGAGCTCTTCGGCAAGGCCACCGGCTGCTCCCGAGGCAAAGGCGGCTCGATGCACTACTTCGCCCCTGACAAAAACTACTGGGGTGGTCACGGCATCGTGGCCGGCCAGACCCCGTTGGGTCTCGGCCTCGCCTACGGCCTGAAGTATCGCGGCCTCAAAGGTGCTGCTCTTTGCTTCCTCGGCGACGGCGCTGTGAACCAGGGTGCCTTTCATGAATCCCTCAACCTCGCCGAACTCTGGGACCTGCCGGTGATCTACGTCATCGAAAACAACGGCTACTCCATGGGCACCAGCCAGCAGCGCTCCTCCGCCTATCAGGACTTTCTGGCCAAGCGCGCCGAAGGCTACGGCATGGCCTGGGAGCAGTTCAACGGCGAAGACGTCTATGAAGTCCGCGCCGGTGTGGGCCGCGCCATCGCCCGCGCTCACAACGATTCCAAGCCCAGCATCCTCGAAATCGCCACATACCGCTGGGAAGGCCACTCCGTCGCCGACGCCAACAAGTTCAAGTACCGCACCAAGGAGGAGGTGGAGAAGTTCCAAAACGACCACGACCCGATCCAGGTGTGGAAGCGTAACCTCCTCAACGAAGGCGTGGCCACTGAAGAGGAGCTGAAGAAGATCGACAAGGAAGCTCAGAAGGAAGCGGAAGACTCCGCCGAGTTCGCCAAGAACAGCCCTTATCCCGAACCGGAAACCATCTTCGAAGATGTGTACTGGGAAGTGGACAACAAGACCGAAGCCGGCCAGACCGGACGCCACTTCTTCAACGACTGATCCACCGTACGATTCCACCACGGAGTCTTTTCAAAGCCGGAGCTTGCTCAGCAAGTCTCCGGCTTTTTCTTGACAAAGATTGCCCTAATCCTTTCATCTCCAATCAAATAAAACGCCCCTGCGGTTTTGGCCGCAGAGGCGTGTGGAGTTTGGCGACTTGATGGCTTCCTACTTCGCGTCCGCCGTCGAGGTGATCACATCGGCCACCTCGCTCAGGATCACGGCATGCTTGTCATAGGTCGCCTTGGCACCCACGAGCTGTGTCAGGTAGTTCAGCGCCTCGCTCAGAGGTACATTGGCGAGTGCCAGGGAGAGCTTGCGCTGGCCCAGGTCGGCACCTTTGACGATCACGTTCGGCACCACCTTGCCTCCGCTGGCATTTTTGGAAAGCGCCCGCAAACCTTCGATGGCCTCGGTCACCGTCACGTCATTCAGCTCCACCTTCGGCAGAGTCACCGAGGCGTACTGATTTTTCAGCGACATGTCCTTCGGCTGATAATTGGCGCGGATATAGGCCAGCATGTTCTTCGTGTCTGCATGCTGGGGATTCGCCGCCGCCACTTTGGAAAGCAGCCGGTAGGCGGTGTCCAAATCGCCACGATAGTATGCTGCGCGGCCCTGCTGATAGATGGCGTTCATATCTTCGGCGTGCGCGGAAATGCCGCCGGAGGAGATGTACAAGGCAGTCGTCAAAATCATGACCGCCGTCGAAACCCTAGACCCAAACAATGTTGTTTTCATAGGATGGAGGTTGAATTCGGAATGATTTCACCAAATCGCCGCGCGGATGTCAAGACCGCTCCAGTCAGGCAGCACGCGGCCTTGATGCAGCGCGCATCCTGTTCCATCGGTGATGAATGCCGCCGCCAAAAAAACCCAACACCAGCCAGGTGAATGTCATCCTGGGCAGTGATGAAGCGCGCGTGAAGGAGACCGCGCTCATGCTCGTGCGCAGCCTCACGCCCCCGGACGCAGGAGACTTCAGCAACGACATCATCGACGGCACGGCCGACAACGCCGAGCACGCCGGCACGATCTGCTCCAATGTGTGCATGGCGCTGCAGACGCTGCCATTCTTTGGCGGCTCCAAGGTGGTGTGGCTCAAGAACGCCAACTTCCTCGGCGAGTCCGGTGCAGGCCGTGGTCAGGATGCCGTGAACGGATTTGAGCGCATCATCGACGTCATCGAACGCGGCCTCGGTTCCGACGTACGCGTTGTCATCAGCACCACAAGCATCGACAAGCGCCGCAGCGCCTACAAGCGCATCTCCAAAATCGCCAACCTCGAAGTCTTCGACAAGCCGGACACCTCGCGCGCTGGATGGGAAGGGCCCGTGATCGCCATGGCCTCGCAGAAGGCACGGGAGATGGGCATCACCTTTGAAAGCGGTGCGCTGGAGCTGCTGGTGCAGATGGCGGGCGATGACACACGCCAGATGGAGAACGAACTGGAAAAGATCGACCTCTATCTCGGCGACCGCCGCCGTGCCGGACTCAAGACCGTGCAAAATATGGTCTCCATGAGCAGGGCAGGGGTGCTGTGGGATCTTGGCAATGCCATCGGCAAGCGCGACCTGCCGCGTGCGCTGGAGCTGCTGGGTACTCTTTTGTATCAGGGACAGAACGCCATCGGTCTGTTGCTCGCCGCCATCGTGCCGCGGGTGCGCAGCCTGCTGCTCATCAAGGACCTGGGCTCGCGCCACAAGCTGAACAAGATGAACTACAACGGCTTCTGCTCCTCGCTGGAGGCCCTGCCGTCCACGGCCACGTCTCATCTGCCGCGCAAGAAGGACGGCACTGGATTCAATGCGTATCCGATGTTTCTCGCGCTGCCCGAGGCGGGCAACTTCACGCTCGATGAACTGCATGCGGGGTTCAAAGCCTGCCTTGCGGCGAATGCCAAGCTCGTCACTTCATCACTCGATCCCAAGCTCGTGCTGGAGCGTCTGCTCATCGGCCTGCTTTCCAAACCCGCCCGCTGATTCCCTTTCTGTCATCATGTCCATCTCCACCGCACTCACCTGTCTCGCCATCGGCATCCTCAGCGGCGTGGTGGCGGCGCTCTGCGGAGTAGGCGGCGGCGTGGTCATGGTGCCTGCGTTTGTGACCTTTCTGAAGCTGCCGCACAAGACCGCTGTCGCGACATCGCTCGCCATCATCATTCCCACCGCGCTCATGGCCACCACGCAGAACGCCAGGCACGGCTATGTGAACTGGCAGGTGGTCATCATCACCGCCATCTCCGCCTCCACCTTTGCCTACTTCGGCGCAGGCTGGCTCAAGACGCTGAGCAACGAAACACTCACGCGCATCTTCGGCATCATCCTCGTCACCTTCGGCGCACGCATGCTGCTGCTGGGCAAGGCGTGATCACCACACCAGCGCATCCAGCAGAAACGTGGCCACCATGAGCAGCGCCACGATGAGGCGCAGCACCAGGCCCACGCCGGTGCCCAGCAGCGAGCCCCACGCAGACTTCGCAGCAGGTTGCAGCTGCTTCTTGGCAAAGATCAGCTCAAAGGAAACACCGCCAATCAGCGGCCCCAGCACCAGGCCGAAGGGAATGAAGAACATGCCCGCGATGCCACCGATGAACACACCGGCAATGCCCCACTTGCTGGCGCCAAACCAGCGCGCGCCCATCGCTCCGCTGGCAAAATCCACGACATAGGAGAGCACCAGCTCCAGGGATAAAAACACGATGCCCCAGGTGCTCATGCCGGATTCGGGGCGCAGCACCGTGTGCACGATGCCCGCGGCAAAGATCAGCATCGGCCCCGGCAAAAACGGCACCACCGATCCGACGATGCCTACGATCAAAAGGCAGATCGTCAGCGTCCACACGCTCCACATCTCCCACGGCATGGTGGTGAAAAAATGCGTCACCGCATTCCAGGAATGGGAGAGCCACTCAGTCATCGCGCCACACGGTTTTGGTTTCCACCGGCTGGCGTACGCTGCGCGGCCAGTTCAGTCCGGCACGCGGCCAACCGAGATAGATGAGACCCACACATTGGTCCTCCGCACCAATACCGAGCCAGTCGGCAAACTCGCGCGTGCCCAGCAGGGGAGGGGACGACCAGTAGCAGCCCAGACCCACCGCCGTGGCGGAGAGCTGCAGGTTTTGCAGCGCGCAGGCCACCGCCTCGATCTCTTCGATCTCAGGGATCTTTGCGCCACCGCGCCGCTCCATCACGCAGGCAATGATGACCGGAGCCAGCAGCGGGTTCTCGCTCATCTTCTTCATCTTGTCCTCGCGGAACTCATGCGCAGGCGTGGTGTCGCGGTACACACGCTGCATCGTCTCTGCCAGTCGCTGCCGCGCCGCACCCTGATGCACGATGAACTTCCACGGTTCCGTCAGTCCATGCGTCGGCGCCCACGTGGCATCCTCCAGGATCTGCGTCAGCAGCGTCCGCTCCACCCCACGCGTCGCATCCAGATCCACCGGCTTGATGGACCGACGATGACGAATGAGCGCGCTGAGCTGAGAAGGGGAGGGGAGGTCTGCCATGAATACCGCAGCCTTACACCATCCCGCATGGATTGCTCAAGATTTGAAGCGACGGGATTGTGCTTCAGGCAGCGGTCGTGAGAGAGCAAATCAACTCCACAAATCACTACGAACACTTTCTCACACCATCGGCACCAGCTTGCTCAGAATGAGCGTCACCAGCAGGCCGATGATGGAGTCCGCAGTAAGCTGCAGAGTCCAGGTGCGGAGGGTTTCTTTTTCGGTCATGCCGCTGAGGCGGTTCACCACCCAGAAGCCGCTGTCATTCATCCAGGAGCAGCACATGGCGCCAAAGCCGATGGACGTGAAGAGATACACCGGATGGCAGCCCAGCGGCGTGTTGGCCAGCATGGGTGCCATGATGGAGGAGGCGGTCAGCATCGCCACCGTGGCGGAGCCCTGCGCCACGCGCACCACGGCAGCCACCACCCAGCCAAGCAGGACCAGGTTGAGGCTGTAGCCCTGCGCCAGTGACTGCACGGCATCTCCCACACCTGCACTGCGCAGCGCCAGACCAAAGGCCCCGCCTGCGCTCGTGATGAGGATGATCATGCCTGCGGTTTCGAGCGGCGGACCTACAAGATCCTCCACCTTCTTCAGACTCAGTCCACGCTGCCTGGCCAGAACCCAGAGCGCGATGGCTGCACCGATGAGCAGCGCGATGTTCTTGTGCCCGATGAAGTCCACCCAGGCACGCACAGCATTGAAGCCGCTCTCTCCACCCAGAGCACTGACCAACGACGCTCCCCAGCCAGCGCCAGTGCCCGCGCTTTTGTGCGCCAGCTCAAACACCGTCGTCAGGCTGATCAGAATGATCGGCAGCAGCACCGGTGTCATGCTCCAGAAGAAGCTCGGCAGCTCGCTCTCAGGCTTGGCGCTCGCACCCTTCATGTCCTCCAGGGAAACACCGCCCGTGGCACGCAGCGGCACATCGGTGCGGCGGTTCAGCCACTGGCTCACAAAAAAGCCAAACACACAGGTGATCGCGCCGATGATCATGCCACCGATGATGGACTCGCCCACATTGAGATGCAGGTCATCCACCACGGCCACCGGGCCTGGATGCGGCACTGTCATGGAATGCGTCACCGTGCCACCGCAGCACACGGCCATGATGTAGAGCGTGTAGTCCTTGCCCGTGCGCATGCGCAGCGCCATGGCCAGCGGCACCATGAGCATGAACATGGTGTCAAAGAAAATCGGCGCACTCAGGATGAAGGTGCTCCACAGCAGCGCCCAGCCCGCATGCTTCTCGCCAAAGAAAGCCAGAAAGCGGCGCACCACCTTGTCCGCACCGCCGCTCTCCATCAGGCACATGCCGATGATGGCCGCCAGAGCGATGGACACCGCGATGTCGCGCGCCGTGTCACCCAGCCCCTTGGACACCATCTCCACCACGCCCACCATCGAGGACATCGCCTTCACCTTGCCATCCTTCTGCACGATGTCCCATGAGTCCTTGCCGGCCAGCAGCCCCGCCAGCATGGCCGCGAGAATGAGCGCCACAAAGGCATGCATGCGCAGCTTGCTGATGCCAATGATGATGAAAGCAACGCTGACAGCGAGAACGACGAAAGGCCAGTAGCTGGCCGAAGTGGCGGCAAGAAGAAACATGGCCGCGATGCTGGCGGGAGGCCGGGGGTGCGTCAAGACATTCGACGGTGGACTTCCCATCTGAAACCGCTTCTTTCAGCAGCCCATGAAGAAACCTGCCGCCCTTCGCCTGCTTTTTCTGCTCCTCGTCATCGTGGCAGGGGTGTTTGGGGTGTCACGGCTGGACTTTGATGTGGACCCGCTGAGCCTGCTGCCGCAGGAGCTGCCGGGGCTGCAGGGCACGCGCCTATTGAGAGAGCAAAAGCGGAACCTGCTGCTCATCGCCGTGCAGGCGGAGGACCCCGCGCTGGTGGAAGTCACCGCCGAGGGCCTGGCCGAGCACCTGAGCGCCAGACCCGAACTCTGTGCCAGTGTGCGCAGCAAATCGCTGCTGCAGTCAGATCCTGCCATCATCGCCGAGGTGGTGGCCTACCTCTGGCTCAATGCACCGCCACAGGAAGTACAGAAGCTCATCGCCTCGCTCGATCCCGCATCCATCTCGGCCCTGCTGGCCAAGTCGAAAGAGGCCGCCGGATCATCGCTGGATCTGCAAGGTGCCACGCTCGCGGGCTATGATCCTCTGGCACTGGCACGTGGGGCACTGGCTCTCATGAACAGCGGCGGCGGAGACATGAGCAGCCTCATGGGAGATGAATTCAGCAGCGCCGACGGTACGCTGCGCCTGCTCTACATCACACCACCGGGACAGGCGCTGGCGGATTACCGTGCGGCCAATGTCTGGCTCACGCAGATCAAAGCTGAGGTGCGGGAGAAATGGCTGCCGCAGCAGGGCGAACTCAAGGGCGTGAAGATCGGCTTCACCGGAGATCCCGCATTTCAGGCGGAGATCGCCACCGGCATGGAAGGGGACATGCGTCAGTCCATCGGCGCGGTGACCTTCATCGTGGGCTTTCTCTTTTGGCTGCTGCACCGCAGTGTGAAGCCGCTGCTCTGGCTCATGCTGGCCATCCTTTGCGCCAATCTCATCACCCTCGGCACGGCAGGCGCGATCTATGGCTCCCTCAATGTCATGTCCATGGGCTTCGCCGCCATCCTCACCGGACTGATCGAGGACTTTGGTGTGGTGGGCCTGCACGTGGCACGCGAGCATCCCGACGAGGGCTTTGGCAGCATCTGCCGCCGTGCGCTGCCCAGTGTGGCGTGGTCGGCCATCAGCATCGCGGGCATCTTTGCCATGCTGGGTCTCAGCCAGCTCCCTGGTGTGGCGCAGCTCGGCATCCTCTCAGCACTGGGCGTGCTCATCGGTGCGGCGGTCATGATCTTTGGCTTTCTGCCGCTGGGCATGAAAGCGGGCAAATTGGAGGAGCATCATGGCAGCGTGCGTGTGGCCCTCAAGATGCAGGGCGTCATGGTCGGCGTAGTGCTTGCGGCCTTGGTGGCCTCCACGGTTGTCATCGGATGGAAAGGTCTGCCGCGCATGGACTTCGGCTCCGCTGTGCTGCGACCTGAAAAGAGCGAGGCCTTTGATGTCTTTGAAGCCGTGGAGCAGCGCATGCTTAACAGCAGCAGCGAGCCCGGCCGCAATGTGCCGCTGGTCTTTGCCGCCAAGGACGCCGCCGCCCTGCGCCGGAGCATCAGCGACACTCAGAAGCTCATGTCGAGCACAGACGTAGAGGCACACCTGCTGCCGCTCGCGCTGGTACCGGATGATAGCGCGCAGAAGGCCAACCTCGCCGCACTGCAATCTCTGACCACACGTGAAGACGCACTCAAGCAGGCCATCGATGCCGCCGGATTCACCGATGTCGCCTTTGCTCTGACTCAGCGCGTCCTCAGCCAGTGGCGTGATTGGGCTGCTGCCAGTAAAGCGCTGCCGCTGTGGCCTAATCCCGTCGTGCTCGAAAACCTGGGAGACATCGTCTCCCAGCACGTGGAGCACGGCATGATGGCCGTAGGCTCCGTGCGGCTGGCACAAGGGCACACGCTGGAGACCGCCCCCGTGCTGCATGCGGTGGAAAAGATCCCCGGTGCCCATGCCGCGGGCTGGGCCTTTCTGCGCACCTCGCTGGAGCCTCTCTTAAAGAGGGAGATCCTGCGCGTGTGCGTGCCCACGGTAGCCATCGCCTGCGTGCTCTTTCTGCTGGTGTTTCATGGCTGGCGGGAGCGCGTCTTTGCCCTGCTGACCCTCTCTGCCAGCGGCTGGATCCTGCTCGGCGGCATGTCGGCCTGGAGTCTCACGTGGAACCTCATGAGCGTGGGTGCCGTGCCGCTCTGCCTCGGCCTGGGGCTGGACTTCACCATCCACGTCATGCATTCCCTGCGGGAGCCCGGTATGAGCCGAGAGCGCATCGCCTCCCTGGGCCGCTCCCTGGCCTACTGCGGGCTGAGCACTGGCCTCGCCTTTGGGGCGCTGGCGGTTGGCAGCAACCGCGGCCTCATCACCCTCGGCATGACGGCAATGATCGGCGTGCTCACCATGTTGGTCACCGCTGCCTTTGCCCTGCCTTGGGTGTGGTTCCGGAGGAAGGACTGATTCAGGAGTGCGTGGACCGCCTGCGTCTGCGGGTCCAGGGGCCAAAAGCCACCAGCCCGCAAGCTGCCGCAATCAGCAGGATCACCAGAAAGAGCAGCTCAAACGACCAAAAGGCCTCCAGCGGCTTGTTCAGCTGGCCAACAAAAGCCTGCGCTGCCGCAAAGAAGTCCAGAATGGCGCTGAAAAACCGGATGAGCGTCTCCATGGCAGACACTTGCCCCCTAGGGCTCAACGGCTCAAAAACTGCGCAGTGACACTTCGCTCACTGACTTTTCGGTAACATTCAGCACGCCCCGGCCCACCCCCACCCTCCGGCCCCCTGATTTTTCGCTGGCGCAATCGCTTCTGCCGACTACTATGGTCGGCCCCTGATAAAATGGTGGTCGTAGCTCAACGGTAGAGCCCCAGATTGTGATTCTGGTTGTTGCGGGTTCGAGTCCCGTCGATCACCCCACTTTTTTCGTGGAGTGCCACCGCAGTTCCGGTTACAAACAAGGCACGCATGTCAGAGCTGGAAAAAGTCATCGGTCACACCTTTCGCGATCCCGCGTTGCTTCAGCTCGCCCTCACCCATGGCAGTGTAGGCTATGAGAGCCAGCGCGCCCAGGCCGACAACCAGCGTCTCGAATTCCTCGGCGATGCCGTGTTGCAGCTCGCACTCTCAGACATGCTCTTTCTACGCCTGCCCCAGGCCAATGAGGGCGTGCTCACCCAGGCGCGGGCGCAGCTTGTCTCCACCAAGGCTCTGGCCCGCATCGCCCGCCGCATCGGGCTGGGATCTCACCTGCTCATGGGACGTGGCGAAGAGGCCAACGGAGGCCGCGACCGCGAGTCCAACCTGGCCGATGCCCTTGAGGCCGTCGCCGGGGCCATCCATCTGGACGCAGGTACTGCCGCTGCCCACAAGTTCGCCGCACACCTCTTTGCCGAGGAGCTCGAAGCCTTGAACCGCGGCCCGCTGGACATCAACCCCAAAGGCCAGCTCCAGGAGCTCATCCAGGCCGTGGGCACGGAGCCACCACACTATGAGATCGTGGGCGCGGAGGGGCCGGACCACGCCAAAAACTTTGTGGCCGTCGTATCCTGGCGGGGCTCGCGCCTTGGCCAGGGCAATGGCCGGAGCAAAAAAGACGCCGAAGTGCAGGCCGCACGCGCTGCCCTGCTAAACCCAGCCCTGAGTGAACTGCTGCGAACAACTCGTGAACAATAGGACGAACAAAACCGCGAGCCATGAGAGCAACCATGAAAAGTCCGGGTTGTTCCAGCCCGCTCACAATTTCTGCCGGTTTCCTTCACACGAAACCTGCCCGTGGAACCCCTGTAAACTCAAGGCGGAACGCACTTGTTGAAGTTGTTCCCAGCTCTTACGGATAAGGGTTTCAAGGAAACTCCATCTTCCCCAATCATAAGAGCTGGGAACAACTCATGCCTTGAGCCGCATGAGAGCGCATGGCCTGAAGCCATCCTGCTGAAGACGCACTCGGATGGCAGCACAGAGAAACTGCAGGTGGGGGATCAAGATGTCTCCCCTCCGGGTCAGCTCATTTCTTCGGCATCAGACCCGTTCGCACTTGGGCGTGATTTTACTTCAGCGGCCAGAACACCGGCACCATGGCCAGAATGACGATGAGCATCACCAGTGTCAGACCACCGCCCACTTTGATGAAGTCGGAGAAGCGGTATTTGCCAGGACCATAGACGAGGATGCAGCTGGGCTCAAAGGGCGTGAGCATGGAGGCGGAGGCGCTGAGCATCACGCCGATGGCAAAGGCGCGTTGATTCGCTCCCATCGAAGCTGCGGCCTGCAATGCCACGGGCAGCACCACGAGCGCGGCGGCGGCGTTGGACATGGGCTGGGTGAGCAGCATCGTCAGCAGACAGAAACCGGCAAAGACAGCAAAGGGCCCCAGCGGCTGCAGCCAGCCGGTGATGAAATTCGCCGTCATCTGCGCAGCGCCGGAGACTTTCATGGCCTCGCCAAAGGCCATCATGCCGCCAATGAGGATGAGCAGACGCCAGTCAATGTTGGCATAGGCGTTCTCCAGCTTGATGCAGCCTGTTACGACCGCAAGGATGGCCACCATCACAAAGGCCACAGTATCAGGCACCCATTCAAAGCTGCTGCAGATCACCGCCAGCACAAAAGCCGAGAGCAACATCAGACCACGACGACGCATCTCCGCACTGAACTGATGCTGGGTGATCACGAGCATGTCATTACCCTCTTCGTAGGCATGGAATCGGTCGCTGGGGCCTTGCAACAGCAGCACGTCACCCGCGCGGAGCTTTTCATCCGCCATGTGGTGCATGAGGGCGCGGTCGCTGCGTGTCAGTGCCAGCACGGAGAGGCCGGTGCGCTGACGGAAGTTGTTTTCGCGAAGGGAGCGGCCCACAAAGCCGGAGCGCGGTGTCAGCACTACCTCGGCCACCTGTGCGTCCCGCATGTCGATGCCGGAGCTGCGCAGTGTCACGTCTTCCAGAATGTCCAGGCCTTCGATCTTCTTCACGCGGATAAGGTTCTCCACCTTCCCGGCCACCAGCACCACATCTCCCTCCTCAAAGCGGAGGTTTGGACCTGCATCAATCGCCTGTTCGTCACGGCGGATTTTGATGACCTGAAACTCCAGCGCGGAGAAGTCCGAATCAAACGCCGCCTGGCCGATGAGTGGCGAATTTGGCAGCACCATCACCTCTGCCAGGTAGTCGCGCATGGCATCGCCAGACATCACGGCCGCCTTGTCGCGCTCGGGTACCAAACGCGTGCCAAAAAAGACCATGTAGAGAATGCCGGTGACCATGAGCACCACACCGATGCCGGTAAACTCAAACATGCGAAGCGGCTGCAGCCCCAGCTTGGAAATGGCGCCACTCACCGCCACATTCGTGGAGGTACCGATCAGCGTACAAGTACCGCCCATCAGCGAGGCAAAGGCCAGTGGCATGAGCAGGCGGGAGGGCGGGATGCGCAGCTTGCGCGCCAGACCCATCAGTGGACCCACAAACACAGCCGTCACCGTCGTGTTGTTCATGAAGGCGGAGACGCCGCCTACCACCGCCATCATCACCGCCATGAGCCGCCTGGGCTGCGTGCCAAAGGTCTGCGCCAGAAAGCCGCCCATGAGATCCAGCACACCCGTCTCACGTAGCGCCGCACCGATGACAAAGATGGCCGCCAGCAGAATGATCACGCGGTCGCCAAATCCGGCAAAAGCCCGGTCTGCCTTCAGGATACCGCACATCACCAGCACGCAAAGCAACGACAGTGTGACGAGATCCACCGAGATTTTCTCCGTGGCAAAGGCGATGACGGCGACGACAAGCAGTCCGATGACGATCCAGGCTTCCATTATTGGCGCACCAGTGGCGCAGGGAGATTTATAGCTCAAGGAGCAAGCTGCTTAAACCGGACCTGCGTGCCGTTTTTGTGGAAGCAAGCAGCACCTGTGCGCGTTATCTCGCGCTTACTTCCATGCGTTCCCTCTTCCTCACTTTTCTCGCAGTCCTGGCCTCCGGACTGCAGGTTTTTGCCGCTCCACGCGCTGAACATGTCTTCATCATCAGCATCGATGGCGGCAAACCGGCGGTGATAGCCGAGAGCGAGGCACCGACGCTGAAGAAAATCGCCGCCGAGGGTGCCGTCACCTGGCAGGCCAGCACCATCTTCCCGTCCATCACCCTGCCCTCTCATACCTCCATGCTGACCGGTGTGGGTCCTGACAAGCACCACATCCTGTGGAATGCCTTCACACCGATCAAAGGCATGGTAAAGGTGCCGACGGTCTTCTCCCTGCTGAAAGCCTCCGACCCCAAGGCCGTGGACGGCATGTTTGTCGGCAAGGTCAAATTCCGCCACCTCTGGCTGGAAAACTCCCTGGACGTCTTCGACTTTGGCGGCCCGCAGACTGCCGCGCCTGTGGCCGGATCTCCTGAGATCGAGAAGGACAAGAAGCCCTCGCAGATGGTGGCCAAGCAGGCCGCCGCCTGGATCAAGGAGAACAAGCCACGCCTCACCTTCATCCATTTCCCTGATGTGGACACCGCCGGGCACAAGGACGGCTGGGGCTCCCCGCAGCAGAAGGAAGCCATCAAAGTGACCGACCAGGCCCTCTGGCAGGTGTGGCAGGCCATCAAGGATGCAGGCATCGCCGACACCAGCGTCATGCTCATCAGCGCCGATCACGGCGGGCACGACAAGACCCACGGGCTTAACACTCCCGACGACATGATCATCCCCTGGGTGGCCTGGGGCAAGGGCGTGAAGAAGAGCTGCACCATCACCGCGCCCGTGACCACCTACGACACCGCCGCCACCGCCCTGTGGCTGCTGGATGTGCCCCTGCCAGCCGAGTTTGACGGCAAGCCGGTGACCAGCGCGTTTGAGTGAGCCCGCCCTGCTGCGCAGAAAAAACCATCCGCTGAGAGAGTGCTCCTTGCCAAACAAGAGCCGACTTCCTAACCTCGCGCCCGATTTATTATGAGCCAAAAAACACCTGTGAACTGGGAAAAGCTGGAGGAGAAGCCGGAATTCCGCACGCTGATGACGCGGAAAAAGGCCTTCATCATTCCCGCCACGATCTTCTTCCTCATCTACTACCTCGCGCTTCCCGTGCTGGTGGGCTACTGGCCGGATCTCATGAAGCAGAAGGTGTGGGGAGAGGTGAACATCGCCTACGTCTTTGCGCTCTCCCAGTTCTTCATGGCCTGGATCATGGCCTTCATCTACGTGCGCGTCGCGGCCAAGTGGGACAAGGCGGCCGCAGAGGTGATCGACGGACACCATTGATAATGGTGATTCACGTCCCCTCTCCTCTTTCTCTGATTTCATTCTTTCTCGTTCCCCTATGACTATCGCGCAGATCATGTTCCTGGCCTTCGTCGGCCTCACGCTCCTCATCACTTTTTACGCCGCCAAGAAGAACACCGGCGCCAGCGCCTACTTCGCTGCAGGCCGCAGCATCACTGGCTGGCAGAACGGCCTCGCCGTGGCTGGCGACTACATGAGCGCCGCCTCCTTCCTCGGCATTTCGGGCGCTATTTGCTTCTCCGGCTATGACGGTTTCATGTACTCAGTCGGCTTCCTGGTGGCCTACATCACCGTGCTGCTCATCGTGGCCGAGCCGCTGCGCAACGCGGGCAAGTACACCATGGCCGACCTCCTGGCCTACCGCCTCAAGCCCCGCCCGGTGCGTGCGCTGGCCTCTCTCAGCACGCTCACGGTTTCCACCATCTACATGATCGCGCAGATGGTGGGCGCAGGTGGCATCATCGAGCGTCTCATCAACATTCAGTTCGCGCCTGCAGTCATCGGCGTGGGCGTGCTCATGCTGGTGTATGTGGTCTTTGGCGGCATGCTGGCCACCACCTGGGTGCAGATCATCAAGGCGCTGCTGCTCATCGCAGGCGCGCTGCTGCTCAGCTATCTGGTGCTGCAGCATCACCACTTCAGCTTTGCGGAGTTCTTCAGCTCAGTTTCCAAAGCCGACTACGGTGGCACTGCGGAGCCGAAAAACCTCATGCAGCCTGGTTTGAAATACGGCGTGGCCGCTGCGGGTCCCTGGGGTCCGCTGGATCTCATCTCCCTCTGCCTCGGCCTCGTGCTCGGCACGGCAGGTCTGCCGCACATCCTGGTGCGCTTTTACACTGTGCCGGACGCCAAGACCGCCCGCTCCAGTGTGGTGTGGGCCATGGCCATCATCGGTCTCTTCTACATCATGACGACCTTCTTTGGCTTTGGTGCCGCCACCATCCTGAAAAAGGAGCTCATCACCACCGCCGCCGGCAAACCCGACATCAACATGGTCGCGCCCATCCTGGCCAGGCATCTGGGCGGGGAGTACTTCTTCGCCTTCATCAGCGCCGTGGCCTTTGCCACCATCCTTGCTGTCGTCGCTGGCCTGACCATGAGCGCCAGCGCCAGCTTCGCCCATGACTTCTATTCCAACGTGATCCATCACGGTAAAGAAAACCGTCCGGGAGCCGAACTGAAAGTCGCACGCCTCACCGCCTTCTGCGTGGGCGCGGTCAGCATCGGCATCGCCATCTTCCTTGGCCCCAGCGTGAATACCGCCTTCCTCGTCGGCCTCGCCTTCGCGGTGGCCGCCAGCGCCAACTTGCCCGTCATCATCTTCAGCGTGTTCTGGAAGCGCTTCAACACCGCTGGCGCCGTGGCCGGCCTCAGCGTGGGCCTGCTCTCCTCCATCATCCTCATCCTCCTGAGCCCGAACGGCGTGTTTGGCAAGGCGGGTGCCATCTTCCCGTTGGAAAACCCTGGCATCGTGAGCATCCCCATCGGCTTCCTCGCCGCCTGGCTCGGCACCATCCTCACTCCACGTGATCTTGAAGCGGAAGCCAAGTTTGCCGAACTCACCGTCCGCGCCCACACCGGCCTTGGCGCTGAGAAGGCCACGGCACATTAATCTGGTAGTGATGCGGGCACTCTTGCCATTATTGTTCGGCACTGGGAGTGCTTTCGAGCGGGAGGCAAAGAACCATGGCGCGGCATTTTGGCGACGCAGAGATTGGCCAAAGAGCTTCAATGACGGCAGGCTGGCATCCAGGCACGCGCAGCCCTGGCGTTCTGTGCGCCTGCTTTATGCCCTAGCGTGAAGGCTTCCAATTTTGCAAAGACCCATACCGTGGCTGGCGCACACGGGTGGCGCGCTGCACCTCAAGCCGCAGCGCTTCGGCCGGTTCCTCTTCGCTCGCAGTCTGCATCTGATGAAAGGCCAGCATCTCAAGCATGCGTTTGCTCGGGCGCCGTCCCAGTCTGCGGGTCAGCAGCACTGCGCAGATCAGCGCGGCGTAGATCTGGATGGACACTCCGTTTTCGCTTTCGGCAAACCAGTGGCGGCAGGGCAGCAGGCATTTGAGCCAGCGGAAAAAACCCTCCACCTCCCAGCGCTGCCGGTAGAGCCTGGCCAGTTCGCCCGCGCTGAGCGCTTCTGCCGTTTGATTGCTCACCAGCCATACGGGTTCTTCCATGTCGGGCCGGTCCACGACCACCAGACGGAACGGGCCGCGCCTGCAGAGGGCTCTCTCACCGAGCATGACGCGCTCATCACGGCAGACGCCGGCCTGGATGTCGCCCTGGCTCAGCGGCAGTTCCTGGAGCGTCTCCACCTTGACGTGGTTTTGGCGCAGGCGCATGAGAAAGCCGCACCCGGCGTCTTCGAGCTCCTCTAGGTAGCGGTAGTTCATGCCGTAGTTGCGGTCGCCGATGTAGAACTCTCCTGCCTTGAACTGCTGACGCAGGGCTTTGCGCTCGCACAAAATCCCATTGGAGGGCAGGCCACCAGCAGGCAGGCCGTCGGCCAGGCGGTATTTGATGTGCAGGCGCACGGCGCGCTGGTCCTTGTACTGGCTGCGCCAGGTGGCCCAGTCCATGCGCGGGAGCACATACCACAAGGTGCTGTCGACCACGCGCAGCGCGGAGAGGTCCACGCCGCCGGGGCCGAGCTGCGCTGGCAGATCAGCCACCAGGCGTTCCAGCACGGCCTGGAGCAGCCGGGCATCAAAGAGACTCTGGGCCTCCGAGAAGCTTCCCAGACTTACCGGCAGGGTGCCCAGGGAGCGCTGCGTGCGCTGCAGCCTGCTGGCCTGGCAGAGCCCGCGCATGGAGGTGATGACCGGGTTGAACAGGCCGAGCAAAAACAGCGAGAAGTAGTCGCGCTGGTGCAGCGTGCGCCGCGGGTCGTGCTCGCTGCGATGGGGCTGATGCTGCGGGCTGACATCGTCGAGCACACGCTGGAACTGCTCAATGAGCTTCCAGTGCCGCAGCTGGGCGGCTTCAATCTTGGGTGCTGGGACTCGGGCTGCAGCCATCAGCAACTTCATGCCTCCCTTAGCCCAAAGGTACAGCAACGTTTTTGTCACATGGCTCAACCTCAAACACCATGCCGAACACTACTGGCACT
>APMI01002424.1_pt1 | contig 51578 bp, 40 predicted proteins | sample 667938 | NCBI WGS metagenome assembly APMI01 (sample SAMN01084076, study PRJNA167559) | wastewater metagenome | biome: Wastewater | place: Denmark: Ejby Moelle, Odense | collected 2011-11-28
GAAAATGATTAGGAAATTGCAGTGGTTCTAGTCTGTGCTCTTCAAACACATTGGCGGGCTTATGTGGCTTACGAGGTCCTACATTCGCATTGTAGCCTCCGTTGAGAGTGGTGAGTGCGCACCTGGAGCAGTACCCTACAATTTCGCCATCCACTTCAGCAGTAAATTCGGCTGGCTTGCTGGGATGGTTAAGACAGAACCCACTCTTGTCAGCAACAGGCGGCGCATAGAAGTGAGTTTCACCTCTTGCACCATATGTTTTAGAATTCAGTAAAGGCTGCTGGCCTCTGCTGTTGAAGTTCCCTATTGTGAAGTTTGTTTGCGCAGGTTGTGTGAAATAATTAGTATCAGGCTTATTGCGCGGTGAAATACCAGCTCTGTTTTTATTTACGAAATTAGTGACCATATTTTGAGCATTCATATTATTGTTCACAATCATGGGTTTCTTAGTAGCATTAATTTTGTTGGATGATAAATTCCTTTGCTCTTGAGCCTGAGCTGCAGTAGGTGATCTACTAACAATTCGCCCATTAATATTAGCTGCATTGCTAGGGTGCAAACCTCCGAGGCCCAACGCAGAAGGCAAGCCATGATTTGTTGGACTGTTAAAGTTCAGCGTGGCAGTCTGTAGCATTTGTTCTTCAGGCTATATAATTGTTTAACTGTCGTTATTTTTATAAATAAAATATTTTTGTTTGTACCAAATGTAAACTTTAGAATTAATTAAATATGTGCATGCTACTTAAAAAATATAATAGTATCGTGTAAATAATGCCAATTTTAATGTACTTTAAATAAAATTTTTCAAAGATCTCTTTAATTTAATCAAGCCACATATTGTAACAACCATCGGAGAAAGTAAAATAAACACTTACAAACAATATTATAGATTTTGTATAATAATTATAGCTTGTTATTAATGAGAGTATAGGGTAATTCAGAGAATACTGAGCAACGGCCAATTTCCTTTTACTTAGGCAAGGAAAACACGATGATGGAGTAAGCTCTCACCTACATTCGATAGCCATTTCCACAATCTTTTGCTCAGTTAGAATCCAATATGAACAGTATCCCCACTCATTTTAGAAACGCGAACTTGTATAGGTAAATCCAGGCGTTCAACAAGAAGATAGTAATGGATTAGTTCACATCCGTATCTGAGCTCGTACTACAGTCCTATCAACAACACAAGCAGACGTCAGGCATAATCAATTTTGGTCAGTTTTTCAATCAAGTGGGCAATTTACTGCTTGGTTTTCCCAATTCAGGACCCTTTCTTGCAGACAGACTCGCCCAAGTGACGGGTTATCTGCAAAACAGTTCTAGTGAAGTCGAATTTTTACGTAATTTACTTAACAATTTGGCCCAAAGTCACGCAGACTATTTCAAAATTCCTCCTTCTAAAGGCTCTTATAACGAAACAGGATCAATACCTGAACAGTATAAACTGACTATTGAATAAAAACTAAATAGATTTGTTGTGCCAGTTAAGAGTAACTACTTTTAACATTTAATAATGAATCCTTTTTCGCATGATACTAAAGAAAACGTGAAAACACAATAGCAAATGGAAGCTGAATCCAATGCGAACATATTAAAAAATTTATTTAAAGAGCGCCATATAGGAGATGCAAAGTAGACTTTTGATAAACAAAAAGGATTTAAGCCAACGAACTCAATAATGAATTTTGGTAAGGCACCGATTCAAAAGTACGCAAACGACCTGACCCAGTAAATATAAAGACAAAGGATGAGTACTAGTCCAAATTCAAGACCTAATATACTCTCGCCGGATGAGGAATAGTTTGAGTTTGAGAATTGGTTTAACCATACATTTTCTCAGATGACATACTATGAGTCTTACATGATGGCGCACATGGCCGACCTCATCTTTATTCATACCGATAAGTTCGAAATAAAACATTTGAAATACTACCCTTACTTATAGATGCTTAATAAGCAGATGCAGTACGAAATAAACAGTCTCAAATCAGAGTCTGCTGCTTTTAATCTACTACTGCAAAGCAAATATACAAGCAATCAAGCAATAACAGTAAACCAGAAATGCGTATAAGATTGCGGTGATCTTAAGGCGAAGCAGAATAAATACTTGGATAAGGCAGTAAATACTCTACAATAACTATATTCTAAGGCAAAAAAGTAGTTAGGTAAAGATAAAACTTTAAGTAAAAATAAACTGGAGCAAGAAGCCTCATATGATAAAACTAAATACATTGAGTAAAATCAGAACATTATTATTTCCAATTCGTTGCAAGCTTCAGATAAATATTATCAGAACACAATTCAGTAGCTGTAATACTTTACTTTATACTTGAACAACTTGCACCAACTATAGGTTAAGAAAAACTCTTACGAAGGGTAAAATTTACTGTAGTCAATAAAACATTTTGCTAATCAAGTAAAAGAGTTTGTTGTCCCTTAACAGTAGCGTAATTATCACGAGATTCAATCATGGATGACAATCGTCATGCTCTTATACAAACAAATGGCCTTAGATAAAAATAACAACTATGACTACACTCCCTTCAAAAGAAGAGCCATCATCAGAATCTGCAAACGAATATTTATCGAATAGAAAAAGTAGGAAAAGAAGAAGAAATCACCTAACGATGAAAGCACATTCAAAAATTGGCCAGTTGTACTTAAATTTTTAGAGAATAATCGTCCAGAAATACTACATGATGTTCAGGGCTCCATGAACGAAAAATAAGTATAACGTATTCTTCTTGATTTGTATGGAGCGATCACATAGAAGCGATTACAAGGATCAACCTTTGGTAATTTATTTGAGGGAATCTAAAATGTGAGTGAGAAAATTCCACAAATTAAACTTGTGTGCTTGTCTAGTGGATCGAATCCAAACTAGAACTTGAACAAATCAAAAACTACAACTCAATGCAAAGTAGTGCACATTTTAATCAGCGGATTTCTTTCAGAGGACACTAATAAGCTAGACTAGTGGTCAGATATGGTAGATCTGATGTCTGACTCATAAATTTATGCACTTGTATGGGAAAGCAGTACAATTAAAAATTTAGTAAAGTTTGTACTAAAATCAGCAGTCGATATCATTGGTGCTATCAAAATGATCGATGAACTGCGTCGTAAATACACAGATAATCCATTCAATCCTGCATTTGAAGTAGCAAAGATAACAGGTCGCATACTAGCAGAGCTCATCATTAGGCTGTTCCCTAATCGATTTGTCAATGTCTGTGGCTATTCTTTAGGAACCTAAGTTATAAAATAGTTTCTAGGTCGCATGGTACTAAAAAAAAAATCTCATATAATCAACAATGTATATTTGATGGGGGGTGTGTCTGATACGTAAGGTCTCATGAACATAATTTCAAACTCGGAGTCCCCTCTCTGTGTATATAATTGTTACACTAATAATGACGCAGTACTTCGCCATCTTCTATCCCTCTGTAAACCAGACATTAAGCCAATTGGGCTAAATGAAATTAAGAAGGTTGGAGGCCACAGTGTCATAAATGTTGATTGCACTAAATTCATCAGTGGACATCTAGCGTTTCGAAGCAACCTCAGTCTGATGGGATAAATTCTCTAACTCTCAACTGGCTGAATAAATGATTTCTTTTACTATCCTATAATACTATACCGTTAATTTTAATTTTAAGAAATGACTGAAAGTACAGTTAAGAAAAGATTGCTTGAATAAGGTCTATTGGGTACTCCAGCAAAAATACTAGTCTGCCGATAAATTAATAGCTGGATGTAAACAAATGAGAAGCCAGATCAAGCTGCTCTTAACGCTAAGAACAATCAAATAAAATTAAAGGCTAAGAAATATCCTCCGAAGTACAGTGGGTACCTGGATATCAAAAAAAGTGATTAAAGCTCTCATAAAAATACTCCGAACATTGAATAATTAAAGAAGAGAAAATAGGACCTTATGAAAAGTATCAGCTGTAAGAAGTGGATACAATAAAATACAAAGCCCAATACAACTTAGTCAAGAGCGAGTTCAAAGAACAGCGAGAAAAGAACTTTAGACTGGCTTGTCAGATTACCTCTCATTCATGTTAACTAATTTATCGCTTAGTAAAATTAAAAGAAAAGCTTTCAATAAGTTACTTTAATTCCTGAAATGAAAGCGTTTGCTAATAAATGCCCTTCAGTTACAAGCAGGAAATCATCTTTGAAAAAAATTGATAGAAAAAATGGCGATAAAGTTTCAAAATCGCCATTTAATTTTTATCGTTAGACAAATACTAGAAATAATTCGGTATAGATACGGGATATGATCCAGGATAAAATTAGCCAAAACAATTATACTGGGCTATTAGCATCCATTTCAAGGAAGAGTTCAAAGGCAGCTGGCATATTCAAAAATAGCATAAACAGGTGAGTTTAATTGATGTGCATAATTTATATCTATTTAGCTTGATTAAAATAATTAATAATGGCTGATGTGAGACATGGAATTGCTGGTGGACTGGCTGGCATTGCTGTTGACATGGTATTCTACCCTCTCGAAACAATAAAAACCAGGATCATGGCATCATCGGCCACATAAAACTTAAAGTCCATTGCGTTGACAAAATTCAAAGGATTCTCATGTCAGATGATTGTGTCATTTCCGTACTCTTTCACCTTTTTCTACACTTATGAAACAGTGAGATCTTTGATGGACAAATCGCATTTCGCAAACATGATCGCATCTGTTTGTGCCGAGATTACAGCCAACATTGTCAGAAACCCTTTCGAAGTTGTGAAACAGCAAATGATGGTCGGCCGGTCTGATAGAATTTTATCGAGCTTTTCTTAGATATGGAAGCGAAAAGGAATCAAAGGACTATACATTGGCTTGTCTTCAACTCTCGGAAGAGATATACTATTTTCAGCAATTCAGCTTCCAATTTTCGAAATAATTCGATAATACTTAACAAAAAACAATGTGAACCCTGTTGTGAGTGCATCAGTAGGCGGTATGATTGCAGCCTGTATTGCGGGATTTATTTCATGCCCTTTGGATGTCATCAAAACCAGACTAATGACTCAACGCATGGAAAATTAAACCTCGAAACAAGTAGTGAGAGCAATTTATAATGATTTTGGATTACTTGGTTTTTTCAGAGGAGTCAAGTTCCGTTGCGCAATATTGACCTTCGGTGGAGCCATTTACTTTGCAGGTTTACAATATTTTCGCAATGTACTTCACATATCATGATAATGTTTTATTTAGTATGTTCGATCAAACAGTGCCAATTTATGTCATTTGTATTTGTTTGTTTGATTGTTTGTGCAATAATTGATTTTTACCGGTTTTTCTAGATTTGGTAAAATATTTACGTTTGTAAACAATTTATTCTTCGAATGAGTTGCCCTCTTCAGGCGTAGGTGCCTGCTCGAATTCAAAGCATCAAAGAGTTGTTTAAACAGATTTCATTTCAGGTGAGACAATTTTTACAGAACATCACTTACAACTTAAAAGCTCATGGTATTAATTATAATGCGCTCGATTTCGAGAAAGTTGTCACGAGGATAGTAACTCCAGTTTAAATTCAAAGTCATTTTCATTTATCCAATATCGACTACCTGTTTTCTCAAGAGTCAGCGCCACTACCATGGAGCGAGACTTCAAGAACATAGTTTAAGTCTAACATCGTACCAAATTTGGCTCGCAAAAATGACTCGAACTTCAACTAAACTAGCTACCCTCTGAGAAATTCAAAGGCTACTTGGCCTCGTTTGGATAGTGATAACCACATAATACATGATTAGTAGAAACCTCATCGAAGGAGTAAAGCTGAGAATGAAGATTCCGAATAGTTCCATAAATAAAAGACAGTAGGCACTCAAAACAGAGTAGATGTGGATATGTAAGACATTGTGTATCAATGGGCTAAATCTCAAATTAATCAAAGCAGAAGAGTACAGATGGTTGACCTGTGCAGATATGCTAAATCGGTGTCAACAAATCCGTCTTTTCAAGGTAGTTCAGGTTGGTGTGCAAACTTTCTTAATAGACACCCTGATATTAAGCAGATAGTAAAGAACAAAAAAATGAGAAATTCACTCATATCTAAAGAGGGAAGAGGTTTTGTTGCTCCTAGTTCTATAAGCCAAAAGTTATCGGGTCGTGTAATTTATCCCGATTAGACAGCGTACTAAAATGCACAATTTCCTGTAAACAATCCTTTTTAGAACGGACCACAAAAAATGAGACCAAAGAAAGATTATTCAACAGTTATAAATCCATATGATACTTCCGAAGTGAAATATGTCAAGAATTAATAAGCGAGATAGTAATACGCTGACTCTGATGAAATCTAGAAAAACGAAGCCTATAATCACTATGGAGATTATGATCATGCCGGTGATGCATTTGATAATAACGAAACAAATAGAGAATAGCATAAATAAGTAAATTCATGATAATTTATTAATTTATTGGGTAAATTATTAAGGCAGAAGTAAATGACATAAAATTATTATTTTGTAGAAGCATGTCACTCAAAAGCACATTTCTTTTTATATTAATCGTTACGCTTGTCTGCATGTCGATAGTCCTCGCTCTAAATCTTAAAAAGTTCATCGAACGAAGCTGCCCAGCACTGCCAGTGTCTACCGATTCGATTGACACTGATGTACTCAATGGATGAGTCTATTCTTTCACTGTACTTTCTCTATTTTTCTTTCTTAATTTCCTTACTCTTTCGTTAACTTATTCTTAGGAAATTGATCTTTTCACAGTCATCCATCATATAAAGATCAAATCGATATAAGTTTCCTAGATTGGTGCCAATAATCTAAATAAATAAATTATTACCAGTTCGCCTGACTCATGGCTCCATATTTTAAAGCATTTAATTTGCTCAACAGACTGTTATTTAAATAATGTGTTTTGCAAAGAACCTATCGAATTTTAATTAAGCTTTTCATTTGTTTTTGGTTTCTTTGGTTATTCTTCCATTTAGTTGATAACTGTGGCATTTTCAGGGTCTGACTAATCTATTTCATAACTCATTGTTTTTTAGTCCATACGAACATCTGAACCTTTTCTCTAATTTTTTTGTCCTTGCGGACTTTATTTTGATATAAGTGGTTGTTTTGAGATATCGACTGCGCTTTCTACTTTCTTTTGCATTTTATTGTTAATTTACTGCAAAGTGCATCCATTGAAGAGTGCGACACAGTCACCCATCAAATTGAAAACATGAATTATGTTAAGAGTCGTTAGCACAATGATATAACCCATTTAATGCACTTACATTTGGATTACATTTTAGCAGTTGGTCAACTTCTTCAACCGGAAATACTGAATATTTTCTATTTCTTTTTACTTCGAATTTAATTTCAAAATGTATGCTTTTCTGTTGCTATCTAGTGAAATTAGTAGACCATAACTGTTGCAGACAGCAATATGCTCGATTGCTGACTTGTGATGTGTGAATTAATATTTCATTGTTAGTCGGAATTATATCTTTTTGTTTAGCAGGATCTTAATTGTTTCGTCAGTGATTGAAGAAGACTGGAAACGGTTAAAAGGCAATCCCAAGTCACCTGATTTCTATATTGAATTGGCCTGCAAACTATAGTTGTAAATTTTAATACTAGCTGGTCCCACAAAAATTAGTAGCTTTTGTTCGTCGTAAACTTCCATTAGATGAAACCTGGTGTCCACGTTGAAGAAATTCTATTTTTACTATTTGATTTATAATTTCTTTCGAAAGGTGGTCGTTACCATTTATCTCACCATCACTTTTCCATTCTTCAAATAAATAAGGAGGTCCATTTTTTTGTTTTCTTCCGAAGATCCCTCAGCAGTTATAACTTTTACTTCAGATACTGACTCATTTTTAAGTGGTACTTGAGTGAGAGTATTCTACGATTTATCTATCAATCCTGTCTTATTTTTAATGTCGATTATATCAATACTAGAAGAGTCCCATCGTATAAAGTAACGAAAGTCAGCATAAAATCTTTTATATGATGATGTGCAAGACTGTGAAAATTAAGCTACATGAACTGATTATGAATGGCCTAATTTGTAATAAGTTCGATTGGCTTTATAAAATTTATGATCTCGGTCAAAAATATCTTTTGGCAACTGTCCGAATTCTTTGAAAAATATTAATTGAGTCTAAAAATTTGTAGTCTTATCTTTTTTACTGAGTTAGTTTATGTAAATGTTAGGTATATACAAGTTATTTCTTTATAATGCCCTTTATTTTTTATTATAGACTCCAAATATAAGATCAATCCAAAGATTTAAATTTTTAGTTACATATTATGTTTCTAAACACTTTTTCATTCGAAAAACAAATTGCTCTTCGGGGGAAAAGTTTTCAGATGTTTTTGATTTTCTGTTAAATTCATAGTGAGCCCATTTAGGCAGTTCAACGTTGTTAACAACTTCCTTATTTTGCTTTTCCCCAAATTTATACTTATTCCTATTTCTTAGAAATTCAGGACTTGAGTAGAATTCTGGGATGAGTTATTTGTAGTCCCCGATGTTAGTATAGCAGCCGTTGTACTGATTGCCCACTGAGTAAAATATGCGGTCTGCGATATCAAACTGTTTGCTCTGAAGTAAAAAGTGGTGCATTGAGAAAGGCTCCAGTCTTACCAAATAGTTGCATACTATTGCTGGGTTTGAGCAGTATGACCCAAAGAGGTAACTCTCGCTTTGATTGTACTTGAAGCTATCTTTGTACCTCGTCAACAGCTCTTCCAGTCTCTTTGGATTAAGTGCTCCCACTGGTTTGGCAAGATCTCTATAGTTATTAGGATTATTGATGAACTTTTTATTAAATTTCTCAGACTCATAGTTTGTGATAATCCAAGGAAAAATGTAGTATTGCGACATGTCATTGAATGTTCTCCCTGATAAATCATTTAAGTGCATGAGATAAGTGTAATTAGTAATGTCTCCATTGATCCATCTTTCAGTTTGCTTATGGACTGTTTATATTAATTGGTTCGAATCGCAGATTGTACCTTTAAAATTCTAATATTTCTTCAAGAATTTTTCGCGATTTACACTCTTTCTAAAAAATAAGAAAGTCGTTTTTTTCTAAGAGTAAATTTACACAGCTGTGGGGCAGTAAAGATACTTTTTAGGCACGATTGTAGACTTATCATTTAAGCTGATTGTAAACTCTTACTTTTTCTTTTCAATCTGGAAGACGTTCCTTCTCTCATTTTAATTTACACAGAAGTAATCGTATATGTGATCATCAGGTGCAGCATCCTCATTGAAAGTTATGCTGTTGTAATCGCAAGTCAACAACCCTTGATAGACCGTAGTCGTTGTGATATAAAAAACACTAAACTCGTTATGCATCCTTTTTCTTCTTGCTGCTTCAGGCGACAACACTTTTCCTTCTTAGCGTTACTCCATTTATTCTGGTTGTTGATAATACTCAGCTTAAAATATAACACTTTAAGCATGATCTTCAAAAGGCATATCTTTGTCAGAATCTCCACTGATTGAAAATTTGTTAGATAGAGTCGTCATATTTTTAGGCAGTTCGATCTCTCTTTTTTCATGATCAACTTTGATGAGTCCTTTTAGCTTCATTCCATTACAAACTAAGTCAACGCTTTGATTTTTCTTTTCAGACTTAAAAAATATTTACCAGAATTATTTGTTATTTTTTTAAACACTAAGCCATATATTTTACATTTTATATACACTTTTTCTTCGCTCTCGCAAAAAGTTTTCTAGCACAGATTCGGCTTATTCCTTAAACTTCAAGTAAGTAGAATTTTTATAACTCTTTTTTCTTTTAACTCTAAGCCTTTATTCTTAAACTTTAATTTACCTATTCTCAGCGAAGAGGTGGCTGATCAGGATCACTGTGTTAGATGTCAATTACTTTTGGAGAAACTGTAAATGTGCTTCTCTATGAAAAATATATAGTTCTGCAACTGATTAAGCTTGCTTGTTTTGTTTTGATTTGTACTCTCATCTAAAATACTAATAATTGCATCCATGTTAAGATTGAAATTTGTGATATGCGCATCGAGTTGCTCCTTAGCCTCCTTCTTGTCTTCGAGAGTAGTAGAAATTTTATAAAAATTCTCCATCTCTGCTGGATTTGCCAGTAATCTCAAGTGCTCCAGACTGTCTTTTAATCTTTATGATGAAATAACTTGTGAAGTAGGTGCTTCTGAATTTTCAAAGAAAGATTATTGGAATTAAACATTCTCTAATTGAAACACGTTCATGTCTGTTGAGTTCTTTCTGGTCTTAGGCTTACTTTGTTTTGAATCTGCCTAGTGAGTTTCTTCCGATTCAGATCTAATTTCAGATTTGGAAACTTGAGACGAGTTTAGATTATCAGTTTTCTTATCATCAAAAGCAACTATTGTAGAGAATAATTATTAAGGACCGACGATTTTGGACTGTCTCACAAGTTTAAATCCTTCATTAACAAGTTCCTTAATAATCAAATGTTTTTAAATAATTTAAATAGTTCTTAAATTTCGCTTTTATTTGCTGATTTATTCCCTGAGAAGTTGAGTGTTTGAGAACACGAAATCAGGTAGCAAAGCTACAAAGTACATAATTTTCTCTGCACACTTTTACTTTTCAATGGAATTAAGCTCAAGGCTTATCTCTAAATAGATTCCCAATAGTAAGTTATGCACTGTGTTGACATTTTATATCTTCATGCTTTCCACAAACTTGGATGGAAGTTTTACATATTGTCCATTTTCAACAAAGCTAAAAGATTTTTAAATTATTTTACATACTTTTGTATCATTCCAAGCAATTGTGTTGAAATGACCAAATTTTATTGCATCAATTAAAGACTACGTTTTTATTTTGTCGTAAAATAGATTGACTTACCAAAACAAGCTCCACTCATGAGCAGTTAAATCATATGGGTTAAGAACATTAAAAATATTTCTGTTTAGTGATGAAAGACTTATCAGAGTAAGTTCACAAAGACGAATAATTTACGATTAGTTTGTGATTTTGCTTTGGTTAAAATTTAGACCCTTCCGACTAGGCAAGAACATTGAACTCGAGCTAAAACTGCTACTCAAATTCCAGCTCCAGTCATAATATTTGATTTCGTCTGCTGGCTGAAGCTGATTGTTGAGCATGTACATAATTTAGTTGGCCCAAGCGAGACACTATTCAATTCGCACTATAAGCGACTATTCATCTTTGCGACTAATGGACTAAAAAGTTATGTTCATGGATTTAGAAGAAGCCAGTCCTGACTTTGCAAATTTTAAAGGTTTCTTTGAAGACGTCACTGTAAAGGCAGTCCTCTATCTTTTAGTCTGCACTTGTTCCTGTTTAACTGAGAAAACTAACCTAAATGCCAGCAATGATAGCTCAAATCCAATTGAAGCATCAACATAATCACTGCTTTTTGTTCGATCTAGTAGCAAGTACAATATCTTAAAAATAAATTCCACAAATTCAACAACGATAATAGTCGTCTGGTTCACAACTACATTGTACACTAACTGTAGAATTTGAGCATGTTTCAGCAAATATTAATTTTGAAGATTTTCGCACACCAACTGATTATTTTTGTAGAAAACTAAGTAGTCAAGGACTATTTTTCTCATAATACCCATTAATTAATTTGCTTTCTATTAGCCAACTTTTGCGCAAGTTTCTCGAATTTTCTGAATCAGTTTTACATGAAGTTTCTCAGGAACTTATTTCCATAAGCCAATGTTGGATAAAATTTATAGCAAGTGTAGTGGTTTTTAATTTCCACGGATGGAGAGAAGTCGAAAAATCTCTAGAATTGCGTCAGGGTCCCGTTTATACTTACTGGCTAGCCAAACTAAGCATCGGACATTGTAGAATCTATTTTATTTCATTTATTCATTGAGATTAATTCCATAAACTCCCTTTGCAGCCACAAGGCACTCAAGAAAATTAATAATTTATGTGATCATTCTTAGTAGCAACTCTTCTTGATCCACTTTTCGAATTAAGTGAGAAGTAATTAGAAAAAATAAGTCGAGGTCACCCAGTTTATTTAAAATTATGATGAGGGGCATTTTACTAATTACTGTCACGTTATGTGAAAATTCATATAGTCGGTTTCTGTTTGATTGAATGAAATTAGACTTACTATTATTTTGACCTGTGAGTATATTAAAACTGTTTACTTCACTAAAATAAGCAAGATTATCATTTTAGGTCGATCCCAATTTAATCTGCTTTGCCTTTATATTTGCCACTTTTATACTTCCACATTCATTTGGTTTTTTACATGCTTTTTAATCTCCTGTAACAGTTGAAAACACAAATTATATTAAGTTTCCTTATACTATACACTATATTTGATGTTTGTCAAAGGGATTCCATTAAAGGTCAATTTTTTTCATAGATGAGTTACTTGAATCCACATTCATAACTGCAATTTGAAACTGAGATTCCTCAATATGTCTGACAATAATCCATATTTCCTGCTGCTCGTTTTTCAGTTTCATAAGAATATACTCTCCGTATATGCGATACGATCGAAAATGCAGATTGAATCCTCGAAGTTCGCTCTATAAACTAATAGTCATATGAGATAAACTTGTAAATTTCAAAGTCTACTTTTCACTCTCAGGCTTTTTTGGACTCTATGGTCTCTCTACTTTGTTTTTCAAGACTTCAATATTTCTGAACTACTGAGGAAGAGCAGCTTTTAATAGCAAGAAAACACCATTCCATTGTGCCTCCATGTCCTCGCAGTCATGGATCTCAAGGCGCTTGATCATGTTCTTGACAGTGTGCACGTTGAGGTTAAAATTGGCTAAGTTCTCAATTATGCTGTAAACATTCTTTTTCCATTCAGGCTCGAGTTTGAAGTCCAAGTATATAATTAATAAGCTTTTCAAAAAGTAACTATCGATAATGCACTCTGCGAGAGATGCTAAATTTCTTGAACAAGAGTATACATGTGAATTAGGAAATTCGTGTCGAAACATTAAGCACATACTTGTTAATTACAAAGGGCATGATACGATTTCTTTTATTATTTATCGATCCTCACTTGTCACACCCTCATTCGATTTTGAACTTGAAAGCGAAGTACAAAAAATTACATAGCAAATAATTGTAAACGAGAGACTGACAAGATTAGATTACTCATAAAGGTGATAGTTCAATGGAGACTCTTTGCTTGATTTTTTACGATGGTTATAGTTTTTGCTTACTGGTAGTGCCGCATAAATCACTCCTTTCTCATGCAGATTACGAAGACACGCTTTTATAAGCTTAATATCACGGTTGGAAGATATATTTTATTATGCTAGGACCAAAATAAGGAAGAAATAGTTGACTATTTTAAGGGTTAGCATTTCCAGGCACAACAATTTGTAAAAAATAACAGTGAGTTTCGCAATATTTTTAAGAGTAATGCCATGTACTAAATAATGAAAGTATTAGCTCATCAACTATCTGCACTATTTAATCATGGGCTCTATTTGTATGCGGTTTTAGATTTCCTTGTGGTGTGGGCACGACAGGAATTTTTGCAGTACGATATCGATTTCTTCATCCCTGCTGAGACTCGCCAACATGATAGACTCTGTGCTTCTACGTAAAACCTACTCACACAGCCTGTCAACCATTTAGATTAGCGTTTTTGGATTATGGTCCCTTGCAATGCTGTAAGTAGTCATTATTTTGGCAATGTTTGACAGGGGTTCAGGCAAGGTCTGTGCATGGAGCAGTCGGATCAGCTTGGCCCGAGTTGACCCAGGTCCACAGCTGGACGTAAATGAATCCTGAATGTCCATTTTGGTAATAGTCGCTTATTGTTATAAACTAATATCACATGTAAATATAGCAAATCTCATAACCATTAACCTTAGCTCGCATATTTAATGATGAATTTCGAATAATTTTTAACAATTTGATTAATAGGTTTCTGCATTATGTCTTATCATCAATTATTTTATGCTTAGAAAACAAAAATGGTTTACAATCGCTTTAATAAAATCAGGGCTGAAAATTGTAAATTGAAACAATATCATTGTATATTTCAAGGACTTCTTAATTGAACTGTTTTAAGTTGTTCAAAATTGAGCTCAAGCCAGTCTCCTGAAACTTTCTTTCGACTGGAGCTAATTTCCATAAATTATTCGTCGGAGTCCGTCTTTTTATTGCAAAAATCACCTAAATTATTATAAAATGTACGAGGCAGGATAGCGTATGCAGGTTGATTTAATCTAGCCACTCCGCAGTAGGAAAAGCACTCAGCTATCAGCTATGAGCAAAAGTATGTTTATTCCTCTTTTTTGTGCTCTTTGCTGAACAAATAAATAGGACTAAACTTGTATTTCTTGCCCAGTGTTCGCTTCAAAAACTATTACAACTTTTACTGTAGTTTTTAATAAGTTTAGTTATTATATAGTTATCTCTGAAATCTTCGGTATCCTACTTGATATTTGATATTTTTCTTTGTGGCAAGGGTAGTGGCAAATTTTTAAAAACTGCACATACTGACTCCATGACTGCCGGTAGCTTAAAGCAAGTACCTATCTTGACCGAGAGTGACAATCATACCAACATGATCATAATCTGATCTGGTGACAAATCTCTGCACTCTGGAGAGAGCACTGCTATTCTTGAACAGCAGAATGTCAAAACTGTCTGCCTGTTGAGCCAGATCAGATACAGAAATCCAATTTGTTGTAGCTTTATGTGCTCTGATGGGAATAGATGAGCAGAATATGAAATCAGAACAAGAAGCTCTGCTGTTAAATTACTTTATGTCTGATACTGAGAGCAGTTGTGGGTCTATGTTTTACAACTATTCGATTTTCATATGCTTGGCTTTATGTTTTGCTATTGTATTGTGATCGACAGTGATCTACTCTTCTGGTTAAAGCCTAATACAAATTTATTGTGCTTTCATTGCAGGTTGCATATTTAGATTTTTTGATGCAGTTCTAATTTTCTTGCTGTTGTGATATGAGGATTCGCTATCGAATGTGCTGACTTCATCAATAATTGATTCTTAGAGTGGGCCGGTACTTGGTTTGACTTTGGAAAAAGCTGGTTTATTTCTAGCGAACATATTTAACACTGTAATCTTATTCGATACTAGAATTTAACTGCATAATTCCATTATATATCAATCAATAATTATACGCGGAGACAAACTTTAAATTCCATAATTAGTTTAAAAGCTTATGTATATGTGTTAGACTTTATTTCTAGTTTATAGTTATTGAGCACTCATATTAGTATATTTAATCTGTTTTAATAATTATGATAGGAAAGAGTCGTTAAAAATCTAAGCGGGTAGTTCGCTCAGTCGATTTGTCCAAGAAGAACAGATCGCTTAGTTTAGACATAAAGAATCTACCGCAGACAACATTTATTAAAAAGTTTGAGGGTAAAATTAACGTCGTGACCCGAGAGACAGGACTCCGGGCAATTTTAATGAAAACCATTAAGCACAATCGATACACCTAAGAGTAAACAGTGATAAGTTCTCGAGTAAAGACATAAAGTTTCAATCCCTCACCTAATTTAATCGAGATACCTCATTCGGTGAAAAGCTATCAGTTACCAAAAGATTGCAAATAAAACTGGAATACCATCAACGTAGAACCAACTGCGAATTCATAGATGCTAAAAGTCAACAAACTGCAAGAGAAAACTATCACACCTTTTCATTTACCTAGGCTTAATAAGCTCAGGCATCAAAAATAGCTGAAAAAATAAAACAAAATGAGTGCATAAGCTCAGTAATTGTAACAAAAGGAAGTGCATAAATATGGAAAACAGCTGCGTAAATTAAGATGAAATGATGTGCCATATAATTCATATATTCAATAAAAAATAATATGATATAAATTATTTAGTCAGCTGAATTTTAGTTCGGGTAAAGGATCATATTTCTTCTTACTCCTGATGTACTTCGAGTTTTGGATCTGCTCATTTAGTCGAATCATGTGATTGTTGAGGCCAGTGTTGGAGTTGTACATATATGTTATTTATGCAATATATGATACTCTTCTATGACACATTTCCAATATAGGAATGCAAATTGCAACATCATTTGCTGCTTTAAAGTATTCTCCCGTCTCGTCTTTCAAATCTTACTCCTTGACAAAGCGGAAAAGTTGAGTATAGAATGCGCGTAGATGAGATGTCACGAAATTTGACTGTCTATATGAATTATTTTATTTGACTTATTATTTGAGAGGACGAGAGAACCCAGTATTGCCCACAAAGGACATAAAGTTTGAATATACAAACCAACTATCAGTTTCCTGAAAACGAGCGTTAAATAGTTTGAGCACTTGCCGACCCACAATTTGATCATCACCGTCAACGACTAAAAATATTTCATCCGGTTAGCAGAATTGTGTAGCTGCCATTCGTAGGTTGGGCATGGCTCGCATCTGTTTGTCATTAGAAATTAGACTAATATTTATCACTTTACCTCTTTGAGCCCATCCAGTTTTGAGTTAATTAATGCGCTGCTGTATTAATTATCCAGTGGCATCAGTGGATGCGTCATTAATGATAACAACATGATAATTGGTATAATTTTGATGCACAATTGAATCTATGTTACGCTTATATCGTTTGTTTTACTCATTGTTGAAAGTTGGTACCACGATGCAGAATGGCAGCTATTTTGGGTAAGAGCTTATATGATAGTTTCTTTAAAAATAATCGTACTATTGCTTAGATAACACAGTGTCCTACCAAGGATCGATTTCTACGAGGGTTTTAAAAAGTTTAGCATTTTATAGTTTTTAGTATGTTATGCCTGCCATTTACTTAAATTATGGTGGTTTATGCCGAAGCTGCTACTTATTAACTCTCTACACTTCCAATCGATCTGCTTCTTCTTGCCGCTCTTGTTACACGCGTTCTTTATCGATCAAAGGTAATTTTTATTAAGGTTTTTTGATCTTAATGTGCTATTATTTATAGGAGAGTAATAATACTTTGTACTTTTGGCAGTTTAAAGATTTCAATTCTCGTGTTAGCTTCTCAACTTAGTACTGATTGATATGCTCGTATTTCTGATTATTATCATTAGCATTCAGCTGTTTATTAATGTTTTTGAAGAATGAGCTAGTATAAACGGTTGTCCACTTTTATTTTTGATTAATTTCTGCAATTTTAACTTGTGTTTAGTTGTTAATCAAATATCTCAAGTGAATCTATGACATTACAGCCACAATTAGAAGCACTAATCCTAACATTTATAATATTAAATCGATTCTTGAAGAATGTCTGTTTTATTATTTATATCTTTAATCTTTCTCTGACTATTACTTAATATTTGGCATCAGCTCATGAGTCTACTCAGCTGTAGATTGATTTGGCTCTATAGTTACTTGTTCATTGACTTCAAATTGTTTTTCATTTAAATTTTAGTCTTATTTTAAACTATTCTCCTAATCCTCATCGATTGAATGGATAACACCGTTCACTTTCATGAGTTATGTACATTATTAATATCGTGATTATAATAATGGCATAATTAAACAGTGTCGGAATTGACAAGGCCTCTCAAGCTCAACTTGCAGTCCGTCGAGCTTAATTCATCAAGAAATTGAAAATTAAAGTTAGCTTAAGCACAAATGTCCTTCAATAAGACAGGCTCATATTGATAGAGACATTTAACACTGAGAAAAACGTTGCAGTAGAGCTAGTCATGCGCAGAGTTAACGAGCTAGATTGTCTCATAAATCACATAAATCAACAGTACGGAGGGCATATTATTCCGCATTTTGAACATGATCTGTACTTTCAAGATAGTCTTAATATGGAGTCTCTAGTGTCTGATATTTAGGCGTATCTCAATGATCTTAAGCACAATAAATACTGCAGACAGGACCTTAAATTTTACTGTTTCATGATTGAACAGCACTCTTCATTCCCAGTGCATTTGGATATCAGCCGAATTATCAGCAATGCAACTGATGCCTCTCGTAAATATCTCGATAATCTTTTCATGCGCAAGGGTATATCAGCAGTTAAGAACACCGACATGATGTTGTCAGCTCAGAAATAGCTAGAAATTAAAATTCAGTAATATTTGACCATTAAAGATATCACAATCATGAAGGTCAAATAAACTATGTTATTTTAGTAAGTGTCTGAGCTTGTCGCCTAAATGAGTGCGTGGCCGAGTTTAGCTATCGAGCCCTTGGATACAGACTTTTAGTTCATACTTAAGACTATCAAATCTTCGGAAAAACTAATTAACCAAGCACAGAAAGCATTTGGGCGGTGGGAAAAATTGGTTGAAGCGGTGAGAGAACTACAAAATAATGTGTACAAAGGTCTCCATTAATATGAGCAACAGCTTGATTTTAAGAGCGCCCAACTCAAATAGTGGAGTGAATCGCTAAGTCTTGAATTTGATGAACTTGCTTAATACTTGAACGATAAAATGGAAGCATTAACTGCTGAAACATACAAAATAAACAAAAAATTTATTGATCTTACTGTATTTGCTGGCCAAGCCATGAGACTAGAAGACTAAGAATAGTTGCAAAAGTTTTAAAGACTAGCCTTTGATAAACGTAAATCCTCAAAGTAGTTGACAGAAGATGTAATAAATACGAATAAGTTAAATAAGTAGTATGACTAAAAATAGAAATAGTTGAAACAAATTCCTAAGTTAACAATTTCCACTTCATTCGAAATAAAAGACTAAGTGAGTTAGTTTAGTCATAAAGATAGTCCCACTCGGGTTACCAGTACAACGGAACTATAGGTATTTGTAGAAAGTGAAACTACTAAGGAAACTATAAATAACTTACAAGTAAGTAATAAGTAATAAATAACCTGTGATGATGATTGACAGACAATACACTACTATATATCATACATTTTCATGCTAGTTGAGATCTCAGTCTCATCATTTATGAGTCTAATTGAGCTGAACTCATTTTATCAATATGCTATAGTTTGTTTTTAACAAAGTCTCTCGTGTCGTACATTTAGTCAGGTAACTCAGTATTTAAGAACCCGGTCATCAATATTTTTATGTATATTTTTTTCTATGAAGCGCTCATATTCGACATCTTTTATTCGCTCGGCTTGAACTTAAAGTACGATAGTAGTTTTAGAAATTACTACGCGTAGGTGTCTTCAACATCATAAGCTCCTTCTTTAACTTCCTGGTACAATTTGTAAGCGCTTTCGTTACTTTTAAAGAGGTTCAAATCATTAGGTTTTGTTTCGTGCTAGGCTAACCTGGGCATTACTTTTTCCTTATAATAGTTTTGATTCTTTGTCAATTTGGCTTCAAATATATTCCTATAATTGTCCATGATCAAACTTGACTTGTTGTCTGGATTTTTGCTATCCATTACATCTTGTTTGTTTGGAAATTTCAAATTTTTGAATTTCAAACTACGAATGAGATTTTTAATTTTGATAATGTACCACGTTAGTCCAATGAATATTAGTAGGTCCTGTAAACTTGGAGGAACAGATGGATAACTTTCTGGAGTTATACTTTTAGCAAGTTGTACAATGAAATCAGACTTTTGGTCTAAGAAATTTAAGTACCTTTCCAATGGAGATAATGACGCGTCTTCGCTTTTATTAATTCCCTTTTTGGAATCTCTTATTTCCTGCCTCATGGTGCCATTATCGTCAAGCTTCTTGAGCAGTTATAAAATATCGTGAAAGAAGGGTCTCTTTTTGTAATTAAATGTAAGCATAATATTGTTGATATACTCCCATTGAGGATGGATAGTTTTCGGGTACTCCACTCGTTTTTATCCACGTTCAAATAATCTCCATTAGTTTTTTAGCTCGTAAATTGTCTATATGGATATACAACTACTTTAATGTGATCAAAGGGATGTGTTCTTGTTAACATTTCGTGCAAGATGAGACCCGCACTCCATACATCACAATTGAAGTTATATGCGTCTGTTATGTTTAAGAATATCTAGGGACCTGCGTAAAGTGGAGTTCCCATTTGACCTGTTTTTTCGAGCCCATCCTCAACTTTCGCTAATCCAAAATCACTAATTTTGATGTCATTTTTTGCTCCAATTAAAATATTGTCGGGTTTTAAATCTCGGTGCATTATTCCTTTAGCATTCATATAACACATGCCCTCAACAAGTTGTCTGAGTAAATTTAAAGTTTGTTCTTCGTCGAGCCCTTTCTTAATCAAATCGGTTAATGTTCCGCCTGGACAGTATTCAATAAAAAAGTACACATCGTTTTTATCGGCCTTATAACCATAGAAATCCATAATATAAGGATGTGTAAGAGTGGAAAGTTTTTCTAATGTCTCAACCTAGTCTTTAAAATTCTAGGGCTGATTTAAATGCTTTATTGCTATTTTTTTGTTATTCTGATTATCATAGCCTTCATACACGCTTCCATAGCAGCCCTTACCCAAATGCTTGTTCCGATTGACTGAGAATCGACTTGTAATGGGCTCTAGCTCTGAATTCATAGTATTGTGAGTATTGTAATATAAATCTCAGATATTTAGGTTAGCTCTTTTTATAAGCCAGATCAAATGCATCATATAATATTATAGCCCTTCAAATATGACTTGCTGCTTTATTTACATAAATATTTTAATCATCCTGATCCCACTTACTAAATTTTAAGCGAGGATGTAGATGGGTGCTGATTTTTTTAAGAATTTACCTTTTTTAAACATCAAACAGAAAAGACAAATCTCAATTTTTACTGAAAGCTGTTTTTGATTCTTGAATCTATCAAGAAATATAAAGTCAAAAACAGCGTCAGTTGAGAAATTCATAGAAGAAAGATAGAAATATAAAAATCAGGGAATGCTGCCGCGTAAGCCGCAGCGTTTTTGTAATGTATTGATTATGAAAATTGAAACATATTAGATGTAAAAATATGAAAGACCTTCAAGTTCTGCTTGAGCTAAGGGAAGAATGCTCCGATGAGCCAGTGGATACATTGTCTAGCTTCTATGAATTACAAGGTAGTTCATAAATGAACTTTTTTGGTGAAGCATTTTTGGCTTCGCTCATATACTGCGTCTTCTTATTATTAATTTTGCCAAGCATGGCTACTGCCTGATCTCCCGAGATGATACCCTGCCGAAGTTTTCTATTCACATCTGTGGCTGTTTGGTGAAGGATGAGCACTGCGTTTAGGTAATCTCCATCGAGTGCCTCCTGTTCCGAGTACCGGATCAGGTTATCGCTGGCGGCAATAAATTTCGTCGCGTTCATGGTGACTGTTGTTGCAATTGAACTATTTAACTATTTATCACAAACTGCTTTAAATAATAAATTTAAATGAATTCTTTCAATAATTCAAGTCCACTATCTTAAATCAAAGTAATAATAATAAAAAACATTATTAAAATCATTGATTGTAATAAGATGATAAAAATAGTTAAGTTTATCTTGAAGCTCAAAAAGATAGAAGTTAATTTTAAATAAAAATGAAAATTAAAAACATATTTATCTAGTAAACTCTTCAATTTTTGGATTCAACTGATTACAAGTCTACTTTGTGAACTGTCTTAGGTTGCTTCTTTTTTGGTTTTAGACAGACCGTGCAGGAACGGAAAAAAGAGGGCGAAATTTTCCCATTTGCTTTTTCTGTTTTTGCCTTGCTCATACTGATTACCTGCTTGAAGCTTTTATATTGATCTTGGATATTTACTAAGAAAAGGATTTTTAAACTTTTTCTAAAAGCTAAACGGATTATGTTTTAAAATCCTTTCCTAGTACACTGAAAGGTCATTATATAGTTAAGCTGCTCCTATCCTTTCCAAGGGCGAGTGTTTCAACATTTCCCAAAGGACTCCAATCAAATCACTGCTGTACTTATCCTACAATTAGTGCAGTCGTTTAACAATTTCTATCTCATTGACTTATTTTCCTTGGTAAAGTTCACTACTAGGCTCAAGAGTGCATATTTCCAGAAGTGTAACTCCAATACTGAACATCTATTAGCTAAACGGATTGGCTTCGATTTATTATTTAAGACTCTGCCTTCGATGGAGTTAAGCTTGTTTTGGCTCTGCAGGCAAAGAGTTTCTTAAAGGTTTCTGCATCAACTTTGATTATTTTTAACACTCTTACGGAGAATAAAATCTTTAGTTCATTTAAAGCTAATTCTTAATACTCAAAGAGTTTGGCCATGAGAGTTGCGAGATGAATCTAAACTCTCCATCTTCATCGACGAGAATGTTTTAAGGCTTCACGTTACCAATGGTAAGTTTAATTTTTTAGAGAAAGCAGGCAGCTTTAGCAAGCTTAAGAACGAACTCCCATATTGAAGACTCTGGAAATCTTCTATTGATCGCGCGCCTGTTAATGATTTCATCTTTGAGACTAAACATATAATCATCATAGAGCATGTAAACTTCACAGAGGGATCCGCAGTAGCCCACTCGTTGCGAGAAATGACTCTTGGGAAGCAAGAGAATGGATTAAAGTCCGCTATCATGCAAATTATTGATGGCACTTGTCCATTTTTAAACCATGTCTTCAGTTTCGACCAGCACTTTATGCTAAATGAGCTGGGGACCATTTTACTTCTGAATTCTCTTGATTGTTCCCAGTCTTGGGTGCAAATAGACGTCATCTGATTTTTCGAAACCTGTAAAATTTCCCATTGCTCTTATTTAATAATATTAGCAAACTAGTTTAAATAAGACCTTATTTGCATTATTCAAGCCACTTCTTATCTTTTATTACTGGCAATACTACTTGCCTGGGCTTATATAACTTCAAAGTATTAGTATTTAAAACAAATCAAGTTTGAACAGAAATACAAATCAAAATTAATTATTTCAAAGTAGATGTACGACTTATTATAATCAACTTTAACTCAATAAAATGGTACTTTATGAGGTTCACAACTGATTCCCAGGCATTTCAATATTTAATAAGGGGAAATCCTAAGTTCTGGTTACAAATTTAGCATTCTACTCAACAATTACTTTAGTTAATTATTTAGTACTATACCTGAGTGATTCTGTTCAGCTAGTACTATGTTTATATTTTTTACAACTGAGATTTGCTTTTGGATGATTTTATTGAAAAGTCTGCCTTTAGCTGCAAATAGTCCATAAGCTGTTTTATTGGTATCATCTATGCTGGTTTATACGCTCATCCAAAGAGGCACTCCAGATACAATCTCTAGTATGATACAGCCAAGGCTCCACACATCCACTGTCCAGGGATTTTTATACTTTTTCATTTTCTACAGCATTTCAGTATCATACTCAAGCTTGTTTTGGTAAAGAATGTAGTTTAATATCTACGGTGGCATATACTCAGGTGTCGCCATTGAAAACTGCTTCAAATTAGTAAACAGAAATGAAGATCCAAAATCTATCAGCTTGACAGATTTAATTAAAGTATCAGAATCTTGTTCTTTTTTAGCCATCTTTACCAGAATGTTTTCTGTTTTTAGGTCAGAATGTACAATGTTATGACTATTGATCAGATAAAGCGCCTTCGCGATTTCAGTAATCAAAAACTTAAGTTCATTGACATCTCGACTCATACTTCTTATTAACTATTTGTAATTGACCTGAATATTCACACATTTACTCTGTATAACTTTTATCCATTAATCAGTTGAGACTTGATATCAAACAGGCAGCTGCCTAATGCCTCGCCACAGACTTCATAATACAACCAGGAGTCAATAGGTTTGATTTAGTACGAGAATAAACGACAAATGTTTTCAATACCAATATGTGATTAGAATTATTATCGTGGTACTCCTCCTTTCTCGAAGAAATATGAGCCAAACCATATTTATTTCAAATGGGTCTCATGAGGATTTTATGAAAGAGTCTGCTTTATAGCTACTTTTCGCTTACTTGCTCGGTGTACGCCTAGCCAAACTACACTGAAACCACCTCGCCCAAGCAAGGCTATTCTCTTGAACTTCGAGGGAAATCGATATCCGAATTTTTGAATTTCTTATTTGGTCAGAATTTCTTACAGGTTCATATCTTATTATTTATTGTGATTAATTTTAATCGTTGCTTCATCTACATTTCGGTCCTCAAGATTGATCGATTTTCTTACTTTGGGTTCTAGAAGTTGCTCTTTTTGCTGAATATTTGAATCTTTTGGGCAATTTTTGCTTTCAAAAAGTTGTTTCAAATCTACGTTACTTCAAAAATACTATATCTTCCTGAATTCGTGAAAATTTTATGGCTATCTGCAGCCTTAGTAGATTGCACTTGTCGATCCCTGCTTATTGTACAGTTTAAACCTTTAGGAGTAACACTCAACCGGGTGTTTGGAATTACAATTTATAAATTGCTATTGAATTTGCGAGAGTGTCCAATCTTCTATTTCGATTTTGATTATTTGTTGGAAAATGATACATTTTACTTGCATATTATTTTCTTAATCGTACTCTTTATTTGTTCCTTACTCAAGGATCGCTTTGCCTTAGTCTCATTCTAGGTTTTGGAGTTGGTACGGGAGTGTCCTGGTTTTTTTATTGAAGGCTTGTCTGTCGGTCCTGTAGTACTTTTCTTCTTGCTGAGTGAATGCATTATTCGATGTAATGAATTTAGTGAATAACGACATTGAGCATTATATTTAATGATGATAGTATAGTCTATTACAAAAATAATTAAACTTTATTATCAAGCTTTGAGAGTACTTTTTCCCGACTGATGGATGATATCATCATACTGTCCGAAATCCGATGGTGATCTATAAGAGCCTGGTCCAGGTGCTAAATCAAGCATGAATTACTTTTTGTTTATTTACTAGGCTGATCGACGAATGAGTTTCTAAATCCATGAGCGAATTTTCTCTTTCCATCGCCTTTGAATTTAGAAAGTACGTACTTTCCAGAGTCGGAAAGATCGTTATGCTGAGGATTATAATTTCCAGACCCAGGAACATCCGTCATTGACTTATTAAATCGCTCTGAACTCTTTGGATTCCAAACCTTTGATCCTGAACTCTTATATTTAGTGCAATAATATTTTCCTTAGGGATTCAACATTTAACTAAATTAATGAGCACCGGGTCCAGGATTTAATCGAATTGTTGTTTTTTCGAATAGATCTTACTTAGTGATCGGTCTCATAGTCCATTTAGGGCTTTCATTGAATCTAAATTAATCGTAGCGTCCAGGTCCTGGAAACTTGATAGGATCCAATTCTATATGACCTCTAGGAGTTGTTTTCTAGCTTAGTCAAATAAGATACATCTCTACCAATGTGACAGGAGCTTCCTCTCGTGTGAGTTTTATTGAATTACACAAAACTATCGATCTTATAGTGGTCAGGAGAGGGAGATTTATTATGTCGGTGCTTGCCATAGTCCAAGTCTGTTTTCTTTCCGAATCCAAAGCTCGTCTTTCTCATGGATTTGGTGTCTTAGAGATTGTATATCGAATCGCAGCTTTGTTAATATGATGAGTACTAAGGCTTAGCTAATTTAAATCGGTCGTCTTTGCTGAAACTGAACTGACTTTTTGCACTGGATGTGTTCAAAGGCGATTTAAAGATGCTATTAGAATCCACACACGAGAATAATTTAGACGGACTTGACATTGTTAATTTTATTAATGTTTTATAAAATTTCCAACTAATACTACAGCACTCATATCCAATTCATCAAGCATTGGCATGATCTTTATAGTACTGCTCTTATAATAAATGATTCTAGTTTTACTAGTTTGATGATAAAACTAAAATAATAGCTTATAATTTTATTGCATGAGCCAATCTGAGAAACACGAGCACCGCAATATATTCGACATCGCCGATAAGTCATACGAACATCGCAATACCAACTAGCATACAATCTTAACTGAGTTTTTGCAAAATATTTTCTAGACTCTGTCTCCCAAAACTATTAAACTTCTTACCTTTTACTTGCAGAAGGTAGCAGGTCCCGTCACACTAAGCAACAAATGTACACGTATTTATATGCAGAATTCTCTTCACAATCATTCGTGTTGGTCAGTACTCACTCTGGTTTGGACATTGAGAACCCTGAGACTAGTTATAAAACGTACACTATTAGCAAAGACAAGAAAGTAAATATCTAAGCCAATGAGCAAGCATTAGTGATTGACTACACTCATTACTTAAACTGTCAAGCACTAGGGGAAAGCTCAGTTGAATAATAGATTGCCTTTATGCATGCTTCATAATTTCTTTGTTCCATTCCCAAACGAAGACTCTACTATATTCTACAAAAATCGGTCATATTCAAATTCACAATTTCCCAGACTATCTACAAAGAAGGGCAGCAAATTGAGGCTGGAGAAAGTGGATCTGGGGTATATTTAGTTCGTAAGGGAGACTTTGGATATTTTAAGCACTCACCTAGAGAAGGAAAATAAATTTAAACACTGAGTTTCTCAAAGGGACATCTCTTTGGTACTCTCGAAATCAATAGCAAATCTAGTCCAGCTTTAAGGCAGTTTTCTGTCAAATGCAAGAGTCATTTCGGACTTGTTTATCGTTTTTCTGAAGACATCTTCAATACTCAAATTAAACCTTATTGTTAAAGTGTGATCAATAATCGGCAAAACAAGCTAACAAAGTACATAGATTCGCACATTGACAAAACATAGAAAGTAAGATTCAACAATGGCCCTTTTCTTTCACAGACTCTCACAAGAGGCTTTAACTCAACAAGTTTGAGCAAGTCAGAGTTTACTGGTTAACTGGGTCTAACAAGAGCGAGACTTTCTCTTCCTCAAGTTGAACCAATAACATTGAAGCCTTTGCTCAGCCAGCGATTATAGTAGTAAGGTCTCAGAAAAACAACATACTTATCTCTAACTAAATAGGGGCCTTTGAAAGTGTATCCAATGGCGAGTCAAAGATCAAATTTCACTGATAGTTAATTCAGAGAACTAAATCGTCTTTAAAGGAATCAATAGATGTGTGACAAAGTTAAATAGCTCAAAGCAAGAGGAAAATGTACTGCAGCAAGGGGCTAAATTTTGTTCTCGTTTTTTAAGCAAACCTGGAAATTCGACAAATAAAAGAAAATTATGGCCAATAGAAGATATGCGTGATGTGATATTGGATTTTGTTGCTATACTAATTACAAATTTTTATAATCTAAAACAAATAAGTAAATAAATTCATCAGTCTTTTTTATTTTTCTTTGAAATATTATTTGCGTTCTATGTAAAACCTTTTTCTTTCTTCAAAGCCTGCTTCTGTTATTTTTCCAACTAGTCGATAGTTCTAAGTGATTTGACAGTCTGATTTTCAAGGGTTGTGGGGCTGTCGAGAATATTAATTTTGCGCACTGCAATCATGAGAAATTTAATAAATAGTAGAAACAAGCACATGTTAAAGTAACTTTATACAACTATTTAATTTGTGATGTTGTAGTTTACATGCAAAATGAGCCTAATCATCTTAAGAAAGAACACTGCAAAGGGAATAACAGTAAAATCGTTATTGAGGCACTTCATAAAAGTACGATCATCTGTGGTGGCATACATTTTGTAGAACATTGTATTACGAATCTTATCGATTTAACTCAGCTGTCCGCACTGGATTAGTACTGTAATATGCTTAATGTGTTCTATTATAGCCCCCACTACGTAAATGAAAAATAACTTGACTTGAATATCTGGTATTGACCGATCCCACTGAGAAACTTGAAATAAAATTATGTATAAAGTCTTCTGAAGCCTGTCTTTTGCATCAAAATTGATTTGACTCAGGTAACTCTTTGAATCAAATTTTTTGAATGCCGTTCCTTTCATTTTGGTGAGGTTAGTAACGAAGGCGAAAATGATAAAATTTTGCATTGAACCACTGATGACAACCATAAAGATGTTAAACTCCAGAAATATGAAGTAAGCATGCACAACAGTATAAGAAAAGCAAGCTAGCATTTCAGGGATAACTCTCCATAGCTCTACATGTGGATTTTCTAGTTTTGTTTTGATATTCGAGTATAAATATTTGCCAGTCATAGTGCAAATTTTCTACGAGACCTCAATCGCAAAGATCAGACCATACAATTTGAGAGTAGATTGACCTCTGAACAAATGATACATATATGATGGATCAAAGAAAGTGTACTGCTATTGTTGGAAGATATAAGCAACAGTAAGAGTCACCACCGAAAAGAACGTGATGTATTTAGACAGACAGATATGAAAGATTGCAAGAAGGCTGTTGAATATGCCGATTAATAGCTAAAACGGAATGAAGATAATAAGTTTGACAATTGCATATAGCGAGTATAAAAACCATAGCCAGAAATAATACTAAATCTTAAGTGGGTTCACCAACGTTGTGTAGAGAGTAGTTCGTAGCTCCTTCGCTTCTTTATTCTCTGGTTACGGCTTATAGTTGACAGGAACATAACTGTTCTTGATGACTGTAATGTGTCTCAGGCCATCTGTCGCTAATTACAATAGTACCATATGAAGTTATTATAAAGACTGTTAAATTATGTAAAATATACTTATTTGCATTGTCTAAGTTCAATGCGAAATTCCTTTGCTTTCCATTAATCTAATTTGTTTTCTCATATCACTTGAAAGGCACATAACTTCGACCAACACCTTTTTAAGGTCTTCTTCCAATGTCCCTTCTATTTTCTATGACTGATTCATTATGCTCATTTTTAGACTTTCGTATTGGTCTTCGAACCTTTGCTAAGATATCTTTTTCTCTGTTTTACCTTTTTACCTGTGCAAAATTTTGATTTTCCCATCCTGAGTATATATAAAAGTACTTCAGCTGTTTCAATCGTATATGTTTATTTATTTTTTAGCTTACTACAAATATCATTCGCCTCAGCAATTTTCATTAACAGCTCATAATTACTTTGATTTTTTACATTTTTCAAAGTATCACTAAGCTTCACCTTCTTTTCAAGCTGCTTTCTAGCGTGCTCCTCAAGGAAATTTTTATTTGCACTTTCTACACCTAACTAATATTTATGTGATGATGAAGCAGACGATTTATTCTAGATTTTGTTATATTTTTTAGGGCTTCCTTTAGATAAATAAGCACAAACACTCTCTTCTTTATCTTTCCAGTACTGCACTCCCTCAATCGCAGTCTCCAATGAAATCAAATCTACTTACTACTATTCCAGTTTTTGTTGCATTTCTGGTTTAATTCTCATACCGATAATTTGTAACATTTCTACAAAAGTTTATAGTGACACGCATAGTCGATCTGAGTACCAAAACTAGGCTAACTATATTTTCCTTAGCTAGACATAAGCACTAATCAATGAAAACAATTCCAGCAAAGTGGTTGATGTTTGTGCCATTTTGTTTATTTTATTAATAAAGTGTTAGTTATTATAAGTAAGATCATGAATTTTTTCGCATCGCTGGACGAGATATCGACATCGGAGTCTTCTTCTTAGGCAACTACTTTATCAGCATTTTTGTTCGACTTCTTGTTTCAACTCTTTTCTTTAGTATCTATTCTTTTTTAAGCTCTTTAATAGTGTCTCTTCGATTTGGAAGCATATTTTTCTTTGTCAAAGTCCCTCTCAATTTCTCTTTTTCTTTAATTTATTTGCTCTTGGTCATAATTTATTTTTTGACTTACTCATACTATTCGAAGTCAGTAGATTAAATTTTTCTGGTGACTTCTATCTCTGTTTCCTTGCGTAATCTGTTTAGAATTATTGCGTATTATATTTTCTCTTCTTTGGTGAAGAAATAGTTGATACGGGGCAAATAATTGATAAAATTTAGTTTATTCTTCAAATTTTTCTAGCTGTTAAACTGCAGAAATTTCTCTCCCATTTTAAATTCCTGAAAGGTCTAAATCGAGAACTCAAATGTCGCATAATAGAAGAATAACATAGCGGCTTATCTTTAATGGCTTCTGGTTGATTTTGAGAGCTCCACATTGATTTTACTAACGTAATTGTTAATGAGTGAGCTTGAACTGCAGTCCCTCACTAAGAACAGAATTATCAGTTTTATCAGCTCATGCAGATATGCACTCTTGCCTCGGATTGCAGAGTATAGTTTAGGGAGAAGTGATATTTATGTGAATGTTGGTGAAAAATATTAGCAGCATTGTGTTATGGACGAGTAAATGTTCTTTAAGAAATTACCATTTTTCTTAGATAAACACAGATTCAAATATTTGAATAGATTCTCATTAAAAGTGGTTTCGAAATAAGCATTTCTAATTTAATTCTTAGATTTTATGGCTCCTTCTTCAGCTTCATATGATCGATCTCTTTATTTATCCTGCTATTATAAAAACACCTATTTAGATTTGATTAAGTTGGTCATGATGCAGTCTAAAATTTTGATAGAATCATCAGATGGTTCGTTCTATTCGAAGACTTCTCCAAAAAGTGTATATGCTGTATCTTTGAGAATAGAGTGTTTTGATGGGAACATCTGGGCCATTTCATGAAAATATGAAGAGAGTAGCAGTGTATCTGAATCAGAATTATAGAACAACTCTGCGTAAATTTAACATATCGGATCCACTCGGTGATATTTCTTAGATAAAAGTAAAATTCCAGGTAAATTGAAGATGAAATTGTTTAAGATCTTTTCGTTTTTAGATTAAGCAACTTCAATAAGGGATTTCCAAAACTTTATACAATGAGTTTAACTTTTTAAGATGATCCCTTGAAGATTTTTGAATGTCTCACCCATAAATGAGGTTGCCATTAGAGCTATTTTCTCATTTTTAGATGTCATTGAGTCAATAAATAGTTTTACAATTCTACTGCTTTGCTATTCTAGGCTAAATTTAGTGGTGTTTCTTAAGATAACTTCTAAAGCCATTAGTCCGACTTATACGTTTTCGTCATACACAGTTTCATAAATTTTTTATTGTAGATGCAATTCTATGAACTATATTTTTAAGTAGCGCAATATTTGTGGGAATATTTCAGTTACCCAAACTTTCTTAGCTTCAATTTCAGCATCTCCGATAATCCTCTTAATGATATCAATCATTTCGCCCTTGATAGATCGTCCATTGTATCTACACAGGATGGGGATGAGTCGACCTGCAATCACTTTGGAGACGATGGGTTCAGACTGGCGTCCCATTTCGAGAACAGTTTTCTATAGGCTTTTCAGGAGCTCCGATTTATCAGGGGACATCTCGACGATGGTATCCACAGCCTCGATGAGGTGCTGGTTCGCTATTGTAGTCCAATTACGCAGAGCTTTAATAGTGCACTCGAAGATCGCATTGAGCTGCTTACTGTCCAGCTTGGCAGTGGTGAGCTTTTTTAACGATTCCACTATCAGAATCTGATTCTCAGTATCCTCTTTGGGCAAACGCTCGCATATTATTTCCAACAGTTCTTCCGGGAAAAGATAGAAATGACGGTATGCCTGAATAAGCTGAATTATACGTATGGCTGTTGCAATGGATGTCCTCTATTCAGTATCAGTTTCAGAGTGTCGAGCGGGGACTACAGTGGCATCATTAACTTTTGGATCTATTCTGTGGACTGAGTGGAACCATTAGTACTTTACTAGATGTAGTATACTCGTTTGTGGGGAAGAGGATGGATGAGCTCATCTCAATCGAATTTATTATATATAATAATTTTATTCTATTCATCTCTTCTGCATGCTGTCTATTAGGTCTCCAACTAACATATGCAAAATTTGTTTAACGACATCAATAACATTATGTTTTAAATTTATACCTCGACAAAAGAAGATTTATAATATATTAAAAAGACAAATGAACCGAAATGCATTGAAATGGCAACAGCTAACAGAATTAACAGTCATTTAAATTAATTGTGTTATTCAAAGCTCATACTGATTAATTTTATCTGCTAATTTTTATGTTTTAATCAATCTGATTATGAAACAAGCAGATGGACAATTTTATGATTGTAGGTTTATGTTGAGTTGACATTATTCACACAGCATAATTTATTATATTTTCATATGCAGAACAAAAACTACACGAATTTCAGGGACGAGAGAACCGACGACGAGATTATCGCAGTCGGAGTACCTATAGATATGCCTCAAGGCCATCCACCTACATATTTCCAACAACCTCTTAATCCTTATATGCCGAATGGTCAACAAAATCATAATCAAATGCCAATGTATGCTATGAACCAGCCTAATGTGATGCCAGTTAACCAAAACATGGCCATGCCTCAGCAGTAACTCTATGCTTATTTAGAGTAATGAACTATTCTTCTCCAATGAACATGAAGTGCCCATGCTGCAACATGCAGGTGACCACGGTACTGAACAATGAACCCGGTAATGCTGCCTACTTATGGGCTGGTTTGATCTGCATATGCATAAGCCCCTGCTTGACCTGCCTGCCTTTCATGGGCGATAAATGCATGGACAAGAACCACTACTGCCCCAATTGCGGGTTCAATATCCTCAGGAAGCACCGTGAGTTCTTCTCTTGCTGATTATTGCGCATCCTTATCATCAATTAAACTTATTCAAATCCATTAAAATTTTTAAACTTCATTTCATCTAATATATAGTCTACTCGAACAGAAGAGTCCAAATAGTATAAAATCATTTATTAAGATCATAAAATTATTTTTTTTCATTTATAGATGGTCTACTATTGTATATTTTGTTTTAAAATGACGATATTAATCAAAAACAGATAGATATAAACGTAATCAATGATAAAAAATAATTATCAAACAACTTGAAGCTAAGAATTGATTTATCGCAAACTTTTTGTTGGAGTGTTTTTATCATATATCTTAAGATTTTTTACCAAAGATAAGCATTTTTTGATCTTTCATATTCTGGATTATCATTCGTTATTATTTCTTTTTCATTTAAAAACACATGGAGAACTAATCTTGGCTGGTCAACGTAAACCAAACTAAGAAACCAATTCGGTCAGTTGCCTTCAGCTTCGACACGTACGAATTCATTTTAAACTCAGAAAATACTTGGCAGCGTGTGGAGATGACAATCACGTTTATTTATGGAATACTCTCAACCCTAAGAGAAAGCTAGAGCTTCACGGGCATGAGAAAAAATGTACTGATGTTTGTTTCTCGCCATATTAAAACATTCTTGCCAGTTCATCTCATGACAGCACAATAAATTTATGGTACCCGGGAACCCACGTGAAGACTAAAACAATTAAAGGACACACTGCACCCGTCCTGTCTTTAGATTTTTCGAGTGATGGGCGTATGATCGTGAGCGGGTGTATGGATAAAACTATAAAGCTATGGGATATCGATACTTTGAAATTTAAAAGTTCATATGTCGGACATACACACTGGGTCAACTCAGCCAAGCTCAGTCTTGATATGAACTTGATCTGCTCAGGAGGAGAGGATAAAAAGGTTATTATCTGGGACCAGACTAAAAAGAAAGCGGTCCAGAAATATGAGACCTTTGAGCATGCAATCACTCGCACTCTCTTCCATCCACAGGAGCCGTGGGTTATAACTAGTACAAGGTCCAAGAATATCAGCATTCATGATTTGCGCGAACAAAAACTTGTACAGTATTATTAAGCGCATCATGATGTAATTAACGACATCTCGATTCACCCACAAGGCAATTACTTTTCCTCAGTTTCCAGCAACAGTGAAATTAAAGTATGTCATTATTTATGTAGATTTGGGACATTAGAAAAGGGTGCTTAGCCTATACTATTTTCGGACATAACGGTGAAGTCTTCACATGCCGATTCTCACAAAAAGGAGACTATTTTGCTTCAGGAGGCGCTGACTGCAATGTACTTGTTCGAGAGTCCGGATTTGAAAAAAGAAAGGGCGAGAAAATAGAAAGCTTGGGAATCTGCGAGTCGGGGCATCGAGCTGATAAACGTACTGTGGCTGAGACTCCTTAGTACATGAAAAAGCAAACAAGGGTGACTCCAACTCAATTTTGAATAATTATATTTTATATGCTCAAAAATATTTATGATCAATAGTAAATTTTTTGAAGAAAGTATTGTATTTTGTCATACCACTTGGCCCTCCAGTTGTCCAGACTATTATTTATTAAATCGTAGCAGAAGTTCTCAACATTTCCTTAAGGGTTTAATCTTATTTCTAATTACTCAATTGCTTTCTCTCCTTTGATAAAACAATTCATCATGTCTCCATGACTTTTGTACATCATCTTGACAAGTGATAATATCATTTCTTTGTTTTTCAAGATTGCCAAAAATCCTTTGTAAAACAAACGTCTAAAATCGAAAAACATTTCTGAGTTCGTTGAACCCAGCACTTCAATATAGGGGCTAAGTAGCTTGAATGGGCAATTCTTTTACAGTTCGACGCCTTTGCCTGGCGCATTGGATAAGAAGAAGCCAAAATCAATATGTATAATTGACCCATCTCTATGTAGCATAATATTGCCGTTGTGTCTATCTTTCACCTGCAGAAAGTACGTGACTAAAGAGTACCCGGCTAAACTTCTAAGAAAGTTAGTTTTTGCTTCGTTTAAGTTCGATTTCCAATTTTTTTCAAAAAATTAATTTAGAGTCAGATTCATAGCTCCTATTTTCCTAAATAGTGAATCTAAAGTAGTCGCATCATTAAGCATTTAAATAAGACCGTAATTGGGCCCAAGTGATATAACTTCGTATGATTTAATAGAACAATCTACCTTTTATTTTTGAAATATATATTGAAACTTACTGATAAGCTGCATTGCAAATTGTTACTGCCTTAAGTCATCCCCAATCTTAACCATGAGGTGCATCATTCTCCAGCTTTTTAAATTTCTATAGATCGATTTCTTCTTCAATTCAGCAATCACTTATGTTGACTCAATTGAAAATATTTGATCTGCTAGAGTTTATTTTGGCTTTAGCATATGTTCTTATATCTCATTATCTTAGGCTTCACTATTATCTGAACGCATACTTCGTCCATCACTTTTACTCTCATATACTTCAAACAAGGATATTGGCCTTTGATTTTCTTCGCTACCTTTTTAGTAGAAAGATCTAAACCTCACTTTCTTTTTAATTGCTTCTTAGAGCTTATCCTTCTGTTCAGTCATGAACTACTTAAGTTTTAAAGTATTCTTGCCATCAGCAATTGTAAAAGGCTTCGAGAGAGAGTCATACAATTTTTTGAACACTGTATTACTGGTATTTGACTTCTTGAGTTTGCTTTTCTTTTTTTACTTTTTTGTCTCTTCTTATTCTTATTAAATGTCCTCAAGCACTTATTTCATTTGCTCTTATTCTTCTCTGTAGAGTTCAATCCAAAGTGAAAACGGAGCTCTCTCCTTAGTAGAAAAAACTCTGCCTTCCCAAACATTGAGTATTGTATACATTCTGGTCATCTTGGTGAAGAATGGAATATAAATCGTAGCAGGAAGGTGGTTGTTGATTTATTACTTAAGCAGGTTTGATAACGCTTCAATTCGAGTACCAGGAGGGTGCGTCGCCAATCTCTCTCCTATGCTCACTAAATCCATCCAAAACTGAGGAGTCTCCATAAAGCCTCCTACAGCATTGTTATTGTATGCCCTTATTCTCACTTTTTCTACTGGTAGAGGGTAATCTGGCGGAGGAGTCGGATATTTTTTAGTTCCGTACGTGAGTCCAGGATCGTCAATGTCTTTCAAATTTTCTTACTATTCCTCAAATTTCGAGTATTATTGAGTATGTGACGATTTTCTTCCGATCATACTTCTCATAAGCTCATGTCCGCTAAGGTGGCTTCTTTCATAGATTTTCATTTTAGGTAAGAAAGTGTTCTCGATGAAATTAACGACACCAGTTACAAGAAGTCCTTCCTAATTTTTCGATAAAGATTCCAAATAAAAGTAGACGGAATGTGCAAAGTAGAAGTGAGTCATACAAGCTCTCACCATTAACAGATTAAGCTCTTCGTTCTCGAGGTTGCATTCCACGACCATATAAGTAACAAGCTGAGGCACATAGTACTCGAGATCATCGCGTTCGGTTAAGAGTTCAGCTATTTCTGGATTGACTCTTTTCTGACAAAGGATAGGTAGAATTTCGCTCATGTCTTTATACTTCTCATACAAATCTTAGAGGAGTTTGTAAATCTTAATGTCTGCATTGCGCATGGCAGATGAAAATTGCTTTGTTATGAACCAAAAGTACAATGCCCGACTAAGTAGTAGGTGAAAGCATTAGATGATGATTCCTTTTAATTTGTCGATTATCATCCTCCTCATCGTCTTCAATCTGCATAGTTCGATAGATGTACCTCATAGCAGCAGAACCGAAATTTTTACAGTCTCCTTGCCAGCTTGCTCTCCGTCATTGGACTATTTTTACTAAATATTTTAATTCGAACCTAAAATAATCAAGCACTGCTCAGACAATCAGTCTATATAACGTATTTAATATAATTCCTAGTTACTATTTTCGAATTGGTTAAGTGCTGAGCAACTGATTCTATGTTTGCCATTTCCGTCATCTTAACACTTCTCATTGTGACTCATGCTCGTCTTTAACTTTAGTTTCACTAGCTTTGCCATGTGCCCTCAAGAGATCTCGAAGACTCACTCATTAAAGTGGCTCAAAATTCAACAAGCGTTCAAATAGTGCCAAACTTGCAAAATAAATACTTTACACTTGCTGTAGCCAATGCTAATAAGAGAAAAGCATTTGATCTTTTTCAAAGTCGATATTCAAAGCTCATATAACAATTTTTAGAGAACAAAGTCATTAACACAGAGACATCTTTAGTAAAGACGCAATTAAAAACACGCTTTCTGCCCAGAACAAAGCTCTGGGAGTTTAGTTTCTCGTTTTCAGTTCAGCTTCCTCTCGAACAATAAAACATGCTTCTAAACAAAATGGAAGAAATTGGAGTAAGAAGTTTAAAAGATATCAGCATCATTCAATACTTGTAAGAAAAGTGGATTAGCACTCGCATCTTCCAAACAGCAAGACAGAAGCTGGAAAGTGCTCTAATGAGTAAATGGGAAGACTTGTAAATTAAATATGTTGATGATGTCAAAATCGATGGACTGGAGGAATTTAAAATGAAAATTTAACACTAACTTGAAAATTAACCAATCGGAAATATAAATGTCAATAGTACTATTTATTATCAGCCTGATATTCAAGATAACTCTGAACCTGAACCTGATATTCAACTAGAAATTGTTTTCAAAGTGGGGCTAAAGAAAAATCATGAATTCTTTAATAAAAGTTCTGTTATAGAAGAATAAATTTAGTTTTAAGATGATTATATTTGATAATTTATTGTAAAATTATTCAAGTAAATAAATAACAAATTAGAAAACATTATTGTTAAAACGTTTTCAAAATAGAGAACAGTTGCATTTCAAACCATTTTTGACATTGTCTTCTGTTTAGTTTTATAAAATACTATTGATTATGCTCTAGTTTAAATTTTACACAGATACATAGTCTTATTAATCCGCCTTGGGAGGCGCCCATCCGTCATGATCCTCATGCATCGATGATGTAAAGCTATGAGATTGATCTTTTCGCAACTTTTTTAACTTTCTTTTTAGCTGCGCTTTTATTTATTATCCCCATTACACCTTTTTCTTAATTTAAGAGATTTCGTGTTTGAGTGATTGATTATTAGCAGATATTTATGTAATCATATTCATTTTAATAAGCAATTAATTCTTCTATTTTGTTTCCTAGGAGCCATTCATTTTGATTTTCTCAATTTTAAGTAGTGACTCAATCATATCTTGTTCTTCAGCTAATTTTTGAAAAGCTTTTTATCGAAGGTTAAATTGGTCCTGTTATTCTTTAGTGACCATAGCAATCATATATTGACGGTCGCATTTTTCACAGAATAGCACTGGTTAGGTTTAATTAGCAACTATTCGAAGACGAGCGCAACACTTTTAACAGCACTCACTCCCACATATTCGGCACCAGCTTCTCTTTCGAGTCATTTATTCATAACAGATCTGGCACAAGTTGCCTCCATGATGATGAGGACCTGTCCTACTGTTTAGACTCAGAATCTTGTTAGCTTGCTGCAGCTACTTTTTACGAATGGCCATATACTAATTCCATAGTGCCAAATACTTTTGATAGTCTTCGTTGCGATTTACTGAAGGCTATAGCTGGAAAATGAAATAGTTGACTTATTTATCAGGAATTTTTATAGATTCTCGTTTAAGTGACTCGCGAAACTCTTTGCTCTACCGAAATGTCATGATTATTATATTGTGATACTTACTAATTCTACATCCTAAATAAATGATATGTATTTTATAAAGGTTAAAGTCAAATTAATCACTCTCATGTGAGTACACATATGAGAACCTATTGATTCATTTTTATATCATATCATATTGAAACTACAATGTCAAGAGCCTTCAATTTATCTATTTTAGGTTTGGTTTTTCTTTCCATAATTTTATTTTGACTCAATATTACGCTTTTTATAGATTGCATCTGCTCTCTATTATCAATCAGAATATCCAATACTCTTTAAGTGAGCATATTTTGTGAGATATTCAATGTGATTACGCCTTTCATGTAAGGAATAACTTTGCATATTGCTTCATCTGTCAACTTATTTCGAATAAGTTTAACCGTCTTGACCTTCGTCCCGCTTATAAACTACGAAATCAAGATGATTGCTGCATCGCCTAGCTATGCATTTGTTAAATCAAAAGTCTCTAATTGATCACTGATCAGCAAGTCAACAGTTTTGTCTATTTTTTACGGTAGTTTCAGCTTTGATAACCTTTTTTTGTTGGGCCGCTCATTCTTTTATTGCGTAAAGGACTCATCGTTCTTGGAGCTATGCTTTAAACGCGGACTCAGTTGTTAATTCATTTATAATTTCTTAATGAACTTGGCTGATGGAGAAACAACATCCTTCTGCCTTCGTACTGGAGATGCTATTTGAAGATCAACAACAGATGGAACAATTAAATGATTTTACTCTGTTTTTACAAACTCTGGTTTCTTAACTGTTTTTACACTAACTTATTCAAGATCCAAAAGACTTTCTTAATGATCTCTAACATATTATTTAACATTCTATGACTCGTTTTTTATTTTTGATACTATAGAATTTTTCACAGGCAGAACTGATTAATTAGACAGGCTCTACTATTTTATGTTATTAATATTATGGTTTGAATTAGTTTGGACTACTAGAGGTTACGGTTTAACGATTCTTGATTTTGGTTTTTTCTTCTTCGCTTCGTCAAATAAATCAACAAAGGATTAAATGTAATTGAATATTTATGTATTGAACTATACTCCAATATTTTAAAGAGCCTGTTCCACCTCATTTATTAAACTATCTTATTGCTTTTTCATGAGCTTAATAATTTTTTCTCCTTAATCTAGTACGTCCATTGAATCTGTAGTTTCTGCGAAAAGTAAGTGAAGCTTAGATTCAAAGTCTGTTCCCTCTAATATTTTTATATGATGATATGATTTTTCTTCCCATTCATCGTATTTATCGAGAGTTTGGCTATCGATTTTCATCAAATTCTTAAGCTTTATTTATGTTTTATGCATTAAGCTTTACAGATTTTTTAAAGTCTACTTCTCCTTATACTCAATCATATCAATAAGTTTCTTGAATTTTTATATAATCATGTCTTTAATTTTGCTCTTTTTGTTATTGAGTATATCTAAAATTGATAAACAAGTTTGTTAGTTTGAAATCCTAGAGCAAGCAACATCTTTCTTTTACATTACTTATAATATGGAAGAGTAGTATGCCATTCGCTATTTTTATATTTACTATAGACTTTTGAATTCATGGCCTCGGTGCTCTCCAAATATCGCACAGCTTGCGCATATCTTTTTCAGATCTTTGATGCAAACTACTTCTAATGGCTTGTTGTGCAATTTACACTTTTACTAAACATTTAACTGTACTTTCTATACTTCTTACTGAGTTTCTTTTGTCGATTATTATTTTTATAGACTCAGCTTCTCCTCACTGCCCTTGTCATCGCTTCTAAGTGTACGTATAATTACCCGCTGTTTGAAAGCGCCATCGCATCCATTATTTATCTGGCATCGTCATCATCGTGATGAGGCTCTTCGCTCTTTACTATTTTTGACAGTTCCAATTACGAATCTTTAAAAGAGGTACTGTTTTTCTTGCTCTCCATAATCCTCAGTAAAGCTAAGTTTTTAGGAATGCTGCTGACACTGTTATTATTTAAGACAAGCTTTTAGCCGTCTTCTGGGCACACTACTACAAACGATGAGTTCTTCTATGTCATAATAGCCTTAAAGCATTCTTCACAATAAGTGTGTCCGCATGTCGTTAGTAATCTTGGTGGATTCAGTTCACTATAGTCTTCTTCGCACAAAGGACAAATTAATTAGCTTTACATCTTGGCCTGTCTTGCTGTTTATATATAAGTTAAACATTTAGCTGCACAAAGTTAGAAACATTAAAAATTGCTATAAAAATGATTATTTAAGCTCTCACTTCTTCTTTTTTTCAAGCAAAGGATTTTCGTTTATAACTTTCATTGCTTGATTGAAATTGACGGCTTTCGACTTTACTTTCTTAAGCTATTCATCACGAAGCAAACGATTCAATGGTCTGTCAGCATCGAAGAATGTCTTATATCGACTAGCAGTCTCAGTAGGGAATATTCTACGCCAGCCTCCGGATCTAAATATCATTAAATATACCTTTTGGCTTCGTCTTATGATTACTTAAGGACTAGTCTCTCAAGCTTAACCCATTAATTTTTAGATTCTTTATGTGTGAACAATTTGTTATCATTGAGTATATATGATTTATCAACAGAGTAACGCTGGTCTATTGCAACAACGCCCATCATCGTGAATAAGTCAGAAATCATGCTTCCCTTTATTTTGAGGTCAAGACCACTATCTGTGTTAAGAGAAGGAGATAGGTTAATTTAAAGTAACCAGGGACGAAAAGCTTCATCTAATAAAATATCGAAACCGAGCACCTCGAAGCAATTGTCTCGATAGGGTACATTCATCTGCATGGAAGCGAACACTGTGCCTTATATTGAAATGATTGTCTTAATGATCATATCTTCAATACGGCCCCAGATCATGGAAATGTCATGGCCTTGACTGATGAGATATTATTTCAATGCTGGCAGAGACCATTTATGTCCTACACATGCATCATTAGGATCGTCGTTTGGGATAAAATTATCTGCGAATTTGTTGAGAGAGTAGTTTGTCAAATGAGCAAATAGATTTTACTTTGAACTCAAGTCAAAAGAATATTAAGATGTTGCGAATCGTGCCAAACCATCTTAATATATATGAATTCTAAGTGGATTGAAACAAGTAATAGCTACATAAATTCTCATGTCAAATTTAAGTCCATTAACAAGAAAAGGATTGTGAATGTACTCGCTGACTACAATACACTCTTTCTGTTTTTTGAGAATTTCTTCGGCACTGTTAGAGATCCAAATGCCTTTACCTTGCGATTTGTTGTGAGGTTTAACAATGTACCATTTGCTTACTTTCTGCTTTTCACTGTCTTCAATGAAACTGGAGGTCTCATTGGGCAAAATGTATGTAACGGGAAAGAAGTTGTAGTGAGCAGGGTGTTTGTTTTTCATTTTTGACAAATTTACCAGCATTAAATCTTTGCGAGTGATTTAGTATGTTTTCGGGAAATGATTAATTTTAGTGTAAGCTCCCAGACTCTGGTATACTGATGGTGGCACGACTCCAATATTCCAGATAATAGTTGCGTCGTTATTAGGAGTCTCTGTAAACCCATTTTCTTCCAGTAAGTGCTTCACAAGTCCTACTACTCCATTGGTGAACTTAAACTTATACTGACTCTATTTGACTTCATAATCCAGATGATTGCCAGACCAATTTTTGAAAACAAGATATCGTATAGTGGGTAGTTTTACGTTATCAGAAATAACAATTTCTTTATGAGCGTACTTTTGCTTTGCGAGCTCAATCAGCTCCTGCTTTCGCTTTTAATACGCTTCCCTTTGCTAGTTCTTCTTCTAAACTTTCTCCATGCGTTTCTCATACATCTAGGCGAAACTCTACATGTTTCCGATTTATTAATTAAAGTAATTTTACTCACTGTCATTATGATCTTAGTTATTTTTCTGCTTAGGTTAAACTATTTTCTTGTCCTTCCTTTCCTTATGAATATCTACTCCACTATTCAATATTTCTATAAGACTGTCGATGCCCTCGTCCTAGTTCATATTTATTTAAACTCAAATTATAATGGAAACTGCATCACTAAGGAATTGCTTAGTTCATAAAATAATAAATAATTTGGAATTAACACAGTTTAGAGTGAATTAACATCAGTCTTATCTATTCTAATATTGTTAGTTAATTAATGCTGAATTATTTGACATGGGCTTAAACTGGCATCTATGTACTCAGTCATGATTAATTTTTTAAAATCCAAGTGGCATTTATATTTGTAAAAACTGTAAAAATAATTTTCGATTTATATCTAGTTTAGCAAACTTCTAATGTGATCTCTTACGATGGCAAACTGCCAGAATTTAGAAAAATAAGAATGAAAAATATTATCAGAACTAAACAGAAGCAGACTCAACAATAGTATCGTCATCTTTGCTCTATGGATTGATAGAGGTAAATTATTCTATTTGATCTGTGCGCTCCCGATAGGCTGGAAGTGCCGGTATTCGTCTTCGTTGGTAGTAATACATCCGTAACAGATCGTCTGTGCAGACCTTGTACTGCGATTCTTTGCGAGTGAGCACAACACACATTTTTTTCATTCACTTTAAATAGATATACTCAATCATCGGAATTCCGCACTTTATTGCTCTCAAAAACGTTTAGACTGCATTTTTTCGCTGCATTTTCTAAAATTGAAAAATATACGATTAAACTAGAATAAATCATAAATTTTTGTTCCTTTACTCAACTATTTATGTCCCTACCTGTAACTCCATTCTGTTTATTATAAATATTTAATAACTATTTCACTATTTATTTTAAATATTCAAATGCTTATGCTGTTTAAATGTCCTTCGACGATCAAAGTGAGATTTTTTATTCAACTAACTTGCCTCTTTATGAGATCAAGTTCTTGTCTTAGTGCTTTAGGGATCTCAACATCATCGGCTGTGGTCGCCTTAATTTACTCCAATTTGAATATCACATTTTTGATGAGTTTGCTTGAACCAAGAATGCCGTCATCTACAAACTGCAGATCCTCAAATATCTTCTTGCTGTCGTCGAGAAGCTTTACTTGTTCACTGACTGGTACAAGCTCATGATCAACTTTGGTTAGTTTTTGATTATTTTTTATTGATAGGCTAGACTTGCCGCTACTTCGGATAACAGTCAACAAGAAAAACATCCCGAACATAATTAGAAGTTGCAAAAATTTATTCTTGCCTTTATAGGTCTCAACTTTTCGCTACTCAGCTTTGTTGAATTACTCTAACTGCTTCTTTAGTCTTTCATTTTCTTGCACCATTTTTTCGGTTTCTGCTTTGAGCTTTTTGTTGTTAAATTCTAGCTATTGTATTTTAAGCTTTTTTCTGTCTCGCGAGACTTGAGCTGAAACTCTATTACGTTTCTTCTTTATTTAAGCTTGCTCGTCATCTTTTGCATCAACTCCTTCAACAGTGTCCGAAATCACATAGTATTATGGCTTCTTGTTATTGGAGTTGCGACTTTTGGCATGATTCTTTTTCATGATCAGCTTTCTTTTCTTCAAACATCGATCGAATTCATCCCAGTTCATTTCTGAGCTGATGACAAAATTTCCCTTTGCATATTCCGATATGTCCTGAATGCTCATGGTTCTAATATCGATATTTTACTGGATCCTCTCAATTAACTGAATTGATAAAGAAATTACCTCTTCGGCGTCGATGGGATAGCAGGAGTCCTCGAGTTTCTCCTTCTTGACAAGCGAATTTAAATCATTGGAGTCCTCATCATAGAATTGAGCCATGCAGTAGTTGGCGAATTCGTGAGTGGCTTTGACTGGAGACTCGTGCTCAATTTTTATGAAATCGTTTTAATCCATGAATACTTTAATTATGTTATACCAATTATCAAATATTTGTAATTTAAAGTCTATAATAACTCAAGGATACTCAATTATTAATAATCTATCATTCAAGTCACAGCTTGACGATTTTATTTCAATTTCGCTAGTCATTTGGCCTCAATGTTTGCTCAAACTTTTTTCGCATTTCAGTGATAAAAGCTTTACGATTTTCAAGTTTTTCTCTAATTTTTATTTGAGGAGTTCTAGAGCTACTTATTAAGGGCATTACTATTCTCTAATTCTGTCTTGATGTGGCTGTTGTCAGAGGAGACTTAATTCCTCTAATATAGTTAAGATTGAAGTAATCTGTTTTATCCATTAAAGGCGCCTACTTTATTTATTTAGTTTGGCTCACTTATTCTTATGTTTATTCCAACTCAGGTTCAAGCAAATATTCTCTTAGTTCGTCGTTTTATACTGAAATTCTTGCACTGCTTTTTTCTTGATTGAGCAGTTTAATCACTGATTTAGATTATGAGTAATTTATAAGATTTGGGCTTGATTTTTGATCATCTGTAATTGTCATTTCATTAAAGCTCGTTGAACTCCTCTTCTTCATTATTTAATAATCCAATTTCGAGTACTGTCGAGGTGTTGAGATAGAAGCCATCTGATATTTAGATCTTCTGTTCTTCAGTACACTTCCATTAAAATTAATACTGACTCCAGGCTCACAATCAAATTTATCCACAAGTGTGTGTAGTTTTGAAAATGTTATTTCAATCGGCTGCTCTTAAACCTCCACTACTTCAGCTTGCGTCTTTACTCTCCTAGTTTTATTTGCTACCTTTTATAATACTTTTGTTGTTTTTAAATTAGTTATCTTTGGTTTTTATAAAGCTACTTTAGTTTTTATAACGTGTTTTGATGTCTCAGCTTGTAAGCTCTTATGTGATGAAACTAAATGATTTTGTGCTTGTGATTTAACCTTGAGGCGGCCACATTAATAGTCAAATGAGATTTTCTATTTCAATTATCGAGAACTCAAAATTTTAGGCTTTGCTCGAGCACTTTACAAAATCTCCTGTATTTTGCGTTTTTCTAACTAAATTTATAGCCTTTTTTAAAGTTATCTTCGCTCCTATGTTTAAGTTTCCTCGACTTATATTTTCTGAGACTCTATTCGCTACTCAATGGATTAAATTTTATTAAATGTAGTTATTCGTCTTTTTGCTCGTAGCTGTGATATTGCTTCGTCATTCTCTAACATTGTTGTTTTACGTCTGCGAAGTCTTTTTGTGTAAGACCTATACCTAGTTTTTTGGGGAGGGTGCTCGATATTAAATACACTCATATGACTGTCCAGTCTCAAGTTTTTATTTTAATGCGGAGTTTTGAGCCGACCCTGCACATAGGTAGCTGATGAAATTTGATCAGTGAGTTGACCCAGGATACCAAATATTTGTTGAGCAGAATGAGCAGGCTTATATTATTTTACTTTCTCAAGACTGCTAATATTGTTGTCCAGTTTATTCATCAAGTAGTTTGTGATTTCTGCGGCACTGATCTATGACAGGGCCGACATTTTATTTATATTATTACTAATTTAAATCTATTGCATCTCGGTCAGCAGCTAAATAATATTAATATCAAATAGAAATTATAACAAAAAAGAATTCAGAATATTAGCAATTTATTAATACATTAGCTAACATCTACAAATTATGTTAATTAAAAATATAAGTTTTAAATTGAATATATGTTAATAAGCAAACGATTGGAAATTTATTATAGATTATGGACTGAGAATAGTTTTTAAGAAGAAAATTTACAAATATTTAGTAGTTATTTACTAGTACCTAAAAAATCGTTTTAAATTTATAACATATTTTAAAATAATGATTGCCAAGTTGGCTGTTAGATAGTTAGAATTCTTTATTATACTAAAATAAGGACATGATCTCAAAGCCTGGAACTCCTTGTATGGTGCCCTCTAAGACCATCATCATAAGCTGGCTAAAATCCTTATTCCCTGATCTGTCTACTAGCTCTAAAATAGAAGACTTTGGAGACGGCGTAGTATACTGTCGGCTGATCAATCATTTTTGTGGTAATGTGCTACACTCTAAAATAACATGGGCTCCCAAAAACTAATACTAATATGCTAACAATCTCAAGCACCTTCAATCTGCGCTGCTTCAGCTAGGAATTGTGTTGCCCTTCGATGTCAATAGAGTCTCTAAGAGGAAATTCCTTTAAAACTGGGCATTAATCAACGCATTTTATAAACACTTCAATTCTGAGGAACCAGCCCCTCATGAAGAAAATTCTTGTTCAAGTCATGCGGTTTCAAGCAATAGTTTGCATCCTCACATAGGAATTTCGAGTCAACAAAATCAATATGCAGGTAGTGCTTCAACAGTAGTACCTGCTCCCTTAATGCACGGTCTAAAGCCGATTTTGAAGCGTCCTCATCCACTTACGCCAAGCTATTCATAATTGTAACAGCAAACTTCCAACTCAGTACGCCAGAATAGTCGGTTCGGACATCAACCTATTTGGGAAAACAGTGTTAACGTGAACTCGTCATTTGCTAGTTTAGCTCAGAGTTCGCTGCAGATGTCGCAGTACTTGAAGGAGAATGTGAACATGTACAACAACAGCTCACCCTCCAAAGGAAAGTGGTCAGTCGGGTCACAAATGTTCCAAAACAATTATCACGCAGTCATCGATCGTGTCAAATAAATCTTGCTGAAAGGCTCACATGACACTGAAAAAATAAGACAGATTAAAATGCTGCTTGGGATGCCACTCGATGAAGAAGAAGTTATCAAAATTGAAGACGACTCAGCAGGACCAATCGTATATGCACCACCTGTCGACAAGGACGAGTTGAAATAGATAAAGTAAATTGTAGAGCCTCAACGAGACTGTAGCAGCAGTAAATAAGCCAAACTTTCCGTGTGTAAGAGTGCTCGAAAACCTTTCAAAATATGATGATGCTAATTTACATTTTTGTTACATAAAATTATCAAATTTATTAATCATTGACAACATTTATTATTTTTTGGACTGGATATTGGCGAATCAGTATCTTGCAGAAGTATGGATTCGCATTTGTGATTCACCATATCTATAAATTTTTCATCAGTTTTAAGTAAGTGATTCAATCGAGACCCTACTTTCATAAATAACTTCATTATATATATTTATACTTATGAGACATTAATATTTGCTTTAGATGAGACTGTCATAAATATGTCTATTTAGTTCTGTTTCATTATTTTATTAATTTCATCTTCTTCCTATGATTGCCTTGATTAAATTATACTTACACCGCATTTTCATCTATTTTTGTTCTGACTAAAACAACTACTACGCTTTCCTGCGCATGCTATCTGACTTCTTTCATCCACTGAGCAATACTTGGTGTTTCTTTAGCAGCCTCATAGACAATGAGGACGGCGTGAGCGAAGTTGTAGAATGACCTGACTACGGATTTATAGTTCTCACTACCAGCCTAAATCAGTTGCACGTTACTGTGTCCCAGATCTGTAACGCGATCTACTCGCCCTCATCCTGGATAATCTTTGAGTAAAATTATACTCCGATTGTCACCTTATAATTGAACTCAAAGATATCTTTCACGAACCGCAAAATCAATGAAGTCTTGCCTGCGTGCTTATTACCCACAACGATTATCTTAAAATGTTGCTTTGTGTGCATACTAAACACGACTGACTTTTTATTTTTGTTCATTACTTTATTATACTCGAAGTATAAAAAATAGAAATATCATTATTTAGTCGGCTCAACCGTTTATTATTTTTTCTCCTTTTGCTTTTATTAATTATTGATTTTGTTTGTTGCTTATTTCTTCTCCATAGAGGGCTATGGTTGCAGTTCTTAGTCATCATAAATTTAAATAATTCCACAGTCGTCACTGTTGAATTCTGGTTTCTACTTCTCAATGTAAATGAAGAAAGACTGCCCAAGCTCCTTCTTTGTCTTGACGAGACTTTCCCAAAAATATTATATTTCCTTTGTGGGCATAACGAAAACGATTGCCATCGAGCAGTCAATGTATTATTATTTAATCCACTACAGCTTAGCAACAAATTATTTTTCCTTTTCAACAAGTTTTTAGTAGGGAGGCACTTTCTGAGTATGATGTGGGTCTAGAAATCCCAAATAACCATCTTCATGCTTGACAAATAAATGGGCTCTGCTGGGCGTACCTCCCATAATACAGTTGAAGTATGGGTTTTTCATGAGTTATAGCACACAGTTTAGATACTCTGGTTGAAGTTCATCCAAACCGATTCTACACATTGCCATTACGACTGTCATTTCTCTGTCTTGCTGAATATCACTTAAAAAAATGCAGTTGTCATTGCATATGCTGGTTCGATATTTGGTGTCAAATCGATCCATAAGATCCTTAATGACAAAGCCGCACTCACAGGGCGAAAACCACTCGTATTATTTCTTATGAGGGTAAATTATGCATGCGGCATCAGTTATCATGGGAAAGGAAAATGCAACTGGTTTATTGTCGTAGAACAGGCGAATGATCTACTGAAGCGGTTTATTCTCTACTTTATAGTACAGGTTGGCCACGAACATTTGACCCACGCGCAGCATGCATCCCCATCCAGAATCCGATGTGTAGTACGTACTTGAAAATAGTTTTTCGATACCTGATCGATACGTTAATAGAATATATTAGTCTTTCTCTTGCTCCTTGCGTGTGGGGTGCTCTTTCTTAGTTAAAAAATATGGTTTCATTGCCTTCCAAATTGATTTCATAATCTTTAAATGCTTTATAACTTTAGCATACATTATGAAAGAGTTTCCATAAAGACAACACTTGAATCTGAGCTATAGAAGTTCATCATAATTTATTGGAATTATACCCAATAAAAACATTTATTTCCTAGGACCAACTTATTTCACTCATATCATAAGAATATATAAGTAAATATGCAAATCAATGTTTATTTAAAGCTTTAGTAAGGTCCAATTTAGGAGTTTTAATTGGTCTCTGCTTCTCTTGATCACCCTTTGAGGGAGCGTAGACTTTTAGCTCAGGGGCCTTTGAAAGATCATATTCGCTAGGGGCTTCATCTTCATCCATTAAGTTGTAGTCTTGCTTCTGTCGTACAAGCTCTGGATTGAGTTGATAAAACCTCTCCATTTTTTACCTGCTCAGTTCTTGCATTAAATTACTGTTCTCGATGACGTCAAAAATAGTCGGCTTATCTTTGTTGATTACCAGCAGTCGATTGAGCTCATTCATAAATCGAACTTCTGTGGCTGTTAATTTGCTCATGAATTACAAGTCCACGTTGATGTAGTCCATCGAAGTTGCTGATTTACTGGCTCGAGCTGAAACCGTCTCTTCATTTTTATCATCAGTGAAATTATTCACAAACAGAACTTTCTCCACCAAGTTGTTAGTCATAGGGATCTTAGACTCAAACTTTGTCTTCTCTGTTTAGTTCTTGAATGATTTTATCCATTCATCTGCCTTTTTCTTTTTAGCGTTGTTGACATCAAGGTCCCAGAAATCTTCAAAATTCTAATTAGAAATGATGACTAAAGGTTAAGTTATAATTTTTTCACGAGGTAAGTTTATAATCTGGTCATTGTTGAATTATTTTTTATACTACTAGGACAAAGTTCGCAACAAGTCCTTTATATGGGATTATTCTTGATTATTAAATCTTTTTTTTGTGCTGACTTGACACAAAGCTCGTTCGAGGTAATGTACCGTATTGTCAAAATGATTCAATTTCTTATAACAGAAAGCAAGGGCCAAGTAAACTCGATCAATGATACCTTTGTGATCTCCAAAACTTTCTATCATTTAAAGACATTTTAATAGAAACTTATGGGCTTTGTTGAAATCGTTACTTTGCATTAGTATGATAGCTGCGTTGAAGTAACTACTGACTCCTTTCTACTTTCGTTTATTCCCTGCTACAAGAAAACAGGCACATGCTTTCATGTTTTGGTTCATAAAATAAAAGTAGTTACCCAGCTCGAAGTAAACGTTCGATACTTCAAGTGAATCAGGACCGTAAAATTTCTCGCAGTGTTTAAGCAAAATTTATATCATGTAGACAGAGTTTCGCACAGCCTGATGTGTCAAATTGCTTAATACTGATAACAGTTTAAGTTTGCCTTACACAAAGAACAAAACACTCGAGTAATTTGGGTCTTAAGGTTTGAGATTTGAAGGGATATTACTTGTGTCTCGTAGGAATCCATCACGTTACTTAAGATAGTTATTTAGAATTTATTGGGCCTCGTTAAAGCTTTTGACTGCTAATAACATTTTGACATAGCAACAAATTGCAGTGCCATACTAGATTTAATGTTTAGTGGAAGGAAATTTAGTTACAATTTCTTAACTTATCTTCAGGATATTATCACAAATGTTTTCGCACTCATTTGTGAGCCTTTTTGATAACTTATCAAAGAATGTTTTCTTATGATTTTGTAGATGCTTGTATAGTTATTTCATCTTATCTTCAGGCCTGATGCACCTTCTCTTGTGACTAGGCCAATCTGCTTTTTGATGTTCAGCAGTACAGTAAGTAGCCTCCAAACAGATGCCGCATCTAAACTCTGCTTTCTTGCTGCAAAAGTAACAGAAACTTAAATCCTCTTGGCCATCAATATTAGATAACCCAGTAAGTTATTTGCCACCGTGCTTCGGATTAGCTTTCGCTGTCATTCACTATAACGAGTATATAACAATTTAACAGCTTTAAAATATTTAATCAATTTATGAGAGAAGCAGCAGTGATCTTCACTCTTTTTGGCTGGTAAGTCTTCACCTTGCATACTAAATTGTTCGATATCGACAACACACTAGCACTGTTTTGAAATTTGCCTTTAAAATTGGGGGCACTAAACAGATTGATAAGTCTTTTATTAAACATAAACTAATGTCCGTTTTAAAGAGCCTGTTTCGAGCGACAAATAAGTTGTAAACTGTTAATTGTCATAAATCGATTCAGTGCATCCCGTCCATATACTACACCGTAACCCTGCAGATGATTTGAAAAGCCTTCCTCAATTTAGTCAGGATCAGACCAAATAAGATTACATGCAGGACCGTGATCAAGCAATCGAATTCCTCTGCCTAGCTTTTCAATTTGGCGAATGTCCTAGATATCTGGACCAATACCTCCGCTAACACAGAATATTTTTTAATCGACAACTGCAGCATAGGGCATGAATGCAAAAATATCGCAAATGATTTCCCAAAGTGGAATCTGCTACTTCATTTTACCTTGATTATTTCACTAGTACATTCAGCATAGAAGCCATATATATTATTCATGTGTGCGCACTCGTGACTACCACGAAGTAGAAAGAAAGCATTTGGGTATTTTAGTTTTAAAAGAAGTAGCAGCATGATTGTTTCAAGTGAATGTGGGCCAATATCGACGTAATTACCAAGAAAAAGGTAGCTCTTCTACTATGGCCATCCAATGAAATCCATCAGCTTGACTAATCCTTACAAGTGACCGTGAATGCTAGGGATTGAGCATTACTTACCTGCCTACCACTTCAATTGGCGCAGATAGATCAAGAAATGCCGGCTGCTCAACTATTATTTTCTTAGTCTGCTATAAAATATCACTCATGTTTTTGTAGTCAGGGGCTTCAGCTTGACCTTTACTGAACTGAACAATTTGCTCAATAATCTCATCAACATGCTTGTTCCTGGA
>APMI01007826.1_pt1 | contig 51452 bp, 29 predicted proteins | sample 667938 | NCBI WGS metagenome assembly APMI01 (sample SAMN01084076, study PRJNA167559) | wastewater metagenome | biome: Wastewater | place: Denmark: Ejby Moelle, Odense | collected 2011-11-28
ATTGATAAAAGACAAAAGTAGATGTTAATTGAGTAATTTATTTTATTTAACTCCAGAAATAATGGAAAGTTTCATATTTGAAATGTTTATGACGAACTTAAAAACAAATATTTGTAAACTGACATTATCTGATTTTTATTTGAAAAAAAGACTAATTTACTTAGTTATAAATTATAATAACATTTTTAAAGGATAAAAAATCATTTGTTCAGAAAAACCTTCGGTATCTTTTAGATAGGTTGAGTGAGGTATTATTTTTTATACTCAAAAATTGAACAATTACCAACTTTTTCAACCATGTACTTTTCAATGTTATAATTGTGAGTCACTACTGCTATTGATTTATATTTTTTCATTAACTCTTCTAGCCTGTTTTTCTGGAGCTCCACGGGTGAATAGGCTTATAGAATAAGCTCTGGCTCACTTTTTCTCTTTTCTCCCAAGTCTTTCATGTAGTCAAGTGTCATTTCCAAAGCAACCTTACCCCTCTCGTTGTTGTCTACAGTAGCCAATTTATCGAGTATCTTCCCCTTTACTTACTAGTTTTGCATAGTCTTGACGTACCAGCAGTCAGGATCCTCAATAAGTGAGAAGTCAAAATTAGGAAACTCCTTCATACTTTAGCGCAGTCGGCTTCCAATGTCGCACCTCGATGAAAGCACTTCCCTAAAGATAGGGTCCACAACTATGGGAGCCTTACTGTGATGACCTTCGAATATTTTAGAACACGTCTCCATAGTCCTTCGAAGAGGTGAAACAATAATGAGATCCAGATCAATTTTTTGCATTTTTTATCGGCATTTCTATAGAGCTTTCGTATTTTCAAGGTCATCGACGATTGTACAGTCTTCAAAATTCTACTAATACTTCATACTGTAATACTCAGGCATTGCCCTGAGCTATTTCTCTTTCAGAGACTCGTATTTTTTCTTGATATTGTTTTCGGCCTCGTTGTAAGCTGATCTAGCGTGCCTGATCAGGTATGCTCTTGGTTCTTGAAGCTAGCCGTCCCTCATCTGTCTTTTAAATAGAATAAAATATTTAGGAAGTAGATATAATAAATTAAAAAATGTGTTTCAAAAGTGTCATAATAAAAGTATCCTTTTGCGACGTCCTAATCGAATGTTTAGATTTTGCTTTATACTATAGACTAAATACTCAATTGAGAAAAGGAGTTGATTAAATATCAAAACTTAATATTCAGATTAATTATCAATTTTGTATTTATGTCCACTTGCTATTGAACTGGCCGAAATATTATTTTTAGAAATTGGCGAGCAAATTCTTCATGCATTTAACCCATTATATGATCTCGGGCTTTGGTTTAGAATCTGGTTACATCAATGCTCGCTTTATATCGTCAATTTTTATCTTGTGGACTGTATTCAATAACTCTTCATCCTCGTCAGCAATTTGTATTAGATCATTGGCTGATGTATATTAATCTTCTTCGGTGTCTTCTACAAATTAAACTTGACTCAGTATCGTCATTTGAGTTTTGATTCTTTTTTGTCTTTTTTGCATCTTGTCTGTTTGCACTGAATTTTATAAACGGTCCTTCTTCTTTACAGATTAAATTGTTTACCGTAAGCTTGGAGAACTAACAGTAGGCTTCTATTTTAATAACTGTGGGCTCTGTTTGATATTTTGGTAATGCTAGTCGAAAAACTAATCTACTTCCAATTCATTGGCTTCAGGAAATGTTTGATTATTTTACAGTATTGTCGAATTTACCTATGTGATCTTATTCTTCTTTTAAGCTCTAGCGAAAAAATGTGGTTTTTAATCTAGTTGTTCGTATTGTACATAAACAAGTACAGTTTTAGGTTATAAACTTTGAGTAATTGAGAGAGGTAGTAATTATTAATCACTTCTAAGCCGGAGCCTATCGTACGTCTCGCTAGCCTCCTTATATGTGAGAGAGTAAGGAATCGAATCGCCATATACTGAGCGTAAAGCTTGTCTTTTCTAAGACTTTTTTTTCAAAATTGGGTTGCTAATAATATTAAATCTTTTGTTGCTCATTAAGTACGAGCATTCGGTCAAGTATGAAGGTTTGTAATATTATTTTCCTTCTATTTACACTGATTATGATGTTGGAACAGCCTACAAATACACCTCTAATATTTTATTTGCTTTATCATCTTGGAATAATGAATTGTTGCCATTTTACGATTTAGTAAAATTAGGGGTGACTTCATTATTTTTATCAAGCAGTTCATTGACAGACTATTTTACGGTTTTAGTTTATGCCTTGTCTTCTTAAGCATTTATTTAACTGGCTCCCTCAGTGCATCCAGATACTAGTTAATTGTAGAAATCTGTAATCTCCTGCACTGTCATCACTTTCAAATCGCTTTAGGACACCTCCTTGATTTCAGCAAGGATCGTTCGCTTCATGGTCTGTAGGTCTGCTCTCTTCGATTTGCTCATGAACTATAATATATATTCAAATCATGGAGGCAAAATAGTAATAATTAAAAATAGTAATAATTATTGCAATAATCGAGGTTCATTATTTAAAGACCATTTATATAATAATACCAACAGTCATAAGACAATAAACCCTGGTGTTCTCAATATATAATTGAATTTTGTAGTACAAAAGATAAAAATATCCTAATCCAACTTTGGGACAATTTTAAAGTGTTAACCAGCAACCATTAATAAATAACCGACTTACTTTAGATTAGAGCTTCACTCAACTGGAGCTAATTATAATAATTTTTAGTTTGCACTAATTGCATGAAACTGTGGGTATTTTCGGCCATTTGGGCTCGCTTAAATAATTACTGGGCATCCCTAGTGCATCACAACGCACCTCAGTCGCCAACTGCCTCAATTTAGCAAATCGTAAGCCAGACAAGCAAGACGAGTGTCAAGGTGTCCTCCCCTCAAGTTAAGAGCAAAGTGTATAAGCTCAACATCAGTGAGCTGTCAGAAGGGTCTTTCAAGCCAAACTCGCACAGTAGGTACAGGAAAAACAAGAAAATTATGAAGGAGGCCAAGGAGAAAGTCAAGGCTCACAGCAAATACCCTATTATTGGTAATTAGGAGGCAAATAAATTTCGAAATATATTCGACTCTCTCACTGACGATATATCCCCCATCGAGGACAAGGACAGTGAGGACAGCGCTCAAACTGTTCGATAGTATCTTGTGAGCTTAGAGCCAGCCTGCCAAGTGCATAGAATTGAATTTGATCGCGAAAAGTATCAAAAACGGTTAAACAGATAAAAAATGCTTGCACGCGAATTATTTGGGCATAGAATAAAAGGTAAAATTGTCTGTACTGCTGATCAACTACCCAAAAGTATGAAAAGGTTTGCCACGAAATCTCCACCCATTTTCGAAGCGAGTAAAGAATAGTCTCGAGCTTAAGTAGTCAGTAAATCAATTGAAAGTTGATAAAAGACAGTTCCATAAATTTAGGCTTTTTAGAATTTGTTGCAAAAATTGAGGCCTGATTTGCGCACATATTTATTTATATTTTTAGTATATTTCAAGATGCTCTTGCATTGAGCAACTGAATCATAAATTTATTGCTATTGTATAGTAATGAACTAAACGGGAGGAAGACGAAGTTTGGAACAATTCTAATAATCCAATAAAAATAAAAAGGAGGCTAGGCAACTCGAAGAAGCAGTAGTTTATCTAAAGCTTCGATAGCACGGATGTCCTAAATCAAAAGCCTTAGTTTTTGCTAAAAAGTTCATATCTTTTAAGGTTTAGAAAATAAAAAGGAATCGATAGTACTATCCGAAGGGATGGACCTGCAGGATTTAGAAAATTAATACCTGAGAAGCCAGAGGGCAAGCTTATCAACGTAATTTTGTTTTGATGAAGGGTTGGCTTAAAGGCTAAAAGTTAAAATATGTAGGCTTACGAAGTTTTTCCTAGTAAATGATGAAAAACATGTCAAAATAAAAAGCTGGTATTACAAAATTTAATGCAACTGATCGTCATTAATTCGAACAATGGAGACATAAATAAAAATCAGGCAGTCGATTTTTGGCTGGACCTGCCGACAGTAAAAGAATAGTTTAACAAGTATCAATGTCATACATAAAGATTAGCTCACTAAAGGACGAATTTTTGAAAGATAGATAGAAGCGAGTACTATTTTTGAGCTGCGAAGGCATTAGACTTGATCAACACACTAAAACCTTCTTCGATAGCGTGCACAAAGAGAACCCAAATAGTTTGATATCGAAAATGACAATATTTTCAAATCCACTCAACAACTAGAAGTAAACATTTCTAATATCAGTTTTGAGATGGAAACAGATTTTGAAATTGCTAAAGGCCGATCATTGAATGTATACTAAATGGAAGGAGAATAAAAAAGAAAGCAAATTTTAGACTTCCGTCGATCATTGAGTGATTTTAAACTACCTCAAGCAAACGAGAGCAAATCACAAAGAAAATTTAGATCAACTCTGCAGTCGACAAGGCAGCAAGGTATAAGTGATCCAGTAAAAAAATTAAAATGGACAAATAAATCTGAGTTTGAAAAATTTGAATAAGACATTGATAAGCTAATCTGGCTAAAAACAAGGCATCCTTAGTCTCAATAAGCAATTAAATTATCCATATGATTATTTAATTTGCGTTATTATTAACATTATAACGAATAACAAAGCAGATTACTGCATGAAGCAAAAGGAAAAATCACATGGGAAATCAGCTGCTGCCAGCACCCATGTTAAAGTTTAACGAGACCTCCGTGAAGAGTTCGATGAGTACGTGCTGAAAGAAGAAGATGAAGCCGGCCTAAATCCTCACGATGAGAGTATACAAAAAGAACACTAACACGATAGTAATTAATAAGAAGAACAAGTGTTTCATATTAAACATTCTAATAATGAGCGTAGCAGTGTAAGACAAAAGCAATCTCAGTCTAATTTGAGAAAATCGAGTAAATAGAATATCTGGAGACCAGAGCAGACTCAAACTTATTCAAATAACAAACTTCAATTATTATCAGTACCGCGATCATACTTGCTTGCAATGGAACACCTTCAAGATCTGGTATAAAGCAAAGATGAGACAATCAACATGCTAAAAGAGCAGCTGATGTAAAAATAATCCACAATATTGGACTGTTAATCCAGGATCAATGAGATGCTCGTGAAGTACAATTAGCTTATGAGCGATTATAATTTCAAGTAAAATTAAATAGAGGTTCTTAAAAGGCAGATGTAGGAACTACGAACGGATAAACACTTAGCGCTAAAAAGAGCCGCCAAAATTATATAGCCTGAGTTTCGACCATATCCAGGGACTAATCTGGCATAAGAAAGCATGACAGCAAGTAGTTTCAGAGAAAGATCTCGAAGTACAGGCCTATTCGCACCAAACCTATATCGAGATCCACTGGCAACAGTATCAGAGAGCAAAGAAATTGAGTCAACCCCTGTGATGCAGAATTTCAATGGGTCAAAAAGTCGTAATAGCTCGACTGGAGGTGGGTAATATAAAGTATCTGATCACTTAATCACAAAGCTTTTTACCGATAAGTTGGGGCCTTCTTTAAATTCAGTGTAAAAGTTACCGTCCTCTTCTTTGAATCCTTTAAGTTCAGGCAAGCAAAACCGCGATTTTATAAGCTACCAAAGATAAATTCTCAGAAATGAGAAGGAATTAATCGCTCTTAAATACAGAATGGAATGCCTAGAAAGAAAGCTCAGCACTAACGCTCATTAAGAGGGTGTTAAAACAAAAATTCGAAAATTGAGTCAATAAATTGAATGTAAATAGAAAACAATTAACGAATTGAAGAAAGTTTGATTTTATTTAATATTAATTATCACATGAGTCGGCAGTAACTTTAATTGCGTGTTTCATGGTAATTCTATATCTCATCACCTACATCAGCATTGAGTTTGATACCAAATTAATTTTCAAAGTGACGATCCACAATCCACCTGAGAATCTGATTTCGATTAAGCTTAATGTTGCTAGAACCCTCGATAATTCTATTTTTGTCTATCATTTTAAGTGTCAGCACTGAGGAGAACTCGTTGAGTTTGAAATTATGTAAGGAGTTGATAATTTTCTGCTACATTATTAGTTACTCTCTGGTATTGGCTGCCTTGCTTGACTAGTGCGGGTCAACCACTCGTGTCGTAGTCTCACTGCTTTACTTTGTGATGAGCTTCTTAAATTCAGCACTATCGGTTTCATGCTCACTAGAAACCACAATGCAGATTGAAATGTGCCCACGTGTGATGCCTGCTAGGATCGGATCGTGAGAAATGGCTCCAAAGTAGAAGAAATTGAATTGCAACCAGAATGATTATGTAAGCAAGTTAGTAGTATACTTTTGAATCTTGCTTTAAGGTAATCCTGCTGGGAACTTTGCTGGTCTATGAAAACTCAAGTATGAGTCCTCAAGGTATAAAGACTAGAGACTGCTGAGGTACTTATTTCTCAACTTGGGCATAGGAATCAGCTCCAAGTCTTGATCTAATAGTATTTATAGAAGCTCAAAGCTTCTTGATCCAATAATAACTACATCTATCTGCTCTGAAATTAGCTGGTCCTTCGTATTGGCTTTCATTATATTATAGTTGCCTGATTTAATAACTATATCATGAGTTTAGCAGTGGTTCATATTACTGAAGTCAAATCTGGAAGAAATTAAGAAGTATTAAAATTGTCAGAAAATTAATTTATTGTTTAATATTAGCAGCAAGCGGGATGATTGGAGAGAGCGCCAATAATAAGCTGATCATCGGCTCATATCCTTATCGAGGCAACGTGAACATCTGCAGAATTGCTTGTGAGTATGTAGGGATGCCCTATTCGAACATGTTCTTCAACCCATGCAGCTGGAAGATATACAAGGACAAGAACACAGACAACTGGACTTTCCAGGAGCTACCCTTCCTCATCGATGGGGATATAGTGGTCACTCAAGTGTTCGCAATGTGCGAATACATCATAAAAAAGAGCGGGCGTATGGATTTGCTGGGTGTTAATCCAGAGGACTCATATATAGTAGATGGCTTTCTGTGGGGTAAAGACCTGATTCAAAGCCTGCTCTCTTTAATAGTATAGCATAAAAATGATCCGAAACGGCTTATGGAATAGATGCACAACAGTTGGATTAAAAAAATAAGAGTTCATTTGGTATAATATGAGAATAACGCTCGTTCGACTGAGTTCTACTTAGGGTATATCTCGGTGATTGACTTCATAGTGTATTAGATCTTTGAGCACTACAAGGATATCTTTCAGAAAGAGATCTACTTATTTCCCAAACTATTGTCGATCAGGGGTAATGTCGCCAAAATGGAAATAGTAAAATAATTCTAGAAGTCGGACAGGATCGTTAAGGAAATATGTCCGCTTTAATTTTATAAGAAGTGGAAGCTAGAAATGATGAAGTCAGGACCTGTGCCTCATCATTCATAAAACAACCTAGCTGGTTGATAATTGATATTTTTCTGCTATTATGTAATAACAGGTGCAAAATAATAAACTTAGTGGGTAAACTGTCACAATTTATAACTAGTGAATGGATGTGGTCCATCTAAAAACCACTTCTTATGTCTCTCCTCTATTTAAGAAGACATTAAAAGTATTCCCATCGCAGCACTCAACAGGGACGAGTTATTTGCTGCTCAAGAACGTGGGTGTCGATATTAACCTGTAGAACACTAAACATATTTGCCACATGATTGACAACACTAACTAAGATGGAAACAGTTGCTTGATTCTGCTTTAAGGAGAATGTTTCGATACTTTTGTCAAAAGTAAGTGGAATAGTTAATAGCCAATCATCTCATAATCATAAATATGGATTCTCATGATGTCTATTACTAGTGCCTTCTGTGAGCTTAAGTAGCGAGGGTACGCACAAAAACTAACGCATTTCAAATAGTATAGCATTCGGAGACTAAAGTAAGGACATATAAAGTATAAGTTGCTCTTCCATAGCTCTATGATCAGTCAGGTAGATGCGGCAAGTAGTAATATGTGTGAGTGGTCATCGCTATACCTTTCTCCTTAATAACTGCAACACCAAGTTCAGGTCCCTTAGAAATCCATAGTTTTCTCATTTGGTTTGTTGCTGCTGAATCTATGTAGCCCTTGTGATCGACACCGTATTTGCTACAAGCGAAACAGATATGAAGTAGACGAAGATATCATTTCAGATAAAATTAACCTAGCTTATACTAAGTATAACTACTCTCGAAATTTACTCACTCTTATTTTATGCTGCCTTCACTTTGACCCGCATAAAAGATGGGACTTCACTGAACTCTACCAGCAAATCAAAAAGTGTAAAGGGAGCAAAACGAAAATAATTGATAATAAGAAGTAGGGAGGATAAGAGTGTAATGACGGAGAAGAAGAAGAAAGCAGCCCCAAAGTAATGTTCTATAGGCCTCGGCACTATAATTTGGTTGAAAGTCCGAGGCCTAAAATGAATCATAGCCGATGCAACTCATAAGCTCCTCATCATCTCGAGTATAAGTCAACAACAACTAATCATTTAGCCAGAAGCTAAGCATCTGATATTCACAAGAAGGGAAAATAAATGCATGGTGGGTCTCTATAGACACAAAAGTTACAATTGTTTGATCAGTTACTTAATTCAGGCAGCATGTCGGCTCGGAGTGAGTAGAGACCAGCCACTCCGCCTCAAAAGATCGAGTTCCAGCATCAAATTGGTAGTGTTCATCGAGGAACTTTTGGAATTGTAGATTAGAAACAGCCCATAAATTTGACAACTTAAAATAAATAACCATTAATTATGCAAAAAGTGGAACAATATAACAATAATAAAGAGACTGATTATTAAATCAAATAAATTATCATATAAGGTAAAATAACACAAAATAAATAGCGTAGAAAAGTTTAATTGAGGGAATAATGGGCAAATTGCGATAAGTAGGGGAGAGAAAATTTTATATAATCTGCTTGCCCTAATTCACCACAATTTAGCCCTCTCCAACGTCGTTATTCTTTGAATAAAGGTTAGCAATTGCAGTTTAACACTAAATTTCGGAAGCAGGTTTTAATTGTACCTGATATGCTGAAAGAAGTGCCACCTCTAAAACTTTAAAATTGTTTGAGACCACTGTGCGAATTGATTAAATGTTTGTCTTCCAGCTATGGTAGTAGTTAAATAGTGGGAGTGTGGACGTAGGGAGATATCTATTATGGTAAATTGAACCAGAATGGCCTACGTGATGGGCTAGCAGTCGAAATATATAGCAATAGAGACTACTACTACGGCCACTTTAAATAGGACAAGTACCATGGAGCCGGCTTATATAAATGGAGTACTGGCGAGTACTTTTTTGGCACTTTTTAGCATGGCCTCAAAACTTATGGCTTGTTGAGTGGAGATGCCGTATATCAGGGCTACTTTCACAACAATAAGAGGCATGGCTAAGGCGTATGCTGGTATGCCACTGGGGAAATATACATAGGGAATTGGTCAACAGGTTAAAGGCACGGCCGAGGAGCTATCATTGATCCCAATGGACCTCAGTTTGTTGGAGTTTGGCATCAAGGTAAAAGAAGAGGTGAAGGCTGTCTTGAGAACGATTAAATAAGAATTGCAGGCTACTGGAATGGGTAAGTCATCGAGGGCTAATCATTCATATAATACAGTAATGGTGATGTCTTTAAAGGAGTTACAGGGTTTAATCTATAAAAATTAAAAGGCGATTCCTATTCACATTCGGGAAACGGCTTTCAAGGAAACTATCATGATAATGTACCAGTTGAAGGAGAGTTTACATATAAAAACGGCGATTACTACGTGGGTAGTTTGCATTAATACAAGAGAAATGGGTACGGATAATACTACTATAATAATGGTGCTACTCACAAAGGTTAATGGAACAATAATAAAAAATTGTGATACTTTTACCATACTGTTTTTATAAATAGATTTACATGATCAAACGTAAGCTTCTATTGTAGAAATTTAACAACAAGCGAACATTTTGTCTAATTCTTAATTTCTATTCGTTTCCGATGCTTCTTGAAGTGAAACAACGGAAGCATAACTTTATAATTAAAATATTTAAATTAAATGCAATGTACCATTTGTCTTGGAACGCCAAAGCTGCCCACATTCATGGCCTGCTGCGGGAACCAGTTTTGCAGGTAATGCATCGACTAATGGGTCCAATTCAGAAGTGTGTGCCCACTATGCTGCGCTGAAATCGATCAATTAAAGGTTAACGTACTTAAGAAAAGAATTTCTGACGAAGTGTTCGATGACGGTTCACTGGTCCTCGAAGGCGAAATTAATGAATTGAACAAGAGATCAGCTTACATCGTCCAAAAAATTTGTCACAAACGCTAACAATACGAATGCAGTAAGTCTCTTGCATCCACTTCATTAATGACTTATTTGGAAGAGCAAATGCAAATAGTAAAGCACTTTGACATTGAAATGAGACACCAGAACTCCATTAACAATAGAGCAAAAACAGTTGAAGCAATGCAACTTCTTATCGAGGCTATTTCAAATATTTAGACTGCTTTTGAGCATAACTCTGTTGAGGTGTAAGCAGAATTCTAGGATGAGTCATAATATTATGATGATGATACAGATCTGTATGAGTTTGATGACTATCAAGTTGTTAAGCCTCACTCAAAAAAAAATTGTAAAGAAAGAGTCCACAAAAGTCACAACGAGTAAAAATGAGAGCAGATTAACAAAATTGATATATAAATGTATGGGATTGTATAATACCCAACATAACAGGCACCTGCTTTTTTTAATTACAATAGCTTAATTTTAAAAGCGAGGTAGTACATTTGAACCTCAGGCTATCTATTCAGTTGAACAATTTTCAACAGTACTTTCAAACTTTGATTATTTCGATATGTTATTTTATTGATTTAACTCATTAATGTACTTGTTTGTATAATTTCGATTTCCATTCTCATTGTTTAAATGGTTTCCTGTAACTTCTGCGCAGGTAAGAGTGAAAAAGACTATCTATATCTCACCTGCAATCATTTAGCCTGTCTTTCCTGTGCTTTTCTGAGAACGGACTTCGTGACTCAAGAAATCGCATGTTGTGATCGAGTGACTCGAATCGAAGAGGGCTCAATGGAGACTATAATTAGAAGCAAAAGACATATCAAGGGTTTCGAACCCAGCAGTGGACTCAGCAAATATAGTTACAAATAGCAATCGAAGCCAGTTGAGTCAAACTTAAAGTAGGAAGTAAAAATAGAAATCAAGGAAGATAAGGATCGATAGCTATTGCCATAGAAGTCCAAACTAATGGAAAAGAAAAGTAGTGAAGAGGTTGTGTCCTATATATACGAGCTCCCCAAGTAAAATGATCAAAGCGACGAGTTAGAAGTCGAGAATGTCTTGATGCGATAACTTGAGATCTCGAGAAGATATTTTGATGTGCAAAGGCAATAACTCAAGTAGAGAGAGTAAGCTGCCATAAGATAAATTATTTCAGTATATTAAACTGAACGAAAAAACATAGAAAAACCTATCACTCAGGCAGTACTGTAGAAATTCACCCATGCTCTTTCATAGAAATCGAAAAGGTCGAACCTAAAAGATGAACATCTAAAATAAAGCCAGGGAAAATAAATAAAAGATTCAAGAGAGAACTATGATCATATTTTGAAAAGGCTAGAGGTGAATCAGCAGCGAATGAAGGAAAAAATGCAAAAGCATATGAATGGGTCATATTGATAAAGAATAATTGATTTTATACTACTTCAAAAAAGCAACGATTTTATTGAGGTATCTAAAAGTGCTACGTTTCTCTCTTTAATGTATTCGGAAGTCTTTTTGAAAGTTGAAATTTTTTTACTTCGGGCATCGTCTACTGAAGGTTTTTCATCCAGATAAGTAAAATATTCGTTGATGTCCAACTTTTCTTCGTTAACGGCCTCCTTGAGGAAGTCAATTTGTTGGAAAAAGGGACTATGAGACAACTATGAACTCCACTGGAATTTTTCAATGTTTTTAAGTGCCTTCTTGCTGGTTTCGTCGTTGAATAGCTCGATTGGTAACTCATGGTATCTTTGATAATGGTAACCGAAGTCAAGTGCTTTTCTGCGCGGTACGTCTTTCTTGTTAGGACAATTGAGCTCCCTGTAATCATTTGAGTACACTCTAAAGGCTCCTACGTCAAGTTTTTCTAAGTAAATTAAAAATATACGAAAGTTCATGGATTTAATAGGGTCGACCACGATTGAGATGAAGGGATCATTTGATTTTTGGAAGCGATTAGCGGTATCAACATCAATACCTGAGAGCCAACATCCGTAGCTAGGGTGTGAATGATACCATCCAACAATATCATGTGTGTCTATTCTGCTGTTCCACTCCGCATATACTATGTTAAACAAAGCCTACGTGCCATTAGAACTTAAGTTTCGTTGTCTGCCGTCACACGTATCTCGGATGCTTCGACAGGCAGGAAGATTACATCGTTAATCAGGAAGACATACTCTTTCTGATGCTCTTGATAAAATCCTTGCACCAAACCCATGACTTCCTGAGGCACTCCCCAGCAAGCATGGTTCAGCATCTTGGTTGCCGCAGACACACTTAAAAATACCTTGGTAAAAGATTTTGCATTTTTTAACGCAATCTTTCTCAGTCGTTCTTTTTACTAGGTTGAGATGTGTTTATCGATCATGCCTGTTATAAAAGATTATAAAAATCAAAATATCCAAGTATAGTGTATACTCACATTATTGTGCAACACCCGCCTTTTTACATTTTTTGTGAATTTTTGAAAACAGCCTTAGCTGCTGCTGAGAGATCTTTGCTTCGTTTCAACAGCTCGTCAATACTACCCTGCCTCTCCAACAGTTTATGAATGCTTTCATGCAATTTAACTTTTGTCAGCTCTGTTTATTCAATAGCGAGGGATAGCTTGTCGACTTGAGCAGGGTTCTGGAAGGACTTAAAGTCGTTGGAGATCTACTTGAAACTCATGTTCATATCGCAGTCATAATTAGCCCAATTCTACTCAGTTTTATACTTAAAGAAATCTAGCACCTTGCGAAGAAGAGTGAACACAACTCTTTTGGGATAGAGAGCATCTGTGAAGGCAAATGCAGCAATAGGCCTTTTATCTACTTGTGCGTGGCACAATTAGTTGTTGCATTGAATTGTATGCCTACTGTTTGACTCTAGTAGAGGCATAGTTTCACGAGCAATGAAATTGTATCCTCCTTTGATTTAGCTCCTCATTGCAAAAGAAAATGATCCTAGTTCGTACTATTTAAGCACAATATAAGTCTGTTTGTCTTGCTGGTTTATTACGGCAATGAGAAATGCGAAAATTGGCATCGCTGATATTGTTATTATTCTTTATATAAAATCAATGCTGGAAACATTAATCTTAATATACGCGGCTTACCTAGCCATCAGCACAATTTTCTTCATTTTCCCCTCGATCCTTTGGGGTACTAAGACATACAAAAATTCATTGTTTACTAAAATTCTGACTTCGGACAAGGTGTTGAGTATTGCCCATAGAGGTGGACCTCGACACTTAACCGAAAACACAATGGAGGCTTTCGAACATGCAGTCAAATATTCAAATTGTATCGAAATGGATGTCTGTGAAACTGCCGATAACATTTTGGTCGTCCATCATGATCATCATTTAAAAAGGACTTGCGGGTTAGACAAAAACGTATAGGATTACAAATTCGAAGAACTACCTTTATTCTCTGACGAGGTTGTCCTTGATTTTGGCTATAGATGCAAAGTTAAAACAAATAAGGAAAAGATTCCTAAGTTAGTAGATGTGTTTGCCAAGTTTCCAAACACGATGATGAACATAGAGCTCAAGACTCCGACCGATACTGCTCTACTTGAATTTGTGAAACTTGTCCACGATTACGAGCGTATTGAAAACACAGTGATCGGTATTCGTAACAAAAGAAATTTAGAACTTAAGCAGAAGAATCCGTAGATTAAGACATTCTTTAATGACAAAAAAGCGTACACTCTAATGGCAGCTTACTTTGTAGGTTTGGCTCCTTTTCTGCCTATTCAGGAAGACAGTCTTCAAATTCCAATATATTCGAAATAGTATGAAGAGTGGAATGTTGACCGGACAGTCTAAAAGGACAAATGGAAAATTAGACTGTACATGCGTGCTATGAATGCTATAAACGTGCTGATGAGACCATTGATGTGGCATCTTAAGAGAAGAGGCATTATTACAATGGGTTGGGTCTGCAACTCCAACTAGGCTTTCGATAAGGCAGTCCGCTCAGGAGTGAAGGGCATCATGACAGATGATCCCGTCTTGCTACACCAGTATCTCAAGGAAAGAGGACTGCTCATATAAAATTTATGAGTCAGTAGTGCGTCGAGCAAGGGTAGGTTGTTTTAATTTACATAATAAAATTAATGAGTTAATTTTAGCTCAATAACTTTAATTTATTCCCACAACAAAAACCGAATGCTCTACAGTCTTCCTATTTAGGGATGAGCTAGAGCGGAAAAGTAGAATATTTTGTTGTTTGTTGATTTTGAGAGATAAAAAAAAGTTTAATGCATCAACAATTTCTCCAGTGTTAAATCATGCATCAGGCAAGGGTAGTTTGGCAGCCAAAGTCATATCTGATGCGTGGATGATGTAGTTATTTTGTTAGATACATGTTGACCTCAAAGTTTATAAATCATGACAAATAATATAAATTTGAGTGAGTAGCTACTCAAAATTGAGAGCTAGGATGCGCGGCCTTAAGTACACAGATTTGATGACTGTTATAATAATTATTGGCCACTTTAAGCTGCCTGCTTCGGTGTGGTCTACGAACAGGCAAATCGAATTTCAACCCGGCAGCCTTTGAAAGGTAAGGGTAACTGCTACATATTAATTAAAATGAGCAAACCCCAATTATTCTAAATTAGCTCAAATTTTTATTATTGCCTATGAATTAACAAACAAAAAATCACTTGAGTTGCAGGTGCGTGGTTAAATTTATTTCTCTTTGAAATCGACTGCTCGCTTTACAAATAGAGCTCAGTTACAAAAGCAAGCTCAGTATACTCATCGGCGATGCTGGCCTATTCCATCCATACAAATATCCAGATCCGTAAGCGCAACCACAAAAAAATTGGAGCTAATTTTATTTTCAGTATATTTGTCCAAATGACCAACTCGGAGTCATTGCCTCCCTTTTTTATTACTGTCCCTCCTCAACTAATAATATTGGTTTAATTATTAATTTTTTTAGCTTGAGAAAACACAAAGCATGACGAAAGATTCTGAACAGGACTCTAGCTTTGAGCTAGCGTCTGAAGAAAGTGAATAAATCAAAGAGGAAAATCATATAAGACGAATTCAAGACGAATAAAATGCGCAAATGCGACCTTTATCCAATGCTTGTGACATCAATTATTCGGTTCACGGCAGAATTTTGCTTCCCAACAAGTTCCCCTTCCACATCTATCTGAAATAGCACTACGAGAGACTGAGGTATATTGATAAATCAAACATAGCCTATAAGTGCAATTTAAGCATTTTAAGAATTACTTCTCTAATAATCGAATTGTCGATTGTAGCGAACTAGAGCCCGCTCATATTTAAATTCTAAACGAGGGACTCAATTTGTTCACCAAAGTGCCTGAAAACCCAATGATGTTCCTCTCCCTGGCCGATTATGATGCGAAAAACGAAGTATTGACTGTCAAAAACTACAAAGGCGAGATCCTTCATTTTCACATCAGCCCTAAAAATCGAAAGAGAGGCTCAGTTATCACCTAAATTAGCAGAAAAGTCAAAGGAAGACCTTATATTATAGTTAAAGACTGCAGTTCTTACGAAACAAGCTGCTTTAATAAAAACACGCTTCTCAAATTGGCGACTAAAATGAAGTTTCTGTACATTCGAGTCCTCAGGAATTAAAATGATAGGAAATATATTGAAAAGTAGTTTCTGAACAACCTTCCTAAAAATTTAAGTATACTCAAGAGTGAGAATGAGATTAACATTTGGCTGCGTCTGGATAGTAACCGTACTCATTTTTACGCGTGCTCCACCGACCGAGATGAACACTTATGTGAAATAGATTTACAAAAAAACGAATAAAATTTATTGGCCCATTTCTAGACAATTTAAAAATAGGAGATTTCATTGATCTAGGAAGGCACTATAGCTTCTTGTTTAGGCATCCGCTTGAGGATCTTTGATACTCTGTACATAAATTTCATAAAGGCCACTTCCAAGAGTAGGTAATAATTCATTCAAATTATTGATAAGATGTCAGCCAAGTATGCTCACAGCCTGGACGATGTGCGAGACAATGAGCACTTCCCCGAGAGAATCCTGACCAGCCGTCGCTGCAAGCACTGCTAAGTTATGGGCCGCCACAAGAACAAAAAATCTAAGTACAAATGTCTGGCATGCTCTAAAAAATTTCAGGTCGACATTCCGCTGTGTCTGGGGTGCTGGCCAGATTTCCACGAATTTGTGCTACCTGTGTGCCGGTCCGCAGCCGCCAAGGATATGAAAAAAATCTATGAGGCTCACGTGAATAGAAATTTTGGCAAATCATAAACTTAGTCTCAAACTAAAAAAAGCATCAAATCGATATATTCAAAAAACTAGGAGATCAAGAAATCAATTCTCAAGCTGGATCAAAACATGACTGAAATCGAGAGGCTCATGGACTAACTGGAGTCTGAGTCGATCACTGGCGTGAAAATCGTGAAGAAGTTTAATTAAGTTTTGTTTCTCAGCATCATTGACAGTTTCAACATCATAATGTCAGACATATTAGACGAGAGAAAGCTTATCCCCAATTAGCATACTCCACAAGAGCTTGAATTGTATACGGTGCCTAACGAGGCTCCCAAGTGAGTCTCTGATATCCATTCCTCTATCATTATTTTCACATTCTTTTGAAATCAACCCGTTTCAAGGGTCTTTATACTTTAGTTTTCCTTCAAGAGTTACGCCAGAGGGGTCAAAGTTCTTGGTTTGCAGACTGAGATGTATGGGGTTATGTCAATTTGGTGAGGTCGGTCCAGCTCCCCAAAAAAACAAGCCTTAAAATTAATCAAAAATTGTTTGCTGAGCTAATTAGCCTTACACAATGACTGGCTGCGACGGCGAGCAGTAACTGACCAAAACACGTCGCACACTTGCGAATAAATTCTAAATGTGCTTATGTATTATATTTGAACAACCAAAGCGTATTATAAAATATAATTTAGTTTTGCCGTGATATCCGTCACATTACTTTATTAGAATACTCTACTTGTGCTTATTCACATTGCAGCGATTCAACTCTTTATAAATAGTTTCAATTTTCACTTTTGATCAAAATTTCACTATTATTTTAAATATTCGCAGTTTTACACTTTGGCAATGATAAAGATGGGCATTGTGAGAATAATTAGATACAACAAAGGACCATTTGTTAAAATTGGATAGGTATTTGATTCATAAACTCAAATATATATTATTTTATCGCAACTGCTTTTCGTCTCTATAACTTGTCATTCTCTAAATGATTGATCATCAAACCAGATCTGAATATCTGCATCAAGTTAAGTATTTTACTTATTTAGTACAAGATATGGAACAAAAATTGATATTATAGAATATTATACATGCTTACCGTAGAAAGAGGAGCCAAAAGCACCAAAGGGTCGGCTGGCAAGGACTTCAAGTCTAGCAAATCAATGGCGACCAAGTTCACACCTCCAACGCATCCTGCCATCATTGTGACATCCGCATTCACAGCACCGCACATTGAGAAGCTGAAGCAAAAATTGGAGTAGCATTTTATCCCCTACGGAATGCAGACGAGTAAAAAGAAAGTAAACAGGCCTCTAGGCATGCCAAAAGATAAAAATTTCATAATTACTGACGATTCGGCTGGCTCACCCATCCTCGAGGGCGAGTTCCTGGGTTTAAAAATGTGCAGGGTTGATTATCCCATCAAAAACAACCTAAATGATGTCATTAAAAAGTTTGACAAGTACATCGGCCTTGGCAAGTAAACTGTCGAGTAAGAGTCAAATTTTGAGGAATCGGCATTCGAAAATTATGAATAGGAGGAGTAAAAATAAAAAATGATGAAAATGCTAGATAAGAAAAATCCTGGGAGGGATGAACTAGCAAAACTAACAAGCAGGGCTGAACTCGATGATATTGACAACATTATGTAAGCTAAAAATAAAATTGATGATATAAGGGACCTCTTAAAAAACAAAAGCAAATCAGTGCTAGAGGAAAGTCAATTTTAGAGCAGAGCAAAGAATAAAAGCGATCAGCTTGGAAATTTAGATTAGGGAATACAGATTAATTCAAAGAAAAGAGCACTTTTTATGCTTCTAACAAATAGGGAGTCTTAAAAATATATGAACTATCTTGAGAAGTTTAGAAATTGTAAAAACAAAAGAATCATAATAATTAGGTCACTTGAAGAGTATTATCGGTATTGCTACGGGCAAAAATAGGGGTAAAACTGTCTTCTGCTTAGTCCCAACGTTGCATTTAAATAATTACATAAATTTAGGAACTTAAAAGATGTCTACATTTATGGCGATGATCCCAAATTCTGTAGTGAGCTTATTAAAGGCAATATCAAGAGAGCAGCGACGAATCCAAAATAACTTGACTCAATACTCGGTTAATAAGGATTCGATAAAAACTAACCTAAATAGTTTGTATAGCCTATTAGAGTAGGATCACCTACACGTGATGATCCATCTGAAGAAAAGCCAAGCTTACTTCAAAGATTCAAAAATTTATTCACATCGAAATCAAAAGAGAAGAAACCGAAATCGTAATAAAAGCCAAAATAAAAATAATAGCTTAAGAGGTAACAGAAGTAACAGTAAAGTAACTCGTCTCATAGCCCCAGCAAGTAAAAATAGAAGTAAAAGAAAAAGGTTCAGAAATTAGACAGAAATAAAAAATAAAAATAGCCTTCTTTGGCTATCTCGGCAAGAGACAAAGATGGAGTCAGCTTGGGTCGAATCATTATGGAAATTGCCAAGAAGGATCAACCTAAGTAGTAAGACTCCTATGGAAGTTAAAGAACTGGACGCTCCAATAAAAAAATTACCAAGATTAGTCGAAAGCGTCCTTCAAAGTAATAAAAATTTGAACCAAGGCCCTAGGAGTAGTACAACATTGTGACAAAACCACCTAATGAATAAGTTTAAATATCCAACAATAAATAAATAAAACCTAAATAGAAGGCAATTAATAAAAATGGGAAGAATGTTGCAAGGAGCAATCAAGATATGAAGGTATAATTTTGTAAGCAGTAGGAAAAAAGTGAAAGTTCTGAAAATGAAGCCAATTTTCGAAATTAATAACCAAATAAGATAAAGTTGAATCACAATAGAAATGTATAGACAAATATTTAAGAAAGACAGCACTAAAATAATTTTTTATACGAATTACAACCTAAAGCTATTGTTGAAAAAAGATCTCCCAAGTTTTAGTCACTCGACGAGAATTATCAGTTGGCAAATAAAAATAATGTTTTTAAGTAAAATCCAAAAGTAACATTAAAAAATAAGATTATGAAACCATAATTTCATTAAGAAGAAGACCCAACTAAAAATTAAAAACTTTGGCAAGCTAGTTCAAATTATAACTTTGAATAAGAAAAAAAGAAAGCTTATTTATTAGCAAATCGAATGTAATAAAAGCAACTAAAAGATAAATTGAATCAGTAGGGGATAAAAAATAATAACTATTTTAGTAATTAAACTCTAGCTGACCATCCTAATCCCCAACTAAAGGTATACTCTCACAATTTATGCAATACCGCCAGCATTTTGCATGATGATCCAAAAAATTAGGAAATAAAAAGAGATCCAGTAAACAATTTTCAGCGTTAGAATCGTCAGCCATTGAGTCCTTTAAGAAACTCAATAATCAATCAAGTTTTTCATTCTCAGCCTCCACAAATTAACCCACCGATACAGTATAAACCTGGATAATTAAATACTTACCAGCCACCAGTTTTTAAAGACCTTCCTGACCAAACCCATATTCAAATGGGTAACTATCCAAAGCATCCAATGAGAATGCCTTTCGATGAGAGTAAATATGACCGAGTTATTGAAAATGGTGTTGTGGTTTACAGGCCTAAGTTTATACCAGTTACTCATGTAGTTCCACAAGTTAAGACAATATCAAATATATCAACTTTGGCGATGAGTCCTATTAAAAACAAGGTGATCCTGGAGCAGGTGAAATAATCTCCTATTCAAGGGACAACCAGCACATTTTATCATACTCTCTCTAATAAAAACCCTTCATTTTCAACATACGAATATTTCATGAATAGAGATTAGTTGCCGGTTTGTTCAAATAGTCCTACCAGTAGAGTTTGTTCAACTCAAAGGAAAAAGTCAAATAAAAGTGTTCATGATAGACCAATTGAGTCTGAAAGTGACTAAGCATGCCATTACTGCAATTGTTATTTCGAAAACGTAACAAGAACAGTTCATAAAAAACGTAAAATATAAAAGTAAAACAAATGCTAAATGCATCAGTGTAATCAGATTTCCCACAAATTAACAAAAACTAGGGAAGCATTTGAAAACAATTTAAGCTCTGATAACTAGAGAGTAGATGATTATAAGATAAAGCATAAGAGCAAAAGTATGCAAAAATCTCGTGATCCTTTAAGCTCAATACTTGATAATTGTACAGTTGGACACGATCGAACAGCTACTAAAAATTATACCGTGCTGTACTTGGTACATTCAAAGATGTAACCTCAAATAATGAAGCAGCTATTCGAGCTTTCAGATGAGTCAGATACCATACAGACCTTCTCTCTGCCGGATAAGGTTGTTGAAATTGTTTAAAAAGGTAAAAATATTTTTGATATTATACTTGTTTTTATGCCTCGCTAGTTGAGCTACTTGATCACAACTTTGAGAATAAAAGGGTTATATCACGCAATATACGAATCATAATGCTCCCAATCTAATTTAAAGGGAAGCTCAATCACTTTAAAGCGTTTAATTGACTTGCCTTAAATACTGTGCAATATTCGATCTTAAAATCCAAACAAAGTAAGAAAATAAGCAGGTTTAAGAATTGGGTATATATACTTTAAAGATTTTAATCGACCTGTGCGCACGATGGCCAAAATGCTTAAAACACATTACCCGTAATCACAAACTAGAAAATACTTTAGCCTGATGGATTTGCCAACAAAATTGCCAAATTTATTTGGTGAGCTTACAGTGGTACTGCTAGATGAAGTGAGCTTCAACTAAATAATGTCTTACTGTCAGTAACAATAAAAACAGAACCCTAATCTGTTGCTGATCTGTATCCCGAAATCAAGCTAGTCTATGAAAATGTGCCAGAAAAGACCGGGTGTGGAAAAAGTGGTCTGGCTAACTGAACGCGAACTTGAAGACGAGTCTTTCTTAATAAAGAGAATTTAAAAGAGATTAAGATGATTAACATGACCTTATGATCAACCTCTTTTGAATAGTTACCAGTCTACATCAGTTTAATATTTATTATACTATTATTATATACTATTTGTTGTAATAAGTACTCATAAAATTGATTAATCAAGTCATGCGACTTTGAGTCGTAGATGTAATTTAATTGGAAGCTTCTATTTGTTGTTTATTTAAAAATACTTGTGCCGCTATACTTCTACGATCTCATTTGATTTTATGTGGATATTTCTAAGACCGTCTTCGAAGTATACTTATTGGGCATGCTATTTGTTAAATACTTCAATTTATAACATCTGATATGGCTACTTAAAACCATGACTCTATAAAACTTTCCTCGGAGGAATAACTACTTCAATCTCAACATCTTTGGAGTGAAAGTTAATATTAATTTTGTGCTAAAAATTTTAATTTATTTTAAGAATTTCTTTCAAGTCTATTGAGGCTCTCTCAATACTCATAGCCTTCCCATTTTTATAGTGCACTTTTTAGTTTTCCCAATATTGCACAGGTTTAATTCTAATCCTGCGAGGATATCTCTCGTTTGACTCTTGTTAGTTAGGAGATGATGTCAATTGTTCAATGTATTCATTTTATTGACTTTTGGACCTCACTTTTGTAATCCTACCATCTAGGCTCTATTTGCTTGATTTTTTCGCTTTAACTTGTTTTGCTGGCTTTTTTGATTATTTTTTACTTCGTTTTTCCACTTCCTACTTATTGGCGTTAGACTAAGTCTAAGGACTATCAGTGATACGTAATTATTTCTTACTTTTTCTTCTGTTAGTAGGTTCTTACTATTTCTCTACTTTATTGCCTCGTTTATGATCTTGATTGGTTTCATGATTATCATCAGCATTTGTATAGTAGTTTATATCTTGCTCATCATTATTTTTATCATTAAAGTCTACGGACTATTATTTTTTTATTACATCGTTGCTTTTAAGCGATACTGTTTAATTACCAACTGGTCTCTTTTATTTTTATTGTTTCTCCTGCTTAATTTAAACTCTATTTGTCGATTATTTATCTTGATACTATATCTTTACACTACTCTATTTTTTAGAATTTGAGTTCATGCTGTACTCAATTGGTTTGTCTTTGAAACTAACTCTACTTTCTTTTTTCTTTTTCTTGATTTAGTTGCCTTGTTGCTGTGATACTCTCCATTTTTATTGCTATTTCTATTTTTATTTTTATTTTTCGGCTGAGGATGCGATATACTATATTTAGTTATCGTTGAAGATAAACTATTTGAACTAGTCTGCTTCTAGGTCTACCAGTAAATCCCTGTATGATTTCACTTACGATGGTCTCACTGTGCTACTTCTCCTTTTTATGGTTGATATTTCGTAATTTTAGTGCCCTACACCAAACCCAAACCCTGGTAGAGGCGCTGCATGTATACGAGATGAGCTGTGGCGGGTCACTGGATCGAGAGGAGGGACTCCTGTTATCGGACTCTATTTAGCTTAGAAGGGTTAGTCAAAAGGGGCAATGTCAGGCTCATGAGCATCAACCACAATGTGAGAAGATATGTTACTAGTATTCTCTAACTACTTTGCTAAACTAGAAGACTCAGTGTTTCGGTGCGACTCGTACTATGAAAACCGAGGGAAACCATCGAAGTTTTGCTTAGGATTTACTCGACCATAGTAGTTACCTGTTCTCCTGCGTCATTCATCCATACGTACTTGCCAATGTGTCTCTCGATGTCCGAGTTATACACAAAAGAGTCTGATTATCTTTGATTGCTTCTTGATTGCTCAGGCTGCTTTTGAGCAACTTATTTTTTATTTTATGCCATGTAGTTAAATTCAAATAATGCCAACATTTCAAATTATTGAATCACTCTACCTTTTCATTTGCCATTTGTTTTATTTCATTACTGAAGTTTATACATAAAATTAAGAATTCGCCTTAAAAATGAAATCCTTATTAGATAATTAAAAATTCACTGAGCTTTTATGTCAATATGAAATGTGTCAATAAAATGAAATTACCAAATTTTTGATAATCACCTTATCATAAATATAAAAAATCCTTTAAAATGTCAGACCCAAACGAGGGACAATAGATGTTCGAGTACGGTAACGAGAAGAAAAACCCTCAGATCGGAACATAAATTTTAGACCCGACTTTGCCCTCGGACTTAGACTTCGACGAGAAAAAGTAATAGAAATAGCTTGAGGGATCATCAATAGATGAGAACGGTAAACAAATAAAAGGAAAAGCAAAAATAGCATCATTCGATCAAATAAAAAGTTTCACAGTAAAGGGTAAGCCTAAATTTGAGAATTAGCCGAAGTACAAATGCGCATCATATACAAACGCACATATTAACGATACCTTCGAAGTTAGGGCTTACGATGAATAAAAAAGCGGAGGGTTCAAGTCTATCTGGTAATCTATAATCGGTTATGTGAAGAGGGAAGTCTGCATTGAAAACGGGTACATTTATGTTCTCGAAAAAACTAAAGATGGTTACTTAACTCATGCAGCAATGAAACTAGGCGACTTGTTTAAAATATTCTGCGACCCCTAATAGTCGAAGGTCCGACTAGTGTTTCATTTAGATAGAGAGCACTTGAAGAATAAGAATTTTCAGGTCAAAAGTTGTGAATAGTTTGTGGACAAAATAACAGAATAGGCAAGCAAGGTAGGACTCGTGGTTATTTCGGAATGATCTCTTCTTTTGAAAGATGTTGCACTCAATGTTTGTTTATTGATAATTATATTCTTCACTTCTCATATTTAACCATGTAACTTCTCTCAGAAAACCATTTTATCTATTCCGAATATTAGATTAATGTATTAAATTGAACTATTAATTGACAATATTAGTTTTGATTTAATACTTGTTACGATGCTGCGGAACTAATTGACTCTTGTTTAAATCGGTATACATAAAGACTATTTTATAATAATTTCATTATACAAGCCGAAAGAATGTTCAAAAAAATTGCCATTTGCGCCTTAATAGCGACTGCCGCTTTGTCTCAGAAGAAAGTAAAATCGACCTTAATATTAGGCCCTTCTCGGAGGATACTCATAAGTTGAGCCCCAGGCACTGAGCGAAATGCAACAAAATGATGCCATATTCTCAAGAGCCCAAACAACCGCCAGAGATGCTTACAGAGCCAAGAACAACGGAGAACTTGGCAACTTGGTCTCAGTTTCCAAGCAAGTCGTAGCCGGAGTCAACTACAAGATGGTTTTCGCAACCTAGAATGGAGAAATTGAAGTCGTTGTGTTCTCCCAGCCTTGGACTTAAACCTACCAGGTTCTTGAAATGAAACCCGTCGTCAACAGAGAATGATTACAGATCCATCCTATTTTTAAGTCATTATGGACCTATTTATCAGTTTAGTAACTGTTTTGAAGCCAACAAAACGCTATTACCTTATAGAATTTATTCAAAGATAAATAAGTGTGAACTTTTTATAATGAGTGGAAATATTATAATAGTTTATTTTTGGCATGCGCAAATAAAGTGTGGACGATGACGGAGGACCTAACTCGAACTTGAGTATTGCCAGCCGAATTCAGAAGGTAGAATCAAAATCCCACAAAATGTATCATAATATTGATGAAATTATTAACAAGACCATCAATATCATTGAGGAGTCATAACAAAAAATAGAAAAAGCGGAAAATTAATGGCGAGGCTCAATGATGAATCTACACGTCAAGATGACTGAAATTAAGCCCCTCAAGTCCATTAAAGACGAATACAATGACTTCTATAAAAAGCTATCTGGTCTGGGCAAAGCAATTGAGTAAACATGTAATGATGATCAAGTGACTATAAATTTATCGAAGGTGCCCAAGCTATTTAACTAACCAGACATTAAATCAATATAGACTTCGCTGTCTGATCATTATCTGAGCCAAAGAAACTACAACGCTGCTCAGTCTATAAGTGTCGAAAACCCGAAGCAGAAACTTTATGAAGAATGTTTCTAGCTCAAAAATGATATATTAGAAGGAAGATTCGATCGTCCAGCCGAGTGGATTGAAAAGGCTACTCTCAACGGCGATGAGAAGTCAATAGCCTATGAAATTCATAAAATGAAAGTTATTTGCTTGGTTCGAGAAAACAAAGCAGACGAAGCTATTGCTTATTTGCGTAAAAACTTAGCCATGTATGCTACTCAAAATGGCTTTGAGATAAGCAAGTTAATGAACTTTATTATTACACACTCTGATCGATATTGGGGAACCGAAAGCGAATACTCTAATATCTATAAGGACAGATATAAGAACTTTGTGACAGTGTCGTTGGAGTAATTAGCATCAAAGTTCACATCCATTTATTTGAAGACACACAAGATTCATGAAGTGAATCCAATAACTCAATGCCACTAAGTTGGAATCAAGCACAGGGATGAGTTTATTGAACAGATTGTGTATTTGAAGTAAATCGAGTTAGCTAGCGCCATTTTGCCAGTTTCAGTAAAAATAGGTGGTTAGTACAAGTACCATTCATATTTCTTCTGTCCAGTTAGTAAGGAAGTGTTTGGGCCCACCGACCGTAATGTAGTAATGAGCTGTGGGCACATGGTATCACATCAAGCCATCAGCAAAATGACTGAAGGTCGAGATTCACGAAGGAAACTGAAATGCCCAATTTGTCAATCAGACCAAATGCTAGAAAACAACATGAAAGTTTAGTTCTGATAATACGGACAATTGAATAGAAAGTTCAAGAAATTAAGAAAGATGTATTGATGTTGCCAGTGAACTAACCGTGATACAAATTATAATTATATCATTGTAATGGATAACTAAGAGTCTGAATATCAGGGAAAGTACAACGAACTGGAACTGCTTGGCAGAGGTAATTACGGTACACATCTACTCATAAAGGCAGCGCCTATGTTGTGCGATCCAAATTCAACGGGAAATTGTACGTCGCCAAAAAGATGAACCTTGACGGCATGAGCCAAGCTGAAATTGAAGGGGCCAAAGAATAAGTACAGTTCTAATAATTGAGATTGAAATATTAAAGAAGTTCAGCGATACAAACATGTACCCATTTATCGTGAAATACGTTGAATCTTTTTACTTCTAGCGTACTCTGATAATACTCATGGAATTTTGCTAATGTAACTAGTCCCTTATCAAGATGGTGACCTTGCTTCTTTCCTCAAGCAAGCTAAAAAGAAAGGTGAACATCTAGATGAGAAAGTTATTCTCTCTTGGTTCGTTATGCTCGTAATGGGTATTCAAGCCCTGCATAGTAAAAATGTTCTTCATCGTGATTTAAAATCGGCCAATATTTTTTTAACATCTAACAAATATGTGAAAATTGGCGATTTCGGCATCTCAAAAGTGCTAGACTCCACTTCGGCAAAAACATTTGTGGGTACACCTTACTATCTTTCACCCGAAGTCTGTTCTAACAAAAAATATGACTTAAGATCGGATTTATGGTCACTAGGATGTATTCTTTATGAATTATGTACTCTAAGCTACCCCTTTCAAGCTAATAATATTTTGAGTTTAGCTATGAAAATCACAACAGAGGAAGTGGCTCCAATCCCAAGCACATACTCGAAGTAGTTAAATTCCATCGTTATGGGTCTGCTTACTAAAGATCAGGCCAAAAGAAAAACACTCAAGTAAATACTTGAAATGCCTTACATGCAAAAGTTCATGAGAGAGTATGGTAACAAAATTGAGTAGATTTTCGAAAATGTGCAGATTAAAAAAACTATAAAATCTGAAAACCTAAAGACTGCTGAGGCTACAATAAAGCAGAGTGCGGATGATTCAACAAATGAAGATACGATGAAAACAATAAAATCTAACTTCTAAAAGACAAGCAACGACAAAACATTAAACCTTGGCACTATTGATAATAAATCACTGAAGCAGGATACTTTAGACTATAGTACGACAGGGATGTCTCCAAAAGATCTCCTAAAGATGAGAAAAGAGTAGAAAATTCGCAAAGAACAGGAAATGCTAAAGCAATTCACTAGAGATCAAATCGTCGAAGTCAGAAATTTTGCAAAATCCAAAAAGCAGGAATAGTTTGGTGGCTCCGGCTCAAACTTTGGACACAACATGCATATGTAGGCCAAAACTTTGCAAAGAAAGTATCAGAACCAGAACAGAGAAATTGCAGAATAGAAGTATAAACAAAAAAGTGGTTTAAATGACAAGCAGTCGATTAATTTGTAAGAACTCAACTAGGCATGTGACCTTACTCGCAAAATGAATGGCCTAACAATTACTAAGAACAATAGCGTCGACCTCACAGCTAGCGTTGAGAAAAAGATCTTAGCAGTCAACTAAAACTACAAAGTATACACATAGCAGGTAGAGGAAGACATCGATGTGAGCACAGACAATGCCGACGATGAGCTGGAAGAATACTATGATGATGACTTCTAGACTTACGAAAATTAATAAAATAAAGCTGAAGTATAGAATGAAAACGATGTCCTCAAGTCCTGCTTAAAAGTATTCGCTGGCCAAAAAGAAGAAGTGTCTCCTTCAAAGCTGGCTTTTGTAGAGAAGGCCTTTGAGAGCAAACCGGTGGTCTCAAAGACATCGAAGCAGAAAAAGTAATAATGTGTGAAGGAATGTATTGGATTAGTTAAGCCTGAACGATACAAACTGCTCTATGACTTAGTATCAGAAGGATATAAAAATCAGAAGTACACGTAAAGTTAGATGTTAAAAAAACTGCGGGCTTAGGGTTCAGCTTCATAAAAAAAAGCCCTAAAGCTGATCGATCTCATAAAATACTACGAAATGGAGTAGAGGGGTCAGTGAGTTTTATATATCAGGTGATTATTGTTTATTGTCTTATTTGTAAAATAAAATGAACAATGTAAATAATATTATTAGAAATCAACATGCACTAGATGCGGTTTGAAAATCAATATAAAATGTTTGGTTAGGCTAATCATATTTTATAGAGCGGTGCAGGTTTCTTACTTTTTACTCAAAATGTTGGGTAAAAATTCTGCGCTCAATTTCTAGACGCATTGGATCTTAATTTTATATATCGATTTGAATTGCTACTTTTCGCTGCCAAACCACATATGTAATTGTCGCATTTTTATTTTGACTAGTCCATTTTTTAGTTTCAATAGATTAAATTGTCTATTTTGATAAATTTGCATTTATTATTGATGCTTATCCATTAGACTTAAATTGACTAACTTAAAGGGAACGCTCAGTATACTTTTTTACCTTGAGTGGGTTTCGATGCTGTAAAGGAAACATTATAGTCTTGTTAGGTTGATAATCTTTGTACCCGAATTTGGCTATTGTATTTATGTAATTTTCAGTCACTTTTCTCTAACTCCAAAACTTTGAATTCTGATAACTTGATTTGGCTTGTTTTATTCGCTTCAATAATCCCTCGTTTTATATTTTCTGTTTATACTCTTATAAGTTCTTACGACGATTATTTTTAATAAGCTTATATGGCTGCTCTCTGCCAATATGACTGGATGACTTGTCAGTGAGTTTTTTAAGCAAGGCTTTATTTTATATATCTATTGTCATGATTCTATTGAACTATGCGAGAGGCTGCTTTTTTATATGACCACATGATCGGTTAGTGGGCGACCGACTGGCTTTAAGAGTGGGCTGAACATTCTGGATACGCTTCTCGTGCAACTCCATGTTCCTTTCCAGCTAGTGATACCTCGTTAAATTGGTGCAGACGTCGTTTAGATGACTGTTCTTCATCAAAGAAGTCAATAGAAATAATAAGTTCCAACGAGTGGAACATAATTGCCATCATTATTAAGTCTAAAAAAATATCGCATAATCCGCTAGATATTAGCTTTATAGCTTCAGAAGTTGAGAGATTTAGCACTTACATCAAATAAACAAAGCGTTAACTAGCAAAAGATTGCAATATAGAAAGTAAAGAAAATTTGATGATTCTTTATGATTCAATTTTTGTTACCTTGAGAATTATTTTGTCAAGAAAGCTTTAATTTGATAATTTTTTAAAGTCATCTCTGTTGAGTATTAAGAACAAATCAAACTCTCAAAATTGTTCATAATAAACATTTTTATCTTTATTAAAACTCTTCAATGAAAAAGAAAAACATTGCAATCGAGCAAGGACTTGACTGGTCAAGAGATAGTCACGCTATTTCGAGTGAGAATGAAAGAAATAGAAGTAAAGGCTGATAAAAATTATATTTTTGTTTAAACGCGAATAAATAATTATATCACAAAGCTTGAGTCATACACTAAGTTAATCGCATGCAAGAATTCAACGCAAGGTCAACCATGCCATCTTCAACACACAGGTTAGGTCTTAGTCGTAACCAGTAGACTCATGAAAGATTAGAAAGATCACAACAAGATAAAAATATCAACTCTACACATTACCACGAGAGTCCCTCCACTAGTTTTTTCGTAAGGGTTTCCAAGCAGAGCTTATAAGAACAAAGAAGAATTTATAAGTGGCGCTTAAACTGTAATGAGTCATTCGTAAAAATTTCGAACTTTAAACTGCAGACAGAGGGCAATTGCTACAACCCGAACTTCTTGTATAAAATTTAATTACCTATCACCAAATCTAATTTTGTACAAGTTAAAGACCTCTGCCTCACCAAATGCGTGAGTTTGCTCAAATAGACGTTAGCCGCCACTCTACTTTTATTCGGCTACTTCGAGCCAGTTATCCTCACTGAGAAAATGATTTACCTGACCGAAGAGGGAGATATTAAAGTGTGGGTTGATGAAAGATTTTATATTAATCCAAACAATGAACTTTATCAAAAGGAAATTATACCAGTTCAATTATCGCAATCACTTCGTTCGATTATTGATATATTTGTTCAAAAATGTCTCAAAACTAAACTCAGTACCAAATTGTTCACTAGACTTACAGAAGTCACTTGCTTTAATAAAGCGATTGAAGTGATCTAGAATTTCGAATTTCAGGAAAATTTATTCCCGATTCAGGGTTTAAAGAATTCAATGTCAACATGCGCTGCATTTAATACTTCTAGTAGTCTCGAATTTTCAACAAATAAATCACTTAAAAAAAGAAAGATTACAAACAGAGCTAAAAAGATTAATGATTAAAGATTGGCAAATAGTCATTCGCGCAAATTCCTCAAAGCCAAAAGCATGTAGATCAATACTGATTGCCTCAAATAGCAAAAATAAGCAGAGGGATATCGTTTAACTCATAAATCTCAACACACTAACTATATTAAAGTCGAATAAAGCTGTTATTTGAAGATCAAAGTTGAAAAACCGTCATCGCTAATAGTATCTGAACTGTTTAAATCGGATCATGAAATAAACCCAGAAAAAAGAAAAGATAATAAAAACTCGCCTCAGTAGGTTGATGTTAATAATAAAGCCCTAAATATTTCAGTATCTGATATTTCTGCTCAAAATCAAGGTATTAAAATGGAAGTTCTTGATGCAGACCATGATATTCAATCGATACTGTTTAGGAATGGATGGAGTACAAATTTGGGCTCACTCTTCGATCGGATGAATGTAAAGTAATCGATGTGTTAGGGCAAGTAGATCAATGCTCATCTGCAGGGTTTCCGGCTAAAGAAGCTAGGCACGATGGGCAAAGATGTACGCTAGAGCATCATGTCGATCTGCTCATAGTAGAACGACTACTGATTAATTATTGTTTCTTACTTGTTTCCGCCTATCCAAATTTGAATTTAAATATTTGAACTGCAATTACTAGATATTTATATATATAATTTACAGATGTAATAACAGCCGAAATGGTTGATTTAATGGCAACTTAACATATCATTATTAATGGCTTCATAGGGGCTGAGAATCTTTGCTCCCCTACTCTTACTTTCTTTCTTCCACTTTCTGTCTCTCCTCTTCGTGTTCTGTTGGATTTTACTAAGATTTTATCTAAGACGCGGTTCCCACTTGCTCTTCTGCTAGAGGGTACTGCGGGTAGAATTGTTGGGTGTTGGGCATCAAGTACGGCGGCTGTCCTATGTAATTACCGTAGTATTGAGGATAATAGTATATGCTTTGATCCTCAATCAGTTATTATTTTGCGATGTACGTCTTCTGCCTCTTCTAGGATTTATGGTGCGCGAACGAACAACTTTAGCCTAGTTTACAGTCACCTGAGTTAGCGAGTCTTACCTTTGGCATAAAATTTACAATAGCTAGTCTTGTATTTGTGCACTGACTGAGGTACTTGAGTTGGGTACTGGCCTGCTAAAAGTTCTCTATTCTTAATGAAAAAATGAAGAAAAAGTCAAAAGAATTGAAAGGTATTACTTGTTCCATCGTACGAAGCTCAAGTTACCCGTGAGCGAAGAAACATAAATTGCCCTTTTGGCAGTGGAGGCCTAAATAAATTGAAGTTTACCCTCCTTCCATGCATTACAAAGAGAAGTCTTATATTTAAGGTTGGGGACCCCGGAGATGTTTATTTGAAATAAAATTATCAAAGCGCAGTTAATTTTTCAACATTATAAACGCAAACTTAAATAAAAAAATCCAAAATCTTGCAACCAGCTAGATATGCGCTGCAACTAATCTATAGCTAGTGCATGTATTGCTGATTCAAAGTCTAAGTATACTTCAAGCATATTGTACACAATTTAGATAATTTTCATCAAAACCCGCTCAATCATTACAATTTTATGATTTTCAAATTTTCGCCCTTTTTACTTATTAGAAGTCCCTTAATGTGAGACTGTCTCATCGCACAAATTTCGCCCATTTTTTTACTCAATTTTAATCTGTACCATAGAATGACTCAAACTTCTCGCCTGAGAACTCCAATCAACTGTCTAATTGAATATACGTTTTTATATTGGGATGACAGTTGTTCATAAATCATGATTAGTACTATATGAAATAAATTGAACGACTACAATAATAAATCGAGAGCACAAAATTATTGCTGGCCACATACAAACTAGACGCAGCATTGTCTGCTATTTTCGATTGTTTAAGCCACAAGTATTCTTGCAATTAGCTAGATTGCTGCTCCGCAAAAGTTACGGATTTAACCAGATTTTAAATCATAGTACTTTTCAACATAACATTGATGCTATCTCGATCATGAACCAGAATAAAGCTGTAATATTATAGACTGTGGCAACATTAGTATCCAGATATAAATTTAAAGCATTTTATTTAATAAAAAAGCACAGTTATGGGAATTAATTGATGTCTGTAACACTGAATTAAAACCCACATCATTACAAACAGAGACGGCGAGTGCTCAGACCCAAGTACAAAGATAAATAGCTAAAATTGAGCAGTTCCTAATTCATCGATAATCAGATAACCTAATTTAATAGTAAAATAGAAACAGTTTTGGAATTATTTAGCAGGTTTATTGAAAAAGTATAAAAATCAAATAACACCATCTTATAAAGATGAAAATATAATATAGGCAATCAGAAAATATCACTATCGGCCGGTGATTATAAAAGCTTAAATTGGAAAACTAATGAGCTATTTCGGCTTATTTTTCAGCATTTTCATGATCAATAGCACATTTGAAGTCGTTATTATTTCTGGCATATCATTAAAGGGCTCCATTATCTGCCAATCCTCACTCTCTATTTTCCTAAATATAAACAATTTTGTTACTTTGAATTGACTTTTATTGTTTTTATTTGGGTGGGTGGTTTAACGAACACTCGAAGGTAGCCCATTCCTATTTCCCTTAAAGACTGGTAGTAAACAGCACTCATTTGTGTATTGAGTCTAAACGAGTGTTCAGTGAATAACTTTTGTAGAAAGGCCTCGATTGTTTTGATCTCCTGAACGAGGACAGTCCTACAAGTTGAAGATAAGTAAACAACATACTCTCCTTATTTTTTAATAGTCCAATCTTGAATTACACAGATAACATAGTCGCCAGGGTCAATTTCGTAGTGACATTACAAGACTTATGAGTTATCTTCGAAATTACCTCCTATTAGTTGAAAGCTGTCGCCCACTGCTCTGGCTAAGACGAGCGATTGTCGTATCCTCTGTTTAGTGGTAATCCTCAAGAAAACATTATCTTTAGCTTTTAGCTTGAACCTGCAGAAGGATGGATATCCGCTTTAGGAGTAGTTCTCGAGCCAGTCTTTGTTCATAGTCTCAGTGTCTTCGTACACAATCAACCCCTAGAATATTCTATATATCTCTTTGTCGGCTACAGTAAAAGAGTGGTTCTTTTGAATTTCTTTGAATATTTTCTACTTGCTGTCGGACACTACTTACTTCCACAAGGGATCATTCAGCCTAAATCCTCCATTCCAAGCCGACATTTTATTCTACGATAGGATCTCGTATAAGGTGAGCTCTTCGCCAGTTGAAAGTTTAATGGGATAGTGATTGATCTGTTTTATGAAACAAGTACGATGTGATAGATCTCTGAGTCGTTTATGCCATAATTTCTTATTTTCTTATCCTTCTTAGCGATTAAAATAGTAAGTCCTTCTTTAGCTTGCGTTTTAAATACTAAGTCTCTGAAACTCTACAGGTTGCGAAGATCATCTAAATTTTACCTTCGGATAGCTCCACAGTAGATCATCTACATAATTTCGAGAGGATTTTTGGGAATTTCACTATAGCCTCCACAAATTTTAGCAATAGCTTTCTCCAACAGCATCGGATAGAACTAGACATCATGTGCCGGCCCTGTGAAAACATGAAACTTATTGTATGTGGGCACATAGTCATCGACAATAACATTGTGGATTATTCCGTCCTTGAAGAGTCTACATCAACAGGATATTACTTAAATTCATATAAACCCTCATCCTTGGTTCTTTGACTTCTGATACGCTGCAGTTTCCTAGGATGGGTCCTGGATATCAAGATTAGACATGTCTCCAGTGCCTTGTTATTAGATTTGAAATCAGAGTTGACAAGCTCATGCTCCTTCTTGGTTGGCAGAGCATACACAGCATTCTTGATGATGCTACCTACTCTCTGCCACTCGATCTCCTTATTCTCATTTAAGACCTTAGACACATTCGAGTAGACGTGCTGAAAGTCGTCATCGATGAAGTTCTCTCGATTGTTGCGCAAGTTGTGTAATATTTACTATACGTTTTTCGATTTTATCTTCACTCTCGCAAATTTTTACAACTCGTATGGATTTTTAGTAGCATCGCATCTTACTAATTTCTAGTCATATGCCGGGTTGAGCTCGTGAGGGTGCTAATTAACGACGTACCAGTTGTAACTGTACTCAGGGTATATTTTTCTAGAGTGTTCATGGGAACAGCAGAACCAGTTCATCATTTATACGATCCCTATAAAACTAAGAGGGTATTAAATGATAATAGATGAAAATGCATAAATTAATCAGTACGCATCAATATATTGCTTTTTGATGATGAGTCCAACTCCACATATAATGATGATGCTGCCCAAGTAATCAAGAGTGCTGCTAAAATCGCTAGTGCCAATCATCATAATTCCGCTCATTACTCCCATTACGACTGAGACTCTTTCAGTCTGCATGAGTTTGATAGTGACCACTGTGGTGAACAGGAGAGTGACACCGCAAATGATCATGAGGATCCACTGCCACACACTGGGTACTATAATGTGAAAAGCTGGGAATAACATCGGTATAGATATGGCAGCCAGGAGCAGGAATTGATGAGCAATTGCGTAAAATGAAGACTATCTCAGTGTGAATAAACTTGCATTGATTGAGCCAAACAGAACACCAGGAATGAACTCAATTAACTTTTTCCACTTGAAATTTTCCTCCATGAGCAGACTGCCGGCAATAATGATTATAAGCATGTAGCCGTAGAATCCCATTCTGTTGCCGCGAACGGACTCCCAGCCCATGGCGAAGAGGATACCACCGCTGCCATTCCAGCCCCAGATCATAGAAATTATGACTCCAACGACCCCCAGGACGCACATCCTCTTGAGCTTGGCGTCGTAGAGTGGCTCGGGTAGATAGGGCATCAGCTAGTACTTCCTGATTATCACTGTGTAGTTTATCAAAAATGCCAACAGTGTAGTCACGAACGAGAACTGGATCATTGGTATTTTTGCGATGTTGCAGGCTCGGATGTGTGCGCAAATCAGCAACGGACACAGAATTATCATGGTCAGACCTGTAAATGTGATTTTTGGAGCATTTCCGAATTATTTGTACTCGAATTAGTTCCATGTCAATTGCGCGTCTGCAGGCGTCGCGTTTGGAACCTCTGATGGTACTATCTCTATTTAATTCTCATTGCTATCGATGAGGGGCCTATTCAGATCTTTCATTTGTGTCTACTGTGGCTGCGACATAATTATTAATTATTAAGTTTAAATAAATAATCCGGAATGAAATTAACGACGAGCAAAGGTTCGCAACGCTAGCTCAAGCCTATCAGTAATGTATTTAAGCTTAAAAATATGATTCAGAAAGCAGCAAACTCACGAGGTGTTGAAGATAAGTAAAATGTATAAACCAACATCCAAAGAGTGGACTATAGTAGCAGAAACCCTAACCGATTTCCAAAACTGCACAAAAGCGGAGAGTTTTTGATTACTAAGCAGCGAATAAAATCAGAAGCAGTTGATGGCTAAGCTAGTAGTTCTTGCAGCAAAATCAATAGCTTAAATTTTAACAAGCTTAAAATCAACCCTGTTTCTAGCTCTCATAAACTTTCTTCGAACATATGTATATCTCAAACAGATTCAACAGATAAAGGAAAAAACAGTCCCTTGAAAAAGATTCAAGGACTGGGCAAAAGCTATCGGAGTCCGTTTTGCCCTAAAGGTGATATCACAATTGATAGTTTCAATATCGGTACAAAACTTGGCAGAGGACGATTCGGTAACGTATACGCAGCCCAAGAGAAGCACACTAATTTCATACTTGCTCTGAAGATGATCGATAAGAAGCAGTTAAAGTAGTCGCAAATGGAGTAACAACTACTATCAGAAATTAAGCTGCAAACATACATGAAGCATCCCAACATACTGCAGATGTATGGATTTTTCCACGATTAAACTACAATATACTTAATGCTTGAACTTGCTCAGTAATGCCTATTCAAAGATTTGCGCAGAAAAACCAGTTTCCCTTAGAGAACAGCCTGCTACTTCATTAAGCAAATAGTAGAGGGCTTGAAGTACATGCACAGTGAGAGTATTATTCATCGAGATTTAAAACCATAGAACATTATGGTGATAAACAATGTTATCAAGCTTGCTGACTTTGGCTGGTCCGTATACTCGCCCCTTTAGTACATTATTATTTATTCAGTAAACGACAAACCTTTTGTGGTACACTAGACTACGTGCCCCCAGAAATAGTGAAAGGCGACTACTACGATGAAAGAGTCGATGTTTGGAGTCTTGGCATCCTAATATATGAGCTCAGTTTTGGATTCGCTCCTTTTTAAGGCAACCATTCTCAAGAGGAAACTTTTGAAAGAATACTAAATGGAGATTTTTAAATACCTTAATATGTTTCCGATGATCTAAAAAGACTCATCAAATATATTTTAATCAAAGATCCAAAGCTAAGGCTCAATTTAAAAGATATAGAATAATGCAACTGGTTTCGAGTTTACGAGAAATAAGGCAGATGCATTAGCGAGGACATTTGGAATTTTTGGGAATCCCATAGATCACATTGATTTCTGTATTTACTAATCTGTGTTTGATAGTTCGGATTTAATTATAAACTAAAAACAAAAGAAGTTGAGTCAATAACGAAATCATGAATAACTCAGTCAGCACAATGTCAGGGAGAACGAAAATCAAGATCGTTCTGCTCGGAAATCAGGGCGTGGGCAAATCCTGTATCATTGAAAGGTATGTCAAGAACATATTCGACGAAACAGCGAATGTACAATTGAACTAATAAAGCCTACCGTCGGTATTGACTTTCTTGTCAAAAATGTAACACTGCACTCTAAAAATTACCGGTTGCAGCTTTGGGACACAGCAGGACAGTAGAGATTCCGATCCTTAATTCCGAACTACTTGAAAGATGCAAAATGCTCACTGATTGTTATCGATGTGACTAACAGAGCCTCTCTTAATAGCGCAGAGTCATGGCTAAAACTCTATAATGACAATCGAACTGGGGAGGGATTTACCTTTCTCATTGGGAATAAAATAGACCTTGAGTATCGAGAAGTGCAAGTGGAGTAAGCTCGCAAAAAAGCATCTGAGCTAGGCTTGCCATACTTTGAAGTATCAGCTAAGACTGGATAGAACTTGTAGGATCTGTTTAATAAGCTGATTGAAGTCACTGAACAAAAATCAGTATCAGGCGTGAGTTTTTAGCTTCAGAAAAAATAGAGTTAACCTATAAAGTAATAGGAAAATAATAAGGAAGAAGACACTGAGATCAGAGAGACGAAGATAAAGCAGCGTACAGAGACTGGACAACATCAACAGGTAAAGAAGGTTCCGGTAGTAGTTGAATCTGACAATAAAGTAGTTCTAAAGAACTAAAAAATAGAAAGACCAGCAGCAAGCAGTGGTTGTTGCTGACTTGTACATTTTAAATGCATAGTAGTCTATGTCTATGATATTTATAAATAAATAGTCGTCTTCATGCACATAATCAGCAATAAGACAGCGTAATGAGGTGAATAGTTCAAAAATTCATAACTAAATTGTTTAAATATTGTCTATCTTTAGGCAGCCCCTCTAATAAAAGATGATGACATGATGGGTTACTGATATTAATTTAAAGCGAAACGATGTTAAGTATATGATAGGGAAGTATTGTCAGAATGGTGGTGCAGTTATAATCATAGATCATAAGCTGATTGGTATGCTTATCTCATCACGTTATGCTTTGTGTATGGTTAATAATAATATATTAATTTATCACATTATTTACATCACCCAATCGCATAATCTCTTAATCACATCCCTTCTCTCGTTGTGTATATCAACTGTTCATAAGTAAATGTTGATGTCATGTTTATTTTAACTATCATGGTGGATAATTAATACTACAGTTAGTATTTGATTTGCAAGTCAATTTTTAATTTTAATTGATGAGTAATCAATGTTGAAATAAAATTATTATTTGTTCACTGCCCTTTTGGCGAGAAAATCTCCCATTAAGTTAGATCTTTATATTAAATTATGATCACGGACTGCATTCTGTTCTTTGGACAGACAATTAATTTTCCCAGTCCTCAAAAATATTGTCTTTATTTTCTATTTTTCTAAATTCTGATCATAAATTCTATAGCATGAACAGAAAGTTTACAAGATGAGCACAAAGGATCTATTCTTGATAAAAGCTCAATTGCTGCTGATGTGCGGCTATCAGTGAGTTGCATTTCTATAGATAGTGTGTTTCATCAGGTAACGAAAATGGCAAAAATATTTACTATCTTCTGACCGTTCAATTAAGGTTTCAATGCAATTTCTATTGACATATTGACAGAGGACCCTGTTTTGATGATAACAAGTTCATCATATCTAAAGATTTTGTGCGGGGGATTTAGAAAATTGCCTTGTGTAATTGCAAAAAGATATTTCATGCATAGAATGAGCCCAATGAAAAAGTTGAGCTGAACCAACAGGGCAGCCGTCAAATTGTCATGAGGTTCGATGCACGACAAAGAAATCGGTGGAATCAATATAATTAAAATAGTTTATGTTTTAAAATTATAAAATCTACAGAACAAAAGCTGAATGAGTGCAACTCTAATTTGTTTACCTGAATCAATATTCCAGTCGACTGATATTGACTCGTTGGGTGCTATTTAAGATAGATCAAAACTTGTGATGAGTTAGCTAAGTTTGTTCCCTAACGCAAACTAGAAGTACAAGGCTGTGTTAACTTCTAGCTTTCTCTATCTTTACAAGGTTTTATTACATTTAACGCAGTAAGGACAGCAGACTTTGCAAGCGGAACTAAATTCTCCACTCAAGTTCGAAGTTCTTTTATAACATGAAGTATTTATACCATCACATAGCAAATAGTTAAATCAAAAAAAGTAGGATTTAAACTATGCAAATAAACTGAGTCCGTCTGCTTCTACCATCCAGACTCTCGGATGGTTGAGAAATGGGTTTCCGCCCTAAAAACTCAGGTCAATCAGATCGGATTCCACAGCTACTTCAAGGCTATCAGAAAGTTAGGCAAGGGCCAATTTGCTACTGTTTTCGATGTTGAAAGCTTGTAAACCGGACACAGATACGCGGTTAAGGCATTCTCAAAAGCACATTTGAGCAAGGGGGATAAAGGAGTGGAGAGTCTCCAGAATTAAATCAAAATATTACGAAGTTTCTCCCATCGTCATTTACAGAAACTTCACTGTGTCCACGAAAGCTAAAATTCGATATATTTGGTAACGGAGCTACTGAAAGGAGGCTCACTGTTTGATCGACTGGAGAGGGTAAATTTACAATAATTTAGTTACACAAATGCAAATAAAAATTAAGCAATGATGATATTCGAGAATTCATGAGCGGGCTATTAAAGGGGTTAGACCAGCTAAGTTAAATGAATATCGTCCATAGAGACCTTAAGCTCGACAACATCATGCTTCGAAGCTTAAATAGCTTTGAGCCTGTAATCATCGATTTTGGACTTGCCACATTCGCTGACGATGCGTAATATTTGTTCTATCGATGCGGCACTCCTGGCTATGTATCTCCTGAAGTGATGAGCTCAACCAAAGGCAATCGAGTCGGCACAGTTAGCGACATTTTCTCAGCGGGCGCTGTATTTCATCACCTGCTCACATAAAAGCCAGCCTTTTCTGGAAAAACCTGTGAGGAAGTCTTGCACAAAAATAAACAATTTAATTTAAATTTTACAACTGATGATTATGCCTGTCTAGAATTATAATCATTAGGTTTATTGGAAAAAATGATGGACATTGATTCAGCAACCAGGATAAGAGCCAAGGAGGCGCTTGAGCATGAATTTTTCAGTTCAAGTCTTAAAGAAAGCTCACCAATAGCAACGACGATCTGTGAGAGTGAAAATCTCATGTGTTAGGACCTCAAATTCTGAGCAAATGTTTCAATTATTTATATCCTTTAAATACAAAATAACTAATATAACTAATTGTTGTGCTATAATTTTTTTTAATTAAATTTGATTGATTGTTGTAAAAGAATATGAACCAAGAGTTAAAGCCTCAGGAAAATTTGGACGTGTATTTCATCCGACACGCAGAGTCTTAATTCAATATTGCCTCACACGAATTTCGTGAGAAGAACAATCTGCCATACATTTGGGAAGTACTGTGTCAATATCCTGAGTTCATTCAAGGTGTCAAATACAATCATAAATACGTTGACTGCTCAATCACATAAAAGGGCAAAAAACAGTGTTCGAAGACTCGTCAAAAAGTAGATGGTCTAAATTTCGACGCTATAATTGTTTCACCTCTTGAGAGGACACTGTAAACTTGCTTTAATATTTTTAATGGCAGAAATATTCCAGTCTTTGCTGAACCTGTCCTCGCTGAGGCTTTTCGTTCTTCTTGCGACTTGAGCTCATAATTGATGGGAAAAATGACAAGATTCCCAAATTATAACTTTGAATCTGTTCGCCATCAGGGAGACTTATGGTTTTTAAATAATGAGTCAGAGTAAAATCAGCAAAAGTACCGCGAAATGTTAAAAAGCGTAGAAAAATAAAGTCATTAGTAAAAGAATAAAGCTATCCTGAACTATATGACTGAAACAATGTTGTATGAAAAACCATAAAATTTGCGTAGAAGATGCGGGCGAATAAAATAAATGCTAAGAGGATATAGAAAGAGATTCAATAAAATCGCTGTTGTGGCTCACTACAATACAATCAACTACACCATTAGCTAATAATTTGATCATAATCATGAGCCGAAGAACCCAGCAGAAGTGAAAAACTGTGAAGTGCGTGGATCCAACTTGTAGTAACTTTTCAAGTACAACTGATGTTCATACTTTATTAAACAATTGATATTGATACTCTAATGATAACAGAAATAGTAATCAAACGACAAAATATTATTTGGCCATAATTTCGTCAACCTCCATCTCAAAAACATCCATACTTAAACCAAGCTCACAATATTCGCTGACTTTGGATTGTTCTAATTCAGACTATGGTGGTTCCTGTTGAGGTTAGGGAAAAAAGAATTAAGGAATGTGGGCAATACCAATTGGAACAGGAGTCACCCTCTCATACATCTATTGCTACTAGCATTAGTACTAAATAAAGTTGTGCTCTCCTGATAATTCTTTCTCATCTAAATCATCTTCATGACAATCCTCTAATTATTTATGATTTTATTAAATCTTCTATTATTTTTATATTTGTTTTTCTAAGTTCACAAGCTTAGTTATTGGTATTTTCTTCTAGTTTTTATTTAAAACTTTTGTTTTCTCGACTTTTTTATCATTGAGAATTGTTTTAACTTATTTTTTCAATTTATTGGCACTTTTATCTGATTGTTTTTGTTTTGAATTTTATCTTTATGCCTTTCCATTTTTATTCACTTTACTGGTTTGTTGATGTTTACTTTTATTATCGGCAAGGCATGGTTTCTATTTTGTTTCTCCACCTTGATTCTTTATTGTACTTTAAGTTTCATTTAATTATTTGTCTTTTCGTTTCCCTATTATTTATTCAGTCACTTTTGTACTAATTTTACCATGTACTGGCTCAATTGGCATGTTGCCTGACGATGCTATTTTCTTGCCTGTGAACATGAATTTAAGAATTAATTATAACTGATTATAAACGAGAAATTAAGTATAACATCAGACATACACTCGCCACTTGTCTTTCCATATAGAGAGAGGCTGACCTTGAACTGTTTCCTTGAACTGCACTAACTTGCGAATGGGAGCATGTGATACTCCTAGGTCACAGCCGAGGACATCTCTGCACTCTTTCTAGTTCAGCTCTGGGATCTTGAGCTTGAGACTGAACACTTTATCCATGTCCACTAAGCTCATCGCGCTTTCGTTTGAACTTGTGCCCACTATTAAAAGTCTGCAATCAGGACTCGGAGGAATCTTTTGAATTAGTGTCATTAATGTCTGTAAAATGTGGTTGTTGAAATCGGGACCAGCTGGCACAAATTATATCAATCTTTCGAGGTTGTCGATTACGATTAATGATGATTTTGATTTATAAGCATCATCAAACACTTTATTTATGCCATTTGTTTTGCCTGTTGAGCCTACTCCTATAAATTTTTCTGGTGTAATTAGCTTTACGTAAGTAAATTCAGAGTTTTTAGCGAATTCAGCAGCAATCGATGTTTTTCCTGTTCCTGTTTAGCCATATAACATAATTGAAGCAAGCTGGCTTTGACCTTTGATAGCTAATCTGGCTGTTTTTTCAAGAACATTCTTAATTTTCATGAATCGGGGACCATAGTTAACTAAAGGCTGACGATTAAGAATTTAGAACTTTTCTTGATCAATACCGAAACCCGGAAGTACTTAACTAATGGCTCGCTCAAAATCGAATGCTGTCACTTTTGAATTTTTTTGTAATTTCATAGCTTTTGAGAAATCCATAACATCATTTCCTTTAAGCATAGCATAAGAAGCTGCATTCTTTACCACTGCTTCAATTTCTGCTCCGGTGTAATTCTTTGTAGTTTTGGCAAGTTGATCGATACTAACATCCTTGTCCAATAGTCCTTATGATTTAAGTTTTTTAGTATGAATTTCAAAAATTTGTTTTCGTCCTGCTTAATTAGGTAATCCAATTTCAATGTGAACTTCCAGTCTGCCAGGACGAAGAAGTGCCTCATCAATTAGATCTTTTCTGTTGGTCATTCCGATAACCACAATATTATTCAATGCTTATACACCATCCAAATTAGTGAGAAGTTGATTGACCACATCGTCTCGAGCAGCTGAATAAAACAATCAATTACTTGTGCCACTGTTGTCGCTACCTCTTTGACGAGATATCGCATCAATTTCATCGAAAACTATTATATGAATGGGGCTCTCATCACCAAACTTCTTCTCGTCTTCTCTAGCCGGAGCGAAAAGTTTCCTCACATTCTCAGAAGATTAGCCTACGTACTTACTGAACACCTATGGTCCATTTACAATTTGTAGACTTTTGGCCTTGAGCGACTTAGCTAACTGGCGAGCAATCAGAGTTTTACCTGTCCCTGGCGGACCAAACAACAAAATACCTTTTACGTGCTTAATACCAAATTTGTCAATGATGGAAAGTGGTAATCTTCTAGAGGCAAAGGCTCGTCTAAATATATTATTGAGCTAATTGTCGAGACCGCCTATTCCAAGTGAGTCCATGGTGAATCCCTAAGCAAAAATATTCTTTGATTCTTATTTAGCTGATACGAGTCTGATTTGTTGTTCACCACTAGCAATACAAGTTACGCTCGATTTTTCACCAATGTACGATGCGCCTGATTATGACCCTAATACTTTGTCCACTGTTAACACGTATGGATTTTTCTCAAACTCATATACGAAGGCCTGATCAGTTGAAACATAGTAGCCATCGAAATCTTTTATAAATTTACTAATTAATTTAATATCGTCAACTACTGTGCGTTCCTTGGGCGGAAACAGAAGCTCGACTTTGAATAGAATAGACACTGCAGGCTGATCGATATCTCTTTTTTTGTACAACTGCACGTATACATCCTGTATGAGATTGAGAGTTAAAAATTATCTAAATTTTGAGCTCACTCCCATTTTTCCCTTTGGTATCTATGCCGATAGCCCATATGAGAGCACGAATCCCTTGAAGGTGACATATCGCTGATCAGTGGGAAATGCGGAGTCCGGACTGAAGTAGACTTTGTTGCTATACACCATCGACTGCGAGTTCACTTTAATGGGCACAACGATTTCTGAAATCTTATCGTCCTTCATATCTGATGATTTAATAATATAAGCACTCACAATTTCAATAATAATAATTTACGATGAGCTCAAATCTGACCTTTTATGGTATTTATCCTTAAAAGCATATAAATGGAAAATAAAAAAGTGTGGTTTATGCCAAAATGGATTTTCCATGATTAGTTATATATAATGGTTGCATACATTAATTAGAAAAATTGAGTAATTCGCTGTTATCTGTCTGTTCAATGTCGCAAAATCAATCCGAGTTCGATGTGAAAATGTCGCTCATTCAAGTACTTCAGTTGACACTCAGGAAATTATCGCCGTCTCTAGCCAAGATAGCCAGCGTATTGAGAGTGATATTAAGCGAGCTAGGGAAGAATTATAGCAACTCAGATACGTAATAGAGAACAAGAACCAGAACTGCCTGCGTGAAATAGAGCCTCGCATCAAACAGCTAGAAGAGAAGATAGATTTTTATTGGGACGGAGTTAAAAAAATGAACTAAATGGCATGGAAAGACATGTAAGGAGAATAAGCCATTCTTGACGAGTGCCAGACCTTCGTCGCCAAACTGCAGGATCAAGTCGATAAAATCTAAACTAAAATATGATGTTTGCCAGCCGAGTTGCATTTATTACTGTAATATTTATGTTTCATTTTGGTACAGAACCTTACTTCTAATTAAAAATTTGTTTAATGTCGATAAGCGCCAATACATACGGATTTGAAATCTGATTTCAAGGATTTCGATATCTTGTATTCATTTTCTTCAATTATTATTTGAATTTTTCCATATATAAATAATGTTATTTTTAATCTTCAAGCTTCTAGAATAAACTAGAATCTAGAAATCAGTAACAGATGCACATGTTAACAGCTTGAAATCTAACTTAGGATTAATGTAGATGTTAGTTTGAAATAGTTCTGTCGGGTTTGATCATCCTGAAACTATTAAATTTTCTGCAGGTCTGAGTTATATAATTAAAACAAACAAAATATTATCAATGTCTGATCTACTTTTGCAGCCCTATACCCAAACCCAATATGACGCTGTTTCCGAAGCGTCTACTGACGGGGATGACCAACTCATGAGTGTCCCTTGTGGGATGGCTTCTAAAAGAAAGAACATCGCCAATAATAAAATAAAAAGCTCCCTGTGCAAGAACTTCTCGGAGAAAGGTCACTGCCCTTATGGCTAGAAATGCCAGTTCGCTCATGGCATCGATGAACTGAGGTGCAATGTTGACGAAAACTCTTACAAAACTAAACCTTGCAATGCCTTCTGGAAAAAAGGATGTTGCACTTATGGTCATAGGTGCAACTTCTCACATCTGGTTGCCCCCAGCGACCTCGTGTTTCCCGAAAATAACAAAGTGCGAGGTGGATTTCGAGAAATCAGGATGGCTCTAAACTGCAAGGATGAAAGCCGCCTGATGTCTCTCCTCCAATGAGCACCTAATTAATGATATTTTTGTACATACTATTACACCCAAGTTTCAATCTTAAATTCGATTTCAGTTAATTCAGATAATTCAGATAAATAGCATAAAATAATGGAAGCGTATAGCCCTGTAGACTAGCACCGAGTTTCGCTAATAAAAATAGCAGATTTTAACTGTTCTGAGTGAATTCATCTTGCCTTCAGTTTCTGAGCACATAATACAGTATATTTTAAACAAACACCATCTGTTAAATAGTTGTTGTTGATTCAGGTAATTTTTGGAAAACAGTTATACTCTCATCTCAAAACAAATGGTTATATTTCATTAATGTAATTTATGACCAGTATGTGGTCTTAAGATTGATGATATATATTTTTAACCGCACCGATACTATTATGTATATATGATGAATATGCGATATTTAATTTTGAGTGAGTAATTAATTTGCTGTTAAAGCATGCATTTAATATAAATAAGAGCCAACAAATTGTTCATTTGGAACTCTTTGCCTCCATTTTTTTAATCATCTAGTTTACTTTAATTATCTTCTATGAAATTGTATACTTTTCTTGAATGGCCGATTTTATTAACTCAGTCAGGATTAAGTTGGCTTGCACCAGTTTGCACGACTATAGTTCAAAGTCAAAAGATGGATCATTGCTTTCAGGGTACTGAATTTCAGGTACTTTGTTCTCCACCATGCTGGGTATTATCTTTACCGGTATCATTGCCGCAGACTCTATATTGCTCGCAGTTTTTACATGATTATTCTGTTTGTTGAGGGATTTGCTGAGACATTCTACTATACTATACTATTGTGTAATTTTAATAATTTGAATCAATCAAAAATAGGGTGATTATTTGCCTCTTACTAAACATTTTACGTAATTTTATTAAACATATGTAAAACTTTGTAAAAATGTACGGTCACCATAATTCAAAATAAAGTATATTTCATTAATCACTTCTGTCAATCCATCCAATATCAACCATAGCTTATAGGCGACTCAGTTGTTTATATTTTTTAGGCTGAATTCGTGGCGGTGGAGTGCATGGATCTGTCAATTAGTTGAGATAATGACTAGACTGTAAAATTTGTGCAATTTTGGTTATGCTTTATTGGAAAAATACGAGTGAGCTGCACAACCCTGACAGTTCGTATTTTATAACCTGCGGCTCATTGCCTGATGAACGAGATTATAAGCCAGGGATTATCTTCTTCAGTAGCTCAACAATTTCGATGTCATGGCGAGTCATCAGTTCTTCAATATCCTCCTAGCTCATTATTTTCTATGAATGTTTGAACATCGGATGATATTATCTACGAGCGTACTTGTACTTATACCATCTTCGAGTTCTGAATCGCTCATGTAAGAGACTGAGTCTGCGTGTGATTATTTGTAGCAGCCTCTTGTTTTCATCTTCTGAAAAGTAACTGAGCTTCCGATCAGGCATTTACAATGCAATTTTTCGAGGGAGTGACCGCGGCATCACTGTTGGCATTGAGGGTTCACCTATTTCTTGTTCAATCTTAAATCCGTAAATCTAGTTGTTCTCGATGTGTTGAATAAAAATATTAAAAAGTGTATTGTCAATAGAGAAGACTGACACCCATTGATCGCTATCCCAGCAGTACATGCGAACTGTTTCAGAGGTATCATGATTGTAGAGACAGCCTTACTCAGAGAATCCGAACCATTTTAGTTTTTCACCATTTTTGACAGGCATTCTGATCTTCTTCTCTAGCTTCCATGATCTACTTTATATTTTGTAGAGTTTGACTTAAAACAGCTGCGACTGTGTTAATGGAATCTGTGCATCATACGCTACTGCAAGTATATCTTAATATACCGCCATGGCTAGAAATTGCCGATCATAGCTGATACAATGCATTTAATTACCCATATAATCGAAGATGTAGATCTGGTTCATGCAGACAATAGCCACCCAACAGTTTCCAATGCCAAACCCTTATATTTTGCTTAGTTTGTAATCCCACTTAATAATAGAGGGTTACTTGTAGATTGATCCATCTTCTCTTCTGTTTCTCCTGCTGTACTCCATTTCGAAGTATACGTGTGTTTGACTTGAATACATGAAGCAGTTCTCCGACAGCATGAAGTAGCAAATGTACTTGTCATCAGACTCGAATTTTATACGTCGCAGCTTAAACTTGTCATGGTACTCCAGTTAGTAACTCTTTTTCTATCCATCTGTTCGTCCCACTACGCAGCCGTGTTGGTTATAAAAAAGGAACTGCGAATTGTTGTGCTCATTATACAAAGACTATAGGGAAGTCTGTGGGAAATCCACAATCAATTTAGAGGCATATTCAGGTTATATCTTCTTGATTTTTTTAGGCTCTACAGTCTTATTTTATTTTTATTATATTTCCTCTGGCTGTTCCCACTGAGGCATAATACCATTTGCTTAATTTTTTAGTCGCTACTTATATATATCGGCTTCTTAATTCTGTTTAGAGATAAATAGTTTATTTTAGTATTTATATACTAAACCTACTCCATTCGAATTTTGGCGTTCGACTGACTTTGATGAAATGGCCAACAGTTTACCGTTAAGATCGCTAAATATTGGGCGTAGTGTTAGGTCATTAATAACATGAATTCGTGTTTTAGTTATATAATTCCACAAGCTAAGCTTATTATCAGTAGCCAGTCCAATTATATTAGCATTGAGCCAGCACAATGCTATTATTTCAGTATCTTCGTATATATCAGCCTTGATCTGGTAAGAGCATTCGATACTAGGGGATGATGTCACAGATACTTATTGCAGCATAGTGGAACCCGAAAATATCAGATGACCAGGCTAAGTAGGATGTTCACAGCACATGGTTAATGCCTTAATTTATGCTTTGTGGCACATGCGGTATCGATGAACTTGCTCAATGGGGATTGTTGCTTCTAGTTGAACTCTGTACACATTAGCGAAACCATCTGTGCCTATAGTCACCATACACTGTTAGTCGTTAGTGAGCATTGCAAATGTAGTTTCATTTTCGTGTGCAGTGTTGCAGCGATAAAATCTGCTTTGCGGTTAACTGTAGAGTACTGCACAGGGCTAGTTCGTTGCAATTGCAAGGTAATTATAACTTCGGGAGTATCTAAGACCAGCAATAGGTCTTTAACTTTTGTAAATGATTCGAAAGTTTGATGTATCATTCTCTCCCAACATGTACACAGTTCCACTTTCAGAACCCAAGACGAAAGCTTTTTGTCTCTAGTTATATTAAATGCAAGTGAAATTCTACCCGTTTGGATTGCTCAGCTCTATGGATTGGCGTGATGTCATATCATTAATGTTCCACATATTAACGAGATCATCAACTCCTAAAGTAATCAGCTTTCTAAGTAAGACTATCTAATTACTGTCGGTCTTCTGAGATTGTGGCTTATACTTTTTATTCGATGTGTCCGCAGTAAGAAAGCAATGATGGGTTCATATTGTTCGCGCCACTTATATTATTAATGGTCAATCGAAATTTATCAATACTCAAATGGAGCTTAAATGAAAAAAATTATTTATTCAACTGTTAACATTATACAAATACTCTGATTTCTATGAAATGAGTAATTTTTAGGATTAGCTTATATGGTATATTTTGTCAATCAACGACACATTATATTTATAAATTTCGAAATAAGATGACTTCCAAAAGTATATGTGCTGTTTAATGAAGAATAATAACAACGATAGCAAACTCAGCTTCTTAGTAGTAGTCGAAAGCCTACTCAGCTCTTGAAACCTAAAAATCAGGAGACGCAGTTGAACCCAAGTTTATATCTTACGCGAGAAATAAACTAAGCAGATGTGTACCTTATTAAATAGGCATTTGACCAGCACGATTCTAATGGTCACGGACTACTGACTCCGAATGATCTTAAACTTGCATTATTCAACATGAACTTTTATGCTAACAAAGAGACCATTTACAATCTAATTGCAGAGTACGACGAGTAGGGATTAGGCGGACTCACATTTGATGCTTTTATTAGAGTCCTCAGTTCAAACCCTGCATAAGTGTAGACATCCAACGATTTAAAAAAATTATTTAGGAAATACGACAGAGAAAACAAAGGTTTCATTAACGCTGCAGATTTATATGCAGCAGCCAAGTCTTTAGGCTAACCAATGTCTGAAGAACAAAGTCTACAACTTTTTCGATCGCTGGACCAAAAAAACAGAGGCAAAATTTAGTTCGAGTAATTTTGTTTGCTTATGCATCATCCCAACAGTCTCAACTGATTTAAATATTAAATGTTCTTCGAATTATATGGTACAATCAATATGAATATAAAAATCAGCAAGACAGTGCGTCTATTCTTTTAGCAACTGCTGGCAGAAACAGAGGTTTAGCTAAAAACATCTTCCATTGGTCTGGGTTGAGAGAATTCCTATACATTTTGAGCAATCCTGTGAACTTGTGAGATAATTCCTTATCATCACAAGGATAACAGATGAAGCTTTCAACTACAAATTCAAATGATTTAGCTGCCTAATTTGGTCTCAATTCGACGATTTAAAATAATCCTCTATATTATAATGCTAAACTACCTGTAAGCATCGTCTGTTAATTTTTGAGTTTCATGCGATTTCAAGAACATGCCTGAGTATTTAATTCCATCGATGACTTCCTCAACAGTGAGTTGATGGGAGCACAGCTTGGCGAGTCTGCTGTAGACTCGTGCGAAGTTGAACCCAAAAACAGGCATTAACTAAATATAATCAGTTGTACGTTATTAATTTTCATTCTCTGTAAAGCAAGTACTACTACGCTTTTGGCATACTTTTAGGCAAGCCACGGGTGCACCACGATCAAATCAGTTAGGCAAGTTAAAGCATTGCTGCAGGAAGGTAGTGAGCTAGAATTAAAATTTTAGCCAATTGTCTGAATGTACTTCTCAGCGAACAATGGGATCGGTGTGCTTTTGCAGATGTCTCCCAATAGTCCCAATGTGAAATTTCTAATCTCATTCTAAGTGGAGTTTAACAACGTAAATATTCTAGTATGCAGCTATTCAGACTGTTGCACAATAGTTATAATTTGGGGATTGTTTGTACTCACAATGCTGGAGACTAAATCAATAGCTCGAAGAACTAAAGTTTTCTGATGCTCTTGGTTAAGTATTTTGAACGCCTCCTTGAAAATTTATAATGAAAATTCATTAAAAACTTCAGAATTGCTTGATGATATTGTGACCAGACATTCCAGAATGGGAGACATTATAGATTAAATCTTGCTATTAGCATTCCATTTTGCACATAGTTCCTTTAAAATTGTAGATGTTATTTAATGTGGAATATTGTCAGAATGTCTTTCGTACAGTGTAGAACATATTTTAAGAACGCTATATAAGGGTTTACCTTGGGTGGATTTTATTCCCCTGCCTACACAATTCACAATTTATGTTATATTGGCAGGTAGCTAATCATTACAGCGAATAAACTCATCCAGAGAGTGATATGCAGCATCGCGAATTTGTCCATCTGAATTCGATAACACTTTTAAAATCTAGTGCTGGACCAAAGCACTCATGACTGAATCCCGAACAATTAAGTATGCTAGTTTACTCAAAGTCCATAGACTTGTACAGCGAATAATTTGAGGGAGAGAACTGTCATTTATTTGTGTTGAAACTGAGGGAATCGCAGTTTATAGATATTAGATATGATCTTCAATTTTACCGAATATGATGCCCAATAATAATACTCCACATTATCGCTAAAGGATGTCCGATCCTTTGATCATATGAGTAATATAT